>Ga0210033_1000209_pt1 | contig 53906 bp, 52 predicted proteins | sample CryGeymeta201501_FD_185465 | JGI IMG/M metagenome (GOLD analysis project Ga0210033, IMG submission 185465) | Groundwater microbial communities from Crystal Geyser aquifers in Utah, USA - Crystal Geyser metaG 2015-01 (SPAdes) (version 2) | ecosystem: Environmental > Aquatic > Deep subsurface >... | reverse complement strand
GCGGCGCGGTGGAGGAATCCCCTGAGGAGCGTAGCGGATCAGGGGATTCCTCCACCGCAGAAGCAAGGTCAGAAGCAGCGGCCACAGCCAAGTCAAAAGCAAAACCGGGGCAGCGCCGTCCAGCTGCTAGTCAAGTCGAATGCGCAGCTTAAATCAGGTAGCTTTTTGTCTTGACGCAGGGGTCCACTTCAAAGGTCACTGTTTGATCGCTCTCAATTACCGTGGGTGCATCCGTGAAGTCGTAACCGTGCTTTTTCAGGTTTGCGGTTCTTTTTGCAGGGTCATGTGTGTAGCGCATTATTTACGTATGCACGATTATACATATACCAATCGATTATGCTTTGACGAAGGCTTACAACCGCCAGAGTTTAAACCCGGCGGCCTTGACCGCCGCCTGGTCGTAGACGGATTTTACGTCGGTGAAGACGCCGCCCTGCTTCATCTTGTCGGTGAGTTCGGCCAGGCTCATCGCCAGGTGTTCTTTGTGTGAGACGGCGGCGACCAGCGCATCGACGTTGTCGGGCAGCTTGTCCCAGGGGGTCAGGCTGATGCCGTATTCGTGTTCGGCTTCCGGCGATTCGGCGATGGGGTCGTGTACGAGGACGTCGCAACCAAAATCTTTCAGCTCTTTCACCAGGTCGGCGACCTTGGAGTTGCGCAGGTCGGGGCAGTTTTCTTTGAAGGTGAGGCCGAGGACGATGACTTTGGCGCCCTTGACCGTGCCGCCGTTGTTGATGATGCCTTTGATGGTTTGCTGTGCGACATAGGCGGCCATGCCGTCGTTGATCTGGCGGCCGGCGAGGATGACTTGCGGGTGGTAGCCGAGCATTTCGGCTTTGTGGGTGAGGTAGTAGGGGTCGACGCCGATGCAGTGGCCGCCCACCAGGCCGGGACGGAAGGGCAGGAAGTTCCATTTGGTGCCGGCGGCTTGCAACACTTCCAGGGTGTCGATGCCGAGGCGGTCGAAGACCAGCGCGAGTTCGTTCATCAGGGCGATGTTGAGGTCGCGCTGGGTGTTTTCGATGACCTTGGCGGTTTTCGGCGACTTTGATGGAGCTGGCGCGGTGGACGCCGGCGACGATGACCGAGGCGTACAACTCGGCGACGGCTTCGGAGGTGGGGCCGTCATCGCCGGAGACGACCTTGACGATCTTGGTGATGGTGCGTTCTTTGTCGCCGGGGTTGACCCGCTCGGGGGAGTAGCCGACGTGGAAGGTTCATGGCGTTTGCTTTCTGATTCATGGTTTTGGTAAGGGAATGCGGGGTGAGGTAGTGAGGTGGCGTGGTTGGTGTGAGGTTGTGTGGTTGTTCGTGTTTTTTTGTTTTGTTCGCTGCGCTCAGAGGTTGGGTGCTGGATTGCCGCGCTATCGCTCGCAATGACGGGGGGCTGTGGCCGTTGCGAGGAGGCAGCAGGCGACTTGACAATCCAGTTCATTCTTCATGTTGCTTTGGTTAGTTCGCTGGCGCTCACGGTTTACGCTGCTGGATTGCCGCGCTGCGCTCGCAATGACGGTTTGTCAGTGGTTCTTGAAAACGTCTTCCAGCGTGGCGGCATCGAGGATGTTTTCGGCCCATTGTTCGAGCTGTTCGAGTGTGGTGGTTTTCAGCCGGGTTTGAGTGTCTGGGCTTGGCGGGCCGAAGCGGCGGGTGAGTAGGCGTTCGAGGAGGGCTGACTCTCCTTGTTGAATGGCTTCCAGCGCCAGGCGCAACGGGTCATCCGGCGCTTCATCCTGCCCGGCGTACTCGGGCTGGATCGCGCCAGCGCGGAACGGGTTGAAGCCATCCAGCTTGATGCCCTCCGGCATGGACGCATTCCAGGCCAGCCAGACCGGCATCGAGCGGGTGCAGTCGCTGTGCCACTGCGCGCTGCGCGCCGGTCATGAGGTGCTGTTCATCACCCACGCCAAGCTGCTGGCGCAGTTGCACGCGGCCCGCCCCACCAACACCTTCGAACGCAAGTTGCAGCAACTGGCGTGGATCGAGGTGCTGGCGATCGACGACTTTGGTTTGCGCCCCATGCGTTCGCCTCAGGACGAGGACTTCCACGATCTGGAATTGGTAGCCCGACGGGTTCCCGTCCTGTAGCTCAAATGCCTCCAGCGAGACCATGCTCCCCAGCAGACGTGTCCGGAAATGGAACTCGTGTGCAGCGCCGGCACTGTCACTGATCCCGATCGGCTCGAAACGGAAATTCTCGAAATCATCCAGGCTGCACCGCTTAGCCACCTCGGCGTTGAAACATCGGCTGCAAAGTTGCCGGTAGCCGCTGTCCATTCCGCCATAGTTGACGATGTCATGGCCGGGCGTGAGCTCGCCACACCCCTCACACGGGCAGCCTGTCGGACTTTGGTCGTCGATAGCGAGAAACGGCCCCAGCGAGGCCAGTTTTTGCCGGATTTGCCGCCGCATAGCCCGGCTATGGGGCAAAAAGCCGGTGAAAAATGGGCCGCTGCGGTCGTTTCGCAGCCGACGATTCCAAAGTCCGACAGGCTGCTAGATTTGTCGCACGTTGGTCATCCGGTCTGCCCTCGTCGAGACGTTGCCTTCGATCAATACAATTCACCCTGTTCCACACCGCCAACATGACGTGTTTGTCAGCTACCTCGGGAATGATGTGCGTGAGCCACTTAGCGGTTTCCGTCTGCACGTATGCGAGCAGTTCCTTCTCGGGGTGGTCCGCAACATATTGCTGTATCGAATCCTCACGCAGGCTCTCGTTCAGGTCATCGGCAAATTGAATGATCGCGGTGAAGCTCTGCGCGACAAGGGTCTCTCGGCGTGCAAGGTGTCCGGCATTCTGTCCAGCGCCCATGTCATCGAGCGCGAGATCGAAGGCCGCAAGGCCCCATACCTGAACGTGACCCTGAAGGACGAAGACGGCAAGTACCTCATCTCCGTCGCCCTGGCCCACTCCGGCGCCAAAATGCTGGCCCGCAAGATGGTGAATGCCGAACCCGGTGTCAATACCGAGATATCGATGTTCGCCACCTCCGGCCAGAAAGAAGGCGCTGCGCGGGCGTATGCCAACCACGGTGCTACCGTGCGTCAGCATGGCAAGGAAGTTCTCGGGATCAACCCGAAGGACAGCCTGGTCCCGCAAGTCAACGCGGCGATCGAAGCACTGACACCCCGACCCCGCTTGGCCTCTGGCTGGCGGGGTTTTTTCATTTGCAGTGGAATAGCCGGTGCGGGTACGAATCTCCGCCATTCCACCTCCGCCGCATGCCAATGGCTTGGCGCTGAATTACGGCTACGACAATGTTGAACGGTTGGGCAAGGTGGACATAGGTGTGTTCAAACTGTGGCTTACTGGCAAGTTCGTTACAAACGTGCGATCGCTGCGGTCGGCAACCAGAGTGTGAGCGGCGCATCGGGCAGGCGTTCGAATTCGTAGCGCAGGTACCAATCCCTTGCCCGCTCGTCCTTGGCATCGACGAGGACGCCGATCATGCCGATCGACTCGGATATTTCGAGACAGCGCCGCAGCGCATCGGCCAGGAGGAGTTCACCCAGTCCCTGGTGCTGGACTTTCATGTCCACAGCCAGGCGCGCCAGGCAGGCGACGGGGAGAGGGAAGTTGGGAAAGCGCCTGGCATGTCTTTCCGGCAGGTTGTCCCGGCGGATGCCGGACATGGCCAGGGAGTAGTAACCCCGGATCACCGTGTCGTTCACCGCGACGTATGTGCGGCTGACGTTGGTATCCGTGTGTTGTCTCGCATAGCGTTTGAGATATTGATCGAGCGCCTCGACCCCACAGGAAAAAGCACGGCGGTTATGGGCCGCTGTCAGGGCTTCTATGACGATGGGGTAGGGGAGTGTCAACGCTGCCGCCACTCATCGTGGCGTTTCAGCGCAGCGGCGAGTTTCGGGCGCGGCCTGTCGGCGTCGTCCAGTGCCTGGGCAAAGGCATTCCAGTCGCGTGAAGTCAGGGTCACCATTTCCTGCTCAGCCAGAATCTGTTTGGCCCGGTCCTGGGCAGCGCCTAGCAAAAACGCGCTCACGCTCATGCCGGCGGAGGAGGCGGCACGGACGATCAATTCCTTGATCTCGGGCGAGGTGCGCAGGTCGATGCGCTCCTGGGAAAAAGTGGTGGTGGTCATTCTGGGCGATCCCGTGATTGATGGCGTTCGTGAGGAAGTCTAGGTCGGCGAAGGAGGTTGGGCAATGTTCCGTACAAAATACGGTTCAATGATGCACCATGCCGTGCTTCCGACATCTAACCTGGATGTTGCATAAAGCGGGCGGGTAACGCGATAAGTATTTGATATAATTGTAGTTATCCAGAAACCAATTCGTAAAAAATGCCTACCGGTACTCGACCTGCTTCTCTTCCGGGGCGATGGCCACTTCTCCAACCCTGAATTGATGGAACTCATCGTGGCCGATGGCAACGCGGATTTCCTCTTCGGCCTGCCCGGCAATGTCGTTCTGTCGCGCCAGGCCGAAGGCTTGATGAAGAATGCGCGCGGACACCTCGCCCTGTATCAGTCGCTGGCCGCACGGGGCCTGGGGCCGACTGGGTAGGGGGGGGCGTCGCCTGAAAATCGAAAAATTCGGTAATCTGGTTTCGAGGCGGAACGACGCAGATTTATGCAACATGCGGGTTAGGTAGTGCCGGCAGCCGAAGAGTTCATAGCCGTAGGTCTGTGGTTTCCTGTGTTCGTCGCCGTCGTGAGTGGCATCCCCGGCGCGGTGAACATCGAATGGCGGCAGGCCGTCGCCCGACGCGGCGAACTGCCGAAGGAGCGCATGGTGGTGGTCTATTGCAACTCCGGTTCGCTCTCCGCCCAGGGGGTGTTCGCCCTGCGCCTGCTTGGCTACGACAACGTCAAGGTGTTGCAGGACGGCTATGAGGGCTGGAAAGCCAAGGGCGGCTTTGACGCGCACCGGCGCGCGAGCCGGTCGGCGGGGCATTGATCCTGGAAACGCCAGCCGCACACTCGGGCGCGTTCAAGGGAGGAATCCAGGATAATCCCGCATCCTCTTTTTGCGGTTTTTCATGATGCAAACCTACTCGACCTTGGCCGCCATCGACCTGGGCTCCAACTCTTTCCATTTGCAGGTGGGCCGGGTAGAGGGCGAGCAGCTTTTCTATCTCGACGCCATCAAGGAATCCGTGCGCCTGGCCGGTGGCCTCAATGCCAACAAACGCCTCGACGGCGCTTCGCAACGGCGCGCGCTGAACTGTCTGGCGCGTTTCGGCGAACGCCTGCGGGGCATGCCGGCCGGCGCGGTGAGGGCGGTGGGCACCTCGGCCTTGCGGGTGGCCAGGAACGCGCCGGAATTTCTGGAAAAAGCCCGTGCCGCGCTCGGCTTCGAAATCGAAATCGTCGCCGGCCGCGAGGAAGCACGCCTGATTTATCTGGGCGTCTCCCATAGCCTGCCGCTCAACCCGGAAGCGCGCCTGGTGGTTGACATCGGGGGGGGGTCCACCGAATGCATCATCGGTAGCGGCTATGAACCGCGAGACCGGGAAAGCCTGCGGATGGGTTGCGTGGTGTTCAGCAACCGCTTCTTTCCCAAGGGGGGCATCGACAAGGCCGCCATGAAGGCCGCCGAGATCGCCGCGCGCATCGAGACCCGCCTCGTCGCCGGCCCGGTATTCGGCCGCAGCGCCTGGGTGGAGGCGGTGGGCTCGTCCGGGACGGCGCGCGCACTGGGGGAGATTTGCCGGCTTAATGGTCACACCAGCGGCCATTCTGACGGGGCAATCACCCTGGAAGGCCTCCGCTGGCTGCGCGAACGTCTGATCAAGGCCGGCGACGCCAACCAACTCGACCTGCCCGGCCTGAAACTGGATCGCCGCCCAGTGATTGCGGGCGGGCTGGCCATCATGCTGGGTATATTCGAGGAACTGGGCGTCGAGCGCATGACCGTGGCGCAGGGCGCCATGCGCGAGGGAATCCTCTGGGATCTGCTCGGGCGGGTGCACGACCGCGACATGCGCGACATCACCGTCGGCCAGTTCCAGCGCCGCTATCAGGTGGACATGGCGCAGGCAGGACGGGTGGAAGCCGTGGCGCTGGCCCTGTTCCCGGCAGCGCGGGATGAAGCCGCACAGCGGCTAGCCTGGGCGGCGCGGTTGCACGAAATCGGGATATCCATCGCCCATTCCGGCTTTCACAAACATGGCGCTTACATTCTGGAAAACGCCGACATGCCCGGCTTTTCCCGGCGCGACCAGGTGTTCATGGCCTTGCTGGTGCGCGCCGTCCGCGGTGGCCTGGACAAGCTTGGCCTGGCCCCGACCGCAGCCGAGTGGCCGCTCATCCTGTGCCTGCGCTTGGGGGCGCTGTTCAATATGAGCCGCAGCGATGCCGTGCTGCCAGCCATCACGCTGCGCTGCGAAAACGGCCTCTGCCATCTTTCTCTGCCAGCCACCTGGCTCAAGGACAACCCACTGACTCGCGCGGCACTGGAAGGTGAGGTGCGCGAATGGGGCAAAGCGGCGGCGGGGATTCGGCTGGAGTTGGCGTAGGGCAGATGCCTGAAGGGCGATCCGTCCTACGTACCCGATTGCACGGTTGGCGCAACGCGGGCAGGGGAAAGGCCGATTCGTTATCATTGCGCCCGTTTTGTTCGCAGTACCCAGGAGTTCTTCTTGTCAGACCCTTTCGCAGCCAACCTGGAAACCGTCGTTGATCGGCAAACCGGCGACGGCCACATCGCCCGCCAGGTGGCCCGCCGCCGTACCTTCGCCATCATTTCCCACCCCGACGCCGGTAAGACCACGCTGACGGAAAAGCTGCTGCTGTTCGGAGGGGCGATCCAGATGGCCGGCACGGTAAAAGCGCGCAAGAGCAGCCGCCATGCCACCTCCGACTGGCTGGAAGTGGAGAAGCAGCGCGGTATTTCCGTGGCCAGTTCGGTGATGCAGTTCAGCTATGGCGATTGCGTGATCAATCTGCTCGATACCCCCGGCCACCAGGATTTCTCGGAAGACACTTACCGCGTGCTCACCGCCGTGGATGCCGCCGTGATGGTGGTGGACGCGGCCAAGGGCGTGGAAGCGCAGACCATCAAGCTGCTGGAAGTCTGCCGTCTGCGCAATACGCCGATCATCACCTTCATCAACAAGATGGACCGGGAAGTGCGCGATCCGCTGGAGGTGCTGGATGAGATCGAATCGGTCCTGAAAATCCGCTGCGCGCCGGTGACCTGGCCGATCGGCATGGGCAAGCGCTTTGTCGGCGTCTACCACCTGTTGAAAGACGAGGTGCTGCGCTTCACGCCCGGTGAAGAACGCGCCGACCAGGCAGTCGAAATCCTGCGTGGCGCGGAGATCGAAAAACTGCGTGCCACTTGCCCGCGGGAATTCGAGCAGATGCGCGACGAAACCGAACTTGTAAGGGGGGCGGGCGCCAGTTTCCAACTCGAAGACTTTCTCAAGGGCAAGCAGACCCCGGTGTTCTTCGGTTCCGGTATCAACAACTTCGGTGTGCGGGAAATCCTCCAGGCGCTACTCGACTGGGCGCCGCCGCCGCAACCGCGCGAGGCGATTGTTGGTAACCTCGGCGCCAAAGGCGAGAGCCGCATGGTGGCGCCCGACGAGCCCAATTTCACCGGCTTCGTGTTCAAGATCCAGGCCAACATGGACCCCAACCACCGCGACCGCATCGCTTTCTTCCGCGTTTGCTCCGGGCAATACACGCCGGGCATGAAGGTGAAGCAGCGCCGTACCGGCAAGGAAATGAAAGTTGCCAACGCCGTGGTGTTCATGGCCAACGAGCGCAGCCGCATGGAAGAAGCCTATGCCGGCGACATCATCGGCATCCACAACCACGGCCAGTTGCAGATCGGCGATGTGCTCACCGAGAGCGAGCTACTCACCTACAAGGGCATTCCCTACTTCGCCCCCGACCTGTTCAGCCGCGCGCGGCTGCGCGACCCGCTCAAGTCGAAGCAGCTCAACAAGGGCTTGCGCGAGCTGGGTGAGGAGGGCGCCATCCAAGTGTTCGCGCCGCTGGTGGATAACACGCTGCTATTGGGCGCGGTGGGACAACTGCAATTCGAAGTGGTGGAACATCGGCTGCAGGCGGAATACGGCGTGGACGCCGTATTCGAACGCGCCGGCATCCACACCGCGCGCTGGGTGACCTGCGATAACGCCGCCCATCTGGCGGAATTCGCCCGCGCGCAACAGCAGCGCCTGGCGCGCGACGTGGATGGCAACCTGGTCTATCTGGCTGATAACCGCGTCAACCTCAGCCTGGCAATGGAACGCTGGCCGAAGGTGCAATTCCACGACACGCGGGAGCACGGGCAGACGCTGTAGTGCGGCTTTTAAAGACAGCAACGCAGGATGTGGTTACCGAAGGGTTGGGGCTTCATCAGAGCGATAGCGAACCGCATCATGCCGCGCGTGCTCGGGTGATGCGGTTCGCTATCGCTCACCACATCCTACATAGGCAGCCAGCGTTTCGGGTCTATGCCCCAGGCGGCGTAGTCCTCGTGGCCGGTGATGCGATCCTGGCAGCCGCTCCCGGCAAGATCGAGGACTTCCGGTTTCAGGTAACGGTGGTGTTCCGCGTGGTAGATCACGTTCACGCGTGGTTTCATCATGTTGTCGGCGTTCTGTTCCATCACCACGCCGAGGCGGCCGCTTTCCATGCGGACCAGCGAGCCGCTGGGGTAGATGCCCAGGCTCTTTACATAGGCTTTCACCAGTGCCGGGTCGAAATGGTAACTGCTCCATTCCAGCAGGCGGCCCAGCGCGGCGGTGGGCGGCATGCCCTTGTGGTAGACGCGATCCGAAGTGAGGGCGTCATAGACATCGACGATCGCGCCCATGCGCCCGAACAGGGAAATTTCCTCACCCTTCAATTGATTGGGATAACCGCTGCCGTCGAAGCGCTCGTGATGCTGGCCCGCCACGTCGAGCGCGATCTGGCTGATCCCCGGGGTGTTCTGCAGGATGATGATGCTCTGCACCACATGCGACTTCATCTTGGTGAACTCGGCGTCGGTGAGCTTGGCCGGTTTATTCAGAATTTCATCTGGCACGCGCGCCTTGCCCACGTCATGGAGCAGACCGCCGATGGCCAGTTCCTTGATGGCCGGCCGTTCCAGCTTGAGGCCACGGCCGAAGGCCACCAGCAACGCACACACCGACACCGAATGCTGAAAGGTGTAGCTGTCGTGATCCTTCAGGCGCGCCAGCGGTAGCAGTGCATCCTGGTTGCGAAAGATGGAATCCACCATGTTTTCCACCAGCGGTTCCACCTGTTCCATCTCGATCTGTTTGCCCAGGCGAATGTCTTGAACCATGTTGCGCACGATGCGGTTGGCATCGCTGTGCAGGCGGCGGGCGCGCTCAATTTCCGCGGCCAGGGGCAGCGGGTGGTTTTCCCGCGGCGGCTCCTTGGCGATGTCCGCCATGAAGCTATCGATTTCGTGCTGAACCTCCTCCTCCTCAGTCGGAGCATCGGCCACGTCATCGCCACGATGGGTGTCGATGTAAACATTGTGGATACCGAGATTATTGATTTCTCGCACCCGATTTTCATCCCGCACCGCGAAGCTGCTGCTGGCGAATGGGTGATCCAGCCAGGAACAATTGACGTCGTGGATATACATGCCAGGCCGCAACTGGGCGACCGGGATTTTCTTGATGCTGGCGGATGTGCTCATGGGATGTGCCTGAGGGAATACCCGCCACATAGCGGCACGGACAGCGCAAAACTTTAACGTGAAACAAGCTCACGTCCCTGCTGTAGCGCTGCCTTCGTGGGCCTAATCAGAAAGACGCCGGCTGGAAGCCGGCGCTACAAGTGCGACCGGTTTCATCAACCGGGGTGGTTCCTGGCCGCCATGACCGTTAGTGCCGGTTTTGGGACGCCTCCTACTTGAAGTGCGAGGTCGCCTTGTCGAAGGCTTCGCGCATCGACGCCCAAGCGGCATCGGCGCCAGCCGTCAGGTCTTTCCATGCATCCCCGCTGGTAGCCTGAAGTTCCTTGAGCTTCGCCGTGGCTTCTTCACGCTGTTTGCGCAGGGCATCAAGCCGCATCTCATACTCGATGCGCATATCGGTCTTTGCCACCTTGGCCTTGGCTTCCCACTTGGCAAGGTCGCTATTCCAATGGTCCAGATTCTCTTTCAGTTGTTCGACATATTCATTGCGCGTGGACATGTGTTTCTCCTGTCGGTCGTTGGGTAGGCGATACGGAATGCCGCATCACGCTTTCAGCTTACGCAATAACGGCGGTTTTTTCGATCTATCCGCAGCGCTGTTAGGGTGAATTCGGCCCATAAACGGGCTTTCTACGTTCGCTTGATGGCCCGATTAAACGCATCCGCCAATGTGCCGCCGGCGCTCGGAGGCTGTTTGGCGAAGTTTTTCGTCCGCGCCGGAGACAGGCTTGTCTTCGCTTCCGGCTGGGCCGGTTTGACTTCGTCCTTCATGCGCAGGGTGAGGGCGATGCGTTTGCGGGGTATATCCACTTCCAGCACCTTGACCTTGACGATGTCGCCGGCTTTCACCACGTCGCGCGGGTCTTTCACGAATTTTTCCGCCAGCGCCGAGATGTGTACCAGGCCGTCCTGGTGCACGCCGATGTCGACGAAGGCGCCGAAGTTGGTGACGTTGGTGACCACGCCTTCCAGTTGCATACCGGGTTTCAGGTCTTTCAGGTCGTTCACGCCTTCCTGGAAAGTCGCCGCCTTGAACGCCGGGCGCGGGTCGCGGCCGGGTTTTTCCAGTTCTTTGAGAATGTCGCGCACGGTGGGCAGGCCGAAGCGGTCATCGACATATTTGCCGGCGTCCAGGCGCTTCAGGGCATCCGTGTTGCCAATCACCCCGCTCATGTTCAGCTTCAGGTCGGCCAGGATGCGCATCACCACCGAGTAGGCTTCCGGGTGAACGGAAGAGGCGTCGAGCGGGTTGTCGCCGCCCGGCACGCGCAGGAAGCCGGCGGCCAGTTCGAAGGTTTTCGGGCCGAGGCGCGACACCTGTTTCAGCGCCTCGCGGTTGGCGAAGGGGCCGTGCGCGTCGCGGTGCATGACGATCTGGTTGGCGAGCGTGGTATTGAGGCCGGAAACGCGGGTGAGGAGGGCAGCGGAGGCGGTATTCACATCGACGCCGACCGCGTTCACGCAGTCTTCCACTACAGCTTCCAGCGCCTGGCCCAGCTTGGCCTGGCCGAGGTCGTGCTGATACTGGCCGACACCAATGGCCTTGGGCTCGATCTTCACCAGTTCGGCGAGCGGGTCTTGCAGTCGGCGGGCGATGGAGACGGCGCCGCGCAGGCTCACATCCATGTCCGGGAATTCGCGCGCGGCCAGTTCCGAGGCGGAATACACCGAGGCGCCGGCCTCGCTGACCGTGACCTTGATGAGGTTCAGATCCGGCTGCAAACGCGAGAGTTGGGAAATGAGATCAGCCGCCAGTTTGTCGGTCTCGCGGCTGGCAGTGCCGTTGCCGATGCTGATGAGTTCCGCGCCGTGCCTGCTCGCCAGTTTCGCGAGGGTGGCGAGCGAGCCGTTCCAGTCGCGGCGCGGTTCATGCGGGTAGATGACGGCGGTATCCAGCACCCGGCCGGTGCGGTCCACCACTGCCACTTTCACGCCGGTGCGGATGCCGGGGTCGAGGCCGATCACTGCCTTCGGCCCGGCGGGGGCGGCCAGCAACAGGTCTTTCAGGTTGCTGGCGAAGACGCGGATGGCCTCCTGTTCGGCGCGCTCGAACAGCGCATTCATCAAATCCAGTTCCAGGTGCAGGGATAGCTTCACTTTCCAGGCCCAGCGCACCGTCTCCATCATCCACTTGTCGCCAGGGCGGCCTTTGTCCGACAGGCCGAAATGGGCGGCGATGTGGCCCTCGCACGGGCTCCCCCCTTTGTCTAAGGGGGAGGTAGCCTGGATTTCCTCCGGCAACTTGATCGCCAGCCCCAACACCCCCTCATTGCGCCCCCGGAACATCGCCAGCGCGCGGTGTGAGGGCATCGCTTTCCAGGGTTCATCGAACTCGAACCAGTCGCGGAATTTCTGGCCTTCGACTTCCTTGCCGGCGATCAGGCGCGAGACCACGCGGCCGTGGTCCTGCAAAGTAGTGCGCAGTTTCTCGATCAGGGCGGCCTCTTCGGCAAACTGTTCCATGAGGATCTGGCGGGCACCGTCCAGCGCCGCCTTCACGTCGGCCACGCCTTTCTCGGGGTCGACGAAAGCGGCGGCCTCGGCTTCCGGTAGCAACATCGGGTCGCCCAGCAGTCTTTCAGCCAAAGGCCCCAGCCCCGCACCACGGGCAATCTGCGCCTTGGTACGGCGTTTCTGCTTGTAGGGCAGATAGAGGTCTTCCAGACGCTGCTTGGTTTCGGCGCCGGCGATGTCGGCCTGCAATTCCGGGGTCAGCTTGCCCTGTTCCTGGATGCTGGCGAGCACCGCCGCGCGGCGTTCTTCCAGTTCGCGCAGATAGCCCAGCCGCTCTTCCAGATGCCGCAAATGGGTATCGTCGAGGCCGCCGGTCACTTCCTTGCGGTAGCGCGCGACGAAGGGCACCGTGGCGCCCTCGTCGAGCAGCGCCACGGCGGCGGCAACCTGGTTGGCATGGACGTTGAGTTCCTGGGCGATACGGGTTTCGATGGTCGGCAGCATGAAGTTCCAGGACGGGGAGAAAAGGGGTGCAGGATGGGCAAAGAGAGGGTGTCCGGCAAGACTTGACATGCCTCCTCGGCCGCCGCCGATTTAACCTGGAAAGCTCAGTTGGACACGTAGCGGGCTCACCCAAATGGTGAGGGTGATCGAAGGCGATAACCTTAGCATTCATGCGACTTGACAGGGGCTGAGAAGCGGTCAACTGAGCTTTCCAGGTTTAATCCCCGCCCGCTCTGACCCACATTGGCCCGCATCGCCCGAGGCAAGGAACGTCTCCGTGTTAGAATTTTTTCACCTTGTTTTATGTCGGTTCGGTTGCGATTCCTGTCGCAAATGTCGTAACTAATTGATTTTTAATATCGCGAAAGTGGCGGAATTGGTAGACGCACTGGATTTAGGTTCCAGCGCCGCAAGGCTTGGGGGTTCGAGTCCCCCCTTTCGCACCAGCGATTCTCGATAACTTACTCGTGGACAACATGACTGCAACCCTGGAAACCCTGGACGGCCTCTCCCGTCGCATGACCCTGAACCTGAACCACGCCGAAATCGAGGCTGAAGTCTCCAAGCGTCTGGGCAAGATCGCCAAGAACGCGCGCATGGACGGCTTCCGTCCCGGCAAGGCTCCGCTCAAGCTGGTCGCGGCACGCTATTCCGGCGAGATTCGCGGTGAAGTCCTGGGCGACGCATTGCAGCAGCGTTTCACCCAGGCGGCGCTCGATCACAACCTGCGTGTCGCCGGCTATCCGCAATTCGCTCCGGCGCCGGACGGGGCATTTACGGCGACTTTCGACGTGTTCCCGGAAATCAAGGTGGGCGATCTGTCGGGCATCAAGGTCACCCGCCCGATCGTCGAGGTGAGCGACGCCGATGTCGACCGCACCCTGGATATCCTGCGCAAGCAGCGCGTGCACTACCACGCCGTCGAGCGCGCGGCAGCAGTGGGTGACCGCGTGCACATCGACTACACCGGCACCATCGGGGGCGAGCCCTTCCAGGGTGGCGAGGCCCGCGACTTCCCGGTGATCCTGGGCGAAGGCCGCACCCTGAAGGATTTTGAAGGCAGTCTGGTGGGCATGAAGGCCGGCGAAACCAAGACTTTCGACGTGACCTTTCCCGAGGATTACTTTGCCAAAGAACTGGCCGGCAAGACCGCCACTTTCACGGCCACGCTGAATGCCGTGCATGAAGCGCATCTGCCCGATATTGACGATGCGCTGGCGCTAGGCCTGGGTATTCATGAGGGGGGTGTCGCCCAGCTCAAGGAAGAGATTCGCGCCAATCTGGCGCGCGAAGCCAAGCGTCGTATCCAGGCGCGGGTGAAGGAACAGGTATTCAATGGCCTGCTCGAAGCAACCCCTTTCGAGGTGCCCGTGGGCCTGGTCGCAATGGAACGCCGCGCCCTGCTGGAGAAGGCCGTGACCGACCTGAAGGCGCGCGGCATGCGCGAGCAGGACATCCAGATGCGCGATGAAATCTTCGAACCGCAGGCCCGCCGCCGTGTTGCTCTCGGGCTGTTGATGGACGAACTGGTGCGCGCCAATGGCATCACTGCCGCGAGCGAGCAGGTGCAAGCCCTGGTTGACGAGTTCGCGCAAAGCTACGAAGACCCCTCCGAAGTGGTGGACTGGTATCAACATGACGCTTCCCGTTTGAACGAGGCGCGCGCCCTGGTGCTGGAAGAAAACATCGTCAACTGGGTGCTGGAACGCGCTCAGATCAGCGACGAACTGACCACGCTGGAAAAACTGATGGGGAACAAATGATGTCCTGGAACCAAGAACCCTCCGGCCTGGGGTATATCCCCATGGTCGTCGAGCAGAGCGGGCGCGGCGAACGCGCTTACGACATCTATTCGCGCTTGCTGAAAGAGCGCGTTGTGTTCCTGGTCGGTCCGGTCAACGACATGACCGCCAATCTGGTGGTGGCGCAGTTGCTCTATCTGGAATCGGAAAATCCGGACAAGGACATCTACCTCTACATCAACTCGCCGGGCGGTTCGATCACCGCGGGCATGGGTATCTACGACACCATGCGCTTCGTCAAGCCGGACGTATCCACCCTCTGCGTCGGCCAGGCCGCCAGCATGGGTGCCTTCCTGTTGGCGGCTGGCGCCAAGGGCAAACGCTTCGTGCTGCCGAATTCGCGGGTGATGATTCACCAGCCTTTGGGCGGTTTTCAGGGCCAGGCCACGGACATCGAAATCCATGCCAAGGAAATTCTCTACTTGAAGGCCCGATTGAATGGCCTGTTGGCGGAACATACCGGCCAGCCGCTGGAAACCATCGATCGTGATACCGAACGCGACAACTTCATGAGCGCGGAAACCGCCGTTGCTTACGGCCTGGCCGACAAGGTGATGGTTAGCCGCAATGATCCGATATAAACTTGACTTATATTATCAGGTATTTTTTTCACGGGACTGAACCATGGCTGAAAAACAAGGTGACGATAAACTTCTCTACTGTTCCTTCTGCGGCAAAAGCCAGCAGGAAGTACGCAAGCTCATCGCCGGTCCCTCGGTGTTCATCTGTGACGAATGCGTAGATCTGTGCAATGACATCATCCGTGAGGATGTGCAGAAAGATGGGGACAAGGAAGTCGGCGATAAATTGCCCACGCCGCTGGAAATCCGCGATTCCCTGAATCAGTACGTGATCGGCCAGGATCCGGCCAAGCGGGCGCTGGCGGTGGCGGTGTACAACCACTACAAGCGCCTGCGCCAGCCCGGCGGCAGCAAGGACGACGAAGTCGAGCTGGCCAAGAGCAACATCCTCTTGATCGGCCCCACTGGCTCCGGTAAGACACTGCTGGCGCAGACCCTGGCGCGTCTGCTCAACGTGCCCTTCGTGATCTCCGACGCCACCACCCTGACCGAAGCCGGCTATGTCGGCGAAGACGTCGAGAACATCATCCAGAAGCTGTTGCAGAAGTGCGATTACGACGTCGAGAAGGCGCGCACTGGCATCGTCTACATCGACGAGATCGACAAAATTTCCCGGCGCTCGGAAAACCCCTCCATCACCCGCGATGTCTCCGGCGAGGGGGTACAGCAGGCGCTGTTGAAGCTGATCGAGGGCACGACGGCCTCGGTGCCGCCACAGGGCGGGCGCAAGCATCCCAACCAGGAATACATCCAGGTCGATACCACCAACATTTTGTTTATCGTCGGCGGCGCCTTCAGCGGGTTGGATAAGGTCATTCGCAACCGCACCGAGAAGTCCGGCATCGGTTTTGGCGCGGAAGTTAAAGCCAAGGATGATCGCAAGGACCTCGGCGAGGTATTCCGTATGGTGGAGCCGGAAGACCTGATCAAGTACGGTCTCATCCCTGAATTCGTCGGCCGCCTGCCGGTGATCGCGACGCTGGAAGAACTCGACGCCAAGGCGCTGATGCAGATACTGACCGAGCCCAAAAACGCGCTCACCCGCCAGTTTGAAAAGCTGTTCAAGATGGAAGGCGTGGATCTGGAATTCCGTGCTGAGGCGCTCACCGCCATCGCCAAGCGCGCGATCAAGCGCAAGACCGGGGCGCGGGGGCTTCGCTCGATCATCGAACACAGCCTGATGGACATCATGTTCGAGCTGCCGAGCATGGAGAACGTGAGCAAGGTGGTGGTGGACGAGAAATCCGTCAGTGGTGAAGGCAAGCCCCTCTTGATCTATTCCGAACCCGCGAAGGCGGTCGGCTGATGCCGGTCAGTTGAAATACCTCCCGCGCCGGGTTGAATTCCCGCACGGCGCACTCAATTAGCTCGAACCGCAAAGGCGTTCCACGCCGGAGATACCATGAGCCAAAGCATCCTGTTTACCGCCCCCGTCAAGCTGCCTCTGCTGCCGCTGCGCGACGTGGTGGTGTTCCCACACATGGTCATCCCCCTGTTCGTGGGACGGCCGAAGTCGATCAAGGCGCTGGAACTGGCGATGGAAGCCGGCAAACACATCATGCTGGTGGCGCAGAAATCCGCCGCCAAGGATGAGCCCAGCTTCGACGACCTTTATGAAATCGGCGCCATCGCCAGCATCCTGCAGATGCTCAAGTTGCCGGACGGCACCGTGAAGGTGCTGGTGGAAGGCAATCAGCGCGTGCGGGTGGAGGAATTCATCGACGCCGACACGCATTTTCTGGCGCGCGGCGAACCGATGGCCGAGATCGGCCTGGACGACAGTGAAATCGAGGCCATGCGGCGCGCGCTGCTGGCTCAGTTCGACAACTACGTCAAACTCAACAAGAAAATTCCGCCGGAAATCCTCGCCTCGCTGGCGGGCATTGACGACGCCGGGCGGCTGACCGACACCATCGCCGCGCATTTGCCGCTCAAGCTGGAGCAAAAGCAGGCCATCCTGGAGATGACCGAGATCAAGGGCCGCCTGGATCACCTGATGGGCTTCCTGGAAACCGAGATCGACATTCTCCAGGTGGAAAAGCGCATCCGTGGCCGGGTCAAGCGCCAGATGGAAAAGAGCCAGCGTGAGTACTACCTGAACGAACAGGTCAAGGCGATCCAGAAGGAACTCGGCGACGTCGACGAAAGCAGCGACCTGGACGAACTGGACAAGCGCATCAAGGCCGCGCGCATGTCGAAGGAGGCTTTAAAGAAAGCCGAGGGCGAGTTGAAAAAACTGAAAATGATGTCGCCCATGTCGGCCGAAGCCACCGTGGTGCGGACCTACATCGAGACGCTGGTCAACCTGCCCTGGGTCAAGAAAACCAAGATCAGCAAGGACTTGGCCAGGGCGCAGGAAATCCTCGACGAAGACCACTACGGACTGGAGAAGGTCAAGGAGCGCATCGTCGAATATCTCGCCGTCCAGGAGCGCGTCGGCAAGCTCAAGGCGCCCATCCTCTGCTTGGTCGGGCCACCCGGCGTCGGCAAGACTTCGCTCGGCCAGTCCATTGCCCGCGCCACCAACCGCAAGTACGTGCGCATGGCCCTGGGCGGCGTGCGCGACGAGGCCGAAATCCGCGGCCATCGCCGCACCTACATTGGCTCCATGCCGGGCAAGATTCTGCAAAGCCTGACCAAGGCCACTGTGCGCAACCCCTTCTTCCTTCTGGACGAAGTGGACAAGCTGGGCCAGGATTTTCGCGGCGACCCGTCGTCCGCCCTGCTGGAAGTGCTCGACCCTGAGCAGAACCACACCTTCCAGGACCATTACGTGGAAGTCGATTACGACCTCTCCGACGTCATGTTCGTGGCCACCGCCAACTCGCTCAACATTCCGGCGCCGCTACTCGACCGCATGGAAGTGATTCGCCTGTCTGGCTATACCGAGGACGAAAAAATCAACATCGCCCTGCGCTATCTGTTGCCCAAGCAGTTGAAGAATAACGGCCTCAAGGAAACCGATCTCCACATCACCGAGACCGCCTTGCGCGACATCGTGCGTTACTACACGCGCGAATCCGGTGTACGCAGCCTGGAGCGGGAAATCTCCAAAATCTGCCGCAAGGCGGTTACCGCCCAGACCCTGAAGAAGGTCAAGGGCAAGATCAGCGTCACTCCGCGCAATCTCGACAAATACCTCGGTGTGCAGCGTTACACCTACGGCATGGCGGAGCAGAACAACCAGGTAGGCCAGGTCACCGGCCTGGCCTGGACCGAAGTGGGTGGCGAACTACTTACCATCGAAGCCAGCATCATGCCCGGCAAGGGCGTCATCACCCGCACCGGCCAGTTGGGCGACGTGATGAAGGAATCCATCGAAGCCGCCCGCACCGTGCTGCGCAGCCGGGCTAGCAGCCTGGGCATCAAGGGCGAAGCGTTCGAGAAATACGACCTGCACATCCACCTGCCGGAAGGCGCCACCCCCAAGGACGGCCCGTCCGCGGGTGCCGCCATCACCACGGCGATGGTTTCGGTGTTCACGGGCATTCCGGTGCGCTGCGAAGTGGCCATGACCGGGGAAATTACCTTGCGTGGCGAAGTCCTGCCGATCGGCGGCCTCAAGGAAAAGCTCCTGGCCGCGCATCGTGGCGGCATCAAGAGGGTGTTGATCCCGGAAGGCAACGTGAAAGACCTGGTGGAAATCCCCGACAACATCAAGAACCGGCTGGAAATTCAGCCGGTGAAATGGATCGAGCAAGTCTTGAGCGCGGCCCTCGAACGTGACCCGCAACCCCTGTCCGAGGACGAGATCGTCGCCCCCCCGTTCCCCTCCGTTGCGGAGAAACCCGCCGTAATCAAGCATTGACGCGGGTTTCTCTGCGCAACCTTTATCCACTGGGAAGGGGGGCGTGAACAAGTCTGGCTCTATGTGGTTTTGCGGGGGCTGCGCGGGAATGACGGCATTTACCCACTGAGAATCACATAGAGCCAACAAGGTGGCACGCTATATCGCGCTGAACGAGTTTTGCCGGGGCAAGTTCATCGAAGGCGGCTTGCCAGCCGAACGTGTGCTGGTGAGGCCGAATTTCGTCGATTTTGCCGTACCACAACCTGCGCCCCGTGAGGGCTTGCTGTTTGTCGGGCGGCTGTCGATTGAGAAAGGCGTGGCCACGCTGGCTGAAGCCATGGCGCTGCTGTCCGATGCGCGGTTGCGGGTGGCGGGGGACGGCCCCGAAGCTGGCTTGCTGGACGGCATGGCCAGTGTGGCCAAATTGGGCAGCCTGCCGGGCGAGGCCGTGCGTCAGGAAATGAGCCGCGCGGCTGCGCTGGTGGTGCCGAGCATCTGCTATGAAAACTTTCCACGCACCCTCGTGGAGGCCTTCGCCTGTGGCTTGCCAGTGATCGCCAGCCGCATCGGCGCGCTGGCTGAACTGGTGCGTGATGGCGAAACCGGGCTGCTGTTCGAGCCGGGCAATCCGCGTGATCTGGCCGACAGGATGGCTTGGGCGTTGGCGCACCCGGAACTGATGGCGGCGATGGGGCGCAACGCCCGCGCGCAATACGAAACCGAGTTCCTCGGCCGAGGTGAATTACCGGCGCTTGATGGAAATTTACCAAGAGGCGATTGATGAGGTGAAAAGCCATGCCCATTGAGTGCGTCACAGGCCAGGCACTTGGCGTCCAAATTGATGCGTTGATCTGGGCGGCGGCGGTTGATCGTCTTCTGGCCGGGGCGCGTAAGCCGCAATCGCGCTATGTGGCCATCAGCAATGTGCATGTGGTGACGGTTTTGCGATTTGCAGGATGCAGCGAGAACCGCGTGATGATGAGTCGGCGTTAAACTGCCCATCCACCATCAGGACATGAATGGAGGATTCCAAGATGGGTGTCGCCGAACGCATTTATGAGTTGGTTCAGTCTCTGCCCGAAGACCGGGCGGCGGAGGTGCTGGATTTCGCGGAGCATGTGAAGGGGCGGGCAGCCGTTGTTTTCCACGCTTCACGCGCTATTGATTTTTCTTTATTCGATCAAGTGGCGGCGAAGTACGACGGTAAATTTGATCGTGATGCACTCTACGACCGTGCCTGTCTTCGTTGATACGAATATCGCCGTCTATGCCTTTGGGCTGGATGCAGCCAAGAAGGCCAAGGGACGTGATCTGCTTGCCCGGCAGCCCACCATTAGCACTCAGGTGGTCAACGAGTTTCTCAATGTCTGCCGCGTCAAGTTGAAGTTGGAGATCGCTACCCGCCACGCGCTTGCCCGAGAGTTGATCGCAGGGTGTGACGTGGTGGTGGTGGATTCGAACGTTGTCGGTAAAGCCATGACGCTTGAGGCTCAAACAGGACTTTCCTACTGGGATTGCCTGATCGTGGCGTCTGCCCTGCTTTCTGGCTGCGGCACGCTCTATTCGGAGGACATGCAGCACGGCCAGATATTTGAAGGTCGACTGACTGTGCTCAACCCGTTTCTCGGCTGAGCACGCTGCATGAACCGTATTTCTGCAAGGTGCGATCGTTTCGGTGGAGCCAGCACGGCTCCACCTGCGCCTACGCCCGTGCCCTTGATCAGAGTCTTCTATGTGCGCCCGTCCCTGGTTGTTCAGGCAGTGGGTTGACCTGGTGCCCTTGAACCGCCAAACCGGCCGGGTGCTGGGTGTCCAGATTGATGCCTTGGCTTGGCATGAGGCCATCGATCGCCTGCTCGCCTGGGCGCATGCACGCGAAAGCCGCTACGTGGCGATCTGCAATGTGCATGTGGTAGTGAGCGCGTCGCGCGATGCGGCGTATCGCGAGGTGATCAACGCTTCCGACATGGCGACGCCGGATGGCGCGCCGGTGGCGTGGATGTTGCGCCGCCTGGGGTTCACCGGGCAGCCGCGTATCAGCGGGCCGGACTTGATGTGGGCGCTGTGCAGGCGTTGCGCGGTGGAGAAGTTGCCGGTGTATTTCCATGGCAGTACCGAGGCCACGCTTGCTGCTCTGGAAGTGCGTTTGCGCCAGGCGTTTCCAGACTTGGTAATAGGCGGGTTGGAGTCGCCGCCGTTTCGGCTGCCGACGGCCGAGGAGGATGAGTCGGCGGTGGCTCGTATCAATGCCAGCGGAGTGGGGATCGTGTTTGTCGGCCTGGGCTGTCCCAAGCAGGAAGGCTGGATGGCGGAACATCGCGGCCGAGTGAATGCGGTGATGATCGGTGTGGGTGCGGCGTTCGATTTCCACGCCGGCAAGGTGGCGCGCGCGCCGCGTTGGATGCGGGATAACGGCCTGGAATGGTTGCACCGGCTAGTGTCTGAACCGCGCCGTTTGTGGAAGCGCTATCTGGTGACCAACACGCTGTTCATTCTGGGGGCGGCCAGGCAGTTGTTGTTTGGTAGCAAAGCCGGGTATTGATTGAGTGTCGCGGCCTGGGGTTTATTCTCCCTTGTTTTATCGACTTGCCTTATTTTCGCCTTTGGAATCAAGAAGGTGTTGATCCCGGAAGGCAACGTGAAAGACCTGGTTGAAATCCCCGACAACATCAAGAACCGGCTGGAAATTCAGCCGGTGAAATGGATCGAGCAGGTCTTGAGCGCGGCCCTCGAACGTGACCCGCAACCCCTGTCCGAGGACAAGATCGTCGCCCCCCCAGTTCCCCTCACCACGAGCGAAGAGAATCCAGTTGTAATCAAGCATTGACGCGGCTTTCTGGCCTTTTCTCCTATTGACACTGGGGAGCCTGAACAGCAACATGCGCGGCGCGGGACAACCCGCGCCATTTTCACTTACCACAACGGGGACATTGTGAATAAATCTGAATTAATTGACGCCATCGCCACATCCGCGGACCTCTCCAAGGCGGCTGCGGGTCGCGCGCTGGATGGCGCCATGGAGGCCATCAAAAAATCCTTGAAGAAAGGTGACATTGTCACCCTGGTCGGTTTCGGCTCCTTTTATGCGGGTAAGCGTGCCGCCCGCACCGGCCGCAATCCGCGTACTGGCGAGAACATCAAGATCAAAGCCGCCAAGGTGCCCAAGTTCCGCCCCGGAAAAGCCTTGAAGGATGCGCTCAACTGATTTCTCGGGTGCTTAGCTCAGTTGGTAGAGCGTCGCCCTTACAAGGCGAATGTCGGCGGTTCGAGACCGTCAGCACCCACCAGATAGTGGTTTGAAGAAGTCCAAAGTAGTCCAAGAAACCCGCCTAAGTGCGGGTTTTTTATTGGTTTTTGTCCGGCAAGGGCTAGAGTTGTCCAACAACATCCGCCCCTTTGTGGGGGCATGATCGGGGGCATTCCCCCGACGTGCAAACGGGATGCCCCCATGCCCCTGACCGATACCGCGATCCGCAACGCCAAGCCGGGCGAGAAGCCCATCCGCCTGTTCGACGGCGGCGGGCTTTACCTGGAAGTGTCACCAGCCGGCGGGAAGTTGTGGCGGCTGAAATACCGTGTCGATGGCAAGGGAAAACGCTTGGCCCTGGGCGCCTATCCCGACACAGGATTGAACCTTGATTCCTCGGTTGACCGCTCGATCTCCCTCGCGAGGCCTCATGGGTGCTGAGGTTTGCGCCTTCGATCATGCTCACCGGATGGGTGAGCCCGCTTCGCGCCCGATTGCGGGCCTGCCGGACCGTCTGGCGGCGTCGCTCCTCCTAGCGGGGGGCGGCCCCGCGTCGTCGTCTCTCCTTGCCAGCCGGCCCGGCAGACCCACACTCGGGCGCGATCAACCGAGGAATCAAGGTTGAAAGATGCACGCGCCCGGCGAGACGATGCGCGCAAGTTGCTCGCCGCTGGCGCTGATCCAGGCGAAACCCGCAAGGCCGCGAAGCAGGCTAAGGCCGCTGTGGAAGCCAACACCTTTGAAACCTTGGGGCGGGAATGGATGGCCACGCGCGGCAAGGAATGGACTGAGAGTTACACCAGCAAGACACGTTCGTCCCTGGAACGCCACGCTTTCCCCGCTATCGGCACTCGCCCCATTGCCGAAGTCACGGCGCCCGAACTGCTGGCACTGCTGCGCGCTATCGAGCAACGCGGCACTGTGGATATGGCGCGTCGTGTTTAACAACACTGTGGCGCAATTTTCCGTTTCGCCATTGCGACCGGGCGCGCGGTGAATGACCCCGTGCCCAGCCTGCGAGGTGCGCTGTCCACCGTCAGGCAAGCGCATTTCGCGGCGCTGACAGACCCGCTCGAATTCGCTGGCCTGCCGCGCGCGATTGACGCCTACCGGGGCGAAGTGACCACGAAAGCCGCCATGCAGTTGTTGGCGCTGGCTTTCCAGAGAACCAAGGAAGTCCGCTTTGCTAAGTGGTCACAGTTCGACCTGGACGCGGCGCTTTGGCGCATCCCTGCCGAGGTCATGAAGATGCGCGAGGCCCATATCGTGCCGCTGTCCCGGCAGGCAATCGACGTGCTCAAGATGTTGCAGCCGTTGACCGGACAGGGCCGGCTAGTCTTCCCGTCTTCGACCAGCCGCGAGCGCCTATCAGCGAGAACACGGTGGTCTATGCCCTCGGGCGCATGGGCTACAAGGGCCGCATGACCGGACACGGTTTCCGCTCAGTGTCATCAACCCTGCTCAACGAACAAGGCTTTCGCGCTGACCTGATCGAACGCCAGCTTGCTCATGCCGAGAAGAACGCGGTGCGGGCCGCCTACAACCGCGCCGAATACCTGCCAGAGCGCAAGAAGATGATGCAGGCCTGGGCGGACTACCTGGACAAGCTGAAAGCCGGGGCGGACGTGTTGCAGTTCCAGAGGGCAGCATGATCAAACCGGCAAGACATACAGATATTTATATAATCTCAACATGAAGCCACTTCGATTCGCTGGTGCATCCATTGACGACCTGAGAAAGTTTCCGTTGGATGCCCGGCGCGAAGCGGGTTACCAACTGACCAAGGTTCAACATGGCATAAAGCCTTCCGACTGGAAGCCGATGCAGTCCATCGGCGAGGGCGTGAAAGAGATACGGATTCGGGACGAGTCCGGCGCTTTCCGCGTGATCTACTTGGCGAAGCTGGCCGAAGCCGTCTACGTGCTGCACTGCTTCCAAAAGAAAACGGAACAGACCAACCAGAAAGACATTGAACTGGCGCGCAAGCGCCTCAAGGATTTGATGAGGGAACGGACATGAAGGCCAAGGAATTCACCGACGTATGGGATGCCATCGAGGACACCCCGCAACAGGCCGCCAGCCTGCGCGCCCGTGCCGCCTTGATGATGGAACTGGAAGCGCTGATCAAGGAGCGCGGCATGACCCAGGGCGAGGCCGCCAAGTTGTTTGGTGTCACCCAGCCCCGAATCTCGGACCTGATGCGCGGAAAGATCAATCTCTTCTCGCTCGACACCCTCCTGGATATGGCAACGACCGCCGGCCTGGCGCCGGTCATCAAGCTGGCCAAGCCCAGGAAACGGCAGAAACGAGAGCATGAGGCGTTGGCGGCTTGATGCTATCAAAGATGGCTCATCTACTGAGCCTACAGGCGAGGATACTCAAAGCTGATATGACCCAGCAGCCATCCCGTTACCCACAAACCATGCAACGCCATGAATGACCCATCGTGCCATCAAAAACAGTGACCCCACACACCTGGAGGCATATGTAGAAGTGATGCGCCAGCAGGACCGAGGAACCCCGTAGCGCCACCCTATCGACCTGGGCCATGCTCAAGCACCTCCCACACCCAACCCGGCCGCGTGCCGGGTTGGGTGTGAGGGGGTAGCAAGGCACGTCTGGGGGCATAGTTGGGGGCATGACAATACAGGCGAAACCGTAGATCAAGCACTGGCGCGGCTTGCAGGCTGTAGTTCGAGCCGGTCAGCACCACCAAATTGGCAATATAAACTACGGCTTGTAGAAATACAGGCCGTTTTCATTTGGCCTGTTGGCAAGTGCTTTACCCGCGCGGGTCGCCACAACGACCTCAGGGTATGCAGATCTGGCCCTGCATGTGGGCGGTTTCACCGATGCTGTTGCCCAGGATGGTGAAACCACCGGTCGCGTTCTTGAACAGTCCCTTGCCATCGCTGCCGGTGATGACGCTTTGCTCGGTGACCAGGCCGCTGCCGCTATCGAGGATCACTTCCGCGGCATAGAGGCGGGTGCCGCCCAGGGAGAATGTGCTGCGGGCGGTTAGCAAGGTGCGGCCTCCCTGCGCGATGGCTGGACTGCGCGCCTCGCCACCGCCGGACAACAGGCTGCTGATCATTTCCGAGGTCACGCCGGAATAGCCGTAGGCGGGTACCAGGCCGCCTAGTTTGAGCACATCCTTGTAGCATTCGCCCACGAAGGGCTGGCCCTGCATACCCGGAAAAGTGGCCACGGCGCAGCCTGGATCCTGAGTCAGTTTTACGGTGCCCAGGATGGGCACGCAGCCAGCGCTGGCCAGAGTGCTGGTGGCGGCGAGGGCAAAGCAAAGGGCGAAGTAACGCATGGTCTCTCCTGAATGGGGGGGTGAAGGTGCCTGAATGGGCCGGCGGATTGTCAGAGATAAGCGGCTGATTGTCGATGCGAGTCGGCCCCTCAAAAGCAGACAATTTCAGGCCCCCACCGCGGCTGGCATGACCGCCAAGCTGCTCGTAGCCATTCCCGACGCGCCGCGCTGGGATGGCCGCCTTGCTGGGTGGCGCGCGCGACGCCCGGCTCGCGCCGCCGCCCGTGCCACTGGCACGGCGGCAGCGGTTGCTTGATGGGGTGGTGCGGGAGCGACGGGCTGCCAGGGCGGGGCGATCCGGAGTCGATTGGCACTTTTTGCCTCACGCCACCTTCAAGGTTTCCAGCAACGTTTTTTCCAGGGCTAGGCGTTTCGCTGATTGTTCTAGTGCTTCCCCTTCCAGCACGAATACGTCTTCGGCGCGTTGGCCGAGGGTGTTGATGCGAGCGGTGAGAACACTGGCGCCGTGCTGGGTGAGGATGCGGGCAACCTCGGCGAGCAGGCCGGGGCGGTCGCCGGCGGTGAAGGTGAGAACATAATCCTTGCGGTTTTCGCTTGCGGCCAGATTGATTTCCGGTTCCAGGGGAAAGGCTTTCAAGCGACGCGAAAGGCGGCCCTTCGCTGGCGGGCCGAGGGGTGGCTTGGTTGCCAGATCGGCTGCCAGTTCGTGCTCGATGTAACTCAGGAAATCGCGGTAGGCCACCTGGGGATGTTCCGGGTCGATGGCGTAGAAGCTGTCGAGGGCGTGGCCGTCGTGGGTGGTGTGGATGCGCGCGGCGAGGATGGTGTAGCCGATGCGCGCGAAAAAGCCACAGATGCGCGCGAACAGGGCTTCCTCATCCGGCGCGAACACCATGACTTCGACCCCTTCGCCGACCGGTGCGAGGCGGGCACGGACGATCAGATTCTGGCGAGCAAGCAGCGGTAGCAGGCGACGCGTCTGCCAGGCGATGTCGCGGGCGTCCTGGCGCAGGAAATAGATGTCGTCGAGGCGCCGCCACAGTGCTTCCTCGGTGCCTGGCGGGTAGCCATAGAGCCGCAGTTGCACGCGCGCCTGTTCCTTTTTTTCTTCCACGCTGTCGATTTGCGGGGCGCCGCCTTCCAGCGCCTGGCGGGTGGCCAGATACAGCTCGCGGGTGAGTTTGTCCTTCCAGGCGTTCCATACCTTGGGGCTGGTACCGCGGATGTCGCAGAGGGTCAAAAGGTAGAGACCGGTAAGGCGTTTGAGGTCGCCGCAACGTTCAGCGAAGGCGCGGATCACCTCGGGGTCGGAGATATCCTGTTTCTGTGCGGTTCGCGACAAGGAGAGGTGCTCCGCCACCAGCCAGGCGACCTGCTCCGCTTCGATCCGCGACAGGCCCTGGGCCAGGCAGAAGCGGCGCGCATCGACCGCGCCGAGCGCGGAATGGTCGCCGCCGCGCCCCTTGGCGATGTCGTGGAACAGGGCCGCGAGATAGAGCAGGTCGGGGCGCTCGCAGGCGCTGATCAGACGGTGCGCGAGCGGGAATTCGTGGGCGAATTCGTTGAGTGAGAGGCGGCGCAGGTTGCGCAGCACCATCAGGGTGTGTTCGTCGACCGGATAGATATGGAACTGGTCGTGCTGCATCTGCCCGGTAATGCGTCCAAACAGGGGAATGTAGCGGCCCAGAATGCCGAGCTGGTGCATCAGCCTGAGCGCCGTGCTGACCCCGCGCGGTTCCCGCAGCAGTTCGAGAAAGCGGGCATGGTTGCCGGGGTCGCGGCGAAAGCCGGCATCGATCATGCGGCCTGAGCGCCAAAGCGCGCGCAGCAGACGCGGGGTGCAACCGACCAGAGTGGGTTCGCGTGCCAGCACCAGAAAGGTTTCCAGCAAGGCGGCGGGGTTACGCGCGAACAGATCTTCGTCGCCATCGAGCAGGTTACCCACCACGTTGAAATCGCTTTGCTCGGATAGTGGGCGCGGCGCGGGGGGCGCTTGCAGGCGGTTGCGCAGTTCGCCCAGCACCAGATTGTTGATCAGGCTGATGCGGCGGGCGGCCCGGTAGTAGCGCTGCATCAGGCGTTCCGAGGCGCGGCGCGAGCCGCTCGCGGCGAGGGACGGCCCCCTTGCTCGCCTAGGCTCGCTTCCCCCCGAGGGGGAGCAATCGCCCCCTCGGGGCGGCCCGTCGGCGGCGATGCCCATAGCCGCAGCGATGCATTCCTGGAACTCGAACAGCAATCGGTCTTCGCGCCGGTTGGTGGCGAGGTGCAGGCGAATTCTCAGGTGGGCGAGCAGCGCGTGGTCGGTGGCAAGCGCTCTTGCCTCCGACTCGCGGAGCAGACCAGCACGCGCCAGGTCGCGCGGGCTGTGGCGGTGTCCATAGGCGGCTGGGCGGGGCCCTTGCGCCTGGCTGGCGCGGTAGACCCAGAACAGAGTCTGGATGTCGCGCAGGCCACCGGGGCTTTCCTTGAGATTGGGCTCCAGCAGCAAGGCTACGTCGGCATGGCGGCCGTGGCGGGCCTTTTGCTCCAGCGCCTTGGCCTGGTAGAAATCGGCCGGATTCATCTGCGCCGCCAGCCGAGCGCACAGGCGCTGAAACAGCGCCGAATCGCCGGCAAGGTAGCGGGCTTCCAGCAGATTGGTCTGGATGGTGACATCCCCCGCTGATTCGGCCAGACATTCGGACAAGTTGCGCACGCTGTGGCCGATGGGTAGGCCGACATCCCAGAACAGGCCGATCAGGGGTTCGAAGCGGATCAGCTCCGGGTTCGCCAGGCTGTCGTCGAGCAGGATCAACACATCGACGTCGGAGTGCGGATACATCTCGCCGCGCCCATAACCACCCACGGCGACCAGGGCGGCGTGTTCGGGCAGGTCATGCGCCCGCCAGATGTCGCGCAGCACCGAGTCGGTCAGGTAGGTGAGACCGGCGAGCAGCATATGGGCGCGCGGCCGCGCCAGGTACGCCGCGAACAGCGCCGCGCGGCCTTCCTTCAGGGCGTTGCGCCAGGCGGCCGGGTTGGCCGTGGGCATCGGGTTAACGGTCATGGCGGCCAGGAACTACCCCGGTTGATGAAACCCGGTCGCGCATGTAGCGCCGGCGTCTCGCCGGCTCGTTCTTCTGATCAGCCCTACCAGGCAGGCGAGACGCCTGCGCTACAGCGGGGACGTGAGCTTGTTTCACGTTAACGGGCATGGCGGCAAGGCCTGATAAAGCTCCTAAGCGAAGGACTAAGCCGCCCAAAGACGGCGGCCAAGTCACTGCTTATACCCTTCGGTAACCGCGGAGAATGAAACCGGGTGCTCCTATGGCGCCGGCGCCTCGCCGGTGCTCCGGCGCTACAGCGAAGACGCGAGCTTGTTTCATGTTCCAGTGTGCCTATCCTACGGATATTCCGCGTCACCTGCTAATAAACGCTGGTGGCGGCGGGCATTCGGCGGACAGGGTCAGCACTTCGTAGCCGGTTGCCGTTACCAGGAGGGTGTGTTCCCACTGTGCCGAGAGCGAGTGGTCTTTGGTCACCACGGTCCAGCCGTCGCCGAGCACGCGGATATCGCGGCGGCCGGCGTTGATCATGGGCTCGATGGTGAAGGTCATTCCCGGCTCCAGAACCGGCCCTTCCGTGGCCTTACCGTAGTGCAGCACCTGCGGCTCTTCGTGAAAGCCACGGCCGATGCCGTGGCCGCAAAACTCGCGCACCACCGAATAACCGTTGGCCTCGGCATATTTCTGGATGGCCGCGCCGACCACGCCCAAGTGCACGCCGGGGCGCACCTGGGCGATGCCCTTCCACATGCACTGGTAGGTGATTTCGCTCAGCCGGCGTGCCTGAATGCCGGGTTCGCCGACATAGAACATGCGCGAGCTGTCGCCATGCCAGCCATCTTTGATGACGGTGATGTCCAGATTCACCACGTCGCCCTGCTTGAGTTTCCTGTCCCGGCTAGGCACGCCGTGGCAAACCTGATGGTTGATCGAGGAACAGATTGACTTGGGGTAGGGCTGGTGGCCGGGCGGTGCATAGTTGAGCGGCGCCGGAATGCTGTTTTGCACGTTGACCATCAGGTCGTGGCAAAGACGATCCAGTTCTTCGGTGGTTACCCCGGGTTTGACGAAAGCCTTGATGTAGTCCAGCACTTCGGCGGTAAGGCGCCCCGCGATGCGCATTTTTTCGATTTCTTCCGGGGTCTTGATGGTGATGGACATGATTGGTGCAAAGCAAAAAAGGGAGGGCAGGATAGGAGCCGATTCAGGGAAAGTAAAGGCCGGCGGCGGTGTGGGAATGTGCGGTTCACGGCCTGGAAGACACGCCTGATCAGACTGTCTCCAAACCGTCGTAGAGCTCCCCTATCGGCAGTTCAAGACCGGCGCATTCCAGGCTGAGGACATCGCCAGGTGCGTGGATTTCCAGCATCCAGTCGCGCAGATTCAGGCGCCGATAGAGTTCGACGCGCATTTCGTCTTGCGCGATGAGGAGATATTCACGCAGGCTAGGCAGACGCTGATAGGCAGTGAGCTTTTCCCTGCGATCAGTCGCTTCGGTGTTGGGAGAGAGCACTTCCGCCAGCAGGCAGGGGCGGGTCTTGATCAGCGGGTCGTTGTCGTCCGGATCGCACACCAGCATGACGTCCGGGTAGTAATAGGTGGGCCAGGCATCGGCCTTGAGTTTGACGTCGCCGATCAGCACCTGGCAGTTGCGCGGCGCTTTGGCCAGAACGTGGCTGGCGAGGTTGAGCGCGATGCGGTTATGCCGCACCGAGGCGCCGGCCATCGCATAAGCCTGGCCGCCGACGAATTCATGGCGCACCGGGCTTCGCGCTTCCCTATCCAGGTAGTCGGCTTCGCTCAGTTGGGAAAGGGCATTGTGCTGCATGTGAATCTCCTTATTTGATCCGCATTCCCGGCTGCGCGCCGGAATCGGGCGACAGCAGGAAGGGGCCGCCACGCTCATCGCTGGCGGCCAGCACCATGCCTTCGGACAGGCCGAACTTCATCTTGCGCGGCGCCAGGTTGGCGACCATGACGGTGAGCCGCCCGACCAGGGTTTCCGGGGCGTAGGCCGCCTTGATGCCGGCGAACACGGTGCGGGTTGCGTCGCCAAGGTCGAGGGTAAGCTTGAGCAGCTTGTCGGCGCCTTCGACATGCTCCGCGTTGGCGATACGGACGACGCGCAAATCGACCTGGGTGAAGTCGTCGATGGAAATGAACGGCTCCCAAGGGGAAGCGGCGGCCTCGGCCTTGGCCTGCTGGTGCTCGGCGTGCCGGGCTGGCGCCGGCTCAGGGGGAGGCGCCAGGCTCTGCTTGTTCTCTTCCACCATGATCTCGATCTGCTTCGGGTCGATCCGGGTCATCAGGTGCTGGTAGTCGTTGATGGCGTGGCCGGTGGGCAGCGGCGCCCAGATGTCGCCCCAGGCCAGCGGCGGGATGTTCAGAAAGACTTCCACCTGTTCCGCCAGTTTCGGCAATACCGGTTTCAGATAAAGGGTGAGGTCGCGGAACAGGGTCAGGGCGGTGGAGCAGACTTCATGCAGTTCCGCCTCGCGGCCTTCCTGCTTGGCCATTTCCCAGGGCTTCTTCTCGGCGATGTAAAGGTTGGCGACGTCGGCCAGCCGCATGATTTCGCGCAAGGCGCGGCCGTAGTCGCGTTCCTCATAGCTTTTCGCGATTTCGCCATTGGTAAAAGCGGCGACGAATTCCTCGGTGGCGATCGAATCGCAAGCGCCCAACTTGCCGCCGAAGCGCTTGCTGATGAACCCCGCGCAGCGGCTGGCGATGTTGACGTACTTGCCCACCAGGTCGCTGTTTACCCGCGCGGCGAAGTCTTCAAGGTTGAGGTCAATGTCTTCCATCGAGCCGTTCAATTTGGCGGCGTAGTAATAGCGCAGCCATTCCGGGTTGAGGTGGTTGAGGTAGCTCTCGGCGGTGATGAAGGTGCCGCGCGACTTGCTCATCTTGGTGCCGTTCACCGTCAGGAAACCGTGGCAGAACACGCCGGTCGGGGTGCGAAAACCCGCGTGGACAAGTTCGGCCGGCCAGAACAGGGCGTGGAAATAGAGGATGTCCTTGCCGATGAAGTGGTACAGCTCGGCTTCGGAATCCGGCTTCCAGAACTCGTCAAAATTTAGGCCGTGGTTGTCGCAGAAATTCTGGAAACTGCCCATGTAGCCGATCGGCGCGTCCAGCCAGACGTAGTAGTACTTGCCCGGCGCGTTGGGAATCTCGAAGCCGAAGTAGGGCGCGTCGCGCGAAATGTCCCAGTCGGAAAGGCCGGAATGCAGCCATTCCTTGAGTTTGTTGGCGGCCTCGGTCTGGACATGCGGTGGGGCGATCCAGCCCTCCAGGAACTCGGCGCAACGCGGGTCGGAGAGCTTGAAGAAATGGTGGTCGGAGGACTTCTTCACCGGTTTTGCGCCGGACACGGCGGAGTAGGGCTCGATCAGGTCGGTGGGCTGGTAGGCCGCGCCGCAGACCTCGCAGTTGTCGCCGTATTGGTCGCGGGCGTGGCACTTGGGGCACTCGCCCTTGATGAAGCGATCCGGCAGGAACATTTCCTTCACCGGGTCGTAGAACTGTTCAATGGAGCGGATCTCGATCAGCCCGGCTTCCTTGAGCCGCGTGTAGAGGGTGTCTGAGTAATGCCGGGTTTCTTTCGAGTTGGTGGAATAGAAGTTGTCGAAATCGACATGGAAGCCATCGAAATCGCGCTTGTGCTCGTGCCAGACGCGGTCGATCAGTTGTTCCGGGGTAATCCCTTCCTTTTCCGCGCGCAGCATGATCGGTGTGCCATGGGTGTCGTCGGCGCAGCAGTAGAGGCACTGATGCCCACACATCTTCTGGAAACGCACCCAGATGTCGGTCTGGATGTATTCGACCAGATGGCCCAGGTGGATGGCGCCGTTGGCATAGGGCAGGGCGGAGGTAACGAGAATCTTGCGAGACATGTTGGTGTACGGAGGAAAAACAGGCCGCGATTCTAGCCGCCGGTCCCTATCGCTGCACGGTTACAGGGTGTAGGGCGCGCATTCGCTCGCGTGCGGCCACGGCCTGCTCGGCAAAGCGGGCGTTGTCGAACCAATCGGGATGCAAGCGGCTCGATTCAGCCGCACGGGTGTACCAGTTCAGGGCTGCGGCCACGTCCTTCGCCACGCCCTCGCCCTGCTCATGGAAGCGGCCTAGCGCTAGCGCGGCGGCGCTCATGCCCAGCCCCGCCGCCTGTGCCATGAGACGCCGCGCGCGGGCTTCATCGTGAGCCACGCCCTCGCCCTTGTGAGCCATCCAGGCCAGGTGGAAACAGGCCGGCGCGTAAGCCTGGCTGGCGGCCCGGTTGAACCAGAATTCCGCCTCGGCATCATTCTGTTTCACGCCCTTGCCGCGCGAGTAAAGCAGCCCGAGTAGGTACTGCGCCCGCGCGTGCCCAGCCTGTGCCGCTCGGCGCAGCCAGGTCGCCGCTTGGGCCTCGTCGCGTACCAGCGAAAAGCCATGGAAATGGCCGTTCGCATAGGCGTAACCCAACTCGAACGCGATCCGGTCTCGTCCTGACACCGCCGTAAGCATCGCCGCAAAGACCAGAAACAGCGCCAGGATGGGTGGCCAGCGCCGCCGCAATGCGTTCACGCCCAGTACTTCGCCTTGTCCGGCAGCACCCAGCGCACGCCGCCGCGCGGGTCTGCCTTGTCACCCTGATAGCGGGGGATCAAATGGATGTGCAGGTGGGGAACAGATTGGCCGCCGGCGGCGCCGTGGTTGATGCCGATGTTGTAACCGTCGGGGTGATGGCGTTCGTCGAGGAGGGCACGGGCCTGGTCGAGGGCGGCGAGCAGGGCGAGGCGTTCTTCCTGGGTGGCGTCGAACAGGGTGGGAAAGTGGCGTTTCGGGATGATGACGGTGTGGCCGGGAGAAACCGGAAAGCCGTCCTTGTAGGCCACGGTGAGTTCGTCCTCCGCCAGGATGCGGGCGGGATCGAGGACGCAGAAGGGGCAGGGTTTGCTCATGGGGGTTCCGTTTTTTGGCGCGCGAGTTTACCTGTAGCACCGGTGCTACAAAATCCTGACCTTCAACTTGCCTTTGCCCAGGTGGGTTTTCAGCAGTTTGTAGGTGTCTAGGTCGAAAGGTACGCTGGCGGCCTGTTCCAGCAGTTCGTGGATTTCCGCCTCGCTGTGCGCGCTGCCCAGGTAGCGCCAGCCGGCCAGGACATGCACGTCCTCCACATCGCGGAAGTCGTCGCGCTCGATCAGACCGACCGGGCCGGGCCAGGGCCAGGGTTTGAGCTTCAGGCGGGCCAGGGCGCTCATCAGGCGGGCGCTGTGCAGATTGCGCGGCTCGCGGCCCATGCCGGCGCCTTCGCATAGCTCCACCTGGAAGGCGAAGTTGACAGCCCCCACGCTTCGCTGCCCCCCGAGGGGGCGTAATTCCCGCCTTGGGACGGCCCGGCGGTGGGAACAGGCGCGGGGCGCGGGTTTTTCCAGGCCGAGCAGGGTAGGGCAGAGCTGGTAGGCTTCGGCGATCTTGCGCAGGGTAGTGTTGGCTTCACGCTTGCTGCCGAAGGGGCCGTAAAGGTGGTCGGCGGCGCCGAAGTCGACGTCCACGGCGTAGACCAGGCTGGGGCGGAAGTCGCCCGGTTCGACCTCTTCCAGGCGCCAGGCGCAAATCTCCGGATGCTCGTGTAGCCGCCGGTTGTACAGGGGTTTGAGTTGCTTCACCAGGCTCGATTCAAGCAACAGGGCGCCGACTTCGCCCACGGTTTCCCGCCAGTCCAGACGGCGCACCTGTTGTGAGAATTGTGCCCCCGGCTCGGTTAAAGCGCCCGAGCCGCCCCCCGAGGGGGGCAAGTCGTTCTTGGGGCGGCCCGGCGAACGACTTGTTGTGTTCATTTCCTTGTATTCGCGGCCGCTGTTGCCAACCGCGGCGGCGAAGTGCGAGAACACCCGCTGCCGCAGGTTGATGCTCTTGCCCACGTACAGGCAAATATCGCCTTCGCCGTAGATCAGATAGACGCCGGGGGTTTCCGGCAGATCGTCGAGCACGGCGGGGTCGAGATGGGGCGGTAGGGTGGGCTGCTTGAGTTGCGGTTGCAGGGCGGCCAGCAGGACTTCTTCCGTGTGGCTGAGGCGCGCCTTCTGCCAGAACTGCCAGATCAGTTCCGCATCGGCCAGGGCCCGGTGGCGGCCCTCGGCGTAGAGCCCATGGCGGACGATCAGGCTGTCCAGGTTGTGCTTGTGGTGCTCGGGAAACAGTTTGCGTGACAGGCGCACCGTGCACAGCACGTCGGCCTGGAAGCGTTGGCCCAGGCGCCGGAATTCCTGTTTCACGAAGCTGTAGTCGAAACGCGCGTTATGGGCGATGAACAGCTTGCCGGAGAGGCGCGTCCGCAGTTCCTCGGCGACTTGGGCAAAAGTGGGCGCGTCGGCCACCATGTCGTTGCGGATGCCGGTGAGGCGCTGGATGAACTCGGGAATGGGGCGTTCTGGGTTGACCAGGGTGCTCCAGCGCGTCACCCTCCCCTCGACGACCTCGATCAGGCCGATTTCGGTGATGCGGTCGATGACCGGATTGGCGCCGGTGGTTTCCAGGTCGATGAAGGCGAGGCGGGTGGGGAGCATGGGGCCGGAATTCATCCTTTCGCCGCCTGATTCATCCGCATTAGCCGCCCGGCCAGGCTGCCGATGATGCGGCGGGCCAGCGGGGCGGAGTAGCGCATCAGTTCTTCCAGCATTTCTGGCGGCAACACCAGGGCGGTGACGTCGCCCTCCGCGCGCACCGTGGCGGTGCGATGCTCATTCAGCAGGTAGGCCATTTCGCCGAAAAGCTCTCCCGCGCCCAACTCACCCAGGCGTTTCTGCTGGCCGCCGAGGTCCTTGAACAGGCCGACTTTGCCGGAGTACAGGAAGAAGGCCTCGCGAGAGGCATCGCCCTCGGAAATCAGCGTCTCGCCATCGGCGAAGGGGTGGCCATATTTCGCCAGCAGCCGGTTGGCGCGACCGAAGACGATGCTGTCCAGCTTGTTCACCCCCTCGCTGGCTCCCAGAAACAGCTTTTCCAAAGCGGCCACGTCCACCTTGGTGAGGGCATAGAGAAACTGCGCCCAGAAATAGAACGCCACGCAGGCGAGGTAGGCGCCGATCAGGATGAACACCACCCCACCCAACGCGCCGTAGACCGCCTGGTATTTCTCGACCCGGTAGAAGTGGCCGAAGCCTAGATACAGCAGGCCCAGCGTGAGCGTGGCCAGGCCGCTGACGATGAGGGTGGGGAGCCTGGGTGGGTGGCGTAGCGGCATCCGCCGCAACACCAGGTAGAGCAGGCTCCAGACCAGGCCGATGCCCAGGATCAGGTTCAGGCTCTTGAACAGATGGCTACGCCCGGCGCCAAGCAGCTCCACGTTGGCCAGGAAGTTGATGACCGCTTGCAGGGTTACGGTGAGGCCGACCAGTGCGAACGCTACCGGAATGATGATCAGCGGCAGGGTCCAGTTGAACACGAAATTACGCTTGGCCTCGTCGGGAAAAATCACCCGGAAGGCGCTTTGCAGGGCGTTGACCAGGCCGCGCGAGGACAGCAGCAGGGTGAGCAGGCCGACGCCGCCGGCGGCGATGGCGGCCTTCTGCGGAATCACCCCGAGGGCGGCGAGTTGCGCCAACTGGAATTGGTCATACAGCGCGGCCAGCAGCATGCTCGCCAAGGTGGACGTTTCCGCTAGCCGGGCCAGAATTTGCGTGCCATAGGTGAGCAGCAGCACCAGCGGCGCGGCGGAGAGCAGGAAGTAGAAGGCGGTGGCGGCGGCGTGGTTGGTCAGCTCGTTCTTCACGAACAGCCGCCAGGCGGTGTAAGCGGTTTGCAGCAGCCAGTCCAGGCGGTTTTGTTGGGCGGCGTTCAAAGGTTTGATGGGCATGGGGGCGGGAAAGAAGGTCTCATGGGGTGGCCGCGATCGTAATGCATCTGGACGAAGCCCCGCCGTTTGTAGCGCCGGCGCCTCGCCGGCCAGTAGGTCTGATCAGAAGAACGAAGCCGGCGAGACGCCGGCGCTACATTCAGGCCCGCGCTTTCCTCACGATCGCCAGCGCCGCCTCGAAATCATATTGCCCGAGTCGCAGCGCCAGGGCTTCGTAGTCCTGGCCGATGGTGGCACGCAGCAGGGCGGCGTGCTCCTGGAAGAGGGGTAGGGCGCGGGTGTCGCTGTGTGCGAGCAGGCTTTCCAGTTCGGCCAGCACAACGCCTATCCGCGCCGGATCCACGCCTGCGGGCGCAACCGCCTCGGCTGCATCAAGCGAGGTTCCCAGGGCGGTTACCAGCGGCCCGAAGGCTTCGGCGACCGCGCCGATCAGGGTGTTGAGACGGAGTTCGTTATCGGCGTTAGCGTCATCCCGCAAGGCAGCTTCCAGGCGCGCCGCCGCCTCCGCCACCGCTCGGGCGCCCAGGTTGGCGGCCACACCCTTGAGGCTATGGGCGATCAGGCAGGCGCCGGACAGGTCGTTCAGTGCCAAACAGTGGGCCACCCGGCGCATGTCGTTCTGGTGCAGCTCGACGAACTGGCGCAGCAGCGCCAGATACTTGTCCGGTTTACCGCGCAGGACCGTCAGGCCGCGCTGTAAATCCAGCCCGGGCACCTTGGCCAGGGGTGCCAGAGCGTCCGGGAGCCGTGAGTAGGCCATGGCCAGCGCGACGGGCGCCGTATCGGAGCATTCTTGCTTCTCCCTGGCTGGCAGCCATTGCAACAGGGTGGCGTAGAGCGCATCCGGGTCCACTGGCTTGGCGACGAAGTCGTTCATGCCGGCTTCCAGGCAGGCGCGGCGGTCCTCGTCGAAGGCATTGGCGGTCATCGCCAAGATGGGTTTGTCGCGCCAGCCGGGCAGGGCGCGGAGGGCGCGGGTGGCTTCCAGGCCGTCCATTTCGGGCATCTGCACGTCCATCAGAATCAGGGCGTAGTCGTTTCCGTCCCGGCCCACGCCCGCCTTCTCCAGCACCACGCGGCCATCCTCGGCGGTGTCCACGTTCAAACCCACCGCGTGCAGCAACTCCAGGGCCACCTCGCGGTTGATTGGGTTGTCTTCCGCCAGCAGCAGTCGGGCGCCGGCATGGCGTCGGCGCAACTCGGCCTCGGCCCCCACCTCGGCCCCCACCTCGGTTTCCACCTCGGTTTCCCCCCTCGGCAAAGGCGCCTTCGGCATGACGCCATGGCCGCGCGCCAGACGCACGGTGAACCAGAAGGTGCTGCCCTGGCCCGGTTCACTTTCCACCCCCACCTCGCCACCCATCATCTGCGCCAGGTTGCGGGTGATGGCCAGGCCTAAGCCGGTGCCACCGAATTTGCGGGTGGTGGAGGCATCGGCTTGTTCAAAGGCGGCGAACAGCTTGGGCAGCACCTCCGGGGCGATACCGATGCCGCTGTCCTGGACCTCGAAGCGGACCCGCAATCCGCTGTCGGTTTCTTCCAGCAGCCGCGCGCGCAGGGTGATGGCACCGCGCTCGGTGAACTTGACCGCATTGCCGGCGTAGTTGAGCAGGGCCTGACGCAGTCGGGTGGCGTCGCCGGTGAGCCACCGGGGGACGTCGTCGCCATCCACCGCCACGCTCAGTCCCTTGGCCTGGGCCGCATCGAGGATCATCGAGCGGACATGGTCCAGTACGGCGCCCAAGGCGAAATCGCGCTGTTCCAGCAACAGGCGGCCGGCCTCGATCTTGGACAGGTCGAGGATGTCGTTGATGATCGACAGCAGGTGGTGACCGGCGCCGTCGATCTTGGCGAGCCAATCCGCCTGCGTCGGCGTGACGTCACCGCGTCGCAGCAGATGCGTGAGGCCGAGGATGGCGTTCATCGGGGTACGGATCTCGTGGCTCATGTTGGCCAGGAAGGCGCTCTTCGCCTGGTTGGCGGCGTCCGCCCGCGTGAGTGCCTCGCTCAACTGCGCGGTGCGTTCCGTCACCAGGCCTTGCAGATGGTGGCGGTGGCGGTCCAGTTCCGCACCGATGGCTTTCTTTTCGGTGATGTCTTCTTTTACCGCCACGTAGTGAGTGATGCGCCCATCCGGCTGGCGCAGGGGGGCGATGGTGGCGAATTCGAGGTATTCGCTGCCATCGCGGCGCCGGTTGATGAATTCCCCCTGCCACGGCTGGCCGTGGCTAATCGCTTCCCAGAGGGCTTCATAGGTTTCCCTCGGGGTCTTGTCGGAATGAAGAATGCGTGGGTTCCGGCCGATCGCCTCCTCGCGACTGTAGCCGGTGGCCTGAACGAAGGCCTCGTTCACATATTCGATCTCGGCATCCAGATTGGTGATGACGATGCTCTCCGGGCTCTGCTCGACTGCCTGGGAGAGTTTGCGCAGTTGTGCCTCGGCTTTTTTGCGCTCAATCGCCACGGCGGCCAGGTTCGTGACATGGTGGATCACTTCCTGATCGAACGCTGAGGGTGCGCGCGGTTCGCGGTAATACATGGCGAAGGTGCCCAACAACACCCGTTCGTCCGAGCAGAGGATGGGCGTCGACCAGCAGGCGCGCAGCCCATGCGCCAGCGCCAGTTCCCGATAATTGGCCCACAGCGGGTCGGTTTCGATGTCGCTGACGATCACCTGTTTCCGGCGGAAGGCGGCGGTGCCACAGGAGCCCGCGCTGGCGCCGATGGCCGCGCCGTCGATGGCGTGGTTGTAGGCCTCGGGCAGGCTGGGCGCGGCGCCATGGCGGAGATGGGTGGCGTCGCCGTCGAGCATCAGAATCGAGGCGAGCATCCCCGGCACCATCGCTTCCACATCGCGCACCAGTTGATCGAGAACCTCCGCCAGAGCGTGTCCGCCGACAATCATCTCCAGCACATGCCGACTGGCGCTGTTGAGCAGTTCGGCGCGCTTGCGTTCAGTGATCTCGGTGGCCATGCCACACAGCCCCCTGACTTCACCATCGGGTCCACGCAGGGGGAATTTAACCGTCAGGAAGTAGCGCCTGCCCGTGGCATCGTCCAGGGCCTCCTCGATTTCCTCCACCTGGCTTGACTCCATGACGCGCAGGTCGTTGTCGCGGAAAGTTGCACCGATGGCCGACGGGAATAGTTCCCGGTCCGTGCGTCCCACCACCTTGTCACGGGTGAGGCCGGTGACCGTCTCCCACTTCTGGTTGATCAGTTCATACCTCCCCTGGTAATCCTTCACGAAGATCAGCGAGCCGCTGTGCTCGATCAGCTCCGCGAGGAAGGCACGGCTTTCGCTGAGGGCCTCGGTGCGCTCCAGCACGCGTTGCTCCAGTTCCGCGTGAGCGGCTTGTAGCCGTTCCAGCATCAGGCCGAAGGCCTCCGCCAGCCGGCCCACTTCGTCCGGGCCTTCGCTGGGTGGCGGCAGCATGATCGCGCCACTGCCGGCAATATGCTCGGCGGTGGCGGCGAGCCGGTCCAGCGGCGCCACCAGGCGGCGCGCCCAGCGGTAGGCAAGCCAGCCCAGCACGGGCAGGAGGATGAGGGTGCCGACGAGATAGATCAGGGTCAGCCGGTCGAGCGGGCCCTGGACTGGTCGCGCCGAGGTGCCGAGGGTGAGGCGCAGCCGCAAACTGACGAAGGGCACGCCCAGCTTGAGCACCCTATCCACATGAAGAAAACTTTCCTCGAAGGTCCCGGTCTGCGCGACCAGCTGACCACCCGCCCGCAGGTGCAGATGTTGGCCATCGGCCAGGCCAGCGCTGGCCGAGGCGAGCAGCGGTAGCAATGGAAGGCGCGCTGCCAGCGCGCCTTCGGCCCGCTTTGTGGCTGGGGAGAAGATGGGCTGCGCCAGATACAGATAGGATTCACCCTGATACGCGACGATCTGAGCCTGGGGTTTGCCGGTCGAGAGTGCCTGCTTAACCCCGTCCGGGACGAGGGCGATGCCCTGGCCGGCCTCGATGGTCGGCGTCCCGCGGAAGTCGTGGAGCGTCAGCATCAGGTTCTGTTTGCCGGGGAGAGCGAGGTGGAAGTCGCGCAGGAACGGCAGCAGATAGGACTTGCGTAGCGGGGCATCCACCAATCCGTTGACGATCAAGGCATTGCGGGACAGGGCTTCCAGTTCCTCACTTGCCTCGCCGAGGGCGAAATCCAGGCGCTCCACCACCAGATGGGCCTGCGCCTCCATGTCCTGACGCAGCGAGGCCTCGATCTGGGCGCGCAAGGCGGCGTAGGACAAGGCGCCGACGCCCAGGGCGACGCCCAGGGTGAGAGATAAGGCAAGGAAGGCAACCCGGTTGGCGTAGCTTGCCGCCAGCCAGCCACGCCCGATCTTGTGCAAATCCATCCGTCTCATGACCGTCCAAGCCCGGCATCATCATGGCTCGGGAGTGTGTCGAGCAACGTGAAGTTCTTGGCTGAGTCGTCGACGATCAGGAGAGGGTTGGTATGCGTCATGCAGGGGAAAACCGAAGGAACACGATGTTAGCGTGAAACAACCACTGTAGCGCCGGCTTCCAGCCGGCTACGTTCTTCTGATCATGCCTACAAAGCCGGCTGGCCCTAAAGGATACCGGCCATTCAGGCCATAAAGCCGGCGCTACAAGTGCACCCGGTTTCATCATCCTGGGCGGCCTCGCCGCCATGATCGTTAGGGGGCTTATCGGCCGCCATACGGGCATCTTGAATCGTGCCCTCGTAGCGCCAGCGCTACAGGTCGAGAGGCGGGAATCGGGGCGGGAAGATAGAATCACGGCATTTCATAGCCAGGAATTTTCATGTCCCTCGTTCACCCTTCGCTGGTGCGTCCATTCTTCGCTTTGCGCCCCGCCCCCGGTCGCGCTGCGGAAGTGATCGCGCCGCCCTATGACGTGCTCGATAGCGAGGAGGCGCGGGTGCTCGCGGCTGGCCGGCCGTGGAGCTTCCTGCATATTTCCAAGCCGGAGATCGACCTCCCCGCCGGCACCGACCCCTATGCGCCGGAGGTCTATGCCAAGGCGGCGGAAAACCTGAAGAAGATGGTTGCCGCCGGGGTGCTGCGACAGGACGGGCAATCCTGTTACTACGCCTATCGCCTGACCATGGACGAGCACGTTCAGATCGGCTTGGTGGCGGCCGCCAGCGTCGCCGACTATGACAGCAACCGTATCCGTAAACATGAGTTCACCCGGCCCGACAAGGAGGACGACCGTGTGCGCCAGATCGACGCGCTCAACGCCCAGACCGGGCCGGTGCTGCTGGCCTACCCCCATGCCCCGGAAGTGGATGCCCTTCTCGCCGCCGCCACGCAAGGCAAGCCGGATTCCGACGGCGTCGCCGAAGGCGTCAACGGCGGTGGTGTGCGCCACACCCTGTGGGTAATTCGCGATGCCAGCGCCATTGCCCGCCTGACCGAACTGTTCGACGCCATGCCGGCGCTCTATATCGCTGACGGCCATCACCGTTCCGCCGCCGCCAGCCGCATTTGCGCGGCGCGCAAGGCCGCGAGTTTGGCAAAAGGCGCGGCGCACACCGGCGCGGAGCCATACAACTATTTTCTCTCGGTGATCTTCCCGCACCACCAGATGCGCATCCTGGATTACAACCGGGTCATCAAGGATATGAACGGCCTGTCCGAGCCGGCGTTCATGGAGAAGGTCGCGGAAAACTTCATGATCGAAATGTGGGATGAGGCGGTGAAGCCCGCCGCCTTCGGCGAGTTCGGCCTGTATCTCGGCGGCCGCTGGATGAAGCTGACCATCCGCCCCGATCTGATCCCCGCCGATCCGGTGGGCCGCCTCGACATCAGCCTGCTGCAGGACAATTTGATCGCCCCGATCCTCGGCATCGACGACCCGCGCCGCGACCGGCGCATCGATTTTGTCGGCGGTATCCGCGGCCTGGGTGAACTGGAAAAGCGTGTCAACTCCGGCGAAATGGCCCTGGCCTTCTCGTTCCACCCCACCCGCATGGAAGACCTGATGGCGGTGGCCGACGCCAATAAAGTCATGCCGCCGAAATCCACCTGGTTCGAGCCCAAGCTGGCCGATGGCCTGGCTTCGCATTTGCTGTGAAACTTCTCGCTTTCGACACCGCCAGCGAATGGTGCTCCGCCGCGCTGTGGATCGACGGCGTGGTGAGTTTCCGCGCCGTACATGCCGGCCAGAAGCATTCCGAACTCCTCACTCCCATGCTGGGCGAATTGCTGGCCGAGGCGGGTTTGAATTATCGGCGGCTCGACGGGCTGGCGTTCGGCTGCGGGCCGGGTTCCTTCACCGGGCTACGCATCGCCTGCGGCGTGGCCCAGGGGCTGGCGCTGGGCGCCGATCTGCCGGTGCTGGGTGTGTCCACGCTGGAAGCCCTGGCCGAGGAAGCCGGAGAGGGCGCCGATGAAGTGCTGGCCTGCCTGGATGCGCGCATGAACGAGGTTTACGCCGGCCTCTATCGACGCGAGGGCTCGGGCTGGCGCGCCCTGGCCGGGCCGGTCGTGTGCCCGCCGAGCCTGGCGCCGCTCCCGGAGGGCGCCGGCTGTATTGGCGCCGGGCCCGGTTTCGCCGCCTATCCCGCTTTGCGCGAGCGGATGCAAGGCCGCCTCACGCGCATCGTGGCGGACGCCATTCCGCATGCCCGCGGCATCGTCAAATTGGCAGCGCCGCGCTTCACGGCGGGCGAGTTCGGCGCGCCGGAAACGGCGGAACCGGTCTATGTGCGAGACCAGGTCGCCTTGAAAATTAGCGAACGATGAATGCCCTACTGAAACCCCTGGAGATGGCGTTCCGACCAATGCGGCTGGCGGACATCGACGCGTTGATCAAAATCGAACGCGCTTCCTATCCTTACCCCTGGACCCTGGGCAACTTCCGCGACTGCCTCGATTCCGGCTATTCGTGCTGGGTGGGGGAAATCGACGGCGCGCTGGCCGGCTACTGGATACTGATGATGGCGGCCGGTGAGGGGCACATCCTCAACTGCTGCGTCGCTCCCGCCTGGCAGGGGCGTGGCTTTGGCCGCGCGCTGGTGGAGAACCTGATCAACACCGCCCGCCACCACGTGACCGAAGCGCTCTACCTGGAAGTGCGCCCCACGAACACCCGCGCCGTGACCCTCTACCAGCACCTCGGCTTCGACGGTATCGCGCTGCGCCGCAACTACTACCCGGCCGACCAGGGGCGCGAAGACGCCCTGGTCATGCGGATGCTGCTGTGATGCTCTCGCGCGAAGATTGCTTGAAGGAATTGGGCCTGCTGCCGGGCTGGCGGCTGAAGGATGTAGCCAATGTAGCGCAGGCGTCCTCGCCTGCGTCCGCCATTCCACCGCCGAAGGATCGCGCCCACCTGACTCAGGGCATCCCTTCCCGAAACTATCTTCCCCACGTCAAAGCCCAGGGCGCCACCTATTTCATCACCTTCCGCCTCGCCGACAGCCTGCCCCAGGACGTGCTGGACAGTTGGCGCGATCTGCCGGAGATCGAACGGGCGCGGGAAGCCGAGCGTTACCTTGACCGGGGCGCCGGTGAATGCCTGCTTGTTCGCCCCGAACTGGCCGAGTGGGTGATTCAGGCCCTGCATCACCATGAAGACCGCTACACCCTGCACGAATTCGTGGTCATGCCCAACCATGTGCATTTGCTTCTGACGCCGCAACCGGGCCAGGTGCTGGGTGACATCCTGCACGGCATCAAGTCGTGGACGGCCCATCAGATCAACAAGCGGCTGAATCTCAGCGGGGCGGTCTGGCAGCGGGAGAGCTTCGACCGGGTGGTTCGCGACGACGATGAGATGCGGGCGCTCGCGGCTTACATCCGGCGCAATCCGGTGAAGGCCGGATTGTGTGGTGAGGAAGGCGGTTTCCGCTTCAGCAGCGCCTGGAAAAACGCAGGCGAGGACGCCTGCGCTACATCGAGCGAGCCGCCCGATGCCGTCCCTGTAGCGCAGGCGTCCTCGCCTGCGACCCCCGTCGTCCCCTTCGACTGGCCTGCCCTTACCGCCGCCATCAAAACCTGCACCCGGTGCGACCTGCACAAGAGCCGCACCCAGGGGGTGCCCGGGGTGGGCGACATCCGTGCCGAATGGCTGTTCATCGGCGAAGCGCCGGGGGCGGATGAAGACCGCCTGGGCGAGCCGTTCGTCGGCCAGGCCGGCAAGCTGCTCGATGCCATGCTGGCCGCGTTGCGGCTGAAGCGGGGTGAGAATGTCTACATCGCCAATGTGTTGAAATCGCACCCTCCCGGCAACCGTGACCCGCGTCCGGAAGAAGTGGCGGCCTGCCTGCCTTATCTGGAACGGCAGATCGACCTGATCAAGCCCAAACTCATCGTTGCCCTCGGCCGCATCGCCGCGCAAAACCTGCTGGCGACCGATACGACCATTGGCAAGTTGCGCGGCCGTGTACATCAATATCGCGGCGTGCCCTTGGTGGTGACCTATCACCCCGCCTATCTGCTGCGTAGCCCGGCGGACAAGGCTCGTGCCTGGGAGGACATGGTGCTGGCCGTCAGCACCATGAAGCCGTTGAAAGACCCCGCTCAACAGACCTAGCTTGAGCACAATCTACTTCGTGTAAATCAGGAGGAATCATGCGCAAATTATTGATATACATGGTTATGCTTATCTCTGTCTCAAGTCTTTCTGGGTGCGGCTACAACACCTTGCAATCTCAGGATGAAGCCATCAAGGCGGGTTGGTCGGAAGTGCTCAACCAGTATCAGCGGCGCGCCGATCTGGTGCCCAATTTGGTCAACACGGTGAAGGGCTATGCCGCGCATGAGGCCAAGGTGCTCACTGAAGTGACGGCCGCGCGCGCTCGCGTCGGCCAGATTGCCGCCAGTCCGGGACTGATCAACGACCCCGCCGCCCTGGAGAAATTCCAGGCTGCCCAAGGCGAACTCAGTGGCGCGCTCTCGCGCCTGCTGGTGGTTTCGGAAAACTATCCCCAGCTCAAGGCTGACGCCGGTTTCCGCGATTTACAGGCGCAACTGGAAGGCACCGAGAACCGCATCACCGTTGCCCGCAACCGCTACATCAAGACCGTGCAGGACTACAACGTGACGGTGCGCTCCTTCCCCAGCAACCTCACCGCGATGCTGTTTGGCCATCAAACCAAGCCGAATTTCACGGTGGAGAACGAAAAAGCGCTGGCGAAGCCGCCCACGGTGGACTTCGGCGGCGGGAAATGAAAAAAGCCGGTGCTGGCCGGCTTTTTTCTCGAATCTTGTGCCACACACTATTTGAAAACGTACACTTGGAGAAACGCTATTCATTGACGGACGGCCCCTAAAATCGACCCTATGCGTCCACCACGATTCCTGGCCAAATGGGTCATCCTCATCGCCTTCCTGGCGGGATGCGCTACCTTGCTTCCGCGTGGTGAAACCTTCACCCAAGGTCAATGGCGGAATTATCAGGAAGCACAACAGGCCTTCGACCGGATCATCCCCCATCAAACCTCGATCCAGGATCTCAAGCACCTCCATCTCGATCCCGAATCGAATCCGAATATCACCATCCTGAATTACTCCGACGTGGTGCGCCGCTTCATCCCGTCGCCCTCGATCAATGCCAATGACCTGGATTCAGGTGTCCAGGAATGCATCAAGGCAAAGACCGCTTGCATCGGTTATGAGATCAATCAGGAGACCATCACACGCACCCGATACGGCAATTTCTGGGTGGATTTCCTGAACTTCAATCGCAAGACAGAACTGGTCGGCTGGAGCTTCAACGGCGTCATCTTGATCAAGGAGCGTGTCGTTATCTACAAGCTGACGGGGGGACAGCCGGAAATTCGCAGGTTCGAGGAAAACAGGAATCCCCTGGGTCCCCTGCAGGGCGTGGGTAGTTCAGCGTCGTCATTTACGCAGTAACCGGTTAGTTACCGCCGAACGGGTTCCCTCTCTGTAAGTCCGGTGGGGAACGCCCCCCGCCGCCTACCCGATCGGCTTAAGGTCGATCAGCCCAGCAACTGCTTCAACACATAGGGCAGGATGCCGCCGGCCTGGAAGTATTCGATCTCGATCGGGGTATCCAGGCGCAGTTTCACCGCCACATTCTCGCTGGAGCCGTCCGCGCGATGGATCACCAGGGTCATGTCCTGCCGCGGCGTGATGCCTTTCTCCAGGCCAACCAGATCGAAACTTTCACTGCCGTCGAGTTTGAAGTCGGTAGCGCCCTGGCCATCCTTGAACTGGATCGGCAGCACCCCCATGCCGGCCAGGTTGGCGCGGTGGATGCGTTCGAAGGATTTGGCGACAACCGCCTTCACGCCCAGTAACTGGGTGCCCTTGGCGGCCCAGTCGCGGCTGGAGCCGGTGCCATATTCCTCGCCGGCGAGGACGATCAGCGGAATGCCGATGGCCTGGTAGGCCATGGCGGCGTCGTAGAGGCTCATCTGCTCACCAAAGTGCAAGGTCACGCCGCCTTCGGAGCCGGGAATCATCAGGTTCTTGATGCGCACGTTGGCGAAGGTGCCGCGCATCATGACTTCATGGTTGCCGCGCCGCGCGCCGTAGCTGTTGAAGTCCTTCTGCGCGACGCCGTGCTCGATCAGATACTTGCCGGCGGGGGAGGTGGCCTTGATGCCGCCGGCCGGGCTGATGTGGTCGGTGGTCACCGAATCGCCAAAGATCGCCAGCGCCCGGGCGCCGTGGATGACGGGATTCGGTTTGTTCGCGTCTTGGAAGAACGGCGGTTCCTGGATGTAGGTGGAGGTGTCGTCCCAGGTGTAAGTCTGGCCGGTCGGGGCAGGCACGGCGTCCCACAGCGGGTTGTCTCTGCCGACGTCCTTGTAGATGGCGTAGGCGTCGGCGTTGGAGGCGTGGGGGAGGAGGGCGGCGATCTCCTCGGCGGAGGGCCAGATGTCGCGCAAATACACCGGGCCGGCCAGACCCTGGCCGATCGGCTCGTTGGCCATTTCGATATCGACGCGGCCGGCCAGGGCGAAGGCCACCACCAGGGGCGGGCTCATCAGGAAGTTGGCTTTCACGCTCTGGTGCACCCGCGCCTCGAAGTTGCGGTTGCCGGACAGCACCGAGCAGACCACCAGGTCTTTATCGAGGATTTCCTTCTCGATGGCTTCCGGCAGCGGGCCGGAGTTGCCGATACAGGTGGTGCAGCCGTATCCGACCACGCCGAAACCGAGTTTTTCCAGGTATTCCAGCAGCCCGGCGGCTCTCAAGTATTCGCTCACCGCGCGCGAACCGGGGCCCATCGAAGTCTTCACCCGCGGCGCCGTTTTCAGGCCCTTGGCCACCGCCTTCTTCGCCAGCAGGCCGGCGGCGATCATGACGCCGGGGTTGGAGGTGTTGGTGCAGGAGGTGATGGCGGCGATGACGACGTCGCCATGCTGCAAGCCTTGCCGCTTTCCCCTTGCCGCTTGCCCCTCTTTGCCATAGCCGCCCTGGTCTATTGGCAGTTCCAGCAGGGTCTCGAACGACTCCTTCAGTGCATACAGATTGATGCGGTCCTGCGGCCGCTTTGGGCCGGCGACGGAGGGCTTCACACTGCCCAGGTCGAGTTCCAGGGTCTGGCTGTATTCGATGTCACCGACTTTCGGGATGCCAAATAGGCCTTGTGCCTGGTAGTAAGCGCGCATGGCGTCCACCTTAACAGCATCGCGGCCGGTGGCCAGGTAGTACTGGCAGGTGGCCTCGTCAACCGGGAAGAACCCCATGGTGGCGCCGTATTCCGGCGCCATGTTGGCGATGGTGGCGCGGTCGGTCACCGGCAGCGCGCGGGCGCCCTCGCCGAAGAATTCCACGAACTTGCCCACCACCTTGGCGCGCCGCAGCATTTCCGTGATGGTCAGCACGATGTCGGTGGCCGTCACCCCTGGCGCGGCGTGGCCGGTGAGCTGCACGCCGACCACATCGGGCGTCAGGAAGTATACCGGCTGGCCCAACATCCCCGCTTCCGCCTCGATGCCACCCACCCCCCAGCCCACCACGCCGAGGCCGTTGATCATGGTGGTGTGGGAATCGGTGCCGACCAGCGTGTCGGGGTAATAAACCCCCTCCTTCTCCATCACGCCGCGCGCCAGATATTCCATGTTGACCTGGTGGACGATGCCCACGCCAGGAGGCACAACCTTAAAAGTATCAAAGGCTTGCATCCCCCACTTGAGAAATTGGTAGCGCTCGCGGTTACGCTCGAACTCGATCTTCATGTTCTGTTCCAGCGCATCGGGGCGGCCGAACACATCCACCTGCACCGAGTGATCCACTACCATTTCCACCGGCGCCAGCGGTTCCACTTTGCTGGCGTCCTTGCCCGCGCGTTGAGCGGCGGAACGCATCGCGGCCAGGTCGGCGAGCAGCGGCACGCCGGTGAAGTCCTGCAACAGGATGCGGGCGACCAGGAAGGGGATTTCTTCCGTCCGAGTCGCATTCGGTTGCCAGTTGGCCAGTTCCCTGACGTGCTGCTCAGTGATCTTGAGTCCGTCAAAATTACGCAGCACCGACTCCAGCACGATGCGAATCGACACCGGCAGACGTGAGATAGCGCCGACGCCAGCCTTCTCCAGTTGCGGCAGGGAATAGTAGAAAGCGGGCTTGCCGTTGCCGGCATCAAAGGTCTGGCGAGTGTCGAAAAGGTTGTGCATGGCGAATGGGGAAGTATTGAGAAAGCCGCGATTTTAGCCGCTTGCCCAGGCCGGGCGCGCCCGAGATTACGCGTCTTGCTGCTAGCAGCCTGTCGGAGTGCGCCGTGCAAAGGCGCTGTTTTCTGGTTCGCCTCCTAACCCATCCGCTTTATCCGGTGCAGCTCATCCTCGCCGGAGAGGCGCACCCGCAGGACGATCAAGGCCCTGGTCAACAGCGGCCTCAACCTGTCGGAACTCGACGGCTGGTGGGCCGAGGCCTATGCGCCGGAACTGGGCTGGGCGCTGGGGGACGGGCTGGAACACGACAGCGATCCGGCGTGGGACGCGACGGAAGCGGCGGAACTCTATCGCCTGCTGGAACAGGAGGTGATTCCGCTCTTCTACCACGAGCGCGATGCCCAGGGCTGCCCGCGTGGCTGGGTAGCCAAAATGCGCGCCAGCATGAGCAGCCTGACCGCGCGCTTCAGCAGCAACCGCATGTTGCGTGACTATGTCGAGCAGCTCTACCTGCCCGCCGCCGAGTGTTATATGGCGCGTCAGGATTCGGCGACGAGCCGGCGCCTGTGCGCCTGGCAGGATGCCATCGCCCAGCACTGGGAGCGCATTCATTTCGGCGAATTGCGGATCGAAGAAGATGCCGGTGCATATCATTTCAGCGTGCCGGTCTATCTCGATGATCTCGACCCCGATTACATTGCCGTTGAACTCTATGCCGCGCCGCCAGACGAGACTGCTGGCGAGCTTCACCGCATGCAGCGGGGTGAGCTGCTGAGCGGCGCCGTCAACAGTTTCACCTACCACGTCAGCGTGCCCAGGACCCGCGCCGCCGGCGATTACACGCCGCGCATTGTTCCGGTCTTCGAGGGCGCACGGGTGCCGATCGAGGCGCGGCAGATTCTCTGGTATCACTGATGCGGCGATGAGCAAAATGTTTCTGCAAGCGGCTCGATGCCGGCGCACAACCCAGGAGAAGGCCAATGAATCAAGATGATGCAAAGCGCTTGCCCGCAGTCGGCTCAAGCCTTGCCGCCGACGAACTTCAGCGCATGGATGCCTATTGGCGCGCAGCCAATTACCTGTCGGTGGGGCAGATCTACCTGCTCGACAATCCGCTGCTGAAAGCGCCGCTGCAACGGCTGCACATCAAGCCGCGCCTGTTCGGGCAGTGGGGCACCACGCCGGGGCTGAACTTTATTTATGTACACATGAACCGGGTCATCAAGCAGTACGATCTCGACATGATCTTCGTTGCCGGCCCCGGCCACGGTGGTCCGGCGGTGGTGGCGAACACGTATCTCGAAGGCAGCTACAGCGAGCTGTATCCCGATGTGTCGCAGGACGAGGAGGGCATGCGACGGCTGTTCCGGCAGTTTTCCTTCCCCGGCGGCATCCCCAGCCATGCCGCGCCGGAGACGCCCGGCTCGATCAATGAAGGCGGCGAACTGGGCTATGCGCTGTTTCATGCCTATGGCGCGGTGTTCGACAACCCCGATCTCATCGCCTGTTGCGTGGTGGGCGACGGCGAGGCGGAAACCGGGCCGCTGGCCACGTCCTGGCATTCCAACAAGTTTCTCAACCCGGCCCGCGACGGCGCGGTGCTGCCCATCCTGCACCTGAACGGCTACATGATTGCCAATCCCACCGTGCTTGCACGCATCCCTGGTGTACCGCTGCGCCAAGCAGCACAGCGAGCCAAGCAGGTCGTGGTGCAGATCGAGCCAGCCATCACGGGCGAGGGCGCGCCTGGGGTGGTGGTGCTGGGCCATGCGAGTCCACCCACGCCCGAACCTGCACCACCCAAGCGCTCACCGGCGCATTACCTGTGGGCGCTGTTGATCGCTCGCATCTACGAGGTCTTTCCGCTGCTGTGCCCGATGTGCGGTGGGCAGATGCGCCTGATCGCCTTTATTACCGAGGGCACGCAGATCAAAAAGATCCTGAACCATCTCGGTGTCGACTCAGAACCTCCGCACATTTCGCCGGCGCGCGGGCCACTGTTGTGGGATGACGGTGGTGATGCGCAGATGGGTGACGGGGCGCAAATCGAGCCGGACTGGGTAACCGACTGGGATCTGGCGGCGCAACCGGCACCGGTCTATGAGGTCGATCAGCGCATCAGTTGGTGACGGGACAAATCGGCGACTGTGATGCGCTGCGGGGTAGGCCTGCGCGGCCCACCGTAAATGGCCCCGCCGTTAGGCGCATTTTGGTGAGGCCTCGTCATGGAGGCAGTCATCGTGAGGGTTTTTACGTGGTTTGATACCCCCTCTGCCGGGCGATACTTGGCCTCATGTGGTTGGAAAGCCTATCCGTATCCGTATCCGTAAACCCGATCACGGCGGAATCTGGCCCACCACAGCAATACCGGCCATACCGGACGCATCCAGGGGGGCGGCACCGGTTTGGCTCGTCTCGTTGGAATAATTCACAGCCTCTGAGGGCCGAGGCCCGTTCAGCGGGTAAAGGTCCGCACCCCGTCCTGCGTCCCCATCAGACAGACATCGGCGCCGCGCCGCGCGAACAGGCCGACGGTGACGACGCCGACGATCTGGTTGATTTCGCTTTCCAGCGCCACCGGGTCGAGGATGCTCATGCCGTGCACGTCGAGGATGATGTTGCCGTTGTCGGTGGTGAAGCCTTGGCGAAGTACGGGACTCCCGCCGAGTTTTACAAGACTCCGGGCGACGTAGGAACGTGCCATCGGAATTACTTCGACCGGCAGCGGGAAGGTGCCCATTACGTCCACCAGCTTGCTCTGGTCGATGATGCAGACGAATTTCTTGGCACAGGCGGCGACGATTTTCTCGCGCGTGAGCGCCCCGCCACCGCCCTTGATCATAGCCATGTGGCGGGTGATTTCATCGGCCCCGTCGACGTAAACCTCCATTTCACCGGCTTCGTTCAGGTCGATCACGCGGATGCCGTGTTTCTCCAGGCGCTCGGCGGTGGCGACGCTGGAGGCTACGGCAGCGTCGATCTTGCCCTTGATGCGGGCGAGTTCGTCGATGAAGAAATTGGCGGTGGAGCCGGTGCCGACACCGATGATCCCGGCGGGAACGTGTTCGATGGCGGCTCGCGCCGTGGCTTGTTTCATTTCGTCTTGAGTCATCATGATGTGATTCGCTCTATCGTGCTTTGTTGTTTAGGGGCAAGCCGCGAGAATAGCGGCCTTCTCTTCCCTGTTCAAACCGTGATGACCGATTACCTGGAGCGCATCCTGCTCGCCCGCGTCTATGACGTGGCCATCGAATCGCCGCTCGAAGAAGCCGGCAACCTTTCTCGCCGCCTCGGCAATACCCTTTTGTTGAAGCGCGAGGACATGCAGCCGGTGTTTTCCTTCAAGCTGCGCGGCGCTTACAACAAGATGGCCGGCTTGAGTCGCGCCCAGTTGAAACGCGGCGTGGTGGCCGCCTCCGCTGGCAATCACGCGCAAGGCGTGGCACTTTCCGCGCAGGTGCTGGGTTGTGAGGCGACTATCGTGATGCCCGCCACCACCCCGGCGATCAAGGTGGATGCCGTGGCCAAGCGCGGTGCGCAAGTGGTGCTGCACGGCGATTCCTACGACGACGCCTACACGCAAGCCAAGGTAATCGCCAAGCGCGATAAAAAGGTCTTTGTCCACCCTTATGACGATCCGGAAGTGATCGCCGGCCAGGGTACCATCGGCATGGAACTGCTGCGCCAGGCGCGCACGCCGATCGACGTGATATTCGTGCCGGTGGGCGGCGGCGGCCTGATCGCCGGCATCGCCGCCTATATCAAACGCCTCAAGCCGGAAATCAAGGTGATCGGCGTCGAGCCGGAAGACGCCGATGCGATGGCGCGCAGCCTGTGCAAGAAAGAACGCATCGTGCTGCCCCAGGTCGGTCTATTCGCCGATGGTGTTGCGGTGAAGCAGGTGGGCGAGGAAACTTTCCGCCTTTGCCAGTTGTACGTCGATGAAATCATCCGCGTCAGCAACGACGCCATCTGCGCCGCCATCAAGGACGTGTTCGAGGACACCCGCTCGATCCTCGAACCCGCCGGGGCACTGGGCGTGGCCGGCGCCAAGTTCTGGGTCGCGCGCGAGAAGGTGAAAAACAAGACGCTGGTCGCCATCGCCAGCGGCGCCAACATGAACTTTGACCGCCTGCGCTTCGTCGCCGAGCGTGCTGAACTGGGCGAGAAGCGCGAGGCTGTGCTGGCCGTCTCCATTCCGGAAAAACCCGGCAGTTTCAAGGCCTTCTGCTCCCTGCTGGGGGCGCGCGCGATCACCGAATTCAACTATCGCTACGCCGATGCCAAGGTGGCGCACATTTTCGTCGGTGTGCAAGTACCCAATCGTGCCGAGGTGGAGCGGTTGCTGGTGGCGCTGGAAAAACACGATCTGCCGGTGCTGGACCTCTCCGACAACGAAATGGCCAAGCTGCACATCCGCCATCTCGTTGGCGGCCGTGCGCCGCAGGCAAAAAACGAGGTGCTATACCGCTTCGAATTCCCGGAACGGCCCGGCGCCTTGATGAAGTTTCTCAACAGCATGAGCCATGCCTGGAACATTAGCCTGTTCCACTACCGCAACCACGGCGCTGACTACGGGCGGGTGCTGGTGGGCATTCAGGTGCCACCGGCGCAGAAAGTGGAATTCCAGGCGTTTCTCGATGGCCTCGGCTATCGCTACTGGAATGAATCGCGAAATCCCGCCTATAGCCTGTTCCTGAAATGAAAAACGCCCCGAATTGGGGCGTTTTCCATCGCGCCAAATGAATCATTTGTCCATCGGACCAGTCTTCATGCCCAGCAGCGCGTAGGCGGGACAGAACTTGAACAGGCCGGTGACCAGAGGCACCACGCCGATCCATGCCCAGACCGGGCCACCCAGGGCAGCCGCCCAGACGATGAGTGCCAGACCCACGACGATGCGCAGGATTCGATCGATACCACCCACATTCGCTTTCATGACGATCCTCCAATCAAGATAAAGGCTCCGCTACGGAGTGCGGGCAGAGTAGCACCAGCGTCTCCCGACTCAGTGACTTTGGTTACATAGTGCCTGACCGAAAACCCCACCCGCCCAGTAACGGCGGGCATTGCCGTCGACGAAGGCGATGCGAAGATGATGCCTGAATGTCAGTTTGAGGCCGGATTCTCACGAATTTACGGGGAAGCGGGGCCC
>Ga0210033_1000208_pt1 | contig 53993 bp, 49 predicted proteins | sample CryGeymeta201501_FD_185465 | JGI IMG/M metagenome (GOLD analysis project Ga0210033, IMG submission 185465) | Groundwater microbial communities from Crystal Geyser aquifers in Utah, USA - Crystal Geyser metaG 2015-01 (SPAdes) (version 2) | ecosystem: Environmental > Aquatic > Deep subsurface >... | reverse complement strand
ATCTTGCTGGTCCTTATCGCCCGCCTGCGTCGTTGCACAAAGCGTCACATAGTCCGACTATGCTCCACTTTGTGCGCCTTGCAGGCGAACGAAAGTCCGGCGCAATCTGCGCAAGTTATTTCTGCGCAACGCCTTAGCGCACGCATTGGCTTTCTCGCGAAAGGGCGGCGATGATAGCTGATGGTCAGCGTTGGTAGGTGTCGGCCTTGAGCGGTTCGCAGGTGGTCTGCCGATCACGGCGGTGGCGACCTTGGGCGATATTGGGCAGGGTGGCTGGGCCTCCGCCGACGGTGCTTTTCAATGGTGATTTTTTGAGGATTCAATCATGTCGATTCAGCTTTCGCTATCTGCTGCCGAGCGCGTGCGCAGCTACCTTCGGGATCGTCCACTGGCGCAAGGGTTGCGTTTTGGGGTCAAGCACAGCGGCTGCTCGGGTTGGGCCTATCAGATCGATCTGGCCGATCAGGCCGAAGCGGGAGACACGGTGTTCGAGTCGCAGGGCATCCAGATCTTCGTCAACCCCGACAGTTTGGTGCTGGTGGCGGGCACCGAGATCGATTTTGTCAGCCAGGGGCTCAATCAGGGTTTCGCTTTCCGCAACCCGAATGCCACCGCACAGTGTGGTTGCGGCGAGAGTTTCACCATCCAGTGAGACGGGGGCAAGCTGTTGCGCATCATCGAGTTAGGCCAACCGGCCGATCAAGCGCCAACATGGTGCAGGGTCCGGCGGCGCTTGTGGATAGCGCCAGTAAGTCGCTGATTCCGTAGTGGTTTGATGCCATGCCTATGATTTGACTAGAAAATTCCGTTGCGGCCTAGGGGGGCGAACGGCTAACATGAGCGTCCCCGGCAATCTGTTTGCCGGGTTCCTTGCCTCACTGAAATCTCAGGAGGCCATCGTTAGTCCATAAGGAGTTTTCATGCGTCACTACGAAATCGTGTTCCTCGTCCATCCGGATCAGAGCGAACAGGTCCCCGCCATGATCGAGCGCTACAAAAACTTGATCGAAGGCGACAACGGCAAGATCCATCGTCTGGAAGATTGGGGGCGCCGTGCATTGGCCTACCCAATCGCCAACATGGCCAAGGCCCACTACGTGTTGTTGAACGTCGAATGCAGCCAGGCAGTTTTGACCGAACTGCAATCCGCTTTCCGCTTCAACGACGCGGTGCTGCGTCACCTCATCACCGTCCGCGAAGACGCGGTCTCGGAAATCTCCATCATCGCCAAGATGAAGGACGAGAAACCCGAACGCCGTCGCCGTGAAGATGGCACCGGCTTCTCCGATGCCGAGTTTCAAGACGCAGCAGCCTGACCAGAACGAGGATCCAAGCCATGTCCAAATTTTTCCGCCGCAAAAAGTTCTGTCGATTCACTGCCGAAGGCGTCACCGAGATCGATTACAAGGATCTCAACACCCTGCGTCAGTACCTTACTGAAACCGGCAAGATCGTGCCGTCGCGTATTACGGGAACCAAAGCGCGCTATCAGCGCCAATTGACCACTGCCATCAAGCGCGCGCGCTTTCTGGCGTTGTTGCCGTATTGCGATAACCACACCGGTCGCTAAAGGAAATCGAACCCATGGAACTGATTCTGGTACAGAAAGTAACCAACCTTGGCGCCCTTGGCGACAAGGTGAATGTCAAGCCCGGCTACGGCCGGAACTACCTCGTGCCACAGGGCAAAGCGGTATTTGCCACTGCGGCCAACATTGCGGATTTCGAGAAGCGCCGTGCCGAGTTCGAAGCCAAGGCCGATAGCCAGCTTTCGAGCGCCAGTGCGCGCAAGGAAAAACTCGAATCCGCTGTGGTCACCATTCGCGCCAATGCCAGCACGGAAGGCAAGCTTTACGGTTCGGTTGGTCCGCGAGACATCGCCGAAGCTTTCAGCGCAGCGGGTTTCCCGCTGGTGAAAGCGGAAGTGATCCTTCCGGAAGGTCCGATCCGTCGTACCGGTGAAAACGAAGTCCAAATCACCCTGCATGCCGACGTGCATTGCAGTGTGAAGGTCAACGTCTTGCCGGAAAGCTAAAGGCGGAATAAACCAGCCGGCGCTCTTGGTCCGGTTGTGCTGCTTCAGGGAAATTAACAGGGCACCGCTGACCCCGGTGCCCTCTTTTTTTGCCTGCAATCAGCCGGATGAAAGGTCGTCTTGATGGCGGAGCGCGGACCGGCGCCGATCAAGTGGCCGCGCTGCCATGGCCGATAATGCTCAGGCGAACCTCGAGGGCGTGCGCCTCAAAGCCCAGCGCAGCGGTGACCGCTACCAGAAACTCGCGCTCGCGCGGCCGAATCCGCTCATCGGCGGCGGCCAGACGCAGTAGCGCATCGTACAGACGCTCGACTTCGCTGGAGCCTTTGCCAAAGCGCGCGACAAAGCGCCTGGCTTCGGCTTCGATATCGATCTGGCGACGGCGGCCCCGCTCAAAGCTTTCCTTGGCGATCCGGCGGGCATGGGTCGAAAGATTGTGTTCCTCCATCAACGCATTGACGAACTCGGTCTCGTGGGTGGTGACGATGCTATCGGCTTGCGCCAGCGCACCAAGCAATCCGAAGGCCACTTCGAGGGCAACTTGCATGTCGGGCCCGACCGCGCCGCCGCCAAACAGCTCGCCCAGGGCGCTGCGCACTTGCGCGAGTACGCTGGGCTGCACCGATCCAGATTTTGCCGAGGGGTCACTGGCTGCCATGATTTTCTCCTGCTGTAGGGAAGCGACGGAATGTCGTGGCGGTATGCTGCGACAGTTTCCGCTCAATGGAAAGGGGTATCGGTACTTGAACCGGTAGGGTTGGCGCCTTGGGCGTTGGCGGAAATGGGCCGGGCGCACCCGTGCTCTGGCTAACTTGCGTCGGTGCTTGGCGAAGCGGGGCTTGAGCCTGCGATCCATGGCGTGGTGACGGCGCCGCCGGGAACTTTTCCGGCCCCGGCCGAATCCGACGAGGCCGCGTTTGCGTCCGGATGCTTTGCCCGCGACAATGGGCGGCGTTTTTCCCCGGCATCGCCGGTCTTCAATCACCAGGAGCAGTTTCATGAAGCAGTTTTTGCGAACCACCCTCGCCGTCGCCGTGGCCATGGGAATGGGTGTATCCACCTCGGCCAGCGCGCTCGACAAACTGACCACGGAGAAAGACAAGGTCAGCTACATGGTGGGCATGGATATGGCCCAGGGCCTCGCCCAGATCAAGGATGAAGTGGATCTCAACGTGATGTTCGAGGCGGTGCGTGTCCAGCTTGCCGGGGGCAAATCCTTGCTCAGCGAAGAAGATGCGAAGACCGTGCGGCAAGAGTTCATGACCAGGATGCGCAGTCAGCAAGAAGCCAAGACCAAGCTGTTGGCAGACAAAAACAAAGCCGAGGGCGAGAAGTTCCTGGCCGCCAACAAGACCAAGCCGGGCGTCAACACCACGGCCTCGGGTTTGCAGTACCAGGTGATCACCGAAGGCAAGGGCAAGAAGCCGGTGGCGACTTCGCAAGTGCGCGTGCATTACAACGGCACCTTGCTCGATGGCACCAAGTTCGATAGTTCCTACGACCGCAAACAGCCGGCCGAGTTTGCGCTCAATGGCGTGATCCCGGGTTGGACCGAGGCTTTGCAGTTGATGAACGAAGGCGCCAAGTACAAGTTGTTCATTCCCTCCGAACTGGCTTATGGCGAGGTCGCTCGTCCCGGTCCGATCGGTCCCAATGCCACCTTGATCTTTGATGTGGAATTGTTGGCCGTCGATCCGGCACCGGCAGCGACGCCAGCACCGGCAGCAACCGAAGCCAAGCCCAAGTAATTTTTGCGCTAGCGATCGGCAACGTGAAAGCGCCGGCCTGAGGGTCGGCGCTTTTTTATTGGCGCACAGGGGTGACCGACTGCGCACTTTGCAGACGGTTCGGGCCGACGATCAGCGATTGATTACCGTCGCGGTGTCTGCCGTTGTTATGATTCGGCACTTCGACTCGGAATCAGGAGAACCCCCGTGCTGGAATTGCTGATGGCTGGTGGCAAAGCGATGATTCCCATCGGCCTGGCAGCGGTGGTGGCGCTGGCCATCATCTTCGAGCGGTTGTGGTCGTTGCGGCGCACGGAAGTGCTGCCGGCCAATCTGGCGACCGAGGTCAAAGCCTGGGCATTGCAGCATCGGCGTCTGGAAGAAGAACACTTGCGGGCACTGGAACAGACTTCCGCCTTGGGCGAAGTCTTTGCCGCCGTGCTGCGGGCGCGACATCTGGGCCGCGAGGCGATCAAGGAACGGGTCGAAGACGCCGGGCGTCACGTCATGCACGGGCTCGAACGCTTTCTCAACTCGCTCGGCACGATCGCCTTGATTGCGCCCTTGCTCGGCTTGCTCGGGACGGTGATCGGCCTGATGAACCTGTTTCTCGCGGTGATGGCCAATGGCATCGGCGATGCCAGTCAAATGGCCGGCGGCATCGGCGAGGCGTTGATCTGCACGGCTTCTGGCTTGGTGGTAGCGGTGCCGTCGTATGTGATGCATCGCTATCTGCGCGGCAAAGTGGTCGATATCGGTGTCGAGATGGAGCGTCAGGTCATTGGTTTGATCGACGCGCTGGAACTAGAGACGCCAATCATGGCGGCGCCCCGCCGAGTGATTAAATGAGATTTTCACGCAGCGCCAGCGCGAGCGATGACTTCGAGATCAATGTCATTCCGTTGATCGACGTGATGCTGACACTGCTGATGTTTTTCGTGATGACCGCCACTTTTGAAAAGCGGGCATTGATGCAGGTTAAATTGCCGGAAGCATCGGCCGAGGTCATGCCGGTTGAGCAGAATGTGCTGACCCTGATCATCGATGCCGAAGGGCGCACCTATCTCGGCTCCAACGAAATCCTCAATGCCGATGTGGCGGCGATCAAGAACGCGCTGATCGCCGTGGCTGGCGAGGATCGGGATCGCCCGGTCAGCCTGCGCGCGGATGGCCGGACGCCGCACCAGGCGGTGATCACCGCCATGGATGCGCTCGGCCAACTTGGTTTCTCGCGGCTGTCGATCGCCACGGTGCCGAGCCAACCGGCGGGCAAATCGACGGGCAAACCGGCGGGCAAACCGTGACCATCGAAGCCTCGGCTGGCACGGTTCCGGCCGCGTCCATTTCCGGGTTGGAGACTTGGCGCCGGTTGCTGGCTTACGTGCAGCCCCAGGCAATGATCGCGTTGCTGGCAACCGCCGGGATGCTGCTCGAAGCGCTGATGGCGGGTGCTTTCACGGCGTTGATGAAACCGATGATCGATGGCACTTTCGTGCATCGGGATGCAACGGTGATCCGTTGGTTGCCGTTTGCCATCGTCGGTATTTTTTTGCTGCGCGGGTTGGGGGCGTTTCTTGCTGATGTCGGCACTGCCCGCGTTGGTCGACGGGTGGTGGTGGCCTTGCGCACCGAGCTGTTGGCGAAATATCTGCGTTTGCCATCGAGTTGGTTCGACCATGAGCCGACCGCGGCGATGGTGTCGCGGCTCAATTACAACGCCGAACAGGTGGCGCAAGCCGCCAGCGATGCAGTCAAGGTGGTGGTGACCGAGTCGCTGACGATTCTGGTGCTGTTTGCGGTGATGCTGCAGCAGAGCGTGAAATTGACGCTCGCGATGTTGGTGATGGGTCCGGTGATTGCGATCATCGTGGCGCGCATCGGCAAGCGCTATCGGCGCATCAACCAGAATATCCAGTTGGCCTACGCCGAGATGTCGCAGGCGGCCGAAGAAGCGATTGGCGGACACGAGGTGGTCAAGGTGTTCGGCGCGCAAGGCCAGGAAGTGGCGCGCTATGCGCAGTTGGCGCGCGGCAATTTCCGGTTGAACATGAAAGTGGTGAGTACCCAGGCGGCAAGTTCGGCGGTGGTGCAAGTGATGGCGGCATCCGCCCTGGCGGTGATCGTGTTCGTCGCCGGACGTGCGGCGCTTGGCGATGGCATGACCGCGGGCATGTTCGTGGCGCATATCAGCGCGATGATGGCGATGCTGCCGTCGATCAAGCGGGTAAGCAACGTGCAGACGATGATCCAGCGTGGTCTTGCGGCGGCCGGTAGTTTGTTCGCGGTAATCGACACCGACGAAGAAGACGACAGCGGACACCGCAACCTGGATCGCGCGCACGGCGAGCTGGTGTTTGATCGGGTGAGTTTTCGCTACGCCGATACGGCCGACGAGGTCTTGCACGACGTCAGTTTTCGCGTGCCGGCCGGCAGCCTTACCGCCATTGTCGGCCGTTCCGGTAGCGGCAAGAGCACGCTGCTCAGGCTGTTGCCGCGATTTTATGCACCGCAATCGGGGCGCATTTTGTTGGATGGGCACGCGCTCGCCGACTATCGGTTGGACCAGTTGCGCGCGCAGATCGCGGTGGTCAGCCAGAACGTGGTCCTGTTCGACGACACCGTGGCGCACAACATTGCCTACGGCAGCAACGCCAATGCCAGCGTCGAAACGATTGCCACCGCCGCGCTGGCGGCCAATGCGATGGAGTTTATCGAGCGGCTGCCGCAGGGGTTGCAAACCCGCATCGGCGATCACGGCGTGTTGTTGTCGGGTGGTCAGCGGCAACGCCTGGCGATCGCTCGCGCCATTTTGAAAAACGCGCCGGTGCTGATTCTCGATGAAGCGACTTCGGCGCTGGATAGCGAATCCGAACGACTGATCCAGCAGGCGCTGGATCGGATTCTGGTCGGCCGCACCGCCTTGGTGATCGCGCATCGATTGTCCACCATCGAGCACGCCGATCAGGTTGTGGTGCTGGATGCCGGTCGCGTGGTGGAAGTCGGCAGCCACCAGCAATTGCTCGATCAACGCGGCCTCTATGCGCAGTTGCATGGCCGGCAATTTGGGTCGCCGTTGGGGTCGCTGTGAATTGGCGCGGAGCCATCGAGAACTGGCTGAATGCGCGCTGGTACGGCGCGGCGCCGGTGCCGCTGTGGCTGGGGGGACTGGAATGGATCTATCGGCGTCTGCTGGCACTGCGGCGGGCACTTTATGCGCGGTCGCTATGGCACGCGCAACGGCTGTCGGTGCCGGTCATAGTCGTCGGCAACCTGACCGTGGGTGGTACCGGCAAAACCCCGTTGGCGGCGCGCTTGGCCTGCGAGTTGCGCGACCGGGCCTGGCGGCCGGGGATTGTGTCGCGTGGCTACCGGGCGGCATCCAGCCACGCGGCGTTGTTGCCAGCGACCGCCACTGCGGATCGGTATGGCGATGAGCCGGTATGGCTGATGCAGAGCAGTGGCTGTCCGGTGGCCATTGGCAAACGCCGTGTCGATGCCGCGCGGCTGCTGATTGGCGCTGGCTGCAATCTCATCCTCAGTGACGACGGACTACAACACTGGGCGCTGGCGCGTGACCTGGAAATACTGGTCATCGATGGCGCCCGCCGATTCGGCAATGGTCGGCTGTTGCCAGCCGGTCCGCTGCGCGAGGCCGCCAGCCGTGCCGCGCGGGTGGATTATTGTGTGGTCAATGGTGGTGCGGCGGCGGCGGACGAGATTGCCATGCAGGTGCAGGCCCGATCAGCGCTGCGCGTGAACGCGGTGAGCCGGTCGTTGGCGCTGGCCGATTTGCGCGGGCAACGCGTACACGCCGTCGCCGGGATCGGCAATCCAGAGCGGTTTTTTTTGATGCTCGAGCAAGCCGGTCTGCGGGTGGTTCCTCATCCGCTGCCCGATCATCACCGCTACGATGGCAGTGAGCTCCGTTTTGCCGACGATGCCATCGTACTGGTGACCGAAAAAGATGCCGGCAAACTGGCGCGGGTTGCGCATGACCGGGTGTACGCGGTGCCGATCGAATTGCTGCTGCCGGAGCCTTGGTTCGACACCATCCACCAGCAACTTTGTCAGCTTCGGGGTGACCGCGCATGAGCCTGGATTTTGTCGTAGCGATACCCGCGCGGTTTGCGTCATCGCGGCTGCCCGGCAAGCCACTGCGGTTGATCGGCGGGCGGCCAATGATCGCGCGCGTGGTCGAGCGGGCGCTCCTGGCTGGCGCCCGCGAAGTGGTGGTTGCCACCGATGACCAGCGCATTGCCCAAGCGCTGGTGGACACCGCGGCGCGGGTGTGTCTGACCCGCAGCGATCACCTCTCCGGCACCGATCGGCTCGCCGAAGTGGCCGCGCAACGGGGCTGGCCGGATGCCACGGTGGTGGTCAACCTGCAAGGCGATGAACCGTTTGCGCCGCCGATCGGTTTGCGCGCGGTAGCGGAGTTGCTGGTGCGTGCGGGCACACCGATGGCGACACTGTGCACGCCGATCCGGGATCGCGCCGAGCTGTTTTCGCCCTCGGTGGTAAAAGTGGTTGTCGATAGCCAGGGGCATGCCCTGTATTTCAGTCGTGCGCCGATCCCGTTCGCGCGCGATGTTTTTGCGCTGGAGGCGGGCGCCGATGCGGTGACCAATGCTTCCGCATTGCCGATGCCATTCGAGTTTTGGCGACACCTCGGCATCTATGCGTATCGGGCCGGCTTCCTGCGTCAGTTCGCGGCGCTGGCGCCAAGCCCACTGGAACAGATCGAGTGTCTGGAACAACTGCGTGCGCTGTCAGCGGGTTTTGGCATCGCCGTGGCGCCGAGTCCGGAGTTGTTTCCGGCGGGGGTCGATACCGAGGCCGACCTGATGCGCGCCGAGGCCTGGGCGGCGACGCACTGAGCCGGTTCGACCGCCCGACGGTGCGTGGTCAGCGTGGCGGCTACGGCTGCCAGATAAAAGAAGCCCGCCAGCCGACCGGAGGGGAGGGTTCTTCGGTTGGTTCGGATGGCGGGCTAGCGGGGACGGGCGCCGATGCTCGGCGCCCGATTAAACGGCGGTGTGTCGATCAGCGCTTGCTGCTGCGCTTGGCGGCGGCCTTGCGCGGCGCGGTCTTGGCGGCTGCGCTGTGCTTGCCGGAAACGCTGCCAGTGACGGTTTCGACGACGGCATTGATGCTGTCGCGGGCGGCCTTGGTTACCGTGTTCTTCAGGCTGGGCGCGGCCTGACTGTTGAGTTTGCGAACCGCTCGGTTGAGATCTTCCACGCGATCGATCAACGCTTCCATTTCTTCGCGGCCGGGAACGCCAAGTTTGGACAACGCTTTGGAGACGCGGGCTTCGAACACCGCTTCCAGACGATCCCAGGTATCGGCGGCGCGCTCTTTGACTTGACCCACTTTGCTCTCTACCACTTCACGTACCTCTCCGACTTTGCCGGTCGCAAACTTGCGGGTTTTGTGCTCCAGCGAAACGCCTTCTTTGACCAGCGTTTCGAACAACTTGCCACCTTGCGACTGCGCCCGGGTGAGGGCGTCGAGTCCGGCCATCCATACTTGCTGAGCGGTGTCTACCAAGGCGGCGCCTTTCTTGGCATCGGTGCTGGTTGACGCTTTTGATTTGAATTTGGGCTTGTTCATGATCCCTCCACAGGAATGCATCGTTCGGGCTGCGAGATGCAGCAGTGACGGGCACTGTAGGCAGGCAAGCTAGAATAATCACACTATGTTGCAAGGCGCGCGGCCGATCTCGAAACCACGTCAACGAGTGGCGTCGTAGCTCGGCTTTTGGCGGTGGTCGCGGCCGCCGTGCGTAGGTCGTAGGTCGTAGGTCGGATCAAGCGCCGCAGGCGCGAAGCGCTCTTCAACAGCGGAGCTGGTCATCCGTCAAAGGGTGAAAGATTGCCGTGGGGTTGGGATTGTCGGCTCCGCCGCTGCGCGGCTTGAGCCGACCTACGACTCCATCCATGCCGTCGGCCGCCGTTCCTGGCGCGGCCCTACCTCGTCCATCCTTGGAGTCGACTGGCAGTTGGGCGTCCGTCCCGGAGACGCTGCGGCGAGTGCTTCGCCGCTCGCCGTCAATGGCGGGTGCTGATGCTGTGATCGAGGTTGTTCAACGCCGTCCGCAAGCGCGCGGTGGCGTCGGTTTGTCGCGGTGGCCGCAGCCCTAAGCTGCTCATCAGGCCGCGATGCGGGTCGCTCACGACATCGCGCCGCAAGCTGATGCCATGTTGTGCCAACAACGGCGCGAGCATTTCAAAGCGTTCGTTCAGGTCATCCAGGGTGGCGCGGTAGGCGTGCTCGGCAACGCGCACGCGACTTTGATAACTGAAGACGTTGGTGAAGAACATTTCGACGTCATCGGGGTTGGGCTCGAACAGCACCAGATCGGACTCCTGGTATTGACGCTGATATTTTTCCAGGCCAACCTGCATGCGCGAACGCAGCATGGTGCGAAAGGTTTGCGAGAGCACCGTCGGCAGCCCGCCTTCGACCAGATTCTCCGGTACCGCACGGCCATTGAAGGTGGCCAAACCGGCATCAAACGGCACCAGCGGATTGATCGCCAATACCAGATCGGCACCGGCTTCAAAGGCGACCGAAGCGTGCAGGGTGCGGCGCAGCGCGCCATCGACGTACCAGCGGCCTTCGATCTCTACCGGTGGATACAATCCCGGCAAGGCCGAACTCGCCTGCACCGCTTTGGAGATGGTGATGTGGTCCAGGCCATTACTGCCAAACCGCACCGTAGCTCCGGTATCCAGATCCACGCTGATGACGTAAAGCGGGTTCGGGAGGTGGCGAAAATCGTTGGTGCAACCATGATGTTCGAATACTTCACGGAGGAACTTTTCAATGGCCCCGTTGTTGAAAATGCCGGTGGGCATCAGCGTGCCAAGGCGGCCGACGATGTCGGTCCATTCGGTATCCAGGGGCTTGGTAATCAGGTCAGTCAACCAGCCGGTGAGCACCCGCGGCACCGCCAGCAGGCGCCGCCCGTATTCGGCAAAGGCGGGGCGGAGAAAGGTTTCCGGCCGAAATCGCGCATGGTCGGATTCGTTGGTGAGAAAAATCCGGCACATTTCGGCGGTGCTGATGCCGTTGGCCAATCCCGCCGAAAGGAAAGCGCCCGAGCTGACACCGACGTAGACTTTGAGCTGGGTCAGGTCGAGTCCGCCGAAGGCCTCGTCGATGGCGCGCAAGACACCGAGCTCATACATTCCACCGAGCGGTCCACCACCGGCCACGGCTAGACCGATATGCGCTTTTGGATGTTTTGGTTTACGTGGGCGGTGCGGCGCGGGTTGGACAATCAACATGATGGCTTCACAATAGGGCGCGAACCAAAGTCGCGTCGGAGCGGTGATTGTAGCGAGGCTTCGCTGTCGCCCAACGGCGCTGGCGTCGGTGCCGAAGATTATCGTTTCAATTTTTCATCGTTGCGGGGTTGGACTGAAGTGGCATCGGAGCTGAGTGCGCAATTGAGTTCGCAGATGCAGGCGCTGTCCGCGCTGTCTGCTCCCGGACTGGTTACGGCGGCGGCGGCCGAGCGTCTGGCGCGCCTGAAGACTTGGCAAAATCGCCGATTGGCGCAGAGCTTTGCCGCGCTTAGCGCGGACCCGCGCTACGCCAAGGCGACGACGTTTTTTTTGGATGATTTGTACGCCAGCGCCGATGTCGGTTGGCGCGACCGCGATGTCCACCGGGTGTTGCCGACGATGAACCGCTGGTTGCCGGCATCGGTGTTGGCGACCCTGGCGCAGGCGCTGGAGCTCGATGTGCTATCACGGCGTTTTGATCTGGCGGTCGCCGCCGAAATGCCGACGGCTGAGTTCACCGTCGCCGACTATGCCGAAGCCTATCGGCGGGTGGGGGACCCGGTCGGGCGTGCGCGGCAGATTGAATTGATCCGCGCCGTCGGCTCCGATCTTGAACGTGTTGTCCGCAAGCCGTTCGTGCTGGGGGTATTGAAACTCGCCCGCGCACCGGCGCGCGGTGCGGGTTTCGGCCAACTGCAAAGCTTTCTCGAGCGCGGGTTTTCGGCGTTTCGGGGCATCGGTGATACCGGTCCGTTTTTGCAGGCGATTGTCGAGGGCGAGTCGGAAGTCATGCGGCGGTTGTTTGCTGGCCACCCCGACCCGTTCGGCTTTCAACTGCAACGCTGAACGCGATGGCGTTTAACCGAACTCTTTGTCGAGTACCCGCTCGATCTCGGTCGCCACCGGTTCGCGGATGAACATCAGCAGAAACCCCAACTTGACATGCACTTCGACCTGGCCCTGGCTCAGTGCGATGTGTCCATCCACGCCGCTGCGAGAAAAATGCAGGATATTGTCTTCCCACTGATGCTCCACCGAGAACTTTTTGGCAATCGCCGCAGCGACTTTATTCACCGCCGACTTGGCTGCTTTCATGGATTTGTCGTGTTTGCGGATGATGGATATTTGGCTCATTGTGGTTCCGGTTTGGCTGCGGACCCGGCGATCATGCCAGAATCCGCCCGGCCGATTGCTGGAGCGGGAGACTGTCCATGTTGCGATTACAGGTTTTGTGGGTGCTGGTGGCGACGCTCGCCAGCGCTATGGCCGTTGCGGCGGAGCTTGAGGGCGATTTGCAGATCACGGTGAATGGCAAACCGCTGCGCAGCGGCGAGGCCCAAGAGGCGGTGATCTATTTTCGGCCGCACACGCCGGTGCCGTTGACACCGGCTGCCGAGCCGGCGTTGCTGACCACCCTACGCAAGCAGTTCGTGCCGCACCTGCTGGCGGTGCAGGCGGGCGAGTCGGTTCGATTTCCCAACCAGGACGTGATCTTGCACAACGCCTTTTCGACTTCGCCGACTCGGCCGTTTGATACTGGCCAATATCCGCACGGTGACGGCCAGACTTTCCGCTTCGATCAGCCTGGCTTGGTTCGGGTTTATTGCAATGTGCACCATTCGATGTTTGGTTTCATCCTGGTACTGGATACGCCCTATCACACCCGGGCCGATGCCAATGGCCACTTTCGGTTGGCGGATCTACCCAAAGGCGAAGGCGACATTGTGGTGTTTCATGATCGTGCGCCACCGTTGCGGCAGCGGGTAGTCGTGGGGAAAATCGGGGCCCTGCGGCTTGAGCTGGAACTCAATCAGCGCAAGATTCCGGCGCACAGCAACAAGTTCGGCAAACCCTACAGTCGGAGATCCAATGCCCATTATTGAAGCCAAGCGGACCCGGTTGCCGCTGGCAGCACGGATCTTTTTGATGTGCGCGGGTTTGATTGCGCTGGCCATTGCGGCGTCGTTATTGATTACCTGGACCGAAGGCAAGCACTTGGCCGATGCCAACGTCGGTCGCGCTTTCGACACCAGCGCCGGGGTCCAGGTCGAGACCACCGAGGCCAGGCTGGAATTGCTCCAGACCACCTTGCAGATCATCGTGCAAGATGCGGCGGTGAAGAGTTATTTCGAGAGTTCGGTGGTCGATCCGGCATTGGGTCTGGATGCCGACGCGGCGTTCGCCGGTGGCGCGTCGCTGCACGATCTGTTGTTGGAACGACAAGGCCAATACAGTTTCGATCTCGGCCTGTTTCTGGATGCCGATGGCAATGTCGCGGCCCGCACCGATGAAGTGGAAGCGGTGCAGCAGAATCTTTCCGGCGATCTATTCATCCACGCGGCGATCGAAAACACGACACCGGTATCGGGTTATTGGCGGCAAGGTGATCGGCTGTATCAAGCCGCGATCATGCCGATTGCCCGCGAGCAAAATCTGCTCGGGTTTCTGTTGCTGGCGCGCGCGGTTGACAACGTTTTTGCCAGCAAGATCGCCAAGGTCAGTGGTGCCGATATTCTTTATCTGGCGGCTGGCGAAAATGGCGCCATCGTGTTCGCCAGTTCGCTGGCAGCGGAGTCTTCGACGCCGGTGCTGAGCAACTTTGGCACCCATCACGACCTGCAAACGGCGCTGACCGAGGGCAAACCGATGGAACGGTTCACTCTGGTGTTCGGCGGTCAGTCCTGGATCGGCCGACTCAAGCCATTGGACGAAGACGCCGGACCGGCACTCGGGGCGAGCATCGTGATGACCTCGTCGGACCGGGCCTACTCCGGGTTTCAGAAGATTCTCAATTTGCTGTGGCTGACCGGCGCCGGATCGTTGCTGGTGGCCTTGCCGGTGTCCTGGTTGTTGGCCAAGGGCGTACTGCGGCCCGTGGCGAATATGGCGCGTGCCGCCGAGCTGGCTGCGGCCGGCAACTACCAGACCCATCTGGGTACCGGTGGCAGTGATGAACTGGGCAGTTTGTCGGCCTCGTTCGACCGCTTGCTGTCGGACTTGCGCGAGAAGAGCGATATCGAGGGCTATGTCGGCAATCTATCGCGTTTCCTGCCGGAGCCGATGGCGGAGCGTGGGTTGCCGAACACCGCTTCGGTGACGCCGGTCCAAGCCAAGGCGGCCACGCTGCCCCCGGCCCTGGGGTTGGTCGCCACCACCTTGCTTTCGGTTGAGTGCCGCGCCTTGCAACAGCCGATGAGTGCGCAGCAAAGTGCGGCGGTCGTCGCTGGCATCCAAGCGCTGGCGGCGGCGCTCGGCGAGGTCGTGCAGCGCGGCCCTGGCTTGTTACTCAGCTTTACTGGCAGCCGTGCTGTGCTCGGTTTTTCTGGCAACGACGCGCTCGGTTTGGCCTTGTCCAGTGTGCGCCACCTGCACCGCGACAGTGGTCTTGACGATGCCCTGGCGGAGCGTCTCGCGTTTGCTTTGCATGCGGGCGATATCGTCGAGGGCCAAGTGGTCTGTAGTTCAGCGCAGATACCGGTGGCTGCGGGTGGGGTCATCTATCAACTGGAGCGATTGACCGCAGAAGCGGTTGATGGCCAAGTGTTGGTCGCCAGACCACTGCTGGATGCCGTCAAGGCGATCTTGCCGACCGCCGATGTGGTGGCGGTGGCCGGTGCGGTGGGTGGGCGGGCGTTCCCGATGTTGGCGGTGCGGCAGTTGGATCTGTGGGCGCCGTTGCCGGTGGCGCGCGGCGCCGATGCCGATAGCGTGACGGTGTCGCCGCCGAGCGCTGCTGGCGGCACGCGCCGTGGCGGCAGCGATCTGGTCTTGGGCAGCATCTTTGGCGGGCGCTATGAAATCCTGTGCGAACTGGGTGTCGGCGGCATGGGCGTGGTTTACAAAGCGCGCGATCTGGAGTTGGACGATCTGGTCGCCATCAAGATGTTGCGGGGTTCGGCGATGCTCGATGCCGAGCAACTGGATCGACTGAAGATCGAGATCAAACTGGCGCGTCGCATCACCCACCCCAATGTGCTGCGCACGTTCGACTTTGGTGAGCAGGATGGGCGCCCGTATCTGTCGATGGAATACGTGCGCGGCATGACCTTGCGCTATCTGATCAAGCAGGCGGGGAAGATCCCGTACTCGGCGGGCTTGCGCATCGCGCGCCAACTCTGCGCCGGCCTCGGCGCGGCCCACGAAGTCGGTGTGCTGCATCGAGACATCAAGCCGGAAAACTTGATCCTGGAACAAAGCGGCAACGCCAAGCTGATGGATTTTGGGATCGCCCGGCCGATCGCGCATAGCGATGGCGGCTACACGCAACCCGGCATGTTTCTGGGTACGCCGAATTACTCGGCGCCCGAGCAGATTGCCGGCGAGGCGATCGATCATCGTGCCGACATTTATTCCAGTGGCGTCTTGCTCAGTGAAATGTTTTGCGGCAAATTGCCCTTTACCGGCAGCAACACCATGGAGATCTACATGGCGCAGATGCAGCAGGCGCCGATTCGCCCGTCCGCGTATTGGCCGGAAATTCCGCCCGAGTTGGAGGCCATCATTCTGCGTTGCATCGAACGGCAGGCAGCGGATCGCTATCAAAGCGTGGCCGAACTGGCGGCGGCATTGGCGGGGATTCGTGCCTGAGGGAGCGTAAGTTGCAAGCGACGCGAAACGCCTCCGCGATGCGGTCGTCGATCCGCCAGACCGGCTCCGCGTTACGTCGGCACCTGAAGCAATAACCGAACCGTCGTTGGTCTGGGGGTGGTATGCACAACAGCAGAAGATCAATCGTGTTGGGCCAGGTGATGCTGGCCGGAATACTGTGGTTGGGTGTCGGCGTGCTCAGCGCCGACGAACCGGTGGTGGCCGATTCGTTGGACAGCGATCCCATCACCGCCGATGCCAGCGTGGCCGAGACGGTCACGCCATCCGACTGGGTGTTGTTTGGCGATTTCTGGTCACGCGCGGAACGCACCGAAGCGATCCCCAATCGCAGCGATGACCTGGAGCGTTTGCGTGCGCGTGCGCGCGTTGGCGTTCGTCGCGTATTCGCCGATGTCGAGTTTGGCGCCGGGCTGGAAGCCGCCCTCGGCAGCGACGGCGATCAGGGCAACCGCGTCAACAATGACAACGAGCGCAGCGATGACGTCAATCTGGATGAATTTTATCTGCGCTGGCAGATCAGCGATGAAGCCCATCTCTTGTTGGGCAAGACTGCCTTCCCGATTGCGCTGACGCCACTGGTGTGGGACGACGATCTGCGCCCGGTGGGCGTCAGTGCATCCAGGTCGTTCCCGATGGGTGATAGCCATCGACTGAGCCTGGTCGGCGGATACTTCGCTGGCGACCACCTGTATGGCGATCAGTCGAGAATTGCCGCCGCGCAGATCGGTTGGCAGTTCCACGAGACCAGTAATTTCGGCGGTGATGTGGCGCTGGCCTATCTCGACTTCAGCGATTTGCAGACGCTGGTTGATCAAGGCTTCGGCCGCACCAACTTGCGCACTCAGGGGCGCCTGGTCAGCGACTACGAATTGCTCGATCTGCAATTGGGCTTGCATTGGCGCGTTCACGACTGGCCGTTGGCAGTGCGCGGCGACTGGGTGCATAACCTGGGTGCCAAGGCCAATGACCAGGGCGGGCGTTTCAGCGCGGTGTTGGGCGATAGTCGGCGGGCACGCAATTGGGAACTGGGCCTGGCCATCCAGCGCATCCAGCGTGATGCGGTGTTGGCGGCATTCAATTCTGACGACTGGTGGTTTCACAGTTTCGCCCAAGGGCATATGCCATGGATTGCTTACGGCGTTGATGCGCATTGGCGGCTACGGCTGGCTTTGTTCGACGAACAACGCGATGGCATCGCCCACGACACCCAGCGCTGGGCGCTGGATCTCAATGCGCGCTGGTAGGCAGAGACCGTACGCCGACGCCGTGGCTGAACTGGGCTTGCACCGACGCCGCGCAAGATCGGGGTGAAGGGCAAGATTCGCGCTACGGCTGCAATCTGCTAGAGTCCGCCCAACTACTGCCATGAACACTATGCGGCTACATTTTCCGCAATCCGAACGTGAGGATGTGTTGCTCGGAGAGGGTGAGACCAGTATCGGGTCCGGCTCTGACTGCGATGTCCCATTGCAAGGTGAAGGCGTGCAAGACCTGCACGTCATCGTCACCGCCGATGCCCGTGGCCCGATTCTGTGGGTGCGTAGTCCCGGCAACTGGACCCATGTCAATGGTCGTCCGGTGCAGGAAAAAGCCATCCTGAGGATCGGCGATTGCATTAGTCTGGGCGCGGTCAGCCTGGTGCTGCGACCGGATACCGATAGCTCCATCAGCAATGCCCTCCCGCCCGCCATTACGCCCGAAGACGACATGTTGCCCGCCGGCCAAGAAACCCGCTACCGCAATTCCCCACCCAAGGCCCTGCTGCGCGGGGTTTCTGGACCCTATTTCGGCAAGGTCATCGGTATTCCCGGGCGCCTGGTCATCGGTCGCGGTGACGACGCCGACCTGATTTTGGATGAGCCCGAAATGTCGCGCCGCCATGCCCTGATCGAAGTGGCTGCCGATAGCATTTATCTGCGCGATTTGGGGTCGGCCAACGGTACCTATGTCAATGGTGTGCAAGTGCGCGATGCACTGCTTTACTCCGGTGACCAGATCGCGTTTGATCGCAACCGGTTTTTGATCGAGGCACCGGGAATGCGCACCCGCCCCGATGGTTCGGCCGAAGTCCTGCGCCCGCCGACGCCGGGTTTGAATGCGGTCCCCGGCGCGGCCGAAACGGGTCCGCGTGCAGAATCGGTCAACGCTGCCAGCAACGCGGATGCCGGGTCAAATCTGCCGACCGCCAGCCGCAGCAGTCCGTGGTTGCCGCTGTTGATCGGCGCGGCCATTGCCGCCGCGTTGGCGATGCTGCTGTTCGGCTTCAATCAGTAGTCCAGCGCTGGTCGCGGTGCTGGTCCGATCCAGTGCCGCGCGCTTCGACATGGCCGTTCGTGGATTGCCGGAGATCGTGCCGGATCGGGTTGCGGCCCATGTAGAATCCGCACTTTGGGAATCCTTAAGCAATGTATTTGTTGGTGTCCAATGACGACGGCGTGGATGCGCCGGGCATTCGTTGTCTAGCGGCGGCCTTGGCGGAGCTGGGCCGGGTGACGGTGGTAGCGCCAGACCGGGATCGCAGCGGTGCCAGCAATTCGTTGACGCTGGACCAGCCGATTCGCGTGCAAGCGCTCGAAGACGGTCGCTTTAGGGTCGCCGGAACGCCCACCGATTGCGTGCATCTGGCGCTGTTGGGGCTGCTCGACGATGAGCCCGATATCGTCGTCTCTGGCATCAACAATTCCGCCAATCTGGGTGACGACGTGATCTATTCCGGCACCGTGGCGGCCGCGATGGAAGGCCGCTATCTCGGCCTGCCGGCGGTGGCGGTGTCACTGGTGGCGCGTGACGCACCGGCGCAGCATTACGCCTCGGCGGCGCGCGCTGCGGTGGCGATTGTGCGGCTGCTGGTGAGCGATCCGCTGCCCGCCGACACCATCCTCAATGTCAACGTGCCGGACTTGCCCTGGACCGCGATTCGCGGTTTTGAGGTCACTCGTCTCGGTCATCGCCATCGCGCCGAAGCCTGCATTCGGCAGCAGGATCCGCGCGGCCGCACGATTTGGTGGATCGGCGCGGCTGGGCCGCAAAAAGATGATGGCCCCGGTACCGATTTCAGCGCGGTGGCGCGCGGGTTCATTGCGATTTCGCCGATCCAGGTGGATCTGACCCGTTACACCGCGCTGGAAAAAGTCGCGCAGTGGGTCAGTGGCCTGGGCACCCTGCTGCCGGAATCCGCGCAATGAATCGCAGCACGCTGCGCCGCGATGCCGCCGGGCTCGGGATGACCTCGCAACGCGCACGCGATCGATTGGTGGAACGCCTGCGCGTGCTCGGCATCGAACATCGCGGCGTGCTCGAGGCGATGCGGCAGTTGCCGCGCCACTGGTTTGTGGATGAAGGGTTGGAGTCGCGCGCCTACGAAGACAGCGCGCTGCCGATCGGTCTTGGTCAAACCATTTCGCAACCCTACATCGTTGCCCGGATGACCGAATTGTTGCTGGCGTCGCAGCCCAAAAAGGTGCTGGAAATCGGTACCGGATCGGGCTATCAGGCGGCGCTGCTGGCGCTGCTGGTTGAACAGGTGTTCAGCGTCGAACGGATCGATTCGCTGTTGCGCAATGCGCGGCGCCGCTTGCGTGCATTGAAGATCGAAAACGTCCGCACCCGCCATCGCGATGGCCGTTTGGGTTGGGCCGAAGAAGCGCCGTTCGATGCGATTATCGTCACCGCTGCCGGTGCGGTGATCGAGCCTTCGTTGTTGGCGCAACTGGCGCCGGATGGAGTTTTGTTGGCGCCGGTCGGCAGTGCCAGTGAGCAACGCTTGATTCGGGTGCAACGCACGCTTTCCGGGTTTCAGGAACAGGTTTTCGAAGCGGTGGTGTTCGTGCCCTTGCTCGGAGGGACGCTTTGATGGCGCTGTTTGCGCCGTTGTATGTGCGCGCACTGCGCTGGTCGGCGCATCGGCATGCGGCGCGCTATCTGGGGCTGCTCAGTTTTTCCGAAGCGGTGTTTTTTCCGGTGCCGCCGGAAGTGATGTTGGCACCGATGACCTTGGCGCAACCCAAGAGCTGGGCTTGGTACGCCAGCATCAGCCTGTTCTGGTCGATGCTTGGTGCCGTCGTCGGATATCTGCTCGGGCACTTTGCCTTTGACCTGGTACAGCCCGGCTTGCTGCGGATGGGCTATGGCGATGAGTTCGGCCACATTCGAGCGTTGGCGGAGAAACAGGGCTTCTGGCTTTTGCTGATCGGTGGTTTTACCCCGGTGCCGTTCAAATTGCTGACCCTGGCCGCTGGTGCGGTCGCCATGCCGTGGCTGCCGTTTATTGCGGGCGCGGTGATCGGTCGTGGCAAACGGGTGTTTCTGGTGACCGGATTGATTCGCCTGGGTGGGGCACGCGCCGAAGCCTGGTTGCGGGCCAATGTCGAGCGTCTCGGCTTCGGGCTGCTGGCGGTGCTGGTGCTGGCGCTGGCCGCCTATCATTTCTGGCCGCGAGGCTAATGTCGCCGATGGCTGCCGCCGACACCAATCGCGGTCGCTGGGCTGGTCTTGGCCTATGCCTGTGGCTGACCGCCTGCGGCATTGCGCCGACGACCCGGGTAGAGGCGCCGACCGCCGCAGGTCGGGTGACGTGGACGCCGCCTCGGCCTTTGCCAAGCGCCGATCAACACCGCGTGATGGCCGGCGAAACGCTGTATGCGATCGCTTTTCGTCAGGGCGGCGACTATCGGGAATTGGCACGCATCAACGGCATTGCCGCGCCCTACACGATTTATCCCGGGCAGCTGATCCAACTGCGCGAGGTTGCCAAGGCTCCGGCTGCGACCTCGCCATCGCCGACATCGAGCGCGCCGACGCCAGCGCCGCTGCAAACGCCGGGCCAGGTGGTCAGCCCCGCAGTGGAGACCCTGGTTTTGGCGCCAACGTCAGCGACCATCCCGGCGACCGCCGGCGCGACCGCACAAGCGGTGGCGGACAACACCACGGCACTGAGCAGCGAGCCATTGACCGCCACCGCGGCGTCGACGTTAGCCACCGGTGGCAAGCTGGCCTCGATCATCGATACCACTGCGGCGACGCTTACGCGTGATGGCGTGGTCTGGCGCTGGCCGACCGCTGGCAAGATCATCGGGCGTTTTGTGCTGGGGGATCCGGTGCAACAAGGCATTGATCTGGCCGGCGTGGTCGGGCAACCGGTGCTGGCAGCGGCCGACGGTGAAGTGGTCTACAGCGGCGACGGTTTGCTCGGCTATGGTGAGCTGGTGATCGTCAAGCATTCCCCGGATTACCTGAGTGCTTACGGCCACAATCAGCGACGCCTGGCCGCCGAGGGGGATCAGGTCAAAGCCGGGCAGGTGATCGCTGAGCTGGGCCAGCGCGGCAGCCTGAGTCTGCTGCATTTCGAAATCAGGAAACAGGGCAAGCCGGTCGACCCGCTGCTTTATTTGCCGCCCCGATAGGTCGATGATGGCGCCGCCATGAGCCGAGAACCCGACCCCGAAGCCGCTTTGCCCGCCGACGATCTGGCCTTGTTGCTGGCGCTATCGGGTGCCGATGAAGATCGCGAGCAACGCGATTCGACGACCTCGTATCTGAATGAAATCGGCTTGATCCCATTGCTCAGCAGTGCCGAAGAAATTGTCACCGCGCGTGCCCTGCGCGCTGGCGATAGCGCCGCCCGCAAGCGCATGATCGAGGCCAATCTGCGCCTCGTGGTCAGCGCTGCGCGGCCCTATATCGGGCGTGGCTTGCCCTTGCTGGAATTGGTCGCCGAAGGCAATCTGGGGTTGCTGCGTGCGGTGGAAAAATTTGATCCCGAGCGCGGCTTTCGTTTCTCCACTTATGCGATGTGGTGGATCCGTCAGGCGATCGAGTTTGCGCTGATGCGCACCCGGGCGGTGCGCCTGCCGGTGCATGTGCTGCGCGAATTGGCGCAGATGCTGCGTGCCAACCGCGAGTTGAGCCGGTCTGGGGTGGCGCCGACCCTGGAGCAACTGGCGCGCCATCTGGACAAGCCGGTCAACGCGGTGGCCAAGCTGTACTGCTTGAATGAACGCGTCGAATCGTTGGACGCCAGCCGTTCCGACGACGATGAACGCCTGCTCGGTGAAATGATCGCCGCCGAAACCGAGGATCCAGCACAGCGCTTGGCCGAAGGTCGCAACGATCAACGGGTGCAGGATTGGCTGGGCCAACTCAATGCGCGACAACGGCAAGTACTGGAACGGCGCTTCGGCCTGAACGACCAAGCTGCGCAATCGCTGGCCGAAATTGCCGAAGTTCTGGGCATTTCGCGCGAACGCGTCCGTCAGATCGAGGCTGCTGCGCTCAAGCAATTGCGCAAGTTGGGAGCGCCGGATTGATCGAAAAACGTTGGCTCGGCTTGGCTCGGCTCGGCTCGGCTCGGCTCGGCTCGGTCTTTTTGGCTGTGGTCGCGGCGGCTGGGCCGCCGCCGCGTATCAGCTCGCCGCTGCGGTGAATCAGCGCAGCAAAAACTCGGCGCGACAACCGTCAGCAAGTGGGGTTGGCGTGGCAAGTCCAGCAAGAAAAAGCCCCGAGCCAAGCACCGCGCCAACTGATCGGCGGTGGCAACCGACTAGCGATCGAACGGCCGCAGAATCACTTCGCCTGCGGAACGGATCCGCAGGCGCAATTTCACCTCGCCGCTGCCGAGTTCGCCGCGCAAATGGTGCGGATCGCGATGCTGTGTTTGCAGTGCCGCGCCAAAGCTTTCATCGATGCCAACGCCGCTCTGCACATCGAGCGCAACTTCGCTGGCGGCCGGGATCAACAGTTCCACCAGTCCGCTGGTGCTGGTCAAAAAAGCGTCACCGATCCACTTGCCACCGATTTGGGTGGCGCGGACATTGCCGCTTTGCGACGCCAGTTGCAGTCGGCCGGAGCTGGCGACGAGGATGTCGCCAGAGCGGCTGTTGGCGTGCAGATTGGCGGTGAGTTGTTTGCCGCGAATGCTGCCAGCAACGGTCTCGATGTCGATATCCGCCAGCGGCGGCAGGTAAACCACCAGATCAACCCGGCCGGAACTGCCCGGGGGGAAAGGCGCGGCGTAGACGACCTCCAGCGTTGCCCAATCGGCTTGGCTGCGAAAGTCGAACTGCGGGGCCGGTGCGGCGTCGTCGATGCGTTGGACGACGGCATAAATGCCCAGGTCGGTGTCCACCATCGACTTCAGATGGACATCGCCCCAAGGGTTGTGAATGCGCAATCGGGTGACCGCCGGAGTCATCACGAAACGCTGCTTGACGCGCTCGATTCGAACCTCGGGGTTGCGGCTGTCGGTGTTGCCGGGTGCCTCGACAGCGGACGGTGAACCAACGCAGGCCGCCAGCAACAGCGGTAGCGTGACGCACAACAAAAATCGAAATATTGGAGTCATGGAACCGTGCCGCGCAGTGGGTGGTGGATGCTGGCAGAGAATCCGGTTCGGCGCCAATTCGTGGCAGTGCGAAACGCTGACGCTGGCGGTTTGGTAGTGCGGATTCCTCACTGAATGCGCGCGCAATCCAGCATAATGTCGCCCCGCTCTTACCGACTTGCCGGACCGATGAAAACCCCCAAGGAGCTGCAGCCGCTGATCGACGACGGCCTGATCGATGAAGTGCTGCGCCCGCTCAAGAGTGGCAAGGAGGCCTCGGTGTACGTGGTGCGCTCCGGCACCGATATCCGTTGTGCCAAGGTCTACAAGGATATGGCGCAGCGCAGTTTTCAGGCACGGGTGCAATATCAGGAAGGCCGCAAACTGCGTGGCAGTCGGCAGACCCGTGCCGTCAACAAAGCCAGCAAGTTTGGTCGCCGTGAACAGGAGACCGCCTGGAAAAATGCCGAAGTCGATGCGCTCTATCAACTCGCCGATGCCGGCGTCTCGGTGCCGACGCCGCATGGATTTTTTCACGGCGTACTGCTGATGGCCCTGGTCACCGATGCCGCCGGACACAGCGCGCCGCGTCTCGGCGAGGTCGAGCTCAGCGCCGAACAAGCGCTGGATTTCCACCAACGATTGATCCGCGATGTCGTGCGCATGCTCAGTCTCGGTCTGATCCACGGCGATCTGTCCGAGTACAACGTGCTGGTGGCCGCCGATGGCCCGGTAATCATTGATTTTCCGCAGGTGGTCAGTGCGGCCGGAAACAATGCTGCGCGCGCCATGCTGTTGCGCGACGTGCACAACCTTCGCGATACCCTCGGTCGCTACGCCGAGGCAATCCACCGCAGCCACTACGGCGAAGAAATGTGGGCGCTTTATGAGAAAGGCGAGCTGCGGCCCGACAGCGTGCTTACCGGCGGCTTTGTGTTTGATGAACGCAAAGCCAACGTGCAGACGATCATGGCGACGATCGATGAAGCACGCAAAGAAGCGCTGATCCGTCAGCAGGGACGCGAGGAAGCCGAACGCGCTGATTGAGCACAGCGGACAGCGCGCAGACGACCACAAACCGTGCAACCTGGCGGGATTTTTTGGCGGCGGCTCGGTGCGGAGCCACCTAGTGGGAGCGCCGTAGCCCGCATGAAGCGCAGCGGAATGCGGGAAAGAAGCTATTGATTTCCCGCATTCCACTGCGTTGCATGCGGGCTACTTGCTGGTGGACTGATCTGGCTGGCGCGCAAAATTTGAGCTTCCCGTGCTCAATGATGTCCGAAAAACAGACCATGACGGTTCGTCCACGCCAAGCGTTTCGGTGATGTGATGGCGTTTCAATGGCGCAGCAATTGCATGGCCCGATTCAGGCCGGCGAGGGTGAACGGTTGCATGCGGTTGCCGATCAGGTCGCGGACCATGCCGATGGAAGGCGTGTAGCCCCAGGCCGATTCGGGCACCGGGTTCAGCCAGACCGCGCGCGCGTAAACGTCGAGCAGTCGCTGCATCCAGACTGCGCCGGCTTCTTCGTTCCAATGTTCGATGGAGCCGCCGGCCTGGGCGATTTCGTAGCCACTCATGCTGGCATCGCCAACGAAGATGGCGCGGTAATCGGACGGATATTTGTGCAGCAAGTCAAAAGTGGCGGTGGTTTCCTGGTAGCGGCGGGCGTTGTCTTTCCAGAGCCGCTCGTAAACGAAATTGTGGAAATAGAAATGTTCCAGATGTTTGAACTCGGCGCGCGCGGCGGAGAACAACTCCTCGCAGACGCGCACGTGTTCGTCCATCGAGCCGCCGACATCCAGAAACAACAGAATCTTGATCGTGTTGTGGCGCTCGGGACGCCAGTGCAAATCCAGCCAGCCGGCGTTGCGTGCGGTGCCGTCGATGCTGGCCGGCAGATCAAACTCATCGGCCGCGCCGGTGCGGGCAAAGCGCCGCAACTGGCGCAGGGCGAGTTTGATGTTGCGGGTGCCAAGCTCAACCTGGTCGTCGAGATTGGCGAAGGCACGCTGCTCCCAGACTTTGACCGCGCTGCGGTTGCGTGAAGCGCCGCCGACACGAATGCCTTCCGGGTGGTAGCCGCTGTGGCCGAACGGCGAGGTGCCGCCGGTGCCGATCCAGCGATTGCCGCCGTGGTGCGCGGCGGTTTGCTCCTGCAGACGCTGCTGAAATTGCCGCATCAGTTCGTCGAGGCCACCCAACGCTTTGAGCTTGGCGCGGTCTTCATCGCTCAACAACAGCTCGGCGTGACGGCGCAACCAGTCTTCCGGAATCTCGCCAAATTGTTCTTTGGTGATGGCTTCGACGCCTTTGAAGTAGGCAGCGAAAACGCGATCAAAGCGGTCGTACTGGCTTTCGTCTTTGACCAGACACAGCCGCGACAGCGCGTAGAACTCATTGATCGAAGCCTGAGCCAATCCGGCCTTGAGCGCTTCTAGCAGGTTCAGAAACTCGGTCAGGCTGGTCTTCAGACCGCCCGCTCGCAACGCCAGTAGAAAGGAAATCAACATGGCCTACTGCAGTGCCTCATAAATAACAAAACCTATACGGACCTGATGTCTGGCAGTGCGGTAGCCCGCATGAAGCGCAGTGTCGTAGCCCGCATGGAGCGCAGCGGAATGCGGGAAAAAAGCTGTTGAGTTCCCGCATTCGACTGCGTTGCATGCGGGCTACTTGCGGTTTGGGGCGCGATGGGCAGCGGCTCAAGCGCCGCGCCGCGCCAGGAACGCCAGTTTTTCGAACAGGTGGACATCGGCTTCGTTCTTGAGCAGGGCGCCATACAGTGGCGGAATGGTTTTGCGCGCGTTGTGCTCGTGCAGGGTTGCGACTGGAATATCTTCGGCGAGCAGCAATTTGATCCAGTCGAGCAACTCCGAAGTGCTTGGCTTTTTCTTCAGCCCCGGCGTTTCCCGCAGTCCAAAAAATGATTGCAAGGCTTCGTTGACCAGATCGCGCTTCAAACCCGGAAAATGCACCGCGACAATCTGCGTCAGGGTTTCGGCATCGGGAAACCGGATGTAGTGAAAGAAGCATCGGCGCAGAAACGCATCCGGCAGTTCCTTCTCGTTGTTGCTGGTGATGATGACGATCGGCCGCTGGATGGCGGCGATGGTTTCGTGCGTCTCCGGCACGTAGAAGTCCATGCGGTCGAGCTCACGCAGCAGGTCGTTCGGAAACTCGATATCGGCTTTGTCGATCTCGTCGATCAACAAGACCGCGCGCTCGGGGCTCTGGAATGCTTCCCAGAGCTTGCCCGGCACGATGTAGTGTTTGATTTCGCTGACGCGCGGATCACCAAGTTGCGAATCGCGCAGACGCGACACCGCGTCGTATTCGTACAATCCCTGCTGCGCTTTGCTGGTGGATTTGACGTGCCACTCGATCAACGGTGCGGCCAGCGCCTGCGCTACCTGCTCGGCGAGCAGGGTCTTGCCGGTGCCAGGCTCGCCCTTGATCAGTAGCGGTCGTTGCAGGGTGATGGCGGCGTTGACCGCCAGTTTCAGTTCGTCGGTGGCGACATAGGCGTCGGTGCCGGTAAAGCGCATGGGCATCAATCCGTGAGGGTAGGGCGCTATTGTAATGAGCGTTCAATCGCTGGGCGGCAGCACTTCGATTACTTCGCGAATGGTGGTGATGCCGCGCGCCACCATTTCGGCGGCGGCGTACCGCAGTGGGCGCATGCCTTCCTTGAGCGCGATCTGCTGGAAGGCCGGTAAATCCAGGTCCTTGCTGATGCTTTTGCGCAAGTCGGCGCTGATCGGCAGAATTTCGTAAATGGCGCTGCGGCCCAGATAGCCGGTATTGCGGCAGTGATGACAGCCTTTGGGTAGCGCTCCTCGCGCCGGTTTGGGCAGGCCCATGCGCCCGACCAGAACCTCCCATTCGGCGGCATCGACATCGCCCACGGTTTTGCAATGCGGGCACAGCCGCCGCACCAGACGTTGCGCAATCACGCCGTTCAGCGTGCTTTGGATCAGATAGTGCGGCACGCCTAAATCGAGCAGGCGGGTCACCGCCGAGGGCGCGTCGTTGGTGTGCAGCGTGGACAGCACCAGGTGCCCGGTCAGCGACGCCTGCACCGCCATTTCGGCGGTCTCCAGGTCGCGGATTTCACCGATCATGATGATGTCCGGATCTTGCCGGAGCAGGGTGCGCACACCAGCGGCGAAACTCAGATCGATATTGCTCTGTACTTGCATCTGGTTGAACTCGGGCGCGATCATTTCGATCGGGTCTTCGACCGTGCAGACATTGAGTTTCGGTGTCGCCAGAAACTTGAGCGTGGAATACAACGTCGTGGTTTTGCCCGACCCAGTCGGGCCGGTGACTAGCACGATACCGTGCGGGCGTTCGACCATTTGCCGCCAGGCTTTTTCGTCGCGCGGCGAAAACCCGAGTTCGCCGAAGCCCTTGACTACCACATCGGGATCAAAGATACGCAGCACCACTTTTTCGCCAAAAGCGGTGGGCATGGTGGACAGCCGCATCTCCACTTCGCGGCCCCCGGGTGATCGCGTTTTGATGCGGCCATCTTGCGGACGGCGGCGCTCGGCGATATCCAGGCGACCAAGAATCTTGACCCGGCTGACCACCGCCAGCATCACCGGCGTGGGAACCTCAAAAACCTTGTGCAGCACGCCATCGATGCGAAAACGCACGCCACTGACTTCGCGGCGTGGCTCCATGTGGATGTCGCTGGCGCGCTGCTCATAGGCGTATTGCAGCAACCAATCGACGATCCGCACCACATGGCTGTCTTCAGCCGCGAGTTCGCCGGATTTGCCGAGCTCGACCAATTGCTCAAAATTGGGCAAGGCCGCTGCCGGCTTGTCGTCCTTGCCCTCGCGGGCGCGCTTGACGCTGCGGGTGACGCCGTAAAACTCCATCAAATAGCGGTTCACATCCAGTGGATTGGCGACCACGCGCTTGAGTTCGCGACGCAACATGCGACTCAGATCGTGTTCCCAGCGATCATCAAACGGCTCGCTGGTGGCGAAAGTGACCTCGGTCTCGGTAATTTCCACCGGCAGAATGCGGTAACGCGCGGCGTAACTCGGCGCGATGATCTGGCCGACCTTGGCGACATCGATCCGGGTTGGGTCGATCTTCAAATATTGCAGACCGGCGCGTGCCGCCAACCACTCCATCAGCGCTTCCAGATTCAGTTGGCGCGCCGGATCACGGTGGTCCTGAAACTTGGCGTTGGCAATCAATACCATCGGATGCACATCGTTGCGTGCGGTGGTCTTGTTGACTTTGGTGCGCTTGGCATCGGCCTCGGCGATCAAGCCGTCGGCCAGCAACTCGGCCAGTACCTCGTCGAGTTCCAGTCGCTTGCCGGTAGAAAATCCATGCGATGAAAAATCCGCACGGATCGGAGTGGCGGCCAGCGGCTCAGTAGATTTCATGATTACCTCGACGATACAGCTTAGGCTCGCGCAACGGCCCTCACAGCGCAACGGCTACGGGCCGACCGCTATACTACGGCGCTTTTCGCCCACGCCGGTGTGATTGAATGACCAAGATGACGTTTCAGAAGCTGATCACCACGCTCAATCAGTATTGGGCGGATCAAGGTTGCGTGTTGATGCAGCCTTTGGATACCGAGGTCGGCGCGGGTACTTTTCATCCGGCCACTTTCTTGCGGGCGCTCGGCCCGGAGCCGTGGCGGGCGGCCTATGTGCAGCCGTCGCGGCGGCCTACCGATGGCCGTTATGGCGACAATCCCAATCGCTTGCAGCACTATTACCAGTATCAAGTGGTGTTGAAGCCCAATCCGCTGGACATCCTCGATCTGTACATTGGCTCGCTGAAGGCGCTCGGCATCGATCCGCTGGTGCACGATTTGCGCTTTGTCGAAGACAACTGGGAGTCGCCAACCCTGGGCGCCTGGGGCCTGGGTTGGGAGGTCTGGTTGAACGGCATGGAGGTCACCCAGTTCACCTATTTCCAGCAGGCCGGCGGCCTGGCTTGCCAGCCGGTGACCGGCGAGATTACCTACGGCCTGGAACGCTTGGCGATGTATCTGCAAAACGTCGATAACGTTTATGACCTGGTCTGGACCGAGGGACCGCAGGGTACGGTCACTTACGGCGATGTGTTTCACCAGAACGAAGTCGAGCAGAGCACTTACAACTTCGAGCACGCCAATATCCCGGCGCTGTTCGCCTGGTTCGATACCTGCGAGGGCGAAGCGCAAAAGCTGGTGGGCTTGGGTCTGCCGCTGCCGGCCTACGAACAAGTGTGCAAGGCCAGCCACAGTTTCAATTTGCTCGATGCCCGCCGCGCCATCAGCGTGACCGAGCGTCAGCGTTACATTTTGCGCGTCCGCACGATCGCCAAGGCAGTGGCAGAGTGCTACTACGCGCAACGCGAGAAGCTGGGTTTTCCGGGGTTGAAGCATTTGGCCAAGGAAGCCGCTTGACGTTTTCTGGCTGGCCAGCCGCTGGCATCGTGAACGCTCTGGCAATTTGTTTTCGATCTCGAAAGTAGGGTGGATAAGCGCAGCGCATCCACCGATTTCGATACAGGAAGTAGGGTGGATAAGCGCAGCGCATCCACCTACCAGAAGACAGAAATAGGTGGATGCGCTGCGCTTATCCACCCTACAAAAAAATTTGCTGATTTATTCACCCAAGTTCTGGATGCCTGGCCGATGAGTGACACCGCAAACCTGTTGATCGAACTTGGCACCGAAGAGTTGCCGCCCAAAGCACTGGATGAGCTCAGCGCTGCCTTTTGCGCGGGGGTGGTCGCCGGCCTCAAGCAGCGTGGCATTGCCTTTGACGAAGCCAGTGCCCACGCCTTGCAATCGCCACGTCGGTTGGCCGTGCGCATGGATGCGCTGGCGTTGCTGCAGCCCGAACAAAAGCAGGAGCGACGCGGCCCGGCACTGGCGGCCGCGCTCGATGGCGCTGGACAGCCGACCAAGGCGTTGCTTGGTTTCGCCGCGTCCAATGGCGTGGCGGTCGCCGATTTGCAGCGGCTTGAAACCGACAAGGGCAGTTGCTTCGTGTTTCGTTCGGTGACGCCGGGACAAAGCACGGCGGACTTGCTGCCGACGATCATCCGTGAGGCTTTGCAGGCGCTGCCGATTCCACGACCGATGCACTGGTCCGATCTGGACTATCTGTTCGTGCGGCCGGCGCATTGGTTGGTCATCTTGCTCGGTGACCAAGTGGTACCGGGCAGCGTGCTCGGTTTGTCGTCGGATCGGTTCAGTCGCGGCCATCGCTTTCATCACCCGGAACCGGTGCGGATCGCCAATCCGGAGTGCTATGTCGATGCGCTGCGCGCGGCGCAGGTGCTGGTCGATCCGGTCGAACGGATGGCGCGCATCCGCACCGAAGTGGCGGCGCTGGCACTGGCCAATGGCGGCGGCGCGCGGCTTGATCCGGCGCTGTTGGCCGAGGTCAATAACCTGGTCGAATGGCCGGTGGCGATTGCCTGCACGTTCGACCGCGATTTTTTGCGGGTGCCGCAGGAAGCGCTGATTACGACGATGGAGTCGAACCAGAAGTTTTTTCCGGTGTTCGACGCCGAAGGTCGCCTGACCGAGCATTTTGTCGGCATCGCCAATATCGCCTCGCGCGATCCGGCACAAATTCGTCAAGGCTACGAGCGCGTGATCCGGCCGCGTTTCGCTGACGCCCAATTTTTCTTTGATGCCGACCTGAAGACGCCGCTGGCGGCGCACCAAGCGGCGCTGGAGCAAGTCACCTACCAGGCCAAACTGGGTTCGGTCTGGGACAAGGTCGGCCGCGTCAGCCTGCTCGCGCAAGTGGTCGCTCGACGCCTGCAGGATGCCGGCAGCAACATCGAGATTCCGTTGGTTGAGCGCGCCGTCAGCCTGTCGAAATGCGATCTGCTGACGCGCATGGTCGGCGAGTTTCCCGAATTGCAAGGCGTCATGGGCCGCACTTATGCCAGCGCCCAAAACGAGCCACCAGCGGTGGCGGCCGCGCTTGATGAGTTCTATCGACCGCGTTTTGCTGGCGACGCCATCGCCAGTGGCAGCGTCGCGCAGGCACTGGCCATTGCCGAAAAATTGGACACCCTGGCCGGACTGTTTGCCATCGGCCAAAAGCCGAGCGGCAGCAAAGATCCGTTCTCGCTGCGACGCACCGCGCTGGGGCTGGCGCGCACCTTGATCGAAGCGGGGCTGGAGCTGGATCTGGTGGCGCTGATCGAGGAAGCCATCGACCACGCCAAGCGCGCGGCGGTGGTGATGCAGAAAGGCCACGCGGTGGCGCCGGTCCTGGTGCCACGACTTTGTCCGCCGTGGGGCAGGTCGCTGGATGCCGATGCCATCGAACTCTACGACTTTATTCTGGATCGCCTGCGCGGCTATTACCTGGAGCAAGCCATTCAGGGCGAGCTGTTCGAAGCCGTGGCGGTGCTGAAACCGGCCAGCCTGCTGGATTTTGATCGGCGATTGCGCGCCGTGCTCGCCTTCAGCGTTTTGCCCGAGGCCGCCGGTCTGGCGGCCGCCAACAAGCGCATCGGCAATATCCTGCGACAGGCGAACCATCAGCAAATCACGCTCGGCCACGAAATCATCGAGTCCGCGCTCGAAGCCGGCGCAGAAACCGAATTCAGACAAGCCTTGGCGCGCGCCCACGACGATTTTTTGCCGCTCTCGGAGCGCTGCGAATACGTGGCGATGTTGGGCCGATTGGCACAGTTGCGGGCGCCGGTAGACGCCTTCTTCGATGGGGTGATGGTGATGAGCGAGCACCCGGTCCAGCGCCAGAATCGACTGAACTTGCTGCACTTGCTGCACACGATGTTTATGCGGGTCGCCGATATCGGGCGGTTGCCGGGACGTTGACCTGAGCACCATCGTCCGACCGGTGGCTGCCAATCTCGACACAGCCTTGCGGGTCCACAGAGACGAACACCGCGACGCTGATCGACGCGCCCACCTTGGCGGCGGTGGCTGGGCGGTGAGCGCAAGCGCACATCCCGAGTAACGGTGGCACTGGCTTCTCATCACACGCTTGCCCACGCAGCCAATCGCATCGGGCCTACAATGCCCGGGCCAGGGCAGCCCTGGCGATCACCACGCTGACCCCTTGCTGAGGAACTGCTCGATGAACCCTTTGAACGAATCCACGATCGAACAGCTGGATGTTTTTTTGTCCGAACGCGTCGGTGAGCACGGCGGTATGTTCAACGTCGAAATGGTCGATGGTTTTGCCTGTGCGCTCGCCGCCGCCAGCGAAACGCTGACCGAGCAGACCTTTGTCGCGGAAGTGCTGGGCGAAGATTTTGCGTTCGCCTCGGCGGCCGAGGAGGCCGCGATCCGGCCGCTGTTGCTCGCGGTGCGCGCAGACGCCCAGCGCCGCGTTTTGGTCGATGAAGAAGACCTCGCCGAGAACGACTATCCGTTGCTTGCGTTGTCGCCGGATTTTGAGACGATCGACCCACAGTCCACCGAAGAATTCGCCGGCCTGGCCTGGTCGATGGGCTTTCATCACGGCCTCGACCTGCAAACCGAAGTCTGGGACCGGATGATCGACAGCATGGATGGACTCGAAGAAGACATCGATCAAATCGGTGAATTGTTGATGATCGGCGATTCGCCCGAGACCTCTCCGGCGATCACGCTGGAACGGCGCATGGAAATCCTGGCGCTGATTCCTGGGTTTCTGAGCGCGCTCAAACAGATGCAGATGGAGCGCGCGGCGTGAAATAGCGACCCGCCGCGACCGCCATGATCGGTGCGCTCGCCAAAAATGAGTCTACTTTCCCCTGTTCCAGTTCCCGCCGAGGGTCTCCGAATCGTGACTGCAAAACCGCGCAAGGCCGCTTTCTATTTCATCCTGATCACGGTCGTGCTGGACATGCTGGCGCTCGGCATTGTGATCCCGGTGTTGCCGAAATTGGTGGAGACCATGGTCGGCGGCAATACCGCCACCGCCGCCAGCCTGTACGGCTGGTTCGGTTTCACTTGGGCATTCATGCAATTTATCTGCTCGCCGATTATTGGCGCCTTGTCGGATCACTTCGGACGGCGCCCAATCGTGCTGATGTCCAACGCCGGTCTCGGTGTGGATTATCTGGTGATGGCGTTGGCGCCGAGCGTCGGTTGGTTGCTGATCGGCCGCACCATTTCCGGCATGTTCGCCGCCAGCATCAGCACCGCCTACGCCTATATTTCCGATGTCACGCCGGTGGAACAACGCGCCGGCCGCTTCGGCATGATGGGGGCGGCGTTCGGTGTCGGTTTCATTGTCGGTCCGGCGCTGGGTGGCTATCTGGGCGCGATCGATCCGCGGCTGCCGTTCTGGTTGGCGGCGGGCTTGAGTCTGCTGAACGCGCTCTATGGCTACTTCGTGCTGCCGGAATCGCTGCCGGTGGAAAAACGCGATGGCTTTCGTTGGTCGCGGGCCAACCCGCTGGCCGCGCTGCGGCTGCTGCGCTCGCACGCCGAGTTGTTCGGCCTGGCGGGTGTGTTGTTCCTGATGAACATCGCGCATTTTGTTTTGCCGAGCACGATGGTGCTTTACGCCAGCTATCGCTATCACTGGGACGAACGCGCGGTCGGATTGTTTTTGGCCGGCATCGGCGTGTTTACCATCATCGTGCAAGGTGGTTTGGTGCGGCCGGCGGTTAAACGCTTCGGCGAGCGCCGTGCCGTGCTCACTGGATTGATGTTTGGCATGGCCGGGTTTGTCGTTTATGGTCTGGCGCCCACTGGGCAGTTGTTGTTGATCGGTATTCCGGTGATGGCGCTGTGGGGGCTGACCGCGCCGGCCTTGCAAGGACTGATGACCGAGCGTTTGAACGCCAGCGATCAAGGCAAATTGCAGGGCGCCAACAACAGCATGATGGGCATCGCCGGCATGATCGGTCCGCTGCTATTTACCCATGTTTTTGCCGTTGCCATTCGCCCCGGCCAGGCTTGGCATTTGCCTGGCGCACCGATGTTGCTGGCGGCGCTGATGATGGCGTTCGCCCTCGCGCTGGCTTGGCGGGTGGCGCATAAAATGCTTGCGGCGAGTGCGCCGCTGACCGCGCCGGAAGTAGTCAGCGCGGCGCTTTGATCCAGGTCTGAGCAAGCCGCGTCGTGTGGCTGCGCGGTAAAAGCCGCAGTGCTGTGGCCGGGTTGGAAAGCTCGGGCGGCCGCTACCTGGTGCCGACCGATGCCGATCAGACCAGGCCAAAAAAAGTGCGCGCCGTGGCGCTGCTGGCGGCCGCGGTGAGCGCCACTGCTTCGCCGCGTTCGGCGGCGACAGTGGCGGCAATGTGGCCGAGAAATGCCGGTTCATTGCGGTGCTTGCTGGGTTTGGGTAACAGGTCGCGTGGCAACAGATAGGGCGAATCGGTTTCCAGCATCAGCCGATCGGCGGGAATCTGCCGAACCAATTCGCGCAGGTGTTGGCCACGGCGCTCATCGCAGATCCAGCCGGTGATGCCGATGTGGAAATTGCGGTCCAGATAATCGAACAGCGCTTTCCGATCAGCGGTGAAGCAATGCACGACCACCGCGCCGATCTGGTCGCGGACATTTTTCAGGCAACCCAGAAAATCGTCGTGGGCATCGCGCTGATGCAAAAACAGCGGCTTGCCGCAGTCGCTGGCGATGCCGAGTTGTTGCTCGAAGGCGAAAATCTGCGCGCTGCGCGGCGCCAGATCACGAAAATAGTCGAGGCCGGTTTCGCCCACCGCCAGCACCTCAGGGTGGCCAAGCAAATCGCGGAAATCTTGATCGACTTCGCTGTTGTAGTCGCTGGCATGGTGCGGATGCAATCCGGCGGTGGCCGACAGCAGCTCCGGGTGCGCGCGCGCCAGCGCAAAAGCGGCGCGACTACTGGCGGCGCTGGCGCCAGTGACGATGATGCGATCCAGACCAACCGCGCGTGCCCGCGCCAGCACGCTATCGAGATCGCTGGCAAAACTGTCGTGGGTAAGATTGGCGCCAATGTCGATCAGGTGCATACGCCAGCAAAGCCGGGTTGGGGCGCGCATGATAGCGACGCTGCGCTGGCAAGGCTGTCCAGGTTCGTCGGCCAGGTTCGTCGTCCAAGTTCGTAACAACGGCACGCCGACGGCATCGGTGCGCTGGTTCGCTTACGCACGCTGCCGGTTAACAGCGGATTCAGTGGTAAACGCGCAAGGTGCGGAACCTCTTCCCCAACTGGAACTGCCATGTCCACGATGCAACGTTTCGCCGAACGCGCAGTGCTCGCCATCGCCGGAGCACTCGCGGCCCACAACGCCAGCGCGATCACGCCGGAATCTGGCTTCTGGGTCAGCCCATTACTCGCGGATACCGCCGCATCCATCGAGATCACCGACGACTTTTTGTTCATGGCGGTTTACTCCTACGATAGTCAGGGCTTCGCGACCTGGTACACCGCGCAAGGAACGATGAGCGATGACCGCCATTTCTCCGGAACCTTGAACCGTTTCGGTGGTGGCCAACCGTTGACCGGGGCGCTGCACGACGCCACGTTTTTGGGTGATTTCGGGCCGGTGAGTATTGTTTTCGACAGCAACGATGAAACCCGCGCCACCATCCAATGGGTGGGTCGCACGATGTCGTTGCAGCGGCTGGATGTCTTCAGCTTTTTTGTCGGCACCCAGAACAATGCGCACCAAGCGGAACGCATGCTCGGTGAGTGGACGATGGTGATGGATGTGCAGAGCAACGCCGATTTCCCGTTTTTTGGGGATGTGCTGATTTTCGATCAAAGCGAATTGGACCCGAACCTGCCCAACCAATGGTTTTACGATGGTTGTCGCCCGAGCACCTCACTGATTGGTCAATGCACCGTCGCCGCACTGGCCAATCATGATGCTTCCGGTTTTTACAACGCGGATACCGGGGACCAGACGATGGTGGTGCTGGATTCCCTCGGCGAGACGCCATCGCAAGACATCTATTTCACCTACCTGGTGACCGCGGGCTTAAGCCAGTTCGATGGCGTGGTGCAGTTTCACCCGCCGGGTGGCTTCGATCCGAACGGCATCTTTTTTCCGGTGCGTGGTTTTCGCAGCGCCAGCAAGCGTTTTGTGACCACCGGCAGCGGCCCGAACGCGCTACCTGCGGAGCCGAAGTCGGTGCCGTTGGCAGCGCCGATGAGCAGGCTCGATCAATTGCGCGCGGCCAATGGCGGCACCTTGCCGAGCGGACTCAACGCTGCCGAAGTGCAACAGCGTTTCCCTATCGATGTGGCCGCCACGGTCGATGCTCAACGCCAGCTCGAACAGCGCGTGCGCGCCAACCAGCGTCGCTGATCGGATCGAGGTGCTCGGTAAAACTGGCGAGCGGCCGGTCAGTCTTGGCGCTCGCCTGAGATTTATGCCAGAGTGATCGGCACCGGCTGGGCCAGCCGATCCCGGCACGATCAGCGTGGCGGGTGGCAAGCACGCCCAACGCAGCTTGTGGCTATCCCCTAACTTGCTAACTTGTCGCCGGTGCCATGCAGCCAGCCAAACCGATCATCGCCGCCCACAGTCGCATCGATTACGCCGGCTGGGTGCTGGCGGCCAGTGGTTTGTTGCTGGTGCTGCACCTTAAACTGCTGGCCGCGTTGATTGCCGGGTTGCTGGTTTACGAACTCTCGATGCTGCTGCTCAAAGCTTCGCGCGTGCGTGGCGTATCCAGCGTCGGCGCGCGCTGGATCGCCTCGGCACTGTTGATCCTGATCGTTGGCGGCCTGATCGCGCTCGCGGTCTTCGGCTTGGTGGGTTTTCTGCGCAATGGCGGTGAGACGGTGCCGGCGCTGCTGCAAAAAATGGCCGAAATCATCGAGAGCGCCAAAGACCTGTTGCCGAACTGGGCACTGGGCTATTTGCCGGCCAATGCCGTGGCGATGCAGGCCGCGTTGGCGCAGTGGTTGCGCGACCATGCCACGGTCGTGCAGCTTGCCAGCGCCGAAGTTGGCCGGGCGGCGGCGCACATCCTGATCGGCATGGTGGTGGGTGGGCTGCTCGCGCTGTCTGGTCTGGTGCAGGTGCATGCGCAGGGGCCGCTGACCGCAGCGTTGAACGAACGCGGCCGCCGCTTGCGCCGGGCGTTCCGCAATATCGTGGTGGCACAAAGTCGCATTGCGCTGATCAATGCGGTGCTGACCTGGCTTTATCTCGGCGTGCTCCTGCCCTTGTCCGGCATCCAGTTGCCCCTGGTCAAGACCATGGTGGTGGTCACTTTCATCGTGGGTTTGCTGCCGGTGGTCGGTAACCTGGTCTCGAACACGGTGATTGTCATCGTCAGCCTCAGTCACTCGCTGGAGATGGCGCTGGTGTCGCTGATCTATCTGGTGCTGATCCACAAGCTGGAATATTTCCTCAATGCCCGCATTATTGGTGCCCGCATCGAAGCCCGGGCCTGGGAGTTGTTGATTGCGATGCTGATCATGGAAGCCGCGTTTGGTATTCCAGGTTTGGTCGCGGCCCCGATCTATTACGCCTATCTGAAGACTGAACTGCGCGCCGAAGGCTTGGTCTAGCGCTTGGTGGCTGGCTTCGGCCGGTGCCAGCGGGCTCATTTTGCCGACAAGCGCAATCACCGACCGCGGGCCCCGGGTTATGCTGCCCGCGCGTTTTTATCCACTATCGGGAGTTGCGCTATGCCATGGCTATATCTGGGTCTGACTGGCTTGTTGATGCTCATGGCTGCACTGACGTCCAGCCCAACGCTGATCGGTATTTTGATCGTGCTGATGTTGCTGTCGGCATTTGCGGCGGTGATGGGATTCGCGGCAGCGCGCATCGGCGCCAATGCGCGCAACACCGCAGCGATGCTCGGCCCGCAGGAACTGGCCGCCATCCGCCTGCGTGCCCAGCGCCAGCTACAAGCCAAGGCGAGCGCCGCAGCGCCGATCGAAGCCGCGAACACCGCTAGGGACGCCCAAGGCGCCGGCTGATCCGACGCGTTGATCCGCTACGTTTGCGCGTACCGGGTTCAATCTACCCGATCCTTGGAGTGCGGCGGCTTGCCGCCGCTGGGTTTTGGCGCGGTGCTATCGGTGGCTGCGCTGGCTTGCACCCAAGCTGCTCTTATTGCACCCGATACCGCACGTCGTCGATGTAGATCGTGACTGCGGTGGTGGCTTGCGCACGGAATAGCCAGATCGCATCCAGCGTCGTGCTGCCGTTGATGCTGCCATTGCCGCCGGACCATGGATCCCACTGCGCGGCGTTGTCCAATTGCCATTCGACGAAGGTCCAGACATTGGAGCTGAGCGCCCGCGCCGTGCTGCGTTCGGTGCCGTCGCTATCATCTACGCCGACGGCCAAACTCACGCCGCTGGTACTGGCATAGGCCCAGAAACCGATGCGACCGCCAGCCTTGGCGAGGGTGCGGTTCTGTGCCGGACTGCCGCTGCCAGAAAGCAGACGCACGGCCCAGTTGGCACTGCTGGCGGTGTTGTCATTCAAGACGATGCGCTCCGACCATCTGCCGTTTTTCGGGCGCGCGTTGCTGCGGTTTGCGGTCGATGTGGTGGCGATGCCGACGGTACTGCCGGAGTAGGTGGGTGCGGTGTTGAAGTGGCCCTCACTGGCCTCAAAATTGTCGATGATCGTCGGCGCCACCGCTGTGCTGCCATTGATGGCGGTGTAGTAGCGCGGCCAGTCCCAGTTGATACCGGGATCGGTATGGCTTTGACTGCTGTAGTGCTGGTGGCCCTTGACGGTGAAACCGGTCAGCGGCACCACGGCCGATGACGATGCGCCCTTGTAAGCACTGGCGCAATTGATGCCCTGCGTCGTGCAGAGATGCTTGCTCAACTTTCCAGAAGCGCTGTACATCGCTGCTGTATACCAGGCCGCGTTGTTGACGTAGCCCTCGTGCTCAATCCCGAGCGTGTAGTTGTTGTGGATGCCGACATGCCAGGCCTTGCTGGCATTGCGCACCATCTGCGTGATCTGGCCATCGGAAGACCGCACCAGATAGTGCGCGCTCACCTGGCTGGCGGCATTGGCAAACCAACTGATGCTGCCGGCATAAGTGCCCTGCATGGTGTGGATGGTGATCGAGCTGGGTACGACCGTGCGCGCGCTGAAGTTGGGGCTGGCTACCCAGAGTGCGGGCGCGTAGTCGGTGCTCTTTGGCAGGTAGCCAGGGCCACGCAGGCTGTCATCGGCCGGATCGACCAGTCCTTTGGCGACGCTGTCGCGATCACTGCCCAGATCGATGCGCAGGAAGGGTGCCCGCAGGGTTTCCAGACTGGCCTGATCAAAGGCCTTGTCGAAGGCCACCGGTCGTCCGGGGAACTTCAAGACGCCGTCGTCGTTACCACGGTCGTAGCTGAGCAGTACGTCATACGCATAGGCATCGAGCGCGTAACGCTGGCTCGCCGTCTTGGCCTCGGTCGGAATGCCGGACAGACTGGCGAGGGCCGTAGTCAGACTTTCGATATCAGCATGGCCGCGCGAGACCTTGGGCAGGCGCGTTGCCAACAGCGCCGCCGCTGCCATGACATTGCCGGCGGTATTGGACTCGATCACGCTGGCGCTCAATCCGGTCAGCCGACTGGCGGCACCGACCAGATCGGTAAAACCGCCCTCGCCGCGATGCAGTCCCATCACACCGACCGGGATCGGCATCGACAAATGGGTGTCTTCCACTTGCGTCGGCGGCGCCACGCCGCGCGTGGCGGTGAAGGCGATGGCTTCCAACGTGCCTGCCGGAATGCCTGGGTAGCGTTGATAAGCGGCGGCAAACGCCGCCTGCAAGGACGCTTGCGCGGTGACTTCGTCGCCACTGGATTCAGCAGCCGGGCCGACGCGTTCGGGTGTCGCTGCCAGCGCCAGGGTGGCACTCACCAGCGTCAGCGAGACGCACAACAAGGCACGCGACAGGTTTTGCAGGATCATGGAATTGCCCCTCTGAGATGGATCGGTGGAATACGTTGCCGAGCAAGCAGATCGCGGCGCCCCCAATGCGCAGCACGATCCAGCGCGCGATCCTGACTGATGGCCACCGGGATTGCACCTTGCAGTGCAGCAGGCGGTGCGGAATTCAAGCCTCAAGTCAATTTTGCGTAGGGTGGGTGCAACCCACCGTTCTGAAACGCCGAACCATGGTGGGTTGCACCCACCCTACGGCCCGGAATTCCGGAGTCTGCATCGTGCCGGTTACACTGGGCGTTAGTCACGACTACACGAGTTTCCGCATGCCCGAAATCCAGGATCTGGCCAGTCTGATCCGCGCCGGCCACCCGATTATTCTGATCGAGACCAGTGAAGAACAGCGCGTCGTCGATTGTTTTCGGCATGTCATTGCGCAGGTTTGGCGGCCTTTGTTTCATTGGTCGCTGACCGATGGGCTGAAGCGTCTGGATATGGATCTGGACGAAGCCGTGGCCCCGCCCGAAGCCACCGCCACCTTGCAGCACGCCAAGGCATCGACCCAACGATCAATCTACTTGCTGTGTGATTTTGGCGGCTACCTGCGCTATCCGCTGGCGGCGCGATTGATGCGCGAAATCGCCGAGCGCAAAGATTGCGCAGCGCACACGTTGGTGCTGATCGGCTTGAAAATCGAATTGCCACCGGAGTTGGAGACGCAAGTGGTGCGCTTCGAATTGCGCCTGCCCGACGCTGCCGCGCTCGGCAAGTTGCTTCGCGACGAAGCATTTTTGTATTCGCGCGAGCACGGCGGCAAGCGCGTCGAGATCGACCCGGTGGCGTTCAAGACCATCGTGCGCAATCTGCTCGGACTCAAACTGGCCGACGCGCGCCGGATCGCCCGTCAGTTGGTGTTTCGCGATGGACTGATCGGCCAAAACGATCTGCCCGAAGTCGCCAAGCTCAAGTTCGAGCTGTTGAACCGCGATGGCCTGTTGCATTTCGAATACGACACCGCCGCCTTTGCCGATGTCGCCGGCCTGGCACGGATGAAACGCTGGGTGGAACAGCGGCGCAGTATTTTCAACGGCGAGGACAAAGCCAGCGGCATCGATCTACCCAAGGGCGTGCTCTTGCTCGGCGTGCAGGGATGCGGAAAATCGCTCGCCGCCAAAGCGGTCGCGGGCAGCTTCGGCGTGCCCCTGGTGCGGCTGGATTTTGGCGCGCTCTACAACAAGTATCACGGCGAAACCGAAAAGAACCTGCGCGATTCACTGGCCAACGCCGAGGCGTTGTCGCCGTGTGTGTTGTGGTGCGATGAAATCGAAAAAGGCCTCGCCACTTCCGATAGCGATGACGGTGTCTCGCGGCGCGTATTGGGTTATCTGCTGACCTGGATGGCGGAGCGCAAGCGACCGGTGTTTTTGGTGGCGACCGCCAACGATGTCTCGCGGCTGCCAGCGGAGTTGCTGCGCAAGGGCCGCTTCGATGAAATCTTTTTCGTTGACCTGCCCTCGGCAAACGCCCGCGACGAAGTCTTTCGGCTGCATTTCGAGAAGCGCAAGATCGCCTGGGAAGGATTTGAACTTAACGCCCTGGTCAGCGCCAGCGCTGGCTACTCCGGTGCCGAGATCGAACAGGTGATCGTCAGCGCGCTGTACGCCGCCCATGCCGAAGCGGTGCCGCTGGCACAAACGCATTTGCTCGAAGCCATTGGCGGCACCCGGCCGCTATCGGTATTGATGGCCGAATCGGTGCAGGGATTGCGTGAATGGGCGCGCACCCGCACGGTACCCGCCGACTGAGCTGCGTAGAGTGGATAAGCGCAGCGCATCCACCATTCACCGAACTACAAGGGTGGATAAGCGCAGCGCATCCACCATTCACCGAACTACGTAGGGCGGATAAGCGCAGCGCATCCACCATTCACCGAACTACAAGGGTGGATAAGCGCAGCGCATCCACCAACCAACGCGATTCAAGCAATCTTCTTCAGCCACTTGAGCAGGGGCGTCCAGTCGTCCTGGTGGGCACGAACCTGCTCCGAGTGATAGTCAAAAATACTGCGGCCCAGACCTGCCAGCAATACGTAGCCTTGCGCATCGCGGAGCTCGGCAACCACCGGATAGGCCCAGGTGCGCATTTGTTCGAGCGCCGCTGCGGTGGCCTGGGTCCATGGTTTTAGCCGATTGGCGACAATCGCCACCGGAAACTTGCCCCGGCGCAGTGCCGGCAGCGCCTGCAATTCCTGCAAAAAGGTTTCGGTGGCTTCCAGATCAATCATCGATGGCAGCACCGGGATCACCAGCGCATCGGCCTCGGCCAGCCACTCCGCCACTTCGGCGGCACGAATACCGGCCGGCGTATCGACGATCAAGCGCTTGCAATTCGCGGGCACTTTCGCTTTTAACTTGCCACCGAGTTTGCCGCTGAGACCGAGCACCGGATCTTTGAGTCCGGCGCGCTTCTCGGCCCAGTGCAGTGACGAACCTTGACGGTCGCAATCGATCAGCGCGGTGGTCTTGCCGGCGGTGGCGTAGAACGCCGCCAGGTTGCTCGCCAGCGTGGTCTTGCCACATCCGCCCTTGGAACTGGCCACCAGAATCGTGCGCATACGGTCCGCTCTCCTCATTGATCGGCCGAATCTACACCGGCCGGGCGGCTGGATCAAAATCCAGGGGCCGCCGGCCGGCGCGCCGGGCCAGTTCGCGCTTGCCCTACAATGCCGCGATTAACCAGAGGACGCTTTGATGAACTTTCCGATGACCCGCATGCGGCGGATGCGCCGTGATGATTTCTCGCGTCGGCTGATGCGCGAAACCGTGCTCTCGACCAACGACCTGATCTACCCGGTATTCGTCCGCGAGGGCAGCAAAGTGCGCGAAGCGGTGGCCTCGATGCCCGGTGTCGAGCGCGTATCGATCGATGAATTGTTGCGGGTGGCGGAGCTCGCTGTGGGACTGGGCGTGCCGGCGCTGGCGCTGTTTCCGGTCACCGACCCGGCGGCGAAATCACTCGACGGTGGCGAAGCCTGGAATCCCCAAGGCCTGGCCCAGCGCGCGGTGCGTGCGCTCAAGGCGCGGTTCCCGGAGCTCGGCGTCATCACCGATGTCGCCCTCGATCCGTTCACCACCCATGGCCAGGATGGCCTGATCGACGCCAGCGGCTATGTGGTCAACGACGACACCGTGGCGGCCCTGGTCCGGCAGGCGCTGTCGCACGCCGAGGCCGGCGTCGATATCGTCGCTCCCAGCGACATGATGGATGGCCGCATCGGCGCCATCCGCAAAGCCCTTGAACAGGCGGGCTTTATCCACACCCGCATTCTTGCCTACTCGGCCAAGTATGCATCGAGTTTCTACGGCCCATTTCGTGATGCCGTGGGGTCGTCTGGCAACCTCGGCAAAGGCAACAAATACAACTACCAAATGGACCCGGCGAACAGCGACGAAGCGCTGCGCGAAGTCGCGCTGGATCTGGAAGAAGGCGCCGACATGGTGATGATCAAACCCGGTCTGCCCTATCTCGATATCGTGCGTCGGGTGAAAGATCGCTTCGGCGCGCCGACCTTCGTTTATCAGGTGAGCGGTGAATACGCGATGCTCAAAGCGGCCGCACAAAATGGCTGGCTCGACGAACGCGCTTGCGTACTCGAAGCGCTCACCGCCATCAAACGCGCCGGTGCCGATGGCGTTTTGACCTACTTCGCATTGGATGCGGCGCGCTGGTTGCGGGGAACGCCTTGATTGACTCATCCATGATCGGGCTGTTGATCGGCCTCAGCGTGTTTCTGAGCGTGCATTCGGTGCGGATTTTTGCGCCGAGCTGGCGTGCTGCCCGGATCGCAGACTGGGGCGAAAACGGCTGGAAGCGCGGCTTCAGCGTGCTGTCGATCGCCGGGTTTTTGTTGCTGCTTTGGGGCTATGGTCAGGCGCGGTTGGCGCCGGTGTTGCTGTGGACGCCGCCGCCAGCCATGCGCCCGGTGGCGGCGCTGCTGATGCTGCTGGCTTTTGTTTTGCTGGTGGCGGCGTATGTACCGGGCAACGGCATCAAGGCGCGACTGGGGCATCCCATGGTGTTGGCCATCAAGTTGTGGGCATTGGCGCATTTGCTGGTCAATGGGCGGCTGCATGCGGTGGTGTTGTTCGGCAGCTTCATGGTTTGGGCGGCGCTCAGTTTTCGCGCTGCGCGCCGGCGCGAGCCACCGAGTCGGGCGCCGTCCGCCCTATGGCGCACGCTGCTTGCGGTGCTGATCGGCGGCGTCGCCTGGGCCGTGTTTGCCTTGGTTTTGCATCGGCGCTGGATCGGCGTGGCGCCGTTTTAGTTGCTGGCGGCGGCCCCGCGCCGCGACTTTGCGGCTTGAGCCGACCCGATTCACCACGAGCTTTTGGCGGGACCGAGCGGTCGCGATGTGGGCGGTCCTGCCAGTGGGCGAGGGTAGCCCAAGATCGCCACGGTGCGATCACCGCAGCCGATGGACGCCATCGGTTATGGTCGCCATCATCGCCGTCCATTTTGCCAACCCCGTGATTCTGCGCAACGAACGTATCCGATGAACTTCAACTCTTGGCAGTTTGTGGTGTTTTTCCTGGTGGTGTTCGCCTTGAGTGCGCCGCTCAAGCGCCACTCGACGGCGCACAAGTGGTGGTTGTTGGCCGCCAGCTATGTTTTCTACGGGTCCTGGAATTGGCACTATCTCGGCTTGATCGTTTTCAGCACGGTGTTCGACTACTGGATCGGGCGGCGTTTTCGCGACAGCCAGCGGCCGCGACGGTTGATCGCGTTGAGTGTGATCGCCAACCTGGGCGTGCTGGCGTTTTTCAAATATGCCAACTTCGCGATTGCCAGTGCCAACTGGAGTTTGGCGGCGTTCGGCTCGAGTGTGCAGTTCCACGCGATCGATGTGCTGTTGCCGGTGGGGATTTCGTTCTACACGTTTCAGAGCATGAGTTACACCATCGACGTCTACCGCGGTGATCTGAAAGCCCGCGACAGTCTGCTCGACTACGCCCTGTTTGTGGCTTTCTTTCCGCAACTGGTGGCCGGCCCGATCGTGCGCGCCGTCGAGTTTTTTCGGGAGCTCGATCAGCCCCGCCACTTCACCCAAAAGCAGATCGCCTACGCGTTGATCCTGATTGCCTTTGGCTACGTCAAGAAGATGGTGTTTGCCGATTCACTGGCGGCGGCCGCGGATCCGGTCTGGAACCAGCTCGCCACCGCCGATCCGTGGGCGGTGTTGCTGGCGGTGTACGCCTTCGCATTCCAGATCTATTTCGATTTCTCCGGTTACACCGACATCGCCATCGGCGTGGCCATGCTGTTTGGTTTTCAGTTCCCGAAAAACTTCAACTATCCCTATCTGGCGACCAGTTTTCAGGAGTTCTGGCGGCGCTGGCACATGACCTTGTCGCGCTGGCTGCGTGACTATCTCTACATCGCACTCGGTGGCAATCGCCGGGGTCCGGGGCTGACTTATGTGAACCTGATGCTGACCATGCTGCTGGGTGGACTCTGGCATGGGGCAAGTTGGAACTTTGTCATCTGGGGCGCACTGCACGGCAGCTATCTGGTCGGCGAGCGGCTACTGTTGAATCGCATTCCGGGCTGGCAATCGGACTGGTTGCCGATGCGCCTGCTGCGCTGGTTTGTCACCTTCAACCTGATCTGCTTTGCGTGGATCTTTTTTCGCGCCGACGATTTCGCCAGCAGCCTGCTGGTGTTGTCCAAGTTGGGCACGCTGGCGACAGCGACTTACGATGCCCAGGCTTGGTCCGCGCTTAGCATCGCGTTGTTGGCCTTTGCGTCGGCACATTGGCTCGGTGGCCGCTTCGATATCAAACAAAAATTGGGTGCGGCGGCAATGCCGGTGCATGTCGCCGCGACCACCGTCGCCTTGCTGATGTTGATCTGGTTTACGCCGGATTACTCGGCCCCATTCATTTATTTTCAGTTTTGAGCGCGCCCCCGATGCTGCGGTTTGTGCTGACTCGAATCGGTCTGCCGCTGCTTGCCTTGTTGCTGCTGGAGGGCGCTTTCCGCAGCAATTGGTGGGAGCGCTTCGCGGCACCGAATAGTCACGCCAGTATCAGTATTCGCGTCAAGCAGGCGCTGGCGGCCGAGCCGCGCCGGATCGACTTTGTCACCCTGGGCAGTTCGCGTGCGGTTTACGGTTTGGACCACGCGCGGATCGCCGCACTGGCCGCGAACCATGGCTTGGTGCACGCCAACTTGAGCATGCCGGGGTCGCACTGGATGAGCGTGATCGCCGTCATCGATTGGTTGCGCAGCGCCCGTCCGGGGGTGCAGGGCGGCATCATTGCGCTGTCGATCAGCGACCTGAAGATGATCGGCAATGGCAACTACGAATTGGCGATTGTGCGGCCATTTCAGAGTCTGGTCAGTGATCGAGGCGGTCTCAGTCAGCGCTTTGATTGGCGTGACCCGGGCAGTTTCGGAGCGATCTCCGCCTTGTATCAATATCGCCGCGATCTGCAAGATGCGGTGCGTCATCCGCTGCGGCGCGGCGCCGACATTGGCTGGTTGGCCAGTCTCGGTCGGCACCAGTTGTTTGCTGGCCCGAAGCAGCCTGCCGACACTTGCGCGCTGCCGTGGCAGACCTTGGCGAGCTGTTCAGCGTGGCAACCGGTCAACGCCGATCAAACGCATGCCGTGCAAGTGTGCCGGGATCTGCTGGTCGGCGCTGGCATGGGCGGTGACTGGACGCAACTCGATCCATCGGCGCTGCCAGCCGATCGTCAACGGGTGCTCGATCAACGGCAACGCGAGTTGCGCGGCATCGGCTGGAAGCAGCCCCCGTTGGTGATCTTGCTGCCGGTTACCGAGCACTGGTCGCGCGAATTGTTGCCGCGTGGCATCCGCGCCTGGGCACACACCATTCTTGATCCGCTGGTCGCCGACGGCAGCATTCGCTTGCTCGACTACAGTGATTTTTTTGATGTCGCCGGCCACACCCGTTGCGATGTGTTTTGGGATAGCTATCACCAAAACGCCAAGGGCATGGGCGAGTTGACCGATGCCCTGCTGCCGGAGATCGAGCGACAGCTGTACGCGCCGTAGCGCTCGGGGTCGCGTGCCATCCGGCGCGGTCGTGGCAGTGGCAGTGGCAGCGGCGGCCGCCGGCTTCAGCGCCGATCCGTTGTCGGCCGGCTCAGCGCGCGCAGATGGCCATCGGGCTGCATGAGCTGATTGGCATCGGCGCTCCCCGTGGCGACGGCCTGGACCCAGTCGCCCCAAACGCTGCCTCGGTAACTGGGGATGTGGAAGGTCGAGCGGCGGAGCAGCTCTTGTTGTGCGGGAGAGGTGGCGGCAATGCGCAATTTCTGTTCGGGCTGGCGACGCCGCAGGGCATCGATGTCCGCCAGCAGCCGCGCCTGAATCTGTCCCTGGGTTTGCATTTTGTGGGCGATCTGGCCGCCATGGAGGCTCACCAGCAGCAACCACAGCAGCAAGACGATTTTGCCAGCCTTGCCCAGCCCAGTGACGGCCAGACCCAAGACCAAGGCCGCCGCCACGCTGGCCGCATAGGCATAGTGGCTGAAACTGCTTGGCAGCGGCAACACCGGCACCAGCGCCGCCAGCGGTGCCAATAGCCAGAGTGCGCCCAGTTGCCAGCGCTGCCGTAACAGCATGGCGCTGAGGGCAACCGGCAGGGCAATGGCCAGGCCATGGCGCAGGGTGAAATCGTCCAGCAACAGCGCACCCGGATGCAGCCTGGCGAGCAGCGCCGGAAAAATCAGATACTCGGCCCAGTGTTGCCAAAGGTGGCTCGTGCCGATCGCATAGGCGCTGGTGGTGGCGGCGCCGTCGAGCAAGGCGGGCAGGCGCAGGCTCAAGTACAGCGTGATCGCAATGCTGCTGGCCAGTGCCGCTGCCAACGTCGGTCGCCGTCGTCCCAAGCCGATCCAACTGATCCAGTAGGCCGCTGGCAACACCAGGGCGGCCTCTTTGCAAAGCAGCGCCAGCAGGGTGGTAGCAAACCCCACGCCAGCGGCCTGCCAACGTCCGGCCTGCGAGCTTGCCGCAGCGTTGGCAAGTCCCTGCACGTAAACGATGCCGATCAGACCGAAGCCGACCCAGAGTCCGTCGGCCAAGGCGCCGACCCAGGCATGGGTCGCCACGGCGTAGGGATTGAGCAGCCAAAGCAGGCCAACGATCCGGGCGCGATCCGCGCTGATCCCGATCCGTCGCAGCCAGCCGTAAAGCAATCCGGCGTTGCCGACGCCGAGCACCACCACGGCGGCGTGCAGCGCATACGGATGGACAAACCACCAGCGCGACAGCGCCATCCACAGGCTGAAAGTCAGCGGCCGATATTGAAAAGTGTGCCAGTCGAGCAAGCCCATCCAGGGCAGCTCGTGCCAAGGTCGATCGAGCGCCGCTGCGGCCCATTGCAGCTCGTCGTGGCTGTAATAACCGGGATTCCAAATCAACAAGGATTGCACCAGCACCACGGCCAGGCACAACGCCAGCGACGGCCAGGTCCAGAACGCAGGGGCGGCGGGTAATCGGCTGGGCATGATCGGTGGAATGTGCTGGCGTGGGTTGGGCTTTGTCAAGCGTTGCTCAAGTTGTGCATCAAGGGTTTTGCGCTCCGCAATGCAGGCGCGCCATGCCTCGCGGTCGCTGCCGGTGACCAGGGTGATCTGCTGGCCGTCAAGCCAGATCTCCGCGCCGGAGAGCAAAGCGGGCGCGTGACCGTGTCGGTCGGCAGAGCGGTGATCCGTCAAGCCTGATCTACGCGCCGGAGAGCAAAGCGGGAGCAAGCTCCCGCACTCCAAATTCGAGCGCCGCTAGTTCCGGAGCGCCGCTAGTTCCGGAGCGCCGCTACTTCGGCGTGCGGCGGCTTGCCGCCGTTGTTCTCGAACCCAGCGCAGTCCTCAGCCAAAGGGCGACATTGCTAATGGGTGCAGGGGGGACATTACCAATGTGGCTCTACAATCCAACCGGCTGCCGATTGCGCCGCAGCAAACAAGCCCGCTAGGCTCGAAGATCGTTTTGGCAGAGTGCACATGGTGGAGAACTTACGCGATGTCGAGTTTCCGCCGACCGATGCCGGGCTGCGCGATGACGTGCGCAGGCTTGGGAGCCTGGTCGGCGAGTTGCTGAAAGAACAGGTCGGGCCAGATTTCCTGGCCGAGGTCGAGGCGATTCGTGGCAGCGCCATTCGGCGTCGCGAGCAAGACGCGTCGACGCTGGATCTGCAAGCGTGGCTCGGCGGTTTGACGCCAGCGCACGCGGCCTTGGTGGCGCGCGCTTTTGCCACTTACTTCCAAGTGGTGAACGTGGCCGAGCGCGTGCACCGCATCCGCCGCCATCGGGATCATCAATTGCATGGCGACAGCCGACCACCGGAAGGCTTGCGCGATGTGTTGTATCGATTGCATGGGGCTGGCGTTTCCGTCGAAGCGTTGCTGGCGACGCTCGGACAGCTCGATATCGAACCGGTATTCACCGCGCATCCCACCGAGGCGGTGCGCCGATCCTTGCTGGAGAAAGAAGCCGAAATCGTGCGCAGCCTGCTTGCCGATCTTTCTGCCGAACGCACGCCGGGCGAACGCGAAACCGATTGGGCGCGTTTGCGGATGGCGCTGACCGCTGGCTGGCAGACCGCCGAAGGCACACCGGTGCGGCCGACGGTAGCCGACGAGCGTGAGCACGTTACTTTCTACCTGGCGGAGAACCTGTATCGCATCGTGCCGGTGTTCTATGAGATTTTTGGCAACGCGCTGGAGCAGCTTTACGGCATCGCCGTCGATTTACCCAATGTGCTGCGCTTCGCCACTTGGGTGGGTGGCGATATGGATGGCAATCCGAATGTCACCGCCGACACCATCGCCGAGACCTTGCGCGCCCAGCGGCGGATGATTATCGACAACTACCGTCGCGAACTGGCGCGGCTGCAACGCCTGCTGAGCCAGACGCTGGGTCGGGTGGAGGTGAACGCCGAGGTGCTGGCGGCGCTGGCGCATTACCGGACCCTGCTGCCGGCAGCGGCGGCGCGGATTCGACCGCGCCATCAAGACATGCCGTATCGTTGTCTGCTGCAGTTGATGGCGGCGCGGTTGCAAGCCACCGAGAACGAGGCCGTCAACGGCTACGGCGCAGCGAGCGAGTTCGGCCACGACATCGGCTTGATCGCCGACAGTCTGCTCGCCCACAAAGGTCTGCACGCTGGCTGGTTTGCGCTGCGCCGACTGCGTTGGCGCTTGCGCACGTTTGGGTTTCATCTGGCGCGGCTGGATGTGCGCCAGGACGCGCGCTTGCAGTCCGCAGCCTGGGGCGAAGTGTATGCCACGCGGTGGACCGATGCCGACCAGCGCCTGGCCTTGCTGCGGGCGACGGCGGCCGGTCGCGAAGCCCTGCCGGAGCGTGCCGATGTCGCCACTTGGACCAGCGAACGTGCGGTGTTCCAGACCTTGGCGGCGGCGCATCGGCGGCTGGGCGCGGCGGCGATTGGGGTTTACATCATCAGCATGGCCAGTCGCGCCAGCGATCTGCTGCAAGTGCTGGCCTGGGCGCGCGCCGCCGACTTGCTCGATGGCAATGGTCAGGTGGCCTTGGATGTGGCGCCGCTGTTTGAAACCATTGCCGACCTGCAAGCGGCGCCGCAGACCTTGGCCGAGCTGCTCGATGATCCGGTCTATCGCCGACATCTGGCGGCGCGCGGCAATCGCCAGACGGTGATGCTGGGTTACTCCGATAGTGCCAAAGATGGCGGCCTGCTGGCGGCGCGTTGGGCTTTGCAACGGGCGCAGGTGGAACTGCTGGAGACGGCGGCAGCGCGCGCGGTCGAAGTGGTGTTCTTTCATGGTCGGGGTGGTTCGGTCAGTCGCGGCGGCGGCAAGACCGCGCACGCGCTGATGGCGGCGCCGCGGGGTTCGCTGCGCGGTCACTTGCGGGTGACCGAGCAGGGCGAGGTGATCCATCGCAAATACGGCATCGATGCGCTGGCCTTGCGCGAACTCACCCAAACCACGGGTGCCGTGATCGCCGCCAGTGTGTTGCCGAGACCGCCGGAGCCGCGCGAGCGCGAATGGCGCGAATGGATGCCCCAGATTGCCGCCGATGGCCACCACGCGTATCGAAATCTGGTCGCCCAATCGCCCGGCTTTGTCGAATATTTTCGCGCCGCCACCCCTATCGACGTGATCGAACGGATGACGCTCGGCTCGCGTCCAGCCAAGCGTGGCGCCATGCAGTCGGTCGAAAATCTGCGGGCCATTCCCTGGGTGTTTGCCTGGACACAATGCCGCAGCGGCATGCCGGGCTGGTTTGGCATCGGCACCGCGCTGGCCGCTGCCAGCGCCCGTCACGGGGCCGCGGCGATTGCTGCCATGGCCCGCGATTGGCCGTTTTTCAAGGCCTTGCTCAGTGATGTCGAAATGGTGATGGCGAAGGGGGATCTGGCCATCGCCGAGCGCTTTTCGGAATTGGCTGGGCCGCTGCATGACGTGTTTTTTCCGCGCCTGGCCGCCGAACACGCCGAGACCCGCGACTGGATCGAACGCCTGCAAGGTCGGCCGCTGCTGGCCGACGATCCGCGGCTGGCGCGGTCGTTGCGATTGCGCAATCCTTACACCGACCCGATCAGCCTGTTGCAGCTCGATCTGCTGCAACGCTGGCGCGCTCTGGACCGCCCCGATGACGAACTCTTCCGCGCGCTCGGCGTCACCGTGCAAGGGGTAGCGCAGGCGTTGCAGAACACCGGTTGAGCGGCGCCAGAATTGCGCTACGGTTCCAGGTTCCAATGCAACGAATGGTTCGGCAGGCGTTGCCTAAGGCGTTGCGCAGAAATAACTTGCGCAGATTGCGCCGGACTTTCGTTCGCCTGCAAGGCGCACAAAGTGGAGCATAGTCGGACTATGTGACGCTTTGTGCAACGACGCAGGCGGGCGAAAGAACCAGCAAGATGGGCAAGTTATTTTTGCGCGACGCCTAAGGTTAGCTGGCGTGCGACCCGGGTGCTGGTCTGGTCAAGCGCTGGTCGTTGGTCGCCGTGTGGCGCCAGTGCGTAATCCTTGTGCAGCGCCGGCGCAAGCGGCGCCGGTCGGGGTTGATCGTCGTGGTCAATCGTCGCGGTCAATCGGTAATCGTTACGGTCTGCCATTGGCCCTTGCGCTGATACTTGGCTTTGGCGCCCAAGGCTTTGGCCAGATAGCCGAGTTCCAGCAAGTTGCCCGGTGAGGGTTCTTGCTCGCCATTGAGCAGATGAATCTCGGCGATCGGCGTGAGCCCGGCTTCATTTTCCAACGCGGATTGCAGCTCGGCGGCGCTCAGCGTTCGCGACGCCCAGCGATATTTTCCGGGTTCGGCCAAGTGCAGTTCGATGACTTGCGCGACCGTGCGCTCGGGTTCGGGCGCCGGACCAAATTGCACGGCGGTTTGGGCGCAGGCGGCAATCAGCAGCGCGCCCAGGCAGAGGGTGAGGTAGTTTGCGATCCGGCGCATGGCATGATTTCCTGATGACTGCGGGTGAGGTAAAGGGAACCGTCCAGCGCTGATCTTGCGTGACTTGCGGTGCCTGCGCAAGCGAATCTCGCCGTTGGCTGGCAGGGTGATCGAGCGCCGGACTGCTGGCGCCCACTACACTGCGCCGCATGTTGCCAGCCTTGCCCACCATCGATGGCCTGCGTCCGAGCCGCCTGCAATTGCGGCCCGGGCCGTGGTTGACCGTGCTCGATGGCTTGTGTGCGCACTTTCCGCAGATCGGCCGTGCCTGCTGGCTTGATCGGATGGCGCGCGGTCGGGTGTTGGATGCGGCGGCACAGCCGATTACCGAACACACCGACTATCGCGTTGGCGCGGAAATACGCTATTACCGCGAAGTGCCGGCCGAGCCACGGCTGGCCTGTGCCGAGGCGGTGCTGTGGGCCGACGAACACCTGGTGGTGGCCGACAAGCCGCACTTTTTGCCGGTCACGCCGAGCGGCGGCTACGTCGCCGATACCTTGCTGGCGCGACTGCTGCGGCGCCTGGACAATCCGCAGTTGGTGCCGTTGCACCGGATCGATCGGGCCACCGCTGGCTTGGTTTTGTTTTCGGCCAATGCGCAATCGCGGGCGCGCTATCAGCAGTTGTTCCCGGCTCGTGCCATCGACAAGACCTACGAAGCGCTGGCCGCACCGTTGCCGATGCTGAGCTTTCCGCAAGTGCGACGTAGCCGTCTGTTACCGGGCCAGCCGTTTTTTCGCACCGCCGAAGTGGCCGGCATGGCCAATAGTGAAACCCACATCGGCGTCATTGAACGCCATGCCAGCTACTGGCGCTATTCGCTCCAGCCGGTGACCGGCAGGCAGCACCAGTTGCGCGTGCATATGGCGGCACTGGGCGCGCCGATCTTTAACGACCGCTGGTATCCCGAGTTGTGCGAAGCCGCACCGGACGACCTGGATCGACCGTTGCAATTGCTCGCCAAATCGCTCAGCTTTATCGATCCAGTGGACGGCAGACCGCGTCATTTCGAGAGTAATTTTCGTCTGACCGCGGCCACGGATTAAGCCAATCGCTGCTTGCTCGGCGCCCATGGGCAGCGGCTGACGGCGGCCACCCGACGGCGACCATTCCGCCGGCGGAGGCGCCGCTCAAGGCTTGATCGGGCGGTGTTCTGCCGCCACCGGCAGCGCCGGCTGATCCAGCGCCAGCAGCTTGCGTGCCGTTGCCTGCAACGCTAAATAAGAGGCTTGCCACTCGCCCGCTCGTGGTGTGGTCGTGGCCAGCAAGCGCACGATGGCGCGCAGCGCCGCTGCCGCCGACCGTTGCTGTTCGATGTGGGCCACCGCGGTCGTGTAATCGTCTGCGTAGACCAGCGACACGCGTTGGTCTTTACACACGCCAATGCAGGGCTGCGGGGATTCCAAACGACCGCAGCCAACGCATTGCCAGGCACTAAGGCGTCGCGCAGAAATAACTTACCCATCTTGCTGGTTCTTTCGCCCGCCTGCGTCGTTGCACAAAGCGTCACATAGTCCGACTATGCTCCACTTTGTGCGCCTTGCAGGCGAACGAAAGTCTGGCGCAATCTGCGCAAGTTATTTCTGCGCGATGCCTTAGGCGTCGCGCAGAAATAACTTACCCATCTTGCTGGTTCTTTCGCCCGCCTGCGTCGTTGCACAAAGCGTCACATAGTCCGACTATGCTCCACTTTGTGCGCCTTGCAGGCGAACGAAAGTCCGGCGCAATCTGCGCAAG
>Ga0210033_1000206_pt1 | contig 54103 bp, 38 predicted proteins | sample CryGeymeta201501_FD_185465 | JGI IMG/M metagenome (GOLD analysis project Ga0210033, IMG submission 185465) | Groundwater microbial communities from Crystal Geyser aquifers in Utah, USA - Crystal Geyser metaG 2015-01 (SPAdes) (version 2) | ecosystem: Environmental > Aquatic > Deep subsurface >... | reverse complement strand
CGAAGTCGGCTCAGCTCTACGACCACCACTTCCACTGCTTCCACGGGGACTGTAAGGCCCACGGCACCGCCATCGACCTCATCGCGCTCTGCCTCGATCTGGTGGAGCCTGACCATGATGGCCGCTTCCCTCGGCTCGACGCCGAGCAGATGTCCAGGGTGCAGGACTGGTTGCGTGCCCACCCCATCGCCGCCACGGCTCCGACGCCCAAGGTGGAGCCCACGACCATGCGGAGCAAGCACGCCGCCGCGGTCTCCATCATCTGGACGGCCGCCGGGCCCGTGGACAAGGACAGCCAGGTGAGCGGCTGGCTCTCCGGCCAGCGGAAGCTGGACCCGAAGGTGCTCGCAGACCTCGACCTGTGCAGGAGCCTGCCCGATGCGGCCGAGCGCTTCGAGTGGTGCCTCTGGTGGAAGAAGGGCCACCGGCTCCTCGTGCCCGTGTATGGACCAACCGGCGAACTGGAGGCCATGCGGGCACGCTGGACGCTGCATAAGACGCCCCGGCCCGCGAAGTCCGTCCATCCCAAGGACTGGGGTGAGCGCGCGATGACTGGCTGTGTCTACGCCAACCCCGTCGCAGTGAAGATGCTGCGGGCAGAGCTCACCGAGCCCATCACGCTGGTGGTGGTCGAGGGTGAGCCCGACTTCCTCACCTGGGCCTCCAAGCGCCCGGACATGGCCGTGGTCGGCATCTGGGCTGGAGCCTGGAGCGACGCCATCGCAGCGAAGGTCCCCGACGGCTCCATCGTGGTGCTGCGCACCGACCACGACGAACACGGGGCTGGCGACCGCTACGCCGCGAAGGTCGGTGCCACCATGGAGGGCAGGGTGACCGTGCTGCGCTCGAAGCCCACCGGGGCCGACCCCGAGCCGGACGAGAACGACCGCCACATGGTCGGGACGCTGCCCAGTGACCCGACTGAGGACGCGGAGCCCTACGAGCCCCCAGCCAAGGGTGGAGGCGGGCTGCGCCTCGCCGTCAACAAGGACGGAAAGGTCATCGGCAACCGGGCCAACGCCATCCTGATGTTCGAGGAGCACGCCGACTACGCCGACAAGCTCTGGCTCAACACCTTCGACGGTGACGCCTACTTCGACACAGACCGCATCGACGACGGCCAGGTGGTGGACCTGATGGTGGCCATCTCCCGCGCGGCTGGCGCAGGGTTCACCAGGACGCCTGTGCAGGAGGCGATCACCTACGTGGTCCGTCGCCACCGTCGCCACCCCCTCGCCGACTGGCTGCGGTCCCTGACGTGGGACGGGGTGGAGCGCCTCCACCGCCTCCTGCCTGACTACTTCGGGACCGCCGACGACCGGCTGCACCAGAGGCTCGGGGTGATGTGGGGCACCGGCGCCGTGTCCCGGCCCCTCAACCCGGGGAAGAAGCTGGACCACACCCTGGTGCTGATCGGCGAGCAGGGGACCGGAAAGAGCACGGCAGTGGAGGCGCTCGCCATGCGGGTCGAGTGGTTCAACGACACCCCGGCGGACCTGCGCTCGAAAGACGCCAGGATGGCCCTTCGCGGGACCTGGCTGATGGAGCTGGCCGAGCTGGACAGCCTCAAGCGCAGCGACATGGCGGCCATGAAGGCGTTCCTCACCGACAGCGTAGATCGCTATCGGCCGCCCTACGCGCGCTCGGACACCAGCTACCCTCGCTCCACCGTGTTCGTGGGCACGTCGAACGAGCACGACGTGCTCCGGGACCCCACGGGCAACCGCCGCTTCTGGCCGGTGGAGACGGGGACCATCGACTTGGAGGCCCTGCGCCGGGACCGGGAACAGCTCTGGGCTGAGGCCGTCGTGCGCTTCGACCGGGGAGAGCAGTGGTGGCCCACCCGGAAGTTCGAGCGGCTGCTCAACCTGCACCGCGAGCGCTTCCAAGTGGGGGAGTCCTGGCTGGCCCCGCTCACCGAGTGGCTCGCCGACGACGAGACCCCCGCCGAGTTCACCACCCACGAGGCCCTGACCCGTGGCATCGGGCTCGCGGCACGGGACACGCTCAGCCGGACCGCCGAGATGAGGGTGTCCGCCCTCCTGCGCCAGCTCGGCTACAGCCGTGGCCCTCGGAGGCGGAAGGGAGACCAGCGCGTGCGCACCTGGGTCAAGACCGAGGGTGGGTAGCCGGCCGGCCCGACCGGGGCCCGACCTCGGAACGGGGTGGGTCCCGGCAGACCGCCAACGATGCTGGGAGACCTGCACCCTCCGGTCCGACGGTCCGACCTCTTCGATGAAAGACCGAGAGCAGAGCAAGCTCCCAGGCTGGCCGCGCTCTCCGATGCTCGGGGAAGAGGTTCCTGGAGTAGGTCGGACCGTCGGACCGCTCTCCCACGAACGCCACCGGGGCCACGGATCTCCGAGGCCCGTCCCGCGCCCGGGTGCGGCCCGCCGGTCGGCCCGGCATCAGCGCGCCCCGCGATCACCACACCATCTGGATCACCGGGGGTCCGCTGCTTGTCCTCGGCTGCTTCCACGCGCGCCTCCAGCCCATCAGGCCGCCGTGGGTGTCCTCCATCCAGCGTGATGAGTTCGCTGGCACCGGGCTCGGCCCTCACCGCAGCCGGTGTCCATCATGGGTCGAAGACCTCCATCGCCACAAGAACGCCCATGAACCCTGGCTCCTCGGAGTTCTTGTGGGGACCCACAACGACGCTGGCCCCCCACTGCACCGCGAATGCATGGGGTGGGGGAGCCCCCCGGGGGCCCGCTGTGTGGGCCGTCAGCCATGCACGCGAGGTCCGAAGACCTCCAAGCTGTTCCAGACTGGAGCTACTCGACGGTGATCTTGTTCTCGGCTCGGGTCCAGGTCGCGCCGTAGGACAAGCGCCCGCTACATGACAGCTGGTCGTTGTACTCCAAGGTCGCGGTGTAGCCCCCCACCTCAGGGGGCAAGTACGCGATCACCTCCTTGAGGACCGCGTCACGAGCCGCATCGAAGGTGGGCCGGGTGGGGCACCCCGCCACCACGATGATCAACTCAGCAACGAAGCCCTCCTGCTCATCGCCGGTGACCTGCTTCACCTGGACCACCCCGCGCTTGATGCTGTAGATGGCGTACTCCTCCTGGTCGCCATCGCCGTCCTTGACCTTGGAGAGGTTCCACTTCAACTGCTGCCACAGCCTCTTGGCCGTCACAGGCTCCTTCGGAGTGGGAGGCGCTTCCACAGCCTCGCTCGCCGCCTCAGGCTGTGCCGAGGGCGCATCCTCGCCCTGCGGCTGGGGGTCGGCCTGGGCAGGAGTCGTCGATGTCTCCTCGGTGGCGTCCTGCTGCCCCTCGGCAGCCTCACGAGCAGCGCGCTGGCTCTGCCCGAACAGGGCGCTCAACCCGCAGCAGCCGATGAACGTCGCCGCGATCCCGAGGGCCACCACACTGGTCTTCTTCATGCTCTTGGTCTCCTTCACCGACCATCTCCAGACTGGAGCATGACCGGTCATTAGGTGACCCACTCTATACCGCGCATCCCACGTGCTGGTCTGGACCGGTCACACGGTGTCGGATGCCCGGCATGTCAGACTCCACACCCGAACAACAGCTTCGAGAGGCCATCGGCACGCGCATCGCGCAGCTCCGCGCGGCGCGGAAGGTGACGCAGGAGCAGCTCGCGGAGCGCGTGGGTGCCGCCCCCCAGACGATCCGGCGCATCGAGCGCGGGAAGACGACTCCACCGCTGGGTCGCCTCCTCGACATCGCCACGGCCCTGGGCGTCCAGCTCCTCGACCTGTTCGAGCAGGCCGACGCCGCCGTGCCGCCACCCATCTGGGACACCGAAGAGGCGGCGGTGGTGGAGCTGTGGCAGAACACGCCCGCCGAACTGCGCCCCATCCTGGTCGAGGTCATGCAGCGCTTCGCCGCGCGCCGCTGACCCAGCCTGGAGCGCCGCCGGCCCGTCGAAAAGGTCGCCTGATCCGTAGCTCCAGGCGATGTGGCGCTATGCACTGAGCGCCTCCATGCCGGCGTTGTAGGCGTTCTACGCGGTTCTACGGCTGGCGGTAGTTCTTCGGTCCTCAACCACCCCGAGGACCCGATGGAACCGACCCGAACCGTTGCCTACCTCCGCGTCTCCACCGACAAGCAGGCCGAACACGGCGTCTCTCTGGAGGCGCAGCGGGCCAAGGTGGAAGCCTACGCCCAGCTCTACGACCTCGACCTGATCGCCGTGATCGAGGACGCCGGCCAGAGCGCCAAGTCTCTGGACCGGCCCGGCCTCGACCGCGCCCTCACGCTGCTCCGCGATGGCGAGGCGGACGCCATCCTGGTGGTGAAGCTCGACCGCCTCACCCGCTCCGTCCGCGACCTGGGCGACCTGCTGGAGACCTACTTCCACTCGGGGCGCTGGGCGCTGATGTCGGTGTCGGAGAACATCGACACCCGCAGCGCCGCCGGGCGCCTCGTGCTCAACGTGCTGGCCAGCGTGGCGCAGTGGGAGCGCGAGGTCATCGGCGAGCGCACCAAGGCGGCCATGGCCCTCATGACGGAGCGCCGGGAGTACACCGGCGGGAGGACGCCCTACGGCTGGCGCCTGCGTGCCGACGGGCGGAGCCTGGAGGAGGACCCAGCTGAGCAGGCCGTCGTGGCAGAGGCCCAGCTCGCGCGTGCGCGCGGCATGTCCCTGCGGGAGGTCGTGGACCACCTCGATGCGGAGGGCATGCAGAGCCGCCGCGGCACCCCGTTCTCGCTGTCCGCCGTCTCCAGGATGGTGAAGGGGGCGGCATGACCGGCGCCCGCAAGGTCCACGTCGGGGCGCGCCTCCCTGTCGAGCTGGTGAAGCGCATCGACGCCAGGGTGGAGGAGTGGCGGGCGGCGCTCCCCGGGATGCGGGTCACCCGCACCGACCTCATCCAGGTGTTGCTGGAGGCCGGGCTCCGCCACCCCGACAGCCGGGCGCCACGCCTCCCCGGCTCGGAAGGGGGCACCCATGAATGAAGCAGGGGTTCGGGCGGCTCCGGTGTCGACGACCAACTTATCTCATTCACCCCGAATCCCCCAGAAACATTGGGAGTACAAGGACTTCGGGGCGGACTCACCGGCTCAAGTCTGTAGCGTCGGACATGAACGACGGCCGCGCGCAGGCCAGCCGGGACGGCTGGTGCACCACGAGCGAAGCCACCGCGTGCCTCGCGGTGGACCGCAAGACGCTGCGCGTCCTGATGCAGGCGACGCCCTCGCACATCCACCGGCCCTGGGTGGACCTCGGGGACCTGCGGCCCACCTACCGCTGGAAGCGCGCGGATCTGGACCCCTGGTTTCGGGAGGTGACTGAATGGCGTACATCCAGAAGAGACCAAGTGGAAGCTGGCAGCTCCGCTGGACCGACCCCGACGGACGCGACCGGGCCCGCACCCTCCCCACCAAGCGCGCCGCCGAGCAGCTCAAGCGCGAGGTCGAGGAGCGTGTCGCGCGAGGCCGGCGCTGGGAACCTCGTGACGCTCGCGAGGTCCCTGACCTCCGGGTGATCTCCGAGCAGTACATCAAGGCGTGCGCCCTCCGGTTGCGCCCCCGCACCCTCCATCGCTACGCCGAGAACCTGGAGGTGTTCCTGCGCTTCGTGGAGGAGCGCCACGGAGCGCCGCCGAACTACGCGAACCTCCTCTCCAAGCCGATGATGGAGGACTACTACTCGTGGCTCCAGGAGCCTCGGAATGGGCTCCACGGCCGGCAGCGCCGGGCCGACACCGCCCGGAAGATCGTGGAGGTGGCCCAGCTCATGTGGGTCTGGGCCGAGGACTCCGACCGCTGGCCCGAGCAGATCCCCCGCCCCCGCAAGATCGAGATGAAGCGCGCTCGCCCCCGCCGGGTCAAGGCGCCCACCTGGGAGGAGATGGATCGCTGCATCGCGGCGGCCACCGGCTGGCAGCAGAAGCTGCTCACCGTCCTGCGCTTCACCGGGCTCCGCGTCGGCGAGACCATGCTGCTCACCTGGGACGACATCGACCTGGACCGCCGGGAGCTGTTCATCGACGCCTCGATCAGCAAGAACCACGAGGAGCGCACCATCCCCATCTCGCCGCTCCTGGTGGCGGAGCTGGCGGGCTGGGGCGTGCGCACCGGCTACCTGATCCCCTCGCCCCGGGCGAAGGGGCCACGCTACCGGCAGCCACGCGCTCGCGACGTGGCCCGCGCGTGGGAGCGGGCCGGGGTGCCTGAGCGCATCTGGAAGCAGTCGCCCCACCACGCCTTCCGCAAGGGCTTCAAGTCCGAGATGCTCCGCGCGGGCGCACCAGCCGATGCCGTGGACTTCCTCCAGGGGCACGTCACCCGGGGCGGGAGGGGCCGCTACATTGACATGGAGCGCGCCTTCGACTGGGATGAGGTGCTGGGGCTGGTTCCGTCGATGTGCAATCAGGTCACACCACTCTCGTACACTGGAGGAAGCACCGGGTGACCACCACGGGCGGCACGCCGGCCCTCAAGATAGGAGGTGGCCACCATGATTGAGTTCGTAAGCATCAGTATCAGCGCCGTGGCACTCACGCTCTCCGTCGTGACTGCGTGGCTGACCATCCTCCAGCGAGGGCGGCTCCGGGCGACCCGGCCTACGGTCGTGTACTTCGGTCCAGATGCCGGCGGGGACGGCCCCCCGAAGGTGTTCCTCCGCACCCTGCTCTACTCCACCGGCCAGCGCGGCAAGGTCATCGAGCACATGTACGCGCGCGTGTCGCGGCGGGACAATGGTCAGGTGTTCAGCATCTGGGTCTACGGCGAACGGGATCAGCTCGTTCGCGGAAGCGGCCTGCATGTCGGTCCGAACGGGCATGGGTGCAACCACCACTTCCTGATGGGCGAGCGAGATTCGACCTTCCGCTTCACCCCTGGCGACTACACGGTGGAGCTGTTCGCAACCTGCGTGGGCGACCGCAAGCCCCGTCAGCTACTCCACAGTGGGCCGCTGCACGTAGACGTGAATCTGGCCAAGGCGCTGGACGAGGGCAAGAGCCTGTACTTCGACTGGAGTTCTGACAGCGGCAACTACGCGCCGCACGTCGAGGAGAAGCGACCCTTGGCGCTTCCGCCCCCGGCCGCGCTCATGAACCTCCTGATGGGTGACGGTCCGCCTCCCTCCCTGCGTGACCGCCACACAGCAGGTCCTCCCGGGCGCGACCCCGATGACGCGCCGCGAAGCAGCACGCCCCTGGACCGCGCGGAGAGCGCGCGGAACGAACCAGCCAAGTAGGGAAGCCCAGGCATGACCTGGGCTTCTGCGGAGAGATGGTGGAGGCGGCGGGAGTCGAACCCGCGTCCGGAGCTGCCCGATGTCGGCGTCTACGTGTGTAGGTCCCGGAAGTCGACGTCGGCCAGGTCCGGCACCATGCCCTTGACCGACGTTGATGGCGAATTTTGGGGGAGTTTCTCGTCCTCTGCTGCCACGCCATGTGACAGTTCAGGACTATCCAGGATTGTTTACGCCCGAGCCCCTCCATCCTGGCACAGAGAGGTCAGACGACTCAAGCGGCTTTAGGCGGCGAGAGCGAAGTGCTTGTTGTTGTTGGCACTTGTTGGTTTTTGCTTCGTTGATAACGGGGGCAAAGCACCCCGACACGCAGCCTCTAAAGGTCACAACCCCGTCGAAACCGTTGCGCCCCCAGGATGATGGCGCCGCTGACCCGGCAAGAGCCTGGGGTCCACCCTGGCCGGAGGGGCACCCGATGGGGGTGCCGCGGCGAGGGGGCCGGGTGCGGTCGGCGCTGTCAAGGAAGAGGTCCACCGAGGTGAGCCCCTTCGTTCGCCAACGTGCTCACCCGGGGGCGCGCTGTCAAGGCGCTGTACTCGCGGGACCGACGGCTTGGAGGCAGCTTGGTGGATGTGGGGATCCGCGAGCGGGCGAGGCTGGTACCATCTGCCTGCACGGCAGGGGCGGATCGGGCCCCGACGCCGCGCGAGCCCGCACCCAGGCACGTGCCGATGACCTCCGACCCCGACGACCTGGCCCCGCCCGCCACCGGGCCCGCTGACGCGCCGGACGGGCCGGCCGCGCTGCCGCCCGGCTTCGATGGGCTGCTGCGGTCGACCCCCCTGCTGGCGGGCCTGGATCGCGCCTCGCAGGACTCGCTGGTCTGGCGCTTTCACCCGCGGCCCTTCGAGCCCGGCGACCCGCTGATCCGCGCCGGCGGCACCGAGACCGACCTGGTGGTGATCCTGGACGGCTTCGCCGAGGTCTACGCCCGGGCCGGCGACCGGCGCTACCTGGTGGCGATCCTGGACCCGGGCTCGGTGGTGGGCGAGGTGTCCTTCTTCGACTCGACCCTGCGACGGACGGCCGACGTGGTGGGGGCGACGGCGGGCATGGCGGCCACGCTGCCTCGCACGGTCTACGACGAACTGCTGGTCGAGCAGCACCCGGCGGCGGAGTCCCTGGAGCGCGCGGTGCTGCAGGCGGTCTCGATGCGCATGCAGTACACGACGGAGACCCTGGCCGAGCTGCTGGACACCCACAAGACGGGGGGACTGCTCAGCTCGCTGGCCGAGATGTTCGCCAAGGAGGAGACGCCGTGAGCGACACCGCTGTCGAGGTCCTGGCCCGGCTCGCGGGCCTGCGTGAGGCCTCCCCCCAGGCCCTGGCCGGCCTGGCCGAGCAGTTTGACGTGATGAGCAGCCCGGCCGGGGCGCTGGTCTGCGACGAGGGTGCCCCCGCCGAGACGCTCTACGTGCTGGTGAAGGGCACGGTGGAGGTGCGCAAGCGGTCGATCAGCGGCCACGAGCACGTGGTGGCCGAGCTGACGGCGCCCTGCATGTTCGGCCACGTGGGGGTGCTGTCCCTGGCCGAGCGCACGGCTTCGATCCGCGCCAAGGGTGACGTGGAGCTGCTGCGCATGTCGGCCCGCCGGGCACGGGTGATCATCCGGACCGGCGAGTTCGCGGTGGCCAGCCCCTTCCGCCGGGCGCTGATCGTGGCGATGTGCCAGCAGCTGACGAGCGCGACCGCCGCGGTGGCGAGCCTGGCGGTCGAGGCGGGCGTGGCCGAGGAGGGCCCGGCAGAGGTCACGCGCGTACCCCCGGCGGCCGAGGAGGACCGCACCGAGGCCGAGGACAGCATGCTGCCTGACGACGCCGAGGTGAGCCTGCTCAAGGGGCTGTCCCAGGTCTGAGCCGGCGTGCGTGTGGGGCTCAGAGCTCCGGGTCGGACTGGGGGAGCTGGAACCAGTCCCGCACCTCGGGATCGGCCTGGACGACCAGGCTGGCGATGCCGAGGGCGAGGTTGAAGACGTCGCAGTTGACGACGTTCACGATCTGGAGGATGGCGAGCATGCGCGGCGCGGTCTCGGTCTCGACCCGGCGCCCGAGCAGGGCGAAGCCCTTCACGATGCCCAGCACGCCGACCACGATGGAGTAGACCCATGGGCACCACATGAACAGGCTGCCGAAGGCCGTGAGGGTGCCGAAGACCAGGGCGAAGACACCGCCGAGGAGCGTGAGGACGCCGAGCAGGACGACCTTGCCGGGCACAGGGACGAGGGGCTGTGGGGCCACGGACGCTCCGTCGGCGGACCGTAGCACGGCCCCCTCCTCGCCCGCGCGAGCGGCAGGTTAGCCGGCCCCAGGCGCCCCCCTCCCCCCCTGGTCCCGGAGCTCCGATGATCCGCCTCGCCTCGTACCTCGACGACACCTGGCAGCTCGGCGACGGCCCGACGCGCAGCCTGGTCGACCCGGCGACCGAGGAGGCAGTGGCCGAGACGTCGACGACCGGCCTGGACCTGGGCCACGCCCTGTCCTACGCCCGGGACGTGGGCGGCCCGGCCCTGCGCGCGCTCAGCTACGGCGAGCGCGGCGCCCTGCTCAAGGAGATGAGCCGCGCCCTGCACGCCCACCGCGAGGAGCTGCTCGACCTGAGCCAGCTCAACAACGGGGCGACCCGCGGCGACGCGAAGTTCGACGTGGACGGGGCCACCGGGACGCTGGCCTTCTACGCGAGCCTGGGCAAGCAGCTGGGCGACCGCCGGGTCCTGGTGGACGGCGACGCGGACAAGCTGTCCCAGGGCGCCCGCTACGCCGGCCAGCACGTGTGGCTGTCCCGCCCGGGCGTGTCGGTGCACATCAACGCCTTCAACTTCCCGGCCTGGGGCACCTTCGAGAAGGTGGCGAGCAGCATCCTGGGCGGCATGCCGGTCTTCAGCAAGCCGGCGACGGCGACGGCCCTGGTCGCCTTCCGGGCCATGCAGATCCTGGTGGACGAGGTGGCCCTGCCGCCGGGCGCGTTGTCGTTTCTGGCCGGTCCGCCGGGCGACCTGCTCGAGCACCTGGGCCCCCAGGACGTGCTGGCCTTCACGGGCTCGGCCGACACGGGCGCCGGCCTGCGCAGCGGTGCGGGCGTGGTGCGGGGCTCGGTGCGGGTCAACGTGGAAGCCGACAGCCTCAACGCGGCGGTCCTGGGCCCCGATGTGGAGGTGGGCAGCGCCATCTGGTCGACCTTCGTGCGCAACGTGGTGACGGACATCACGCAGAAGACCGGCCAGAAGTGCACGGCGATCCGTCGGGTCATGGTGCCGGCCACCCACGTGCCGGCCGTGGTCGAGGCCCTGCGGGACGAGCTGTCCCGGGTGCGGGTCGGCAACCCGCGGCTGGAGGGCGTGGACATGGGCCCGGTGGCGACGGCCGCCCAGCTCCGCGACGTGCGAGCCGGGATCCACCGCCTGGCCGAGCAGGTCGAGGTGGTCCTGGGTGGCGGCGAGCCGGTCGAGGGCATCGGCGCCCCGGCGGGCAAGGGCTACTACCTGGCGCCGACCTTGCTGCTGGCCAAGGACTCGCGCGCGGCCAGCCACGTGCACCGCGACGAGGTCTTCGGCCCCAGCGCGACGGTCCTGCCCTATGACGGGACGGCGGCCGAGGCGGCGGGCCTGGTGGCCCTGGGCGGCGGCTCGCTGGTCAGCTCGGTCTACGCCGACGACCGCGACTGGATCGAGGGCTTCCTGATGGGCGCCGGCGCCTGGAACGGGCGCGTGGTGGTGGCCAGCGACAAGGTGGCGGACCAGATCCTGCCCCCGGGCATGGTGCTGCCGAGCTGCGTACACGGCGGCCCGGGGCGCGCCGGTGGTGGCGAGGAGCTGGGCGGCCTACGCGGCCTGGCCTTCTACAGCAACCGGGTGGCGATCCAGGGCGACCGCGGCCTGCTCAAGAAGCTCTTCGGCGAGGCCTGAGTCGTGGCCTCCGCTGCGGCCTCCGCTGGGGCCCTGGCCCTGGCCCTGGCCCGGGACCTGCGGGCCCTGGGCCTGGCGCCGCTGCTCGACGAGCCCATGGCCCGACGTGGCTTCTGGCGGATCGGCGGCCCGGCGGACGTCTACGTGGAGGTCGGGAGCGTGGACCTGCTGCAGGGGGCCCTGGCCCTGGGCGCGCCGGTCACGGTGGTGGGCAACGGCAGCAACCTGCTGGTGGCCGACGCGGGGATCCGCGGCCTGACGCTGCGCCTGGTGGGGGAGCTGCGGGACGGCAGCCTGTCGGCCGAGGGGGCCAGGGTCGGCGCGGGGATGATGAACACGGTGCTGCTGGCCCGCCTGCGCAAGGCGGGGCTGGGAGGCCTGGGCTGCCTGGCCGGGGTGCCGGGGACCGTGGGAGGGGCGGTGCGCATGAACGCGGGCACGGTCCTGGGAGAGGTGGGGGCCCGCGTGCGCGCCGTCGAGGTGGTGCTGCCCGGCGGGGCCTTGCAGCGGCTGCCCGGCCCGGACCTGTCCTTCGGCTACCGCCACGCGGCGCTGCCGCCGGGCGCGGTGGTGGCGACCGTGGAGCTGGAGCTGTGCAGCGGGGCCGAGGAGGTGGCCGCTGAGCAGGCCGCCATGACCCGACACCTGGAGCGCCGCATGGCGACCCAGCCCCTGGACCAGCCCTCCTGCGGCTCGGTCTTCCGCAACCCGCCGGGCGACGCGGCCGGCCGCCTGCTGGAAGCCGCCGGCCTGAAGGGCACCCGCCACGGCGGGGCGATGATCAGCGACAAGCACGCCAACTTCATCGTGAACCTGGGCGGGGCGACCGCGCAGGAGGCCTGGTGGCTGTTCCGCCACGCGCGGGACCGGGTGTGGGCGGCCTTCGGCGTCGCCCTGGAGCCCGAGGTCCACGCCGTCGGCGACTGGCCCCCCGGACACTGGCCGCTCCCACCTCTGTGATGCCGGGCCCGCTCGGCTTTGATGCCGGGCCCGCTCGGCGATAGCCAAGCCCCCTCCCCTCCCCCGGATCCGGCATGTCCGCGCCCGACGACACCCCCTACGAGATCCGGCCCATGCAGGACCGGCTGGTCTTCCTGGTCAGCACCCCCCGCGCCGGCTCGACCCTGCTGATGCGGGTGCTCAACGCGACCTCGCAGATCTACAGCCGGCCCGAGCCCCACCTGATGACGCCCCTGGCCTACCTGGGCTTCTGGCAGGCGGTGGACAAGGCCCCCTACGACCAGCTCCAGGCCCAGCAGGCGACCCGCGAGTTCGTGGCCGACCTGCCCCAGGGCGAGGCCGACTACTGGGACGCGGCCCGCGCCTACGGCGACGTGCTCTACGGCCGCATGTTGGAGGCCCAGGGCAAGGGCTGCCGCTACTTCCTGGACAAGACGCCGGCCAACGCCCTGATCCTGCCCTTCCTGGCCAGGCTGTACCCAAAGGCGCGCTTCCTGGTCCTGACCCGGCACCCCGCCGCGATCTTCGCCAGCTACGCCAACAGCTTCTTCGACGGCGACTACCAGGCGGCGGCGCGCTTCAACCCCATCCTGAGCCGCTACGTGCCGGCCATGGCCCGCTTCCTGCGCGAGCGGCCGGCCCCCCTGCTGCAGGTCTCCTACGAGAAGCTGGCGGCCAACCCTGAAGACACGCTGCGCGAGATCAGCGCCTTCCTGGACGTGCCCTTCGAGCCCGAGGCGCTGAACTACAAGAAGGCCGACGTGGCGCGCGGGCTGGGCGATCCCATCGGGGTCGAGAAGCACAGCCGCCCGGTCACCGACAGCATCCACAAGTGGGCGCCCGAGCTGGCCGCGGACAAGGTCAAGTTCGAGGTGGTCGCGAAGCAGCTCGCAGGCGTGCCCCCCGAGGACCTGGCGACCTGGGGCTACCCGGTGGAGAGCCTGTGGGAGCCCATGAATGGGGCCGACCCGGGCGCCTTCGTGGCCAAGAAGAAGACCTGGGACCGCTACGCCGTCCAGCGGCGGGCCCTGGTGCTGCTGCGCCGGAACATCCACCAGCGGCCGCACGGCAAGCTCATCGCCAAGGTCCGCTTCTTCTGTGACGTGCTGCTTCGCGGCTCGTAGACCCTGGCCGTCTCCTCGCGCTACGCTGCGCCCTCCCCTCGACCGGATCTTCCATGCTCAGCCTGCTCGCCCTCACCTCGCTCTTCGCCTGCAACCAGGGCAAGCTCACCGGCAAGGGCCTTGACGACACCGGCGGCGACGGCGGCAGCGTGGCAGACGGCGGCAGTGGCGACGGCGGCACGACCTCTGATGGGGGCAGCACCGACGGCGGCGGCACCGACGGCGGCGGCAGTGACGGCGGCAGTGACGGCGGCAGCGCCTGCGGCGTGACCGTGCTCAGCTCCTCGCCGACCAGCGGGGCCTCGGGGGTCCAGCTCGGCACGGCGGTGAGCTTCACCCTGTCCGACAGCGACAGCACCGCGACCCTGAGCGTGGCCGCGGTCTCGGGCGGCACCGTGGCCGGCTCCTTCTGGCTGAGCGACAGCGACACCGTGGTCTGGTTCCAGCCCTCGGCGCCCCTGGCCGGCAGCACCGAGTACGTCGCGACCCTGGAGTGGTGTGACGGCAGCGACCCGGTCAGCTTCACGACCCTGGATCCCGGCACGCCGGTCAGCGGGCTCGACGGCACGGGCTACATCCTGGACCTGGTGGGCGCCACCTGGGTCGAGCCGGCCGGCGTAGGCAGCATGCTCAGCGGCTACCTGACGAGCGAGCTGATGCTGGGCGTGTCCTCGACGAGCGCGACCACCATCGAGATGTACTCGGGCCTGGGCGACGGCGCGGGCAACCAGGACACCTGCAGCCCGACCATCGACTTCCCGGCGGCCAGCTTCACCGAGAACCCCTACTTCCAGCTCGGCCCGACCGACGTGAGCTTCGATGTAAGCGGCACCGCGGTGTCCCTGTCCGACTTCCGCTTCTCGGGCACCTTCAGCGCCGACAAGAGCCGCATCGACGGCGGCACCGTCACGGCAGAGCTCGACATCCGCGTGCTGGCGCCCTTCCTGGGCGGCGTGCTGGGCACCACCGACCCCGCCACCCTGTGCAGCTACCTGAGCTTCCTGGGCGCCACCTGCTCGGACTGCACCGGCGACGGCCAGCCCTACTGCCTGCCCGTGGACATCGAGGATGTGCAGGGCACGCGCATGAGCGATCCCCTGGCGGTCGTGACCCAGCAGGACTGCTACCCGACCTGCGCGGCCAGCTACAGCAACCCCGACTGCGACACCAGCGGCTTCTGAGTCCTGGCGCCCGCCGCTGACCCCACGGTAGCGTCTCCGGACAAGACCATGGGGAGGTGGATTTGCGTCGGTTCATCGTATTGGCAGCGCTCGTGGGCTGCTCCAACGGGGAGAATGCGGGCCCGTGCCCGACCGGCCAGTACCGCGACGCGGACGGCAACTGCATCGCCTACGACATCGGCGGCGACGGCGTCGACGGCGGTGGCACGGACGGCGGCAGCGGCTGCGCTGTGACCGGGCTCGCCTCCACGCCGACGGACGGCGCCACCGGGGTCGATCCCGGCATCACGGTCCGCTTCACGCTGTCCGATGCCGACGCGACCGCGGCGGTGAGCCTGGCGCCCGAGAGCGGCAGCCCACTGACTGGCAGCGGCTGGCGCTGGGACGGGGACAGCACGGCCTGGTTCCAGGCAGCCGGCGCGCTGGCGCCAGCGGGCACCTACGTGGCCACCCTGGACTGGTGCGGCGGCAGCGAGGTGGTGAGCTTCACCACCGCCGGGGCCGGCACACCGCAGGGCGATCTCTCAGGCGCGGCCTACGACCTGGACCTGGCGGCCGGGACCTGGGTCGGAGACGCCGGCCTGAGCGCCATCTTCGGCGCGCACTTGCTGCAGGACCTGATGCTGGGCGTTGCCGCCGCGGACGCGACGAGCCTCGACCTCCAGGGCTCCCTGGGCGACGGCACGGGCAACCAGGACACCTGCGACCCCACGATCGACTTCGATGGCGCCGACTTCAGCCAGAACCCCTTCTTCCTGACCGGTCCCACCGACCTCGTCCTGGTCCGAGGCGGGCAGGACGTCGCCCTGCAGGAGCTCCGCGTGTCGGGGACCTTCAGCGCCGACGCCAGCGCCATCGAGGGCGGCGCGGTCTCGGCCCTGCTCGACCTGCGCGAGCTGGGGACGGTGATGGCCGACCTCCTGGGCAGCGCAGACCCGGACGAGGTGTGCAGCGCGCTGGCCGGCTTCAGCGTCTCCTGCCAGGCCTGCCCCGCCGACGACGTCCCCTACTGCCTGCGTGTGTTGGTGGAGGACGTGCAGGGCACGCGCATGAGCGAGCCCCTGGCCGTCGTGACCCAGCAGGACTGCTACCCGACCTGCGCGGCCAGCTACGACAACCCCGCCTGCGACACCAGCGGCTTCTGAGCGCTCAGCGCTTGCCCTTGGCGCGGCGCTTCCACTTGCTGCGCCGCTTCTCGGGCGCCAGCTCGGCCTGCACCCAGTCCAGGGCGGCCCGGCGGGCGCGCAGGGCAGCGCGCAGCGGCCAGCGGATCCCGTGGTCCCCGTCGGGGATCTCGTCGAGGACCACCTGGTCGGGCCACTGGGCCGCCAGGGCCCGGGCGTGGCCGATGGGCACGACGGTGTCGGCCGCACCGTGTACCAGGCGCAGGGGCGGGCAGAAGGCCGGGCGCAGGTTCACGGGGGAGGCGGCCTCGAGCTGCTCGGCGTCGAAGACCTCGGGGGGGCCGGGGAGCTGGATGAGGTCGGTGGGCGCGCCGAGGGCCACGACGCAGCGGACGTCCTGGGGCCGCTGGAGGGCGAGCATCAAGGCGAGGTGAGCGCCGGCCGAGTGGCCCCACAGGGCGATGCGCTCGCGGTCGACCTGGGCGGCGAGCAGGCGGTCGAGGGCGGCGTGGGCGTCGTCGAGCTGGGCCGGCCAGCGGTGGGCGGGGCCCAGGCGGTAGCCCATGGCGGCGGCCACGATGCCGCAGCGCGCGAAGGCGGGGCCCAGGCTGTCGAAGGCGGAGGGATCACCCTCGACCCAGCCGCCCCCGTGGATGAGCAAGGCGGCCGGCCAGCCATCGCGCGGCCCCAGGTCGTCGAGCTGCCACATGCGCATGACCTGGCGCGGGTCCTCGCCGTAGCGGACCCCCGGCCAGTCCAGCACGTCGAAGCTGCGCAGGCGGGCCACGACGCGCCGCCGCAGGGCGTTGGCCCGGACCAGGACCGGCAGGGCCGCGGGGACCTTGACGAGGGGGTTCTCCACCCGCCCTACTCCAGCCGGCCGCCGGCCCGCTTCCAGGCCTGCAAGCCGCCATCCATGCGGGTGGCGTTGATGAGGCCCCGGCTCCGCAGCAGGCGGGCCGCCGAGAGCGAGTCCCGGCCGTCGCCGCAGGTACAGACGATCTCGTCGGCCTCTGCCAGCTCCTGCCAGCGCGCCGCCAGCTCCCCCAGCGGCAGGTGTCGCGCGCCGGGCACGGTGCCGCCGTCCAGGCGGGCCCGGACGTCGACCACGAGCACCGACTCGCCAGCCTCCATGCGCTCCCGCAGCTCCTGGGCCCCACAGTCGATGGTCGCCAGCTCCGCGCCGTCGTCCTGCGGTGCGGCCGCCGCCTGCGGGGGCTCCTGTGGGCGCAGGCGCCTCACCACCCGCCGCGCGACCTTGCGAATCAGACCCATGCGCGGCTCCCGGTTGGCGCTTCCGGAGCTTGGATAACCGGATCGCCCGGGCGGTCGTCAGCCGGTGTTCCGCATCCCGGCGGCAACGCCGTTCACGGTGATCACCAGCGCATCGACGAGCTCCTGGGGGTCGGGCCCGCCCGCGGCGCGGGCCGCGCGCAGGCGGCGGAGGAGGTCGGCCTGGAGCAGGTTGAGGGGGTCGACGTAGGGGTTGCGCACGGCGATAGAGCGCTGGAGCACGGGGTTGTCTTCGAGCAGGGCCGCGTGACCGAGGGCCGCCTGGACCTCCTGGCGGGCCTGGAGCAGGCGGTCCCGGAGCTGCTGCCCCAGGGGGTGCAGCTCGGGCGGCACCAACAGGGCCTCGTAGCGGGCGGCGATGGCAGGCTCGGCCTTGGCGAGGACCATCTCGACCAGCCCGAGTGCGCTGTTCAGGAAGGGCCAGCCGCGGGCCATCTCGGCCAGCAGCTCCGGCTCGGCCTGTCGCCCCCAGGCCAGGGCGGCCTCGGTGCCCAGCCAGGCCGGCAGCATGAGCCGCACCTGGGTCCAGGCGAAGACCCAGGGGATCGCCCGCAGGCTCTCGATGCCGCCGCCCTGGCCGGGCCGCCGCGCCGGGCGGCTGCCGATGTTCAACACGCCCAGCTCGGGCTCGGGGGTGGCGGCGCGGAAGTACGGGACGAAGCCTGGCTCTTCCCGCACGACCTGGCGGTATGCGGCGCAGGCCCGGTCGGCGAGCTGGTCCATGAGCGCCCGCCACGGCGCTGGTGGTGCGGGCGGCGGGGTGAGTGAGGCCTCCAGCACGGCCGTGGCGTAGAGCTCGAGGTTCCGCACGGCCAGGCCGGGGAGGCCGAACTTGGCCTGGATCATCTCGCCCTGCTCGGTGACCCGCAGGCGCAGGTCGATGCTGCCCGGCGGCTGGGCGCGGATCGCCTGGTGGGTCGGCCCCCCACCTCGCCCGACGCTGCCCCCACGCCCGTGGAAGAGGGTCAGGGTGAGGCCGGCCTCGTGGCTGGCGGCGACCAGCTCCTCCTGGGCCCGGTACAGCGCCCAGGAGGCGGCCAGCCGGCCGGCGTCCTTGGCCGAGTCGGAGTAGCCGAGCATGATCTCCAGGTGGTCGCCCTGGACCTCGCGCAGGTGGCGGCGCCAGGCCGGCACAGCGACGAGGTCCCGCACGGAGGCCCCGGCCCGGTCGAGATCGTCGAGGGTCTCGAAGAGGGGCACGACCCGCTGGGGGCCGGCCGGGGGCGCGTCGGAGGGCCGGAAGGCGCGGCGGGCCTCGCGCTGCAGCAGGGCCACGACGAGCACATCGCTGGGCGCCTGGGCCATGGAGATCACGTAGGCGCCGAGCGCTCCCTCGGCCTGGCGCGCCGCCACGGCGAAGGTGCCGAGCACATCGCGCACCGAGGGCTGCAGGGGCGCGTCATCGGCCCACAGCTCGGGCGGCACCAGGGGGCGCAGGCCCTCGAGCTCGGCGGACAGGAAGGCGACCCGGGTCGGCTCGTCCCAGGCGGCGTAGGCCCCCAGTCCGAGGTGCTGGGTGATGGCGTCGAGGGCCTGGGTGTGGCGGGTGCTCTCCTGGCGGATGTCCAGGCGCAGCAGGTGCAGGCCGAAGGCGGCGTGCCGCCACAGCAGATCGCGCAGCCGCCCCTGCGCCACGACCTCTGCCCCGGTGGCCCGCAGGCTGTGCCAACACAGCAGCAGGGGCTCCCGCAGCTCGACCTCGGCCCGCAGCGGCGCCGGTCCGCCCACGGGCAGGCTCCGACCGTCCAGCTCGGCCTCGACCGACGCCACGGTGGCCTGCAGCCGGTCGCGCAGGCCGCGCAGCAGCTCGCGATAGGGCTCGTGGACCTGCACCCCGGGCCGCACCGCGTGAGCCGCCTGCCACAGGGCCTCGGTGGCCCGGGCCATGGACAGCTCGTCGCGCAGGGCCTCGACCTCGGCCAGGTACAGGGTGGCGGCCATCCAGCGCCCCAGCAGGATCACCCGCGCGGTGGTCTGGGGGTGGACGTTGGGGTTGCCGTCCCGGTCCCCGCCCATCCACGACGCGAAGCGCACCGGGGCCGCGTCCAGCGGCAGGCTCTGGCCCGTGTGGGTCTGCAGCGAGCGGTCCAGCTCGCGCAGGAAGGCCGGCAGCGCCTCCCAGATGGACTGCTCGATGGCGACGAGCCCGCCCTTGGCTTCCTCTTCGGGGGTGGGGCGCGCGTGGCGGACCTCGTCGGTGGTCCAGCTGGCGACGATCTCGCGGTGGAGGGCCTGCCGGCAGACCTCGCGCTCGGCGGGGCCGCGGGCCCGATCCCGCTGCTGGAGGAGCTCGGCGACCTGGCGGTGCTTGAGCAGCAGGGTGCGGCGCACGACCTCGGTGGGGTGCGCCGTCAGGACCAGCTCGACGGACATGGCGCAGGCGGCGGCGTGCAGGGCCTCGGGACCGATGCCGGCGGCCCGCAGGCGCCCCAGGCTCTCCTCCAGGCTGCCGCGCTGGGGAGCCGCGTCGGGCTCGGCGGCGTGGTCCTCGCGGCGCCGGATGCGGTGGTGCTGCTCGGCGATGTTGGCCAGGGCGAGGAAGTGTGCAAAGGCGCGCCCCACCTGCATCGCTTCGGGCAGCTCCAGGCTCTCCAGGGCCCGGTCGAGGGCCTGGGCTTCGCCGCCGCCGGCGCGGGCCTGCTTGGAGAGAGCGCGGATGCGCTCGACGGTCTGGAGCAGCGCGGGGCCGCCCTGCTCGGCGAGGGTCTGGCCGAGCAGCTCCCCCAGGAGGCGGACATCGGCGCGAAGGGGGGCGTGCGGATCGGAGGAGGTGGTCATGATCGAGGGCTAACGTGCACCGTCCCCCGGCCGGTCGGCGCTCGGAGCCTGTGGTGCAATTGCCGGACCGAGCACGCAATGCGAGCTGCAAGCCCACTGCGTTGGTCCGCCGCACGGAGACACCTGGCGTAGTCCGAGGGCCGCACGACGCGGCGAACACCGTAGAACGCGAAGCGGGCGACGGGAGGGCCGGGGGCACCCACCAGGTGGCGTCGCCGAGGGGACCGGCTGGCAGCGGAGCGAGGGACTCCTGGACCTCGGGCAGCTGGACCTTGGGCAGCCGGCGGGAGCGCCGCAGCACCGTCGGCGAGGGGAAGGCAGGGTCGGGGCCACCCGGACACGGCATGAGCCCAGCGTCGCGCGCCCGGCGCGGGGCCCTGGCTCCCCCGGCGCGCAGCACCCGAAGTCGGGGGGTGAGCCCTCATCCCTGGACTTCAGCACGCCTCAGCACTCGAAGTCGGAGGATGTCACCTCATCCCCCGACTTCAGCACGCCAGAACACCCGAAGTCGGAGGATGTATCCTCATCCCCCGACTTCAGCACGCCCGTGCACACGCCTCGAGACGCGACGCGGGACCCCTTCCAACCCCTGTGGGACGACGGCCCAGGCGTCGCTGAATGCATCGACGCCCAGCCAGGAACCGCGGCCTCCAGCGGCTCCCGGTCCGAGGCCTCCCAAGGGCCAGGGCCGTGGCCCTGCGGCAGGCACCGGCGTACAACACACGAAAAACCTCTACATTTGCTCCACACGCGACGCTGGGGGCCGCTGCGTAGGCCGCCGTCATGGAGAGCCCGGCTGACCACGGGCCAACCCGAGGGCCGCGCAGCACACCACACCACACTGCCGCAACGTCTTTCGCCATCGCAGCCGCCTGACGCCTGATCGCAAACTGGAACCAGCCCGAGGGGCGGGAGGAGCTGCGCCCAAACAGGTCTCGCTCTCAGCCCCTCAGCCGCCCGAGGCGCTCCCGCCGTCCGCGCCGGGGCTGGCCACGTCGCCGGTGGTGCCGCCGCTCCCGCTCTCATCGCCCGGCGCGCTCCCCGGACCTCCCGCCGGCCGCGGTCCGCCCCGGCCGGCCCCGTTCACGCCCGGTCGTGGCGGCCTCCCCTCCCCCGGCACCGGCCGGCCCATGCGGCCCTGGCCCTGGCCCTGGCCCTGGCCCTGGCCCATGCGACCCTGACCGGGCCCCTGGCCCATGCGCCCCTGACCCGGCCCCCCGTGTCCCTGGCCCATGCGACCCTGGCCCTGGCCCATGCGACCCTGGCCCGGCTGCCCGGTCCGCGCTGCGCTACCGCCCGGGCCCCCGGCCCGCGGACCGCCGCCGCCCCCCTGGGCGCCGGCACCCTGCGGCATGAGCGAGATCCCGAAGTAGGACGAGGCCCGCCGCATGAGGGCCACCGGCCGCCCGAGCGCGACGAGGATCGGCGCCTTGCCGGCCTCGGCCAGGATGAAGCCCGAGCCGGCCGTGCCCAGGACCGCAGCCAGGTCGACCTGGCCCAGGGGCGCGTCCGTCCAGGGCACGTCGAGGAGGGAGGGGGCGTCGACCTGGAGCAGGACCACGCCCTGGCGCTCCAGGCGGGCCCGGGCCCCCGTGGGACCGGACCGGCCTCCCAGCGCGCTGTCCTGACCCACGGCGACGATGACCCGCCAGGGGTCGAGGCCCAGGGCGACCCGGGTCTCCTGCACGGCCAGGGATGCGTCCCAGGCCAGGCGGTGGGTGCCGAGGTCGGTGGCGATCAGCCAGGAGCCGGCGGGCGCGTCGGCGGGCACGGTGAAGGTCGCTGTGGGCGCGGCGGGGACGGCGGGGACGGCGGGGACGGCGGTAGGAGCTGCGTCGGCGAGGGAGGCGCTGCCCTCAGCGCTGCCTTCAGCCCCCGTCGACACCTGCCTCTGCACGGCCAGGACCGCCCCCGGCGCGGCCCTCCACACGGTGATCTCCGCCTCGTCCAAGGCCGTCCGCATGGCGTCCACGGACAGCTCCTCTCCTGCGGCCTCCACCGGCGCTGCCTCTACCGGCGCGACCACCTCCGGCGCTGCGATGCCCGCCTCGACGTGGATCACCGCCGCCCAGGCCCAGGCGTGCGGGTCCGTCGCGGCGGCCACGGGGACCTCGACCGGCAGGACCGGAGCCGTGGTCGCAGCCGGTGTAGGAGCTGGCTCACCGCCGGCACAGCCATCGAAGCGCGCGCAACCGACCAGGGCCAGGACGAAGAGCAGGGCAGCGGACACGCGACCTCCAGCAGGCGAGAGCAGCACCGACCTATGCCCGCCAGGGGCCCACCGACAAGGCGCCTCGACGCCTGCCCGGGCTTCCGTTACTCGACTGGATTGCCCGGCTTGCCCGCCCGCGCTGTCCCGGCGTGCGCCGATCCAGAGGTACCCGTGAACCCCATGACCGACGCTGGCCACCCGGCCTCCGCCGCGCCCCGTCCGGCCGCCGCCGCTCCCACCGCGGTGCGCGAGGAGCTCGACCACCTGGAGCGCGTCCGGCGCAAGCTGAACGAGAACCCCGAGGGTCCCGGCGCCAGCGAGACGACCATGGTCAACGAGATCCTGCAGATGCAGACCGATCTGCAGCAGGCCCGCAACGACGACAAGCCGGCCCTGTTCCAGCAGCTCGAGCACATGCAGGCCCGCCTGGACCAGGTCCGCAAGGGCCGCCCCAGCGAGACCGTCGACCCCGAGTCGCCCTACTTCGGCCACCTGGGCCTGGTCGAGGGCGGGCGCCGCCGCGACATCTTCATCGGTCGGGCCACCCGCCTGGGCGACGGCCTGCGCATCGTCGACTGGCGCAACGCGCCCATCTCGCGCATGTTCTACCGCTACGACGAAGGCGACGAGTTCGAGGAGGAGGTCAGCGGCCGGGATCGCACCGGCCGGGTCGAGGCCCGCCGCACCGTCCACATCGAGCGCGGCGAGCTGCTGCGCGTCGGGAGCGCCCACGGCACCTGGCTGCGCGGCACCGAGGGCTGGCAGGAGCTGGCCCGGAGCAGCACCCACCTGGCCGGCGGCGAGGGCAGCGCGCTGCGGGCCGGCCGCACCGCCGACGCCCGCCTGGGCGCACGCTCCGGGCGCCTGCGGGCCGACAAGCACCTGCCCGACATCGCCGCCCTCATCGACCCCGAGCAGTTCGCCCTCATCACGGCCTCGGACAGCGGCGTCGTGGTCCTGCGGGGCTCGGCCGGCTCGGGCAAGACCACCGTCGCCCTGCACCGCATCGCCTACCTGGCCTTCCAGGACCCGCGCCGCTTCTCGGCGGGCCGCGTGCTGGTCGTCGTCTGGGGCCGCGCCCTGCGCGACTACGTCAGCCACGTCCTGCCGGCCCTCGGGGTCGAGGGCGTACACGTCACGACCTGGGACGAGTGGTCCCGGCGCCAGGTGGGGCGCGCCTACGGCAGCATCCTGCCGCCGGTCTGGGCCGAAGACACGCCCGAGCCCGTCGTGCGCCTCAAGCTGCACCCCGCCGTCAGCGAGCTGCTGGCCCGCCACGTCGAGGCCCACCCCGGGCCGCCCCGCCCGCTCCAGGCGCTCGAGGACTGGGCCCGCGTGCTCACCGACCGGGCCGCCCTGGCCCAGGCCGTCGGCGACGGCCTTTCCCCGGCCGCCCTCGATCGGGCCATGGCCTGGATGGACGAGCAGACCCAGGCCGTCATGGCCTTCGCCAACGGCCACGTCGACGTCGACGCCCGCCTGGATAGCGAAGACGCGGCTCTGCTGCTGCGCGCCGCCCAGCTGCGCATGGGTCGCCTGCGGCTCAAGGGCAGCCAGGAGCTGCGCTACAGCCACATCGTCCTGGACGAGGTGCAGGACTTCTCGCCCGCCGAGGTGCAGGTCCTGCTCGGCACCACCGACAAGCGGCGCTGCGTGACCCTGGCCGGCGACGTGCGACAGCACATCAGCCAGGCCGCCGGCTTCACCTCCTGGACCGGCTTCCTGGAGCGCATCGGCGTCCCGACCCGCAGCTTGGCCACCCTGGAGGTCAGCTACCGCTCGACGCACCAGATCACGCGCTTCGCCCTGGACGTGCTGGCCGACGACGAGGAGCCGCCGCCCCGCACCACGCGGGAGGGCCCCGAGGTCGAGCTCTTCCGGTTCAGCGACCACGGCGCGGCCGTCGCCTTCCTGGCCCAGGAGCTGCGGCGCCTGACCCTGGACGAGCCCCTGGCCAACATCGCCCTGCTCACGCCGGACGCCGCCACCTCGGTCCTCTACGCCGAGGGCCTGCAGCAGGCCGAGCTGGAGGGCGTGCGCCTGGTCGAGGACCAGCAGTTCGCCTTCTCCGCCGGCATCGACGTGGTCGAAGCCAGCCAGGTCAAGGGCCTGGAGTTCGACTACGTGGTGATCATCGACGTGAGCGCCCGGCACTGGCCCGACACGCCCCACCACCGCCGCCTGCTCCACGTCGCCGCCACCCGCGCCGTCCACCAGCTCTGGCTGACCTGTGTCGGGACCCCCTCCTCCATCCTGCCCGACACGAGCCGCTAAGCTGTGGGGCAGCCCCCGCTGCCTGGAGCCTGGCATGGCCGATCCGACTCCTCCTGCCCTCGACGCCGCCGACCCTGCCCTCGTCGCGCGGGTCCTGGCCCGGCTGGAGGCCGGCGCCCTGGCCTCGCTCGTGGCCCTGGTCGTCGACGACCTGCTCAACAGGCCCGTCTCCGGCCTGCTCGACCCCGACTTCGTGGCCGACCAGGTCATGGCCGCCCTGGAGACGGCGAGCGAGGGGGCACGCACCGAGGCCTGGCTGCGCGAGCGGATCCGCGAGCTGCAGGCCCGCGTCCCCGAGGGCACCCTGGGCGATCGCGCCTCCGACGACGTGGTGGCGCCGCTGCGCCAGGCCCTGGGGCGGCCCATCATCTGGGACCGGGAGCTGACCGGCCGCCTGGTCGATCATGAAGCGATCCGCTCGGTGTTCCGGGACGTGTTGCTCCACGCGGTGCAGGGCTACGCCCGCAAGCTGGCGGCGCTGGGGCGCGACAACCCGGTCTCCAACACCGCCCGGAACCTGGGCATCGGCAGCGGGCGCGGCGGCCTGGGGGGAGGCCTGGGGCGGCTGAAGACCCTGGGCGAGGGCCTGGCCCGCGGCCTGTCCGCCGAGTTGGAGCACCAGACCGAGGGGCGGGTGAAGGAGTTCGTGGACCAGGCCATGAGCGCCGTCATGCAGCAGGTGGCCGACCACCTCTGCGATGCCCGCTACGCCGAGATCTACGGGCGCTACCGCGTACACCTGGTCGACACCCTGCTCGACACCGAGCTGGCCGTGCTCTCCGCCGAGCTGGACAAGGTGGACCCCGACCAGCTCGTCGCCACCGGCTCGGCCATGGCCCGGGCCCTGGCCCACCGCGAGGGTTTCCGCGAGGACGTGGTCAAGGCCGTCCGGGCCGCCCTGGACGAGGGCGGAGAGCGCAGCCTGCGCAGCTTCCTGGCCGAGGCCGGCATCGACGAGACCCAGTGGCGACGCGGCATCGAGGAGCAGATCGTGGCCCGCGGCGGTGAGCTGCTCCAGGGCGCGGAGTTCCGGGCCTGGCTGGGCGAGCTGCTGCGCTAGGATCGGGTGTCAGGCGATGCGGTATGCGTTTTCTTCGAAAACGCATACCGCATCGCCTGACACCCGAAAGCCGCCCCCCGAGCCGCCCCCCAGGGGCTGGGAACCGGCGGGCCTGGGTTAGCCGGGTCGGACCCGCCCGCCTCGGTGACCCGTGACCAACCGCCTCGCGCAGCAGACCAGCCCGTACCTCCTCCAGCACCAGCACAACCCGGTAGACTGGTACCCCTGGGGGCCCGAGGCCCTGGCGCGGGCCCAGCAGGAGGATCGGCCGATCCTGCTGTCGGTCGGCTACTCGGCTTGCCACTGGTGCCACGTCATGGAGCGCGAGAGCTTCGAGGACGAGGCCACCGCCGCCCACATGAACGCGCACTTCGTGAACGTGAAGGTGGATCGCGAGGAGCGGCCCGACCTCGACGAGATCTACATGCGCGCGGTTCAGGCCTTCAGCGGCGGCCACGGCGGCTGGCCGATGACGGTCTTCCTGACCCCGGCCGGGGTGCCCTTCTACGCCGGCACCTACTTCCCGCCGAGCCCGCGCCAGGGCATGCCCTCCTTCCGCCAGGTGATGGACCACGCCCTGCGCCTGTACCGCGAAGAGCACGACCAGCTCAGCGAGGTGACCGACGAGCTGCAGCGCTACCTGGAGGCCAGCGGGCGCCTGCCTCCCCCCGGCGGCGAGACCGGCGAGGACTGGCTGGAGGCGGTCTACCAGTCGGCCCGGGCCGACTTCGACGCCCGCGAGGGCGGCTTCGGCGGCGCCCCGAAGTTCCCGCCCCACGGCACGCTGGCCGTGCTGCTCGCCCACCACCACCGCACCGGCAACCGCGACAGCCTGCGCCTGGTGACCGCGACCCTGGACGCCATGGCCCGGGGCGGCATGTACGACCAGCTCGCCGGCGGCTTCGCCCGCTACTCGGTCGACGGCGCCTGGCGGATCCCCCACTTCGAGAAGATGCTCTACGACAACGCCCAGCTCCTGGGCGTCTACACCGACGCCTGGCGGCTCACGGGCTCGCCCCTGTACGAGCGGGTCGTGCGCGAGACGGTGGAGTGGATGCTCACCGAGCTGCGCGACCCGGCCGGCGGCTTCTGGTCGGCCCTGGACGCCGACAGCGAAGGCGAGGAGGGCCTCTTCTACACCTGGACCCCCCGCGAGCTGGCGGCGGCCCTGGCCGACACCCCCCTGGCCCGGCACGTGGCCGAGCTGCAGGCCCTGCTCGAGGTGACCGAGGCCGGCAACTTCGAGCACGGCCGCAGCGTGCTGCGCCTGGCCCGCCCGATCTCCGAGCAGCCTGCCGAGCTCCAGGACCTGTTCTGGCAGGCCCGCCCCCTCCTGGCGGCCTTCCGGGCCCGCCGGGTGCGCCCTGGCACCGACGACAAGGTGCTCACCGCCTGGAACGCCATGGCCATCGGCGCCCTCGCCCGCGCCGCGGCGGCCCTGGACGAGGAGGACTGGTTCCAGGCGGCCGCCGACGCCGCCGACTTCCTCCTGTCCCGCCTGCGCCCCGAGGGGCGGCTGCTGCGGACCTGGCGGGCCGACGAGCAGGGCGGCCGGGCCCACCTGCTGGCCTACGCCGACGACCACGCGGCCCTGATCCAGGCCCTGGTGGATCTCTACGAGGCCGACTTCGACCCGCGCTGGCTAACCCAGGCCCTGGGCCTGGCGCAGGCCCTGGTCGACCTGTTCTGGGACCCCGAGGAGGGCGGGCTGTTCTACGCCGGTCGCGACGCCGAGGCCCTGGTCAGCCGCAGCAAGCACATGATGGGCGGCGCGGAGCCGGCCGCCAACGGGGTCGCGGCCCTGGCTTTCCTGCGCCTGGCCGCCTTGTGCGACCGCCCCGACCTGGCCGAGAAGGCCGCCCTCATCGTGCGCTGCTACCAGCCTCTCGTGGAGCGGGCCCCCCGCGCCTTGGGGGCCGAAGCCCTGGCCGCCGCCTGGCTGGCCGGCCCCACCGCCGAGCTGGGCATCGTCGGACCCTTCGAGAGCCCGGACACCGTGGCCCTGCTCGACGCCTTCCGTCGCCGCTTCCTGCCCTTCGCCGTCGTCGCCGTCCTGGAGCCGGAGCCCACCCCCGGCACCCGCGCCCTGCTGCCCTGGATGGAGGGCCGCCGCACCATGGCCGGCCGCTCCACGGCCTGGTTGTGCCAGGACCGCGCCTGCTCCCTGCCGACCCAGGATCCCGCCGACCTGGCCCGCCAGCTCGACGAAGCCACGCGCCCGGTGCCGCCGACCGTCCGTCCCCAGACCCGCGCCGCCGCGCCGCCCCTGCCCACCGAGCCCATCGCCTGGGTCAACCGCGGCGCCCCCTTGTCCCTGGCCGAGCTGCAGGGCTCCGTCGTGGTCCTGCACTTCTGGACCGGCACCGGCATCACCAGCCAGCACCAGCTCGCCGAGTTGGCCGCCCTGGAGGATCGCCTGGCCGACCAGGCCGTGGTCGTCGTCGGCGTGCACAGCCCGCGCTTCCCGACCGAGGCCGAGCCCGCCACGGTCCGGCGGGCCGTGCGACGCCTGCGGGTCCAGCACACCGTCGTCAGCGACGCCGACCGCGCGACCTGGCAGGCCTACGAGATCCAACGGTGGCCCACCATCGTCATCCTCGACGCCCAGGGGCGCATCGCCTGGCGACAGGCCGGCGAGGTGCGCCGCGAGGAGCTGCGCGGCGTGGTCGAGGGCTTGCTGGAGGAGGGCCGCAGCGCCGGGATCCTGCGCAAGGTCCCGCGGAGCGCCGACCCGACCACCATCGAGGACACGCTGCTGGACCACCCCGGCAAGGTCCACATCTTCCCCGACAGCGCCGCCCAGGCCCAGGGCGCCGACCCCTTCGGCCCCGATGCGCGCCTGTACATCTCGGACACCGGCCACAACCGAATCATCGAGTGTTCACTAACACTTGGCCCGGACGGCTGGCCCCGGATCGAGCTGGGCCGCACCTTCGGCAGCGGCACCGAGGGCCTGCTGGACGCCCGCGCCCCCCTGGCCCGCTTCTGGGGACCGCAGGGCCTGGCCCGCGCCGGCCAGCGCCTGTGGGTCGCCGACACCGGCAACCACGCCCTGCGCTGCATCGACCTGGAGACCGGGGCCGTGCGCACCGTGGCTGGCACCGGTGAGCTGGGCCCCGCCGAGCCGAGCCCCTCCGCCACCCGCACGCCCCCCCGGTCCACCGCGCTGCGCTCGCCCTGGGACGTGGTCGTGGTCGGCGGCAGCACCAGCGCGCCCCAGGACGAGGTCGTGCTGGTCGCCATGGCCGGCCAGCACCAGGTCTGGGTCTACCTGTCGGAGCACGAGAAGATCGGGCCCTTTGCGGGCAGCGGCCGCGAGGACCACGTCGACGGCAGCCCGCCCCAGTCCGCCCTGGCCCAGCCCAGCGGCCTGGCCCTGTTCGGCCGCTACCTCTTCATCGTCGACGCCGAGACCAGCAGCGTCCGGGCCTTCGACCTGGGTGAGCGCCGGGTCGGCACCGTCGTGGGCCGCGGCCTCGACGACCACGGCGACGTGGACGGCGCGCCCGACCAGGTGCGTCTGCAGCACCCCCTGGGCATCGCCGTGGCCGAGGGCGAGCTCTACGTGGCCGACACCCTCAACGGCAAGATCAAGGCGATCTCGCTGCAAGGCGGGCAGGCGCGGACCCTGGCCGGCCAGGACGGCAGCCTGTGCGATCCCGGCGGCCTGGCCGTGGCCGGCGACTTCCTGCTGGTCGCCGATACCAGCCACCACGAGATCAAGGCGATCCACCGGCAGACCGGGCAGGTGCGGGCCCTGCGATTTCACTGAAGACGACCAGGGAGGGCAAGGAACGACGGGGACCGACGCGCGGCCTAAGATGGCAGGCGGGAGGTCCCATGGACCGACGTTCCTTCCTGGCGGGGGTCGCGCTGGCCCCGACCTGGGCCAGCCTGGGCCTGCCCGCCCTGGGTGCTGAGCTGGACCCCGGACAGCGCCAGCACCTGGACACCGAGCTGGACACCGAGCTGGACGCCTGGTTGGGCGCCCAGGGACGCCGGGCCGAGCAGGTCTCACAGCGCCTGGGCGCGCGCCTGGCAGGGGCGGAGGCCGCCGGCATGGACCCCTCGCTCCTGGCCCAGGTGTTGGCGACCACGCGGACCACGGCCGTCTACAGCGCGGTCGCCCACGCCCCCCTGGCCGTCCAGGCCCGCCCGGCCGCGCAGCAGGCCCTGCTCGACGCCTGCGAGACCACCGCCGACCTGGCCCGCCGCCTGTGGGACCGGGTCGAGGCCGACGGGGGCGCAGGCATCACCGGCCAGCCCGAGCCGGCCCTGGCCATGGCCCGCGCGATATACGAGGGCCTGGATCCCCAGGCCGACCCGGCCGCCCGGCGGATCCTGCACGGGACCTGGCGCGGTCTGGAGGACGAGGTGCAGGCCCACGGCACCGACGCGGCCCTGCTGCGCCTGGTGCGGCGGGTGCGCAAGCTCGACCGGCTGGCGGGCGCCATCGTCGCCGCCGGGGGCTCCGGCCTGCTGGAGCTGAGCGACCCGCGGATGCTGGGAGAGGTGCGGGCCGGCCTGGGCCCCGCGGGCCTGGCGGGCCTGGGCCCCGCGCACGCCCGCCGCCTGGCCCGGCACGAGGTGGTCTTCGGCATGCTGCTCCTGGGCATCGGCATCGCCCTGGGGGGCGTCGCCATCGTGGTCGGCGCCGTGGCCGCCATCGCCACGCCCCAGTGCCCCTGCGGCGGCCTGGCACTGCTGCTGGGCGGCGTGCTCCTTGCCACGCTCTGCCTGGTCCCCTTCCTGCTCATTCGTCGCCACCGGGCGCGTCAGGCGGTGGGCGACTTCCTGGGAACCCGCAGGGTTCGCGCCCACTTGGGCTGGCAGGACAGCCGCATCCTGGTCGCGCCCGGCGACCGGATCCGCCTGCTCGCCCGCCGGACCACCCGGGTCGCGGCCCACGCGGACCGCGTGGGGCCCCAGGGTCGGGGCGAGGTCCTGGTCGGCCTGCAGGCGCCGGCTGGCGCCCTGGTGGCCCGGGTCTCTGACGGGCCGGCCGTCGCGGTGGGCGCGGACCAGACCCTCACGGTCGACCGCAGCGGCACGCTGTACCTGGCGGTCGCCGACCAGGAGACCGCGCGCCAGGACAACCACGGTCACCTGCGGGTCGAGCTCTACCGGCTGCGGGAGCCCGAGGGCGCGCCCCCGTAGGCGCCCTGGCGGGCCCGCCGCCGGATGGACAGCACCTCGCGGGCCATGGCCAGGGCATCCACCCCCGGCCGCAGGCGGCTGTCGACCTCGTGGCGCCAGGTCACGGGCCGCTCGATCACCGACCAGCCGCGCAGGTGCGCCAGGTAGAGCAGCTCCACGTCGTAGGCCCAGCCCTCGGCCACCAGGCGGGGTCCCAGGTCAGCGACGACCTCGGCGCTGAGCACCTTGCAGCCGCACTGCGTGTCCTCGTGACCGGCCAGCAGGGCCGACTGGACGAGCTTGTTGAAGACCCGCCCCAGCAGGTGGCGGTGCCAGGGCTCCCCCAGGCGGCGCGCCCCCCGGCCCTCCCGCGTGGCGACCACGACCTCGCCCTCGACCTCCAGTACCCGCAGGACCTCGGGCGGGGACACGCTCCAGTCCACGTCCGTGACCAGGACCCGGGCCCCGGTGGCCGCGAGCAGACCGGCCCGGACCGCCCCGCCCTTGCCCCGATGGGGCTCGGCCAACACGCGGGTGTGCTGATCCTCGGCGGCCCGCGCCAGGGCCAGGGTGGTGTCGGTGCTGCCGTCGTCCACGAGCAGCGCCTCCACCGGGCCGGGGTGCAGGCGGCGCAGCCAGGCGAGGCCCTCCAGCCCCGCCTGCAGGCGACGCGCCTCGTCGTACAGCGGCACGACGACGGAGAGCGCGGGGCGGGCAGGAGAGGCAGGCACGGCGGGAGGATATCCCCGTGCCGGACGCGCTCGTTGCCCTCGCGGTAGGGTGCGCCCGTGAAGGCCCCGCGCACCGCCCTGCTCCGCCTGCTGGCCGGCCCCCTGGCGGCCGCCCTCGCTGGCGCAGCCGCCGCGGCAGCCGGCCAGCCCGGCGCCGCCGTGGCCACCGCCGCCGTGACCGCCCTCTGCGCGACGTGGTGGGTCCTCGAGCCCATCCACATCGCCGCGACCTCGATCATCCCCTTCGCGGTCTTCCCGCTGCTCGGCGTCATCGACGAGAAGGCGGTCGCGACCTCCTACGGCCACCCCCTGGTGATGCTGCTCATGGGCGGCTTCATGCTCTCGACGGCCATGGCCGCCAGCGGGGCGCACCGGCGACTGGCCGTGGGCATGATCCGCCTGGTCGGGGGCGGCCGGCGGCGCCTGGTCCTGGGCTTCATGCTGGCCACGGCCCTGTGCAGCATGTGGATCAGCAACACCGCCACGGTGCTCATGCTGCTGCCCGTGGCCCTGGCCGTCATCGAGGCCGATCCCGAGTCGGGGACCCTGGCCCCGCCCCTGCTGCTGGGCATCGCCTACGCCGCCAGCATCGGGGGCATGGGCACCCCCATCGGCACCCCGCCCAATGTCGTGCTGCTGGGGGTCTACAGCGAGGTCACCGGCGTGCAGGTGGGCTTCCTGGACTGGATGCGCGTCGGCCTGCCCGTGGTGGCCTGCCTGCTGCCCCTGGCCTGGCTGGTGGTCGTGCGCGGCATGCCGGGGGGCAGCCGACCGGCCATCCCGTCCCTGCCCCCCATGGGCCGGCACGAGGCCCGGGTCCTGGTGGTCTTTGCCCTCACCGCCCTGGCCTGGGTCACGCGGACCGCGCCCTGGGGCGGCTGGTCCGGGGCGCTGGGCATCACCGGCGCCGGCGACGGCACCGTCGCCTTCGCGTCCCTGGTGGCGCTCTTCGTGCTGCCGGCCGGTGCCTCGCGCCAGCCGTCCTCGGGGCGGGCCCTGGACGACCGCCTGCTGTCCTGGGACGAGGCCCGCCAGGTGCCCTGGGGCCTGCTGCTGCTGTTCGGGGGCGGCATCTCCATCGCCCGCGCCTTCGAGGCCTCCGGCCTGGGCCAGGCCCTGGGTGACCACCTGGCCCTGCTGGCCAGCCTGCCCACCCTGCTCATGATCGCGGTGGTCTGCCTGGCCGTGACCTTCCTGACCGAGGTGACCAGCAACACGGCGACGACCACCCTGCTCATGCCGATCCTCGCCGCGGCCGCGGTCGCCGTGAAGCTCGATCCCGCCCTGCTCATGGTGCCCGCCGCCCTCAGCGCGAGCTGCGCCTTCATGCTGCCGGTCGCGACGGCCCCCAACGCCGTCGTCTTCGGCACCGACCGTGTGCCGATCACGTCCATGGTCCGCCACGGCCTGGCCCTGAACCTGGCCGGCGTGGTGGTCATCGCGGGCCTGTGCCGACTGTTGCTGGTCCACGGCCTTGCCTGAGCAAAGACGCGCGGGCCTGCGGGCCCTGCTTGCCGCTGGTGCCGCCCTGCTCAGCATGGTGCTGCTGGGGGCCCCCCTGGGCGACGGGCTGGGCGCCTACGGGCTGGGCCTGCCGGCCATCGCCCTGTGCACCTGCTGGTTGGCGGCCATCGCGACCGAGCACCGCTCCCGGGTGGTCCCCCTCGCGGTCTCGGTCCTGCTGCTGGCCCCCGCCCTGGGCTTCCGCCTGACGCGCTTCGGCATCGACTCCTTCGAGGTGCCCTACCTGCCCTCGGACGATGCCTTCTTCGACCTGCTGTCGATCGCCGCCGCGAGCCCGCGGGGCACGGGCCCGCTGCTCCTGGGCGCAGCCATCGCCGCTGCGATCGGCCTGGGCCGCCCTGCCGGCCCCCTGGTGGGCGCGGGCCTGGGGGGCGCGGTGGCGGCCTGGCTCAGCCGCCTGCTGCTGTCCCACGCCGCCCACACCTGGCGCGAGGGCGGCGCCGTCGGCCTGGGCGTGCGCGAGGCCGGTCTGGCCGGCTGGATCTGCCTGCTGGCCACCCTGGGCGCCGCGCTGGGCTGGGCCTGGGCCCGCCCCCTCTACCGCCAGCGCCCCCCCCCTCCCCGCCTGCGCCGCGTCCCCCTGCTCCTGTCGGTGCTCATCGGGCTCTGCGCCACCTGGGCCGCCCAGGCCCCGGTGCAGCTCCTGGCCCGCACCCTGCCCCTGCCCGCGCTCGACGCCTCGGTGCAGCGGCTGCCCCAGGGACGCGCCTACGCCGCCCTCGCCCTCCCGCCCCCGCGCCGCGGCGACCCGCCCCAGGAGCTGGACCGCCAGGTCGAGGCGCTGGGCTTCCGGGCGGTCCGTGACCTGCCCTGGCCCTGCCAGGAGCTGCCCCCCTTCGACTGGGCCAACGCCGTCCGCAACAGCGTCGTCGTGCCCATGTCGCCCGAGCGCCCGGTGCGCGAGCTGACGCCCGTCGTGGCGGCCCTGCTGCGCCACGGGGTCTACCAGGTCGTCCTGCCCGGTCGGTCCCCTCCCCTGCCCGGCGCGCTGGGGGAGCGCGTCCGCTGGACCGGCGTCGGCCTGTACCTGGATCGGCCCCCGCCCGGCGTGCGCTGGCTGGTGGCCGACGCCAACGGCTCGCAGGCGCTCTCCGACACGCCCTGGTTCGACGATGATCTCACGGTCTGCGCCCTGCTGCCCGACCCGGACATGAGCGTGGGCCAGCTCGCCGCCGTGGCGCGGCGCCTGTCCGAGCCGAGCGAGGGCGGGCCCTGCCGCGGCGCCCTGGCGCTGGTCCTGGACTGGCCCTGGCAGGACCCGAGCGCGCCCCTGCCCCGCCCCGGCTGCGGTGGCTCCTGAGCGCGCAGGGCCACAGCGCGCAGGCCCTGCCGCCGGTTGCGCAAGATGTCGCGGGCACCGAGGCGCGGTCAAAGCCGCCACGCGGCAATGGCGCCGGAGATTCAACGCGTTCGCACCTGAGGCAATCCGCCACACCCAAAGCGCCCCGGGCGGCGAGGCCGGCGGCGACCGGTCGGGCGCGATGGCGGCAGCCGGCCTGGGCAGACCAGGTCGGGCGGCGGCATGGCCGGCGCCAGGCAGACGGGGGGGGCAGCATGGCGCGCATCCAGAAGGCAGGGGCCGAGTACGCTCGGTTCCTGGCCACGACCGAGGTCATGGGCCGGGCGCCTACATGCCGGCTGCTGGACCCGGACGTGCATGTCTCCAACCTGCACGCGCAGCTTCGCTGGGATGGTGTCGGGTGGCTGGTCGAGGACCTGGGCAGCCGCAACGGCACCTGGGTCGACGGTCGCCGCCTGCGTCCCCGCCAGGCCTCCCCGATCGCCCGGGGGACCACCCTCGCGCTGGGCCTGCCCAGCAACGTGTGGACCATGACCTGCCCCCTGCCCCCGCGAGCCTTCGCCGAAGCGCTGCCTGGACTGCGGCGAAACGCACCGCGAACACGACGTCATCGAGGCGATCGACGAGTCCCTGGCCATCCCGGGTCGCCTGGCGCCCGAGCTGGTGGTCTACCGGGACCCCACGGGCACATGGGTGATCGACTCGGAGGACGACCCTCGGCCCGCCGAGGCCGCCCAGGTCCTCACGGCCGACGGCCGCGCCTGGACCCTGCACCTGCCCAGCCCCACCGACGAGACCGTGATCCGCCAGGACGAGGCGCTCACGCCGGGCAAGCTGCCGCTGCGCCTGACCGTCTCCGCCGACCGCACGCAGTGCGAGGCCACGGTCGACCTCGGGCTGGAGGAGCGCAGCGTCGGGCCGCATGCCGGCAACCACCTGCTGCTGCTGCTGGCCCGGGCGTGGATCGCCGCCGAGCGGGAGGGCCGGCTGCACGAGGCCGAGCGCGGCTGGCTGGACCAGGCCACCGTGCAAGAGGCCCTGGAGCTGACGAGCAACGCGCTGAACGTCGCCGTCTACCGCCTGCGCCGGCAGTTCGAGGCCATCGGCGTGATGGACAGCAACGGCGTCGTCGAGCGCCGCACCCGGCCCGCCCAGCTCCGCCTGGGCATCGTGGACCTGCAGCTCACCGAGCTCTGAGCACACCGGGCTCTGAGCACGCCGAGCCCTGAGCACACCGAGCTCTGAGCTCACGAGCCCTGGGCGCGCGGGCCCTGGGCCGGCGGCTACTCCTCCTCGCCCGCCTCATCGGGCTGCGAGGGTACGGTCACCGCGGGGGCTGCGCTCGCCGACGGGGACGGAGCCCCCTTGCCGGAGGAGGCGCCTGGCTCGGTCGCCGCCGCCTTGGCGGGAGGGGCCGGCTCGCGGATGTTGTGCATGGACTCGAAGCCGGGGGGGGCGGTCTTGCCCTCGGCCGCCAGCAGGGCCCGCGGACGGGGCCGGGCCGGGGGACCTTCGCGCACCTCGGCCGGCAGCTTGGGGTCCGTCAGCGCCGCCTCGTACCACTGCACCATGGAGGACTGTCCATGGTAGGTGTAGTCGATCCGGACCTTGGTCTCGTTCATGGCGTAGCGGACGCCGCCCCACAGCAGCTCGGGCCGGCTGAAGGCGTAGGTGTCCAGGTCGTCGTACTGCATGACCATGGCGAAGCGGATCGTCTCCCGGGTCCGCGCGTCGAAGTACCGCGCGTCGTCCTCGCGGCCCATGCGCAGGGCCAGGGAGTAGGCCGCCGCCGTGCCCTCGGCGTAGCAGAAGGCCTGCATGGCGGGCAGCTCGCCGGGCAGCTTGTAGTAGCCGCCCATGTAGTCGGGGTAGGGCGTGTGCTCGTTGTCGTACATGTAGGTGTCGATCATCCAGCGCCCGACCTCCAGGCCGAAGGCCCCCACCTCGTCGTCCCCCGTGCGTCGCTGGTAGGCGTCCGCTGCCATGACCGTCCACGGACCGAACTGGACCAGGTCCAGCCGCACGTCGTTGTCGTAGGTGTAGGCCGGCCAGGGGCGGTCGTCGTGTCGCTTGGCGGCGCGACTGTGGAACCACGGCTCGTAGTACTGGAAGAACCGGGGCAGCGTGGTGATCCACTGGTCCTCGTCCAGGTACTCGGCGACCATGACCAGGGCCAGGGCGGCCTCGCCGGGGACGATGTCGTTGACCTGGTTGTAGTAGGGGTGCCCGCGGGGCACGTAGTAGCCGCGGAAGGTGCCCGAGGGCTCCTGCATGAACAGGATGAAGCGGGCCTGGCGCCGGATGGAGTCGTCCCACTCGTGGCTGCCGGTGGCGCGGGCCAGGTCGATGAGGCCCATGAGGTTGACGACGACGCTGCCGAGCTTCTGGTTGCCGTTGAAGGAGAAGTAGCTCATGTCTCCTTCGTCCACGAGGTAGCGGTTCGTCCAGTCCAGGGCCCGCCGGGCGCCGTCCAGGTAGGCCGGGTTGTGGTCGGGATCGACGCGCCAGGCCTGGACCAGGCTCCAGGTGGCCAGCGTGTGCCGGACGTGGTTGTAGTCCCCGCTGAAGCGCACCTCGGAGGGCCAGAATTTGTAGTCCAGGAAGCCGTCGAGGGCCATGTTGGCCAGCCACCAGTCCCCCGCCGACAGGATGGCCTGCCGGGTGCTGTCCAGGGTGACCGAGGCCAGGGGCACCGGCGGCACGCCGCGGTACAGGTAGACCAGGCCCTTGCCGGGCTCCTCGCGGTAGCGGATGCCGCGGAAGATCTCCAGCCAGGCAGCCGGGTCCCGCCAGGGCCGACGGTCGCTCATGTGGCCCTCGGCCGCCGCGTCCTGCAGGAAGTCGTCGGCCGTGATCAGGCTGCGGGTGTAGGACATGGCGCCGGGCAGGAAGCCCCGCTGCTTCTTGTCGGGGGTCATCATGTAGGCGCCGTCGACGCCCAGCTCGATGAGGTCGGTCAGCGTGGTGTCGTCCCGCGGCTCGACGTAGGCCCGCTCGGTGAGGCGCTCGATCTCGATGCTGAGCTGGTCGATGTCCTGGGAGATCCGGGCGCGGCCCGTGGGCTCGACGTGGCGGCGATGTTGGGCCTCCAGATCGTCGACCAGCTCGTCCAGGGCGTGGTCCAGGCGCTTGTTGCGGGCAAAGGCCGTGACCAGCTCGCCCCCCTGGGCACGCAGGGTCACGACGAAGGTCCACTCCCCCGTGTCACTGTCGATCTTCGGGAAGCCCTCGACCCGCTTGCCCTCCAGGCGGGCCCGCAGGTACTGGATGCACAAGCCGGCGACCTGGGGAGGGAAGGCGACCGGCGTGCCGCGCAGCTCGTAGTACAGCGTGCCGGGGCCCACCCGCACCAGGCGGAAGCGGTCGAGCTGGGCGTGGTGGTAGAGCCGGGACAGGACGCGGCGGTCGTCGTCCACCGAGGGGCCCACGTTCTGGTGCAGCAGCACCATCTTGACGCCCTGCTCGATCAGCAGGTCGGCGGCCGCCGCCTCGTCGGTGCCCAGCAGCGCCTCGCGCACCTTGGGATCGTCGAGCACGGCCGCGGCCTGGCTCTCGGCGGGCAGGTTCGAGAAGGCGTCGGGGCGATCGACCCGGATCGGGAAGCCGGCCTCCTGCACGACCTTGGCCCCGTCCCCGCTCAGGGCGACGGTGGGCACCTGCTTCAGGGCGGCGTCCACGCGGCCCTGGTAGTCGTCCCCGGTGGCGACGATGCCGCCCCCGCCGGTGTTGGTCACCGTCGGCAGGCAGGCCAGCGGGAGGGCCACGAGCAGCAGGGCTCCCAGCAGGGCGGCGAGGTGGAGGCGGCGCATGGACGGACCGGGGCGAGGAGGGACCGGGGCGAGGAGGGACCGGGGCGAGGAGGGACGGAGCCAAGCCCCTAACGAGGGCGCCGCATCGCTCCCATATGGCCCAGGCCGGGGCGCCCAGCGCCTGTCAGGCAATCCCCTGACCGGGCCCGCAATGCGGGCCGACGCGGTGGGCGCCGCATGGAAGGCAAGAAGAGGTCGGTTGGAGGGCGGTTGCCCCGGGACTGGCCGGTGTCCGAGAGAGGGTCGGCGTCGGGCGGACCGGACGAAGACCAGGTCGACCCAGCGTGCCATCGGCCGGAGCCCCCCCATCTGCAACACGCAATGGTGGGAGCGGCCACTTTCGCAACAACCCTGTGGTTCAAGCTGGGCCGCGGAACGTGATTGCTGCACTTACGAGGGTTGGCTCGCGGCCGATCGGGCGAGGTGTTGCAATTCGAGGGGCTCCCCCCCGGCAGTGTTGCGAACTCGGGGGCTCCGGCCGGCCGTCGACCACGCGCCCCCGGCTCCTGGGATGCCCCTGCTGCCTGTGAGACGGGAACCGGACCCTCGCACAGCGACATGCGTGGCTGGGCGGCGCAGACGGGGACGAGCGCCCGTACCGGACCGGCGAGGTGCTCCGCCAGGCCAGGCCCGACGACGCCATCGTGCGGTCGGCCCGCCCGTGATCGAGCAGGTCGTGCCCCGCTGGGCGCACAAGCGGGCAAGAGGCGCTCCGGGTCCGACCGGTCGGGCGCTGGGAGCCGCGGTGTAGGCCGCCGTCGTGGAGGGCCCGGCTGGCGACAGGCCAAACCAAGACCGGCGCAGCACACCGCACCACACCGCCGCGACGTCTCCCGCCGTCGCAGTCGCCTGACCGCGGACTGGAACCAGCCGGAGGGGCGCTGCGCCCGAACAGGTCTCGCGCTCAGCCTCTCAGGCCGGAGCGCCCAGGTGCGCCGCCAGCCGGGTCCGGGACTCGTCCAGATCGGCAGCGGTCTCCAGGCCCGGGTCGTCGGGCAGGGCCAGGGTCGCCCGGGCCGCCACGCCACCCCCCGCCAGCAGCAGGATGACCGGCCGGCCCAGCTTGCGGGCCAGGGCGATCTCCGACAGGGTGCCGGCGCCGCCCCCCACCGCGAGCACCACGTCGGCCGCCCCCACGACCACCGCGTTGCGGGCGTTGCCCAGGCCGGTGGGCAAGACCAGGTCCGCCCAGGGGTTGGCCTGGGAGCGGTCCGCCCCGGGCAGCAGCGCCACGATGGGCGGACCGAGGGCAGCGCCGCGCCACTGGCGGGCGCCCTGACAGGCGGCGGCCATGACCCCGCCCCGGCCGCCACAGACCAAGGCGGCCCCCAGCTCCATGACGGCCGCGCCCAGGGCCCGGGCCAAGTCCAGGGCCGGACCCTGCTCCTCGGCCCCGCCGACGATGGCCACGACGGGCCACCGGGACGGGGCCCCCTCCACCCTCAGCGCCCCTCGTAGACGGCGGCGTAGAGCAGTTCGCCGTGGTCGCCGAACTCGCCGGCGAAGAGCCATTCGGCGTCCAGGCCCGCGGCGGTCAGCAGGGCGACCTCGTGGGCGGTGGCCCAGTCCGCGACCAGCTCGGGGTCGGAGAAGGGCGAGGCGCCGCCCGGGCGCCGGCTGGTCTGCCAGGTGAAGCGGCTGCGAGCCGGGACGAAGGTCCCCAGCGGGTGGCAGCGGAAGCGCCGCTCCTCGCGCCAGCGCGGCGGGTCGCCGCTGTCCGGCAGCGGATCGTAGGACAGGGTCAGGACGCTGCCGTCCACCGTCCACTGGTCCCAGTCCGGCCGGACCCGGGCGCTGCGGGCGTGGACGGTCGCCATGCGACCCTCCCAGTTGGCCAGCAGCCGCCCGTAGTCGGGCTGCTCCAGGGGGTGGCCCTTGCCGGCCGGCACCGGGAGCTGGTCCAGGCGGGCGACGTCGCCGTCATCGTCGAAGAGGGGGAAGAGCTGGGTGCGCCCCTGGGCGTCGCGCACGTAGCCGATGACGCCGCGGGTCCAGGCCGGCCCCAGGGCCATGTTGGCGTGCAGTCGGGTCAGGGCCTGGGCAAGGAAGGGCTGGCGCTCGCCGCCGGGATCGGGAGGCGGGGGGCCGCCGCCGGCCGCCAGCGGCATGGCCAGCACCTCGGTCAGCTCCACCTGGTGACGCCCTCCCCCGGTCGGCCGGGCCGCGAAGGCGACCAGGAAGCGCCGCAGACCGAAGGGGCCGGCCAGGGCGTCCAGCGCGCGGTCCACACCCGCGGCCCGCAGGTAGCGCCCGTGCTCGCGCAGCACCTCGGCCTCGGGTCTTCCCTGCACCTGGCACTGGAACCAGCTCATCGACGGCACCTCTTCCCGCCGCGCATAACCGGGTCCGGGGCCGAGCCCCTCGCGCCCGGAGCAGAGCCGCGCGCGACGGGCACATCGCCCCAGGAGCGAGGGCGCATATGGTAGCGTGAATGGCGCTTCTCGCGCACCCATCCCCATGCCTGGAGCCCCCTCATGAACCGAAGCTCGATGGTACTCGCCGCTGTTTTTGCCCTGGCCCCCATGGGGACCGCCCGCGCGGGCGACCGCATCCCGATCCACCTCGACAGCGACGCGCGCCAGTACGCCTACGGGCGCGTCCTGACGACGCTGAAGTGCGAGAGCAGCTTCGGGGACGTGGTCGATCTGTCCATCGATCGGGCCGACTACGACCCCTCCACCGAGACCGTGACCATCTACTCGAGCTACCGGATGAAGGGCTTCATGGGGGCGTCGATCCCCGGGACCAGCACGGCTGACTTCCAGAAGCAGACCATGCTGACGCTGGTCTGGCGCGAGCAGGGGGCCTCGCACGAGGCTGCCAAGGCCTGCCTGGGCAACGACACCCAGCCCACCCAGGCCGTGCCGGCCTCCGGTGGTGAGGTGAACCCCTTCAAGTAGGCCCCCGAAGACGGGAAGCGCCGCGGCACTGCGCCCGGCGCTGCCCGCTCAGCCCCGGCGCCGCCGACGCAGCAGGGGCAGGGCCAGGAAGAGCAGGGACCAGGCGCCCGCCGCGCCCCCGGTGCTGGCGCCACTGCTGCTGGCGCAGCCGCAGCCGCTGACCTTGCCCACGGGGCCGTCACCACCGCCGTCCGTGCTGCCGCCATCCGCGCTGCTGCCACCATCGGCGCCACCATCGGCGCCACCATCGGCGCCACCATCGGCGCCCCCGTCCACGCCGCTGTCCAGTCCGGTGTCGGCCCCCGGCTCGTCTGGCAGGGGCTGCACCAGGACCTGCACCTGGTCCGTGCTGCTGGCATCGCCGTCCGAGACCTCGAGCTGGATCGTGACCGGCGTCGCCTCCTTCACCTCGGGAGCCGTGAAGGTGGCGCCCGCGGGATCCACCGGCACGAGCGCGGTGGCAGGCCCGGACAGCACGGTCCAGGCGTAGCTCAGGGCCTCACCGGTGGGATCGCGGGAGGCCGAGCCGTCCAGCACCACCAGGTCGCCGCTGAACACCTCCTGGTCCGGCCCGGCATCGGCCAGGGGCGCCGGGTTGCAGTCGGTCGCGTCGGGGACCCAGGCCGGGAAGACCGGCGCCTCGATACCCGACAGGCCGACCGAGAAGATCTGCCAGCCGACATCCCCCGCCGCCTGGTCGGTGCCGATGCGGAAGGACATCTCGACGCTGTGGCCCGCCAGCTCCGTGCCCAGGTCCAGCGAGAGCGAGTCGGCCTCGGGCCAGGAGGGGTTGGTGTGGCTGAAGGCCGGGCGACCGCCCAGGGGGTTGTCGGCCGAGGTCGACAGCGTGCCGTCGTAGCCGGGATCGACCCAGTAGCGGAGGTCGGTCCAGTCGCCGCCGTCGACGCGCAGCTCCAGCACACCGCCGTCCCACCGGGTGCCATCGGAGTACTCGAAGCTGTACCGGTGGCGGATGTCGAGGACCAGGGCCTCGCCCTTGGCCGGCGTGAAGGCCGGCGAGACCAGCCGCGTGTCGGTGATCCCCGAGAGGTCCACCCCCAGCCAGGATGCCTCGACCGGGGGCTCGGTGGAGACCACGTGCGCCCAAACGTTGGCCGCGTCCGCACCGTCCAGGGTCCAGCTCCCGTCATCCACCTCGAAGGCGTCCACCGTGGCGCTGTGCGTGGCCAGGTCCGCCTCGACCTGCCCCCAGCCCAGGCTGGTCTCCTCGGTCACACAGGCGTCCGCGGCGTCCACCGTGATGGTCGCCACCGTCGCGCCGAAGCTGGCCACGTGCCGATCCAGCGCCACGGGGACGGCGATCTCGGCGCTCTGGAAGGGGCCGATCTCCGGCAGGTCGACCGTGGCGCCCTCAGGCAGCGTGAGCCCGGCCGGCTCGGGCGACAAGGCGACCGACAAGGTGGCGCCGGACAGGGCGAGCCCACCGGAATTGGTGACGGTCAGCCGAAGCGCGCCGAGCTCCCCACCGTCCAGCACGCCGTCGTCGTCGCAGCTCACCGTCGCGTCGTCGAGGGTGGGCGTGCCCAGGCTCAGGACCGGGTGCAAGGCGTCGTCCTCCACCACCCCCGCGAGATCGGTCGAGGAGGCGGGGGGCCCCAGGGCGCAGCTCCCCATGCCCCGGCCCGCGAAGGCCTGGGCCATGGCGGCCGCGTCCTCGGGGTCGTCCAGGCTGGCCGCGGCCAGCAGCGCGTCCCGAAGCTCCAGGAAGGTGGGGTCGGTCGGCGCCAGCTCCAAGGCCAGGACCGCGAGGTCCGACATCCGCCGGCGCACATCGTCGAAGGTGCGGCCCCGCGACGGTCCCGCCTCCTGCAGCGCCAGGTAGGCGTCGAACATGGCGCTGCCCCACACCTCGCCGACGTTGTGGACCTCGGCATTCGATCCGCCGCTGTCGGAGATCGGGGCGCTGTCCGGCAGGGGCTCCCCGTCCGTGATGTGACGGAAGGACAGCGGGTTGAGCGCCGGATCCCGGGAGTAGGGCAGGCGGCGCACGCCGAAGTAGGCGGGGTCCGCGGAGATACCCAGGGTCGAGTAGGTGCCCACGGCGTAGGCACCGTCCAGGTCGTCCCCGTCGCGCAGCATCATGTGCAGGGCCGTGAAGTCCGCCCAGCCCTCGCCGATGCCGCTGCACTGGGTGGCGCCGCAGGACACCAGCCGCCCCTGCAGGTAGTGGCCCCACTCGTGGGCGACGACGGAGTTGTCCAGGGCGCCATCCGAGTCGATGGCCGGCGAGCGCTCCATGGTGACGGTGGTGTCGCCGGCCGCCAGCTCGGCCCGCAGCGCCTCGCCGTCCACCATGGTCAGGGACAAGACCGGGATGGTGACCGAGCCCGAGCCGGTGGCCGCGCCGAGGGAGGGCGGCGTCGAGCTGGAGACGTTGTCGATGATGATGACGCCGATGCCGCCGGCATCCTGGACCGCCAGGACCTTGGCCGTGTAGGTGCAGGTCCCGCGGTCGACGATCACCACGTCGCCGGACACGTCGGCGTCGACACCCGCGCAGACGGTGCTGTCCGAGCCCGCCTCGACGAGGCTGCCGCTGATCGAGAAGGAGACCGGCCCGAAGGCGGCGACGCCGACCTGGGGCTCCAGGCCGGCCGGGTCGATGGTCAGGCCCGCGGTGGCCAGGCCGTCCCACAGGTAGACCTGCATGCGGGGAGAGGCGCCGTCCGCCGGCGTCGACATGTTGGCGTTGTTGCGCCCCCCGCGGGACAGGGCGGCGCCGTCCTGCACCTCGACGAGCATGCGGTCGCCCTCCTCTCCCCCGCGCCCCATGTTGTCGAGCTGGGCGACCCCCGTCGCCTCGTCGAAGCCCGAGTCGTAGTACCAGTCGTGCAGCCAGTTGGTCGTGTAGAAGGCCGAGACGATGGCCGCGGCCGACTGGGTGGCGTCGTCGGTGGGGCCCAGGGTCGTGTCATAGACGTGGTCGAAGACACCGTCGGCAGTGGTGGAGGCGCGGAAGTTGCCCCCGGTCAGCGAGTCCCGTTCGTACCAGTCTGCGTAGGCGTCGACGTTGTTGCCCACGCTCTCGGTCTCGCCGTCGGGCAGCCAGGGGTCCGAGGCGCCATCGGGGTTGGTATTGAAGCCGTTGTTCTCGATCAGATCGGGGTCGGCGGCGGCCAGGATCATGCCGTCCGGCTCGCCCGTCGGGTGGGGGGAGACGTCTTCGAGGGGGCCGTCCTTGGGGCGCAGATCCGCGACCGTCTCGGCCCAGACCCGGTAGCTGGCGTCGTCGGTGAGGCTGCGCTGGCGCAGCAGGGCGCCGGTGCCATCGGCGATCACCAGCTCGTGCAGCGCGCCATCGCCGCCTGCCGCAGTCGCCGCCTGGATCTCCACCTGCCAGGCGCGCACCAGCCGATCACCGTCGCGAGAGGCCACCGCTCGCACCCGCGCGAGCGCCAGGGCGCCGCCGGACTGGGGCACCGACCACCAGCCGTCGGCGCGCGCCACGGGTCGACCGTTGGTCCCCGGGTCCAGGCCCGGCAGCTGAAGGGCGGCCCGCTTCACGGCATCGGCGGCGCCGCGCTGGGCGCCCTCGTCTCGCAGCCCCTGGCCGAGCGTCGGCAGTCCGTCCCCCCCCGACCACGCGACCACCGCGCCCTGGGCGTCCGTCAGGACCGACAGGGTCCCGTCCAGCACCGGCAGGCCGTCCACCGTCGCGACGTAGCGGGCCAGGGCCCCACCTCCCCGCAGGGAGCGGACCCGCTGCAGGGTGATGCCCCCGGTCCAGCCGAGGCCGAGCTCCGCGCCCAGGCGGGCCGGCGCCGCGGCGAGCTGCGTGGAGAGATCACCGCCCGGAAGCACCAGGCTCCCCCGTGCCGGGCGGTGCAGGCGCACGCGCGGGGCGCCTTGCAGGGCGGCGAGGGCAGCTCGCTGGAGCTCGCCGGTCGGGCGCGCGCTCGCGGGGTCCTTGGAGGTGCCACCGCAGGACAGCAGGGCGAGCAGCGCGACGGGGAGGCGCTTCATGGGAGCTCCAACGCGACCGGGACACGGCCGCGCACAGCCTACCTCCGCATCGGAGCGCTGGGGCAGCTCAGGCCGTCTGCCAGGCCCTCTGCCAGGGGAGCGCGGGCCACCACGAAGGCAGCGCCACCGGATCTGGCGCCAGGCCCGGCCCGACCAGCCCCAGGTGGTGCAGCAGGAAGGGTGCCGACGGCCCGGCGTGGGCCTGGGTGTGGGCCTGGGTGTGGGCCTGGGTGTGGGCCTGGGCCCAGGAGCGGGCCCAAGGCGTCGGCGCGCCCCCGCCGTACAGGCTGTCCCCCGCCAGGGCCAGGCCGGCGAAGGCTGCGTGTACGCGCACCTGGTGCATGACGCCGCTGGAGATCGTAGCCAGCCAGGCGGTGTAGCTCCCACCAGAGCCCGAGCCCGGCAGCCAGGCCAGGCGTCGCAAGGCGGTATGGGCCGGGTACCACTGTCCACGATGGGGCGTGTCACGGCCGCGCTGGACGATCATGCGGGCCCGCCGCTGGCGGTCGTGGGCCAGGGGCAGGTCCAGCGCGTGCGCGTCCCAGGGCACGTCGCGGGCGCTGATCAGCAGGTAGTGCTTGCGCAGGGCGTGCGCCGAGAAGGCCGCCCGCAGGGCCACCAGCGCGTCGGGCGAGGTGGCGGCCAGGACCAGGCCCGAGGTGGCCACGTCCAGGCGGTGGGCCAGGCCCCCCTCGAAGCCGGCCGGCCAGGTCTGCTGTCCCTGGCTCGGCTCGGCGGCGAGCAGGCGGGCGAGCAGGCAGTCACCATCGGGATCGGCGTGAGGGGGGAAGACCGGCAGCAGCGGCGGCTTGGCCAGGGCCAACCAGCCGGGTCCCCGCTGCAGCACGAGCGGCTCGGGCACGGCGGAGGACGCGGCGGAGGACGCGGCGGAGGACGCGGCGGAGGACGCGGCGGAGGACGCGGAGGCGGCAGTGTCAGCGGAGGCGGTCATCACGGGTCGACGTAGCCGAGGGCGTGGAGCTGCTCCAGCTCGGCGGCGTCGACGCTGCCGGTCCAGTGCAGCGCCGCGGACTCCCAGTCGGCCCGCCGCCCGGCCAGCTCGGCCCGCATGGCGCCGACCACGCCGGGCTCCTGGGCGGCCAGGTCCTGGCGTGCCGCATGGTCCAGCGCCCGGTACAGCTCCACCGGGCCCCGCGTGGGCTCGCCGCCATCGGCCCGGTTCTCGATGAGCACCCAGTCCGAGGTCGTCAGCCGCGCCTTGTCCATGGGGCCGTAGCGGGTCATCGCCACCGCCCGCAGCCCGGTCGGCGCCGGACCCCGTCCCGAGACGGCGGCCGCCAGGTCGCGCCCGTCCGTGGACTCGGGCGGCGGCAGGCCCGCCAGGTCCAGCAGGGTGGGCGCCACGTCCACGCTCTGGGCAGGAGCGGCCAGCAGCTGGCCCGGCGCCACGCCCGGGCCGTGCAGGATCCAGGGCACCCGCAGGTTCGCGTCGTAGAGGTACCAGGCGTGCCCGCGACCGGCCTGCTGGGGGCGGAACAGGCCCTCTCCGTGGTCGCCGACCACGACCAGCAGGCGCCCCCCCCGGCCCAGCTCCTGCAGGCCCTGGTCCAGAGCCCCGATCGCGTCGTCCACCCGGGTCAGGGCCGCGTCGTAGCGGTCCAGCAGCGCGTCCTTCCAGGGCCACAGCCCCAGGCGCAGGCGCCGCGCCCGCTCGGGTGCCAGCGGGTTGTGCGGGTCGACCAGCACGAGCTGCCCGTACAGGGGGCCGTCCAGACCCCGCGCCTGGTCCAGGAAGCGGCTCACGATGGCCGCCCCCGGCGTCTTGTCCCGGCTGCCCGCCCAGTCCGCGGTGTCCACGTAGCGGTCGAAGCCCTGGGCCATGCCCAGCCGCCGGTTGGCGTTGGGGTTCGCGGTGGCGCCGACCGTGGCCCAGCCGGCGTCGTGGAAGCGCTCGGCCAGGGTCGTGGCCTGGGGGGACAAGCCGTCGGCAAAGTTCGCGTCCTCGTGCTCGGGGTCGATGCCCAAGACGTAGGGGTGCTGCCCGGTGATGAGGGCCGCCACGGCGGGCCGGGTCCAGGAGGCGTTGCTGATGACCCGCTGGGCGCGCGTGCCCTGGGCCGCCAGGCGCGCCAGGTAGGGCGAGGTCGGGCGGGGGTTGCCGTAGGCCGACAGGCGATCGGCGCGGGTCGTACAGGTGATGACCAGCATCACGGTCTGGGGCAGCCCCGCCGCCGGGTCCGAGGCGACCGGCTCATCCCGGCGGGGCGCGCAGCCGGTGCCGGCCAGCAGCGAGGCCCCAGCCAGCAGCGAGGCCAGGGCCAGCAGCGAGGCCAGGGGCAGCAGCGAGGCCAGGGGCAGCAGCGAGGCCAGGGCGGAGAGCAGCAATGAGGGCAGGGTGCGGCGCACGCCGAGGGGCTAACCACCGGACCGGGATCGGCCGGTCAGATCCTGACCGCCCGGTCGGCGGGCGGCACGATACGGCCCCCTCCTCGCCCCACCGTCCCCTCCCCTGCGATCCCCATGGCCTTCGCCCACCTCCACTGCCGGACCCAGTTCTCCTTGCTCGACGGCGCGGTCGAGCCCAAGGACCTGGCCGCCGCCGCCGCGGCCCAGGGCATCAGCGCCTGCGCCATCACCGACACCTGCAACCTGTACGGCGGCGTCGGCTTCTTCGGCTACTGCAAGGGCAAGGGCGTGCAGCCCATCCTGGGCGCCGAGATCTGGATGTGGCCCCCCGGCCTGGACAGCCGCGACCCGCGCGGTCCCGACGGCGGCTGGCACCTGGTCCTGCTGGCCGAGGGCACGCCCCCCCCGCCCAAGGCCAGCGGCGAGCCCTGGGAGCCGGTCGGCTACCGCAACCTCAGCAAGCTCATCACCAAGGCCATCTTCGACGGCATGCACTACCGGCCCCGGATCGACTGGGACCTGCTGCAAGCGCACAAGGACGGCCTCATCGTCCTGACCGGCGGCCTCAACGGGCCCCTGGGCACGGCCCTGAAGGACGGCGACCCGGACCGCGCCCGCGCCGACCTGGCCCGGCTGGCCGCCATCTTCGGCCCCGACCACCTCTTCGTCGAGCTCCAGGACACGGGCCTGGACGGGCAGCCGGCGCTCAACGACCTGGGCCGCCGCCTGGCCGCCGAGCTGGGCCTGCAGACCGTGGTCACCAACGATGTGCGCTACGCGGCCCCGCAGGACGCCGTCACCCTCGACCTGCTCAACGCGATCGGCCGCGGCGAGAACGTGGACGACCCGGCCCGCCTGGCCCTGCCCACGGACCAGCAGTACCTGAAGTCCGAAGCCGAGATGCGGGCCCTGTTCCCCGACGACGGCCCCGCCCTGGACCGCACCGCCGAGATCGCGGCCCGCTGCCGCTTCGACTTCCGCACCGACACCTACTGGTTCCCCGCGACCGACCCGCCCAACCCCGATCCCGCCTGCCCCGAAGACGTACACAAGGCCGACGCCCCCCGCTCCGACACCCAGGACAACTGGGAGTACTTCTACCGGGCCTTTCCGCCGCCGCAGGACTTCGGCCTGCCCGACCCCTCCCAGGCCATGCCCCCCCGGCCGCCAGGGGCCGGCAGCATCAACGGCTACTTCGAGTGGTACACGACCGAGGGCCTGAAGCTCCGGCTGCGCGACCTGCCCGAAGCGGCCCACGCGTCCTACTGGGAGCGCCTACGCTTCGAGCTGCGGATCATCGAGGGCATGGGCTTCCCGGCCTACCTGCTCATCGTGGCCGAGTTCATCAACTGGGCCAAGGACCACGGCATCCCCGTCGGTCCCGGCCGCGGCTCGGGGGCCGGCGCCCTGGTCAACTGGGCCCTTCGCATCACCGACATCGACCCGCTGCGCTTCGGCCTGCTCATGGAGCGCTTCCTGAACCCCGAGCGGGTCAGCATGCCGGACATCGACGTGGACTTCTGCCAGGACCGCCGGGAAGAGGTCATCGAGCACGTCCGCGAGAAGTACGGCAGCCCGCTGGTCAGCCAGATCATCACCTACGGCAAGCTCCAGGCGAAGGCCGCGCTCAAGGACGTGGCCCGCGTGCTGGGCGTGGACTTCCACCAGGCCGACCGCATCGCCAAGCTGGTGCCCAACGAGCTGGGCATCAAGCTCGACGCCGCCCTGGCAGAGGAGCGGCTGAAGACCCTGGTCCAGGGGGACCCGGTCGTAGGGCGGCTGTACGCCCTGGCCCGCCGGGTCGAGGGCATGGTCCGCCAGACCGGCGTACACGCCGCCGGCGTGGTCATCGCCGACCGGCCCATCGTCGAGCACGCGCCCTTGTACCGGGACGGGCCCGAGGGCGGCCCGGTCGTGCAGTTCGAGATGAAGTCGGCAGAGGGCATCGGCCTCATCAAGTTCGACTTCCTGGGCCTGAAGACCCTCGACCAGATCCGCGACACCGTGGCCATGGTGCAGCGCAACACCGGGGATGTCATCGACCTGGCCCGCCTGCCCCTGGACGACGGCCCGACCTTCGAGCTGCTGCAGCGGGGCGACGCCCTGGGCGTCTTCCAGGTCGAGTCCAGCGGCATGCGCGACCTGCTCACGCGCCTGCAGCCCAGCAACATCGACGACCTGATCGCCCTGCTGGCCCTGTACCGGCCTGGCCCGCTGTCCTCGGGCATGGTCGACAACTTCATCGACTGCAAGCATGGCCGCAAGGCCATCGTGTACCCCCACGACAGCCTCGCCCCGATCCTGGAGTCGACCTACGGGTCCATCGTCTACCAGGAACAGGTCATGCAGATCGCGCAGGTCTACAGCGGCTACACGCTGGGCGGCGCCGACCTGCTGCGCCGCGCCATGGGCAAGAAGAAAGCAGAGGAGATGGACAAGCAGCGCTCCATCTTCGTCGAGGGGGCCAAGGGCCTGGGCCACGCCGAGCAGGCGGCCAACGACCTCTTCGACCTGTTGGCCTTCTTCGCCGGCTACGGCTTCAACAAGTCCCACTCCGCCGCCTACGGCGTCGTCAGCTACTTCACGGCCTGGCTCAAGACGCACCACCGCGCCGAGTACATGGCCGCCTTGATGACCATCGAGGCCGGCAACACCGACAAAGTCCTGGTCTACATCGGGGACTGCAAGCGGGCCGGCATCCAGGTCCTGCCCCCCGACGTCAACGAGAGCGTGCGCGGCTTCGACGTGCCCCGCGGGCAGCGCCAGACGATCCGCTTCGGCATGGCGGCGGTCAAAGGCGTCGGCGACGGCGCCATCGAGGCCATCCTGGAGGCGCGGGAGCGGGTGGGGGGCCGCTTCACGGGCTTCCTGGAGTGCCTGGAGGAGCTGGACTTCAAGCGGGTCAACAAGAAGGTGCTGGAGGGCCTCATCGCATGCGGCGCCTTCGACTGGACCGGCCACGCCCGCCGCGAGCTGCTCGATGGCCTGCCCGGCGCGGTCAGCGTGGCCCAGGGCACCCAGGAGCAGCGGGCCAGCGGCCAGGTGAGCCTGTTCGGGGCCCTGGCCGGCCCGAGCGCCCCGCGGCGGGTCCAGCTCCCCGACCTGGGCGAGTTCCCCACGGCCCTCAAGCTCAGCCGCGAGCGCGACGCCCTGGGCTTCTTCCTGACCGGCCACCCGCTGCAGGCCTACCGTGGCCTGGTCGAGAAGCTCACGAGCTGCACCGTGCCCGGCTTGGAGCGGCTGCCCCCGGAGCGCGACGTGACCATCGCCGGCATGGTGACGAGCTTCCGCCAGATCACGACCAAGCGCGGCAGCAAGATGGCCTTCGCCACCTTGGAAGACGAGCACGGCAGCGTGGAGTGCGTGTTCTTCTCCGACCCCTACGCCGCCAGCGCCCGGGCCCTGGTCTGCGAGCAGCCCCTGCTGGTGCGCGGCAAGCTGGAGCGCACGGCGGACAGCGTGAAGATCCTGGCGGAGAGCGCCGAGGTCCTGTCCGAGGTGCGGATCCGCCGGACCCAGGAGATCCACCTGCGCATGGAGCTGCGGGAGCTGCCCGAGGAGCGGGCCCGTCAGCTCGCCGCCCTGCTGGCCGAGAGCCAGGGGCGCTGCCCGGTGACCCTGCACCTGCGCCAGCCCGGCCACTCCCGCAGCGAGCTGCGCCTGGCCGCCCGGGCCGTGCCGGACGAGGCCCTGATGCAGGGCCTGGAGAGCCTGTTCCGCCGCCCCGACGTCGTCGAGCTGCGCTGAGGCTCAGCCCCTGGGGCCCCGCTCAGCCCTCTGGGGACAAGCAGGCGGCCAGGGCCTCGGCCACGACCTGGTGGCCGGCCACCGACCAGTGGCCGTCGTAGCGCAGGAAGGGCTGCGCGCCCTGGGCCTCGGCGGCTTGCAAGGCCGGCAGCAGATCACAACGCATGAGGCCGGCAGCCTGGACGGCCTGGAGCACGTCGGCGTGGAAGCCGGCGACGTCCGCGCTGCCCGGTGGCTGCCCCAGGGCGACCAGGGTGGCCTCGGCCCGCTGCGGGTCCATCATCCAGGGGGCGGGGGCCACGGCCACCAGCAGGCGGTCGCCGCGCGCCGCCGCGGACTGGCGCAAGAAGGCCAGGGCCTGGCCGAGCTGGTCAAGCAGGGCGCGCCGCTCCCCCTGGCCGGGGACGGTCATGCAGCGGGTCTCCTCGCGAAAGCGCTCCAGGGTGCCGCTGCGGGCCAGCTCGGGGCGGTGCAGCAGGACGTGGAGGGCCGCGAGCAGCACGCTGCGCCCGCGCAGCCGGTCCCACAGGCCGGGCGCCCGGAAGGGCACGATGCGCTCGGGCGTGAAGCCGTGGGCCGGCACCGGCAGGACGGGGCGCCCCTGGGCGTCCAGGCTGGCCCGCATCCGGCCCAGGAAGATGCCGTTGTCGGTGAGGTCGTTGCCCTCGAAGAGTACGTAGATGACGCCCTCGGCCTGGAGCGCGTCGTCCAGCTGCTCGTAGCGCAGGCCCGCCTGCCAGGTGCCGTAGCCGTCCACGCCGCCGTTGATCACGGACCAGCCCAGCCGCTGCCCCAGGCGCGCCGCGAAGGTCCGGTCCTCGGGCACCTGGACGCCCATGGTGTAGGAGTCCCCGACGGCGATCCAGCGGGGCTGCCCGGGCACTGGCGCCGGCAGCCGGTAGCCCTCGGGCGCGATGCGGACCCGGACATCCCCCTGGGGGCCGGGCCAGGCGACGTCGTAGCCAGGGACCGGGACGTAGCCCAGGACCGGGTCGCTCCAGTACAGGCCGGGCGTGGCGTCGCGGGTCGGCTCGCCCAGCAGCTCGGCAGCGGGCGTGGGGCTCAAGACACGCGCCGCGCCCTCGGCCAGCACCAGCCCGGCGCACAGGCCTGCCAGGACCAGGCCCGACCTGCCCAACCAGCGCCGTGCCGCGCTCACGACCCGACCCGGGTGCCCGCCGCTGCTCCCGCCTGTTCCGGCATGTCGCCTCCGCGCCACCCCGTACCGCCCGGGCGACCTCCGGCCCATCATCTCCCGGGGAGCCGACCCGCCGCGCGGCTCCCTCGCAGCTCACCATCTTGTGCGAGGCTGCCCGCATCTCGGCCCACGCATGCATCGCCCCCCCACCGAACCGACTCCCAGCACCTCCTGGCGCGAGCGTGGCGCCGTGGCCGCCGTCGCCCTGACCGCGGTCCTCGTGCGCGTGGTGCTGCACCAGGTCTGGCAGCTCGACATGCCCCTGGGCACCGACCCGGCGCTGTGGGGCCTGTCGATCCTCGACGCGCTCCACCACCTCCCGCCCCTGCTGCCCCCCCTCTTCGGCCTGTCCGGGGTGCCCCTGGTCGCCGCGGGCCTGCCCGTCGAGGTCGCGGCCCGCGCCGTCTCGCTGGGCGCCGATGGCCTGACGGTGCTCGCGGTCCACGCCCTGGCGGCCGAAGCGGGCCTGTCCCGCGCCCCTCGCCTGCTGGCCGCGGCCCTGGTGGCGGTCCACCCCGACCTGGTGCTCTCTGCCCAGCTCACCCAACCCGAGGCGCTGACGGCCCTGTCCTTGACCCTGGCCGGCCTGGGTGTGGCCCTGGTGGCCCGCCGGGCCAGCCCGGGCCGGATCCTGCTGGCGGCCCTGCTCCTGGCCCTGCCCCTGCTGGCCCGCATGCAGGGCCTGATCGTGTCGCTGGTCGGCGTCAGCAGCCTGGTCCTGGCCGCAGCTGCCGCGCAGCAGGGGCGCCCGAGAGCGCGCTCCCTGCGGGCCCTGCTGGCGCTCCTCGCCTGTGTGCTGAGCCTGCAGCTCCCCCTGCTCGGCTTGTCTGGCCACCTCTGGGGGAGGCCCGCGGACCTGCCCTGGGCCGGGCGCATGGCCGCGGTCCAAGAGGACATCCAGTCCCTGGCCCTGGGCGCGCGTGTGCCCTCCTTCGTCACCCACGCCAGCGAGCCGTGGACGGCCCCCCACCCCAAGGAGCGCAAGGCGCTGCGCCGGGAGATCGCCCAGATCCCGACGGGCCTGCCCGCGACGCGGCTGCGCAGCCTGGTGCGCCTGACAGCCCGCATGGCGCTCCTCGACCATGGTGACATCCTGGTGATCCTGGGCCTGGGCCTGGCCGGGGCGCTGGCCCACGCGCTCCGCCGCCGACGCCCCGGTCTGCTGCTGGCCCTGCTGCCCGCCCTCGCCGTGGCCCTGGCCTCGCTGGTGATCTTCTCGGCCCGCCGCCACGTCTCGGTGCTGCTGCCCCTGGGGCTGACGGGCAGCGCGGCCCTCCTGGAGCTGCTGCCTGCCGGGCGCCTCCGGGGCGCGCTGGCCCTGCTCGTGGTCCCGGTGCTGGTGGGCGGCACCTGGGGCGACACCCGCCAGGCCCTGGTCGAGCTGCAAGCGCAGGCCGCACACGCCCGCCCCGCTGCCCGCCTGGGGCGCAGGCTGCGCACCGAGCTGCCCCAGGATGCCCGCCTGTGCGGAACCTCCGGGGCCGCCATCACGGGCGATGCCGGGGTCCTGCTGGAGACCAGCCAGCTCGCCGGCTGTCGGGCCGCGGGGGACCTGCCCGCCGCGCCGCAGGGCGAGCCCTGGCTGATGGCGGCCCGCCTGATGCCCGACACGGATGACCTGGCCCCCACCGAGGTCATCATCGACCAGGAAGGCGAGCTGCGGATCGCCTGGCCTCTGCCGGGTCTGGTGCTGGCCGAGCGGCGTCGGCGCGCCGGCCTGGCGCCGCCACAACACTACGTGCTCATCCCCCCGGGGCTGCCGGAGGGGCGGCCATGACCGGGCCCGGTATCCGGCGGGCCTCGCTGCGGGCCCGGCTCCTCCTCGCCGCCGCGAGCGCGGTGCTGGCCGTGGGCCTGGCCCTGTTCCTGGGGCGGACCTGGATGCTCGGCGTCTTCGCCCTCCCGACCGAGTCGGCGCGGATCATCGCGCCCCGCCTGGTGGATGGCCAGCCCCTCAACCTGCTCGTGCCCGACCTGCGCGGGGCGGTGGAGGTGGTCCCCGACCGGCCCCACGATCCGCGCGTGGCGGCCTCCCCGGAGGCCCGGTCCGAGATCCGCCGTCGCCGCGTCTTTCACGTGGACACCGACCACCTGGGCCTGCGAGGGCAGGCCGAGCCGGGCCCCCACCAGGGGCCGCGCGTGCTGCTGCTGGGCGACTCGGTCGCCTTTGGCTGGGGGGTCGAGCAGGACCGCTGCGTCGGCACCCGGCTGGCCCAGGCGCTGGGTGTGCCCGTGCTGCTGGGCGGGATCCCGGCCCTGCGGCCCG
>Ga0210033_1000203_pt1 | contig 54277 bp, 51 predicted proteins | sample CryGeymeta201501_FD_185465 | JGI IMG/M metagenome (GOLD analysis project Ga0210033, IMG submission 185465) | Groundwater microbial communities from Crystal Geyser aquifers in Utah, USA - Crystal Geyser metaG 2015-01 (SPAdes) (version 2) | ecosystem: Environmental > Aquatic > Deep subsurface >... | reverse complement strand
ACGCGGGAGGCCGTGTTCGCGCGCCAGATCGGTGACGATTCCATACTGCCCTTGCGCCGCGAGGGCGCGCGCGGCTACCTTGCAGGCTGAGGAGGGATGAAGAGGCTGTCTGGGGTGAGTCATGTCGGCTTGCTCCGATGTATTTGCAAACCGCGTCTATCGTCCCTCCTCGTCTTCCCCCCCAAAAAACACGACTTGTGGTGTCGCTAAGACTGTCCGGCTCGGATGACCGGTGCCCCTTTTTGCTTGAAGGGGCGCTGGAGGTAGGCCTCGACCCGCGGCACGGCCCCGCGCATGGCGAGCTCTACCAGGTGCTCTTCCGAGGCCTGCGAAGCGAGGCACGCGCGGTACGGGCCGCCTTGCCCGTGCCCGAGCGCGCAGTCCTCGGGCAGCCAGTCGTTGTAGGGCTCGCGCGCGCAGACCTGGCTCACGTCCTCGCGAAGGCGCGTGAGCACCGGCAGCTGTGAGGTGAGGATCATGGAGGTCTCGTCGTCGGTCCACAGGATCTCCTCGACGAGGTCGCCGATACCCTCCGAGTCGAACTCGTTGTAGAAGCTCTTGCAGCGCACGCGGTTGAGCTCTTTATGCTCGGCGGCTGCGATATTTTCGGCGTTGATCGACTCGTTCGCGCCGAGGCGCTCCTCGACGTAGGCCTCGGTCTCCGCGAGATCCGTGAACGCGGCCTGCATGACGGCGTGCTCCGGCCAGGGCTGAGCTTCGAGGCTCTTTCGCGCAGACGCGACGCGGCGACGCCAGCTGGCTTGGCCTTCTGGCGTGGAGAGCTCGGCGGCCTCTTCTGCGTTGGTGAACTGCAGGCCCATGCGGATGATGCGCAGGTCGTTGCGAACGTTCGCGACCATGCCGCGCTGAGACTCCGAGAGCTCGGCGGGCATCTGCGGGGGAGCTTGCGGGGTGGGAGCTGCTGCTGGGGGAGGGGCCGCTGCGGGGGCTGGCGCGGCGACGGCGGCGGGCGCTGGGTTGGTGAGCTCCTGCTGCCGCTGCGCCGACCACGCGAGGCGCTCTGCGATGTAGCCCTCGGTCTCGGTGATCTGGCGGTCCATCGCCTTCACGTCGGGGTGCTGTTGCGTGGGGATCCGTGAGAGCCCGTCCCGGCACCAAGCGATGTCCTTTGCGTAGCGATCAGCGCCCTCAGCGCTGGCGAGGTAGCGCACGTCGGCATCCTTGATGGTGTCGAGCTCCATGTGGATGCTGCGGAGCTTGCCGTCGATGCGGGTGAGGTAGGCCTGGTAGGAGTCGGGCAGCGGCTCCGCCTTCCCGAGGCCAGCGGCGGCTTGCTTGAGCGAACCGAGCGTGGGAGGTCCGGCGAGGGCCGGTAGGGCGAGCAGGGCGAGCAGGGCGACCGGGGCGTAGCGCGACATGGTGATCCTAGGTGATGCTCATGAGCTGAGCGTGACGCCCGTGAGCTTGTCCCAGAACACCTCGGCGCGCATAGGCGCGCACGCGATTCTCATGTGAGGTGCCTTACGACGCCGTTGGCCCGGAGCCTCGCTACCCCATCTCCGGCAGGGCGTTCCATCCGAGCGCTAGCCGCAGCAGCCACAGCAGCGAGTAGGGCACGAGCAGCCAGAAGATCGCCCAGGCCGCGAGGAGCGTGGGCGGCAGGCGTAGGGCGCGGTGGTTGCGCGTGATCAGCCGCACGCCGCCCAAGATGCCAGCGACGACGATCCACCAGAAGAGCAGGGCGCCCGCCGGGTTGAAGCCGAAGCCCGTGAGCGGGTGACCGCGCGTGGTCTGCACCCAGCTGCGCGTCATGCCGCAGGAGGGGCAGGGCAGGCCGGTGAGCTCCATAAAGCCGCAGCCGGGGCCTTGCGGCCAGCCCATGAAGGTGACGTGATCGGGGTCGATGGGCACGAAGAAGAAGGTGCTGCCGACCGCGCCGATGGCCATGAGCACGAGCGTCAGAGACCACGTCCACGCCGGGAAGCGGTAGCGCGCCGCCCGACGGGTGAGCTCCGCGAGGCGGTCCATCACGCGCGCGCCCCGTGGGTGTCGAGGAGCCAGGTGCGGAAGGTCTCGTAGTCGATGTCCATGTCCGTGCTGTGCTCCTGCAGGAGGGTGAGCCCCTGGAGGCTCGCCGGGAGCTCGGGGTCCACGCCCGCTTGCTCTTGCACGGGGATCGGGAACTTGGCCGGGTGCGCCGTCTCCAGGCTGATGCACGGGAGGCCTTGCTTGGCGTCGGGGCTCTCGAGGTAGCGCTGCAGGCCCGCCCAGCCGACGGCGCCGTGGGGCTCGACGAGCACGCGCCAGTCGCGCCACAGCTTGGTGATGGTGGCGCGGGTGGTGTCGTCGTCGACGCTGGTCGCCCAGAGGTCGCGGCGGAGGGCGTCGGCGTCCGGCTGCTTGGTGATGAGACCTGTGTGGTCCATCTGGCCGCCGTAGAGGTCGATGAGGCGCGCCAAGTTGGAGGGGTGCCCCACGTTCATGGCGTTGGACAGGCACTCTCGGGAGGGCTCGATCTTGTGGTAGTCGCCGGTGGCGAGCCAGACGGGCACCTCGTCATTCGCGTTGGTGGCGACGACGAAGCGGTCCACAGGCACGCCCATGCGCTTGGCGAGGAGGCCACCGACCAGGTTGCCGAAGTTGCCGCTTGGAACAGAGAAGACGACGGGCTCGCCCGGCGCCGCGACGCGGGTTGCGGCGTAGACGTAGTAGGCCGACTGCGGGAGCAAGCGCCCGATGTTGATCGAGTTGGCGCTGGAGAGCGGCAGCCCGGAGAGCGCGGGGTCCGCGAAGGCCTGCTTGACGAGGGCCTGGCAGTCGTCGAACTTGCCGCGCATGGCGAGGGTGCTGATGTTGCCGCCGAGGGTGGTCATCTGCTTGCGCTGGCGCTCGGAGACCTCGTCCACCGGGAAGAGCACGACGACGCGCACGCCCTCGACCCCGTGGAAGGCCTGGGCGACGGCGCTGCCGGTGTCACCCGACGTGGCCGTGAGGATGATGAGCTCCTGGCGCTGCTCCCGCACCAAGCGGCCGAGCAGGCGGCCCATCATGCGCGCGGCGAAGTCTTTGAACGACGCGGTCGGACCGCGGTCCAAGCGCAGGAGGTACTGACGGCCCATGCCGACGCGCTCGATGGGCACGTCGAAGTCATAGATCTCGTCGCACAGCTTGCGCAGCGAGGGCTCGGAGATGAGGCCGGTGGTGTAGCGGAGCAGGACCTCGGCGGCGACGTGCGCGTAGGGGCGATCGCGCAGATCATCGAGCTGCCGAGGGGTGAACGTCGGGATCTGCTCCGGTAGGTAGAGCCCGCGATCGGGGGCCTGACCGGTGAGCAGCGCCGTCCCCAAGGAGACGCCGCGGTGCGATCCGTTCGTGCTTCGGTAGGTGGTGGTCAAAGCGAGCCCTCCCGTTGGACCACGCGCCTAACGCGGCGTCTGCGGGATGGCCGTTAGGACGTGGACGCTTCGAGCCAACGCGCGACCTCGGGCCACCAAGGAAGCGCTGACCACATGGCGATGAGGTCCTCTGGGACGGGCGCTCGCACCGTCAGGCGCCCTCCGCCTGCGAGCGGAAGGTCGAGGGAGAGGCAGTGCAGCGCGAGGCGAGGGAGCCCGTGCTGCTCGCGAAACAGGCGGTTCGCTTTGGTGTCGCCGAGCTTGCTGTCGCCGAGCACCGGATGGTCGAGGCCGCGCAGGTGGCGCCGCACTTGGTGAATGCGCCCGGTGAGGGGGCGCGCCTCGATGAGCGCGCAGCGCGGCTCGCGGCTGGTAGCGACGCAGCGCAGCAGGGTGGAGGCGTCGCGCACGACCTCGTGATCGTCGATCAGCTGGCGGTCGATGCGCTGCCAGTCGTCGCCCAGCGTCCAGTGGCCGCGCACGAGGGCCAGGTAGCGCTTGTCCGCCTCGGGGCTCGTGAGCGACTCTTGCAGTGAGCGCGCTGATTCAGACGAGAGCGCGAAGAGCAGCGCCCCGGAGGTCGCCCGATCCAGGCGGTGCACCGGGTAGACCTTGCGGCCGAGCTGGTCACCGAGGAGCCGCTCTAGGAACGGGCCCTCGCGCGCGAGCGCGCTGCGGTGAACGGCGGCGCCGCTGGGCTTTTGAATGACGACCCAAGCGTCGGTCTGGTCGAGGATGGTCAGCATGGGCCCGCCTATCGAGCCGCGACGTTCGGTGCGGCGGTGGAAGGCTGGACGAGCGCGTGGTACAAGGCAGAAGGATAGGAGCAACCGATGCAACGCCTCGCCGCCCCAGCTGCCATCGTCGTCTTGGGCTTCGCGCTCGCGTGCGCGCCGGTCTACAACCCCGCGGCGGCCAACTTCGCGATGCTCGACAAGCGCGGCGACCTCAACGTGGAGGGAGGCCTCGGCGTCGAGGGCCTGCAGCTCTCCACCGCTTACGCTGCGACGGACCACCTCGAGGTGCGCGGCCTCGCGCAGGTCAGCCGCATCGACGACAACCGCTACGATCACCTCGCTGTGGGTGTGGGCGGCTACTTCGCCTCCCCCGAGGGCCTGCGCATCTCCGTCGACTACGACATCGGCCCCACCCGCGCGCTCGGCGTCTACGAGAGCACGCGCTTGTCCGGCGTGGGGCTCAAGCAGAGCGTGTCGCTCGGCATCGGCATGGAGCAGCCGAACTTCGCGATCGGCGTCGTGTCGCGCCCCGGCTTGTACACCTTCTGGCACGACGCGCAGTCCAGCCGCGAAGGCACCTCGTGGATGAGCTTCGACGAGACCTCGCTCGTGCTGCGCGTCGGCTCCCCGCGCTACAAGTTCGAGGCGCAAGCAGGTGTTTGGGTCCCGTTTGAGGTCTCGCCCGACGTGGACATCGGCGTGCCCTTTCCCTTTGTGTTCGGCCTCGGCTTCTCGGCGGACTTCCCCACCGCGGAGCTGCGCGAGCAGCGCAAGCAGAGCAAGCCGTGAGGCTCCTCGTCGCCCACACCTGGGATGGCGTCGCTGCCCCCGCAGACGAGCAGGTCACCCTCGCGCTGTCCTGGGACGATGACGCGCTCTGCATCGACGTCTCAGCGCCGCTGCACGGCGATCCTCCGCCCGCCGTGCCCCCCGGCCCAACGCCGGGGCTCTGGGAGCACGAGGTCGTCGAGCTGTTCGCGGTCGGCCAAGACGGTCGCTACACCGAGGTTGAGCTCGGGCCGTACGGGCATCACCTCGTCCTGCGCTTGGACGGCGTGCGCCAGCTGCGCGACCAGCTGCACCCGCTGGAGCTCGCCGTGGAGCGCCGCGACGGCCGGTGGTCCGCGCGTGCGCGCCTCGCGATCCCGCTGCTCCCGCCTGGGCCGCTGCGGGTGAACGCCTACGCGATTCACGGCGAAGGCGCTCAGCGCCGCTACCTCTGCCACACGCCGTTGCCTGGACCGCGCCCCGACTTTCACCAGCCGGATCGGTTCACGGCGCTCTTGGGGCGCTGAGCACGACACGTCCTGTCGCAGAGTGCGCTTTCGGCCTTTGTCGAACGAACGAAGTGCGCTAGTGGCGGGCCATGCCACTTACCCTCCTTCATGTCGTCCTCGCGGTCGCCGGTGTCCTCGGCGTGCTGCTGCTCCTCGAACTCAAGACCTCGCGCCCCGACGGCACGCCGATCAAGGAGCACCCCTTCCGCGTGTTGCTGGCCACGGTCATGCCCACGCGCACGGAGAGCCAGGTCTACTTCGACGCCTGGGCCGACGCGACCAAGCTCGTCCCGTACCTGGACCGCGCCAAGGGCGAGTTCAACGCGAACATGACGCACGCGCTCGTGTACGCCGCCATGATCGGCCTCAAGGAGACGCCGTGGATCAACCGCTTCGTCATGGGGCGCCGGATCTACCAGCGCAACGGCCGCTTCGTCACCTTCTCCATCAAGCGCACCAAGAGGTCGGGCAAGGCCAAGATCTCCGAGATCAAGACCGAGCACACGGACGACATGGACTTCCGCGCCCTGTGCGACAAGGTGAACGCAGGCATCTCCGAGGAGCGCTCGGGCAAGGAGACGAGCGCGGACAAGGAGTTCAAGTTCTTCACCTTCTTCCCGCGCGTCGTGCTTCGCCAGGCGCACTACTTCTTGCGCTGGCTCGACTACTACAACCTGCTCCCCTCCAAGTTCATCCACGATGACGGCATGTACACGAGCATCTTCCTGGCGAACCTCGGGTCCGTGGGCATGGAGCCCGGCTACCACCACCTCTACGAGTGGGGCAACTGCCCGATCTTCATCATGGTGGGCGCGGTCGAGGACCGCCTGTCGATGGTGGACGGCGAGGTCGTCGCCACCCCCAGCCTGCACCTGCGCTTCACCTACGACGAGCGCGTCGGCGACGCCCTCGCGGCGCTGCACGGCTTCGGCGCCATGATCCGCGTGCTGGAGAACCCGGAAGAGGAGCTCGGCGGCCTGGCCTAGAGCTCGGGCTCGTCGTCGCCCGCGTCGACCTGAGGCTCCGGCGCGGAGGCCGCCATGAGCTCGCGCAGGGCGGCGAAGAGCTGCTTGTAGGCCTTGCCGCGCTTGGCGGCGGCCTCGTCCTTTCGGGCGTTGGCGACCAGCTGGCGGAGGCGCTGGCGGTCGGCGTCGGCGTGCGCGTCGAAGAGCGCGGTCACGACCTCGTCACCACCGGCCAGGAGCTGGTCGCGCCAGCGCTCGGCGGCGTCGAGCTGGGCTTGAAAGGCCGTGTTTCCGTCGCCACCCTCGGTGATGCCGAGGGCGAGGGCGAGGGCATCTTGGTCGGCCTCGCGCAGGACTGAGGCGAGGCCGAGGATCAAGCGGCGCTTGGCGCCGTGGGCCGAGGGCTTGACCTTGCGGATCGCGGCGAGGGCCTCGCGCGCGTCGTCGGGCAGGGGCACGGTGGCGAGCAAGCTCTGCGGCGCGACGAGCAGCGCCTCGACGATGGCGTCGGCTTGCACGGCGGGGGCTCGCTTCTGCCGGCGGCTGGGGCGGTAGGGCGCGAGGTGGACGGGCTCTTCGTCGTCGCGCACCCACTGAAAGGTCGTCTTGGCCATGGGGCCTCCTGGGGGGCCACCCTATCCCGCGGCGGGCAAGAGGCAGCCCATCACGAGGTCGTCGATGAACTCTCCGCTTGAGAGGCGGACAAAGCAGCGCCGTCGCCCTTCAAGCACGAAGCCGACGCGCTCGTAGAGGCGGATCGCGCGGTCGTTGTCGGCGCGCACATAGAGCTCGACGCGCGACAGGCCGAGCCGCGGCGCGCGCTCAAGCAGCGCAGAGATGAGCGCGAGGCCGACGCCGCGCCCCTGGGCGAAGGGGTTCACGCCGACGGTGAGGACGCCGACGTGGCGCACCCCGGCCGCCCCAAAGCGGTAGAGCGTGGCTTCGCCGACGACGATGCGCGCCTCGATGGCGACCAGGTACACGCCGGTCCCTGGCGCGAAGCGCTCCCGGAGCGCGTCGTCGAGGTTGTCGGCGAAGCGCGTCAGCGGGAGCACGTCCGAAGGCTCGATGACCATGCCCCGCCCGTCCTCGGCGAGGGCGCGCTGGAGCCGGTGCAGGTCGGCCGCGTCTCCGGGGCGCGCGTCGCGAATCGTCAGCAAACTAGCGGTTCTCAGCGATGTAGGCGTCGAGCTGGCCCGCGTTGCCCTGCATCGCCTCCACGGCGCGGTCCAAGGCCCAGGTGTCAGGCACGTCCATGCCGATGAGGCGCGCGTCCACCCACAAGGTCTCCATGCGGCGGGTGCCCGTGCCCTCGGGGAAGAAGACCGAGTAGGCGTACTGCTGCTGCAGCACGAAGACCGACGAGCTCATGCGCGCTGGCGTGGGGGCGAGCTCGCGCTGCACCAGGGCGACGGTGCCGTCCTGGAGCGTAATCCAGCGCCACTCGCGCGAGAAGTCCTGCTCGGACACGCCAAAGAAGCCGGTGTCGGTGCTGCGGGTGCCCGAGAGCGAGTAGGTGTCGCACGCGTGCGCCAAGAAGCAGTCGACGTCCCCTACGCCGGTGGCCTCGTAGCCGACAGTGCGCAGCTGAACCTGGGTCATGTCCGCGGTGGTGACGACCCACGCGATGTCGTCCAGCGACGAGGTCATCGCCGTGGTGGCGGCGGCGCCGAGGATGTCGATCTCCGCGCTGCTGGTGACGCCAGCCGCGGCGAGGTCCGCGACGGTGAGGTTGTCGACCCGGTAGCCCGTCTCTAGCTCGGCGCGGTTGAGCGAAGTGTACGGGATAAGGCCCTCGGCCGCAGCTTGCTGGTACGCGTCGTCGTCCTCGGTGAAGTGCACGAAGCCGTACACGACGAGCGCCTCCAGGTCGTCGGGGGCGTCGATGACCTTGCAGGCGGTGAGGGCGAGGGCTGGGACGAGGATGAGGTGTCGCATGGGCGAACTCTAGCCCGGCAAAGCACGGGTGTCGTTCACGAATCGTCGCCGTGCGCGCGGTGCTACGGCGGTGCGCCGGCGGCGGACCAGACCTGCTCGACCACCAGCGGCTCCTGCCCGTCCCCAACGAACACATAGCGGTTCGGACCGTCTTGCCAGGTGGTCGCTTCGCCGCGCACCACCCACTTGAGCTCCAGCAGCGAGCCGGTGGGCACCGTGACGGTAGCGACGCCGTTTACGGCGGGCAGGCCGCGATCGGGGGACCAGTTGCCGAGCTCGGGGCCGGTGCCGACGAGGACGGCGTCACCGGCTGGGGCGCCGCGCAGGTGCAGCTCGACGAGCCGCTGCTGGACGGGCACCTCGCGGGGGGGCTCGAAGCTTACGCTGACCTGGAGCGGCTCATCGGTGAGCACTACCCTCCCGAGCTCATTCGGGTGGACCCGGAGCAGCTCCAGACGATGCGGTTCGTAGCTCGCGATGACGGTGCGGCCGGACACGAGCGAGGGGTGGGCGCCGCGCTGGCGCAGTCCCGCTGAGATGCGCTCTTGGAGCGGATCATCGCGGAAGACCATGTCGCCGCGGTTGGCGGGCTCGGTGGCGCCATCCAGGCCGACCTCGGTGCCCCACGTGAGCGAGGGCTGGCCGCGCGTCGCTAGGAGCAGGTCGACGGCGCTGCTCACCTTGGCCGCGTCGCCGCCGCACTCGGAGCGCACGCGCGGGGTGTCGTGGTTGTCGAGCATGGTGACGAGCTGCTCGGGGTGCGTGTAGAGCCGGTCCATGCTCAGCACGGCGCCGACGCGCCCCACGCCCGCGCCCTTGCAGAAGGTGTCGATGATCGCGTAGCGAAGCGGGAAGTCGAAGACGCTGTCAAAGGCGCCCGCCGCCCAGTCGGCCTGGAGCTGCACGGGATCGCCGTCGAAGACCTCGCCGATGAGCTGGAAGCTGGGCCCTCCCTTGGCGTGCGCGGCGGCCGACATGCGCGCTTGGAAGTCGAGGGGCATGTGGCGCACGGCGTCGACGCGAAAGCCGTCGGCGTCGACGCGGTCGATCCACGGGAGCGTCTGCTGCTTGAGCCACGCTTCCACCTCGGGCTGCTCTTGCGCGAGGTCGGGCAGGCCGTGAACCTGGCGAACGACGCGCTGCACCGGGTCGCTCCAGTCCTCGATGTCGACGGCGGGGTGAAACCAGTCCGGGTGCTCGGCGCGCACGGGGGCGTCGTAGCCGACGTGGTTCCACACGACGTCGAGCACCAGCCGCATGTCGCGCTCGTGCAGGCCGTCGGCGAGGGCGCGCAGGGCCGGCTCACCGCCGAAGCGCGGCTCCACCTGGCCGGGGTCGTCGACCCAATAGCCGTGGTAGGCGCCCCACGGGCCGATCTTCTCGGTGCGCGTCTTCCACACGGGCGAGAGCCAGACGGTGTCAAAGCCGAGCGCTTGGATGTGGTCGAGGTGCGCGAGCACGCCCTGCAGATCGCCCCCGTGGAAGGCCCCCGGGTCGGAGAGGTCGATGGCGCCGTCGTTTCCGGGGTCACCGTTCGCGAAGCGGTCGACCATCGCGAAGTAGATCGCGTGGGAGGGCGCTGGGGCGGCGGCGTGTAGAGGCTCAGCCGGCGGCGCTTTGGACGCGCAGCCGGCGAGGGCGAGCGAGGTGAGGAGCGTGCGAGTCATGGGCGCCGATTGTAGCACCCGCGCGCGCGCTACCCGTGCTGCGTCGCCGCCCACTCCAGCGCCTTGATGGTGCTCTTGGCGCTGGGGCCGAACTTGGCCTGGGCGAGGGCCGCGATCTGCTCGGTGTCGAGCGCCCCGCTGTGCTGCAGCACCCAGCCGAGGGCGGCTACGGCGGCGCTGGCGGTGCCCACGCTCTTGCGGAAGGGCAGGTGCAGGACGCGGCAGGGCAGGCCCTCGGGGTAGGGGAGGGTGTCGTCGACCAGCACGACGGTGTTGGGGCCGACGCGCTTGAGGTCGCCGCCCACCTTGAGGCGGTTGAGGCCGTCCAGCGAGGTGGCGATGACGGCGTCGGCGACGTCCATGCCCGTGTAGTGGATGACCTCGGGGGAGAGGATCAGCTCGGAGAGCGAGAAGCCCGTGCCCTGGGTGACGAGGTTGTCGTTCTTTTGCGTGGCGAAGAGGCCAGCGCGAACGCCGATCTCCGCGACCATGGCGGCGGCGGACTGCACGCGCTCGCCGGCGGTGCCGGCCATGACCACGCGCAGGGGCTTAGTGAGGTTGTGCGTGGCGGGCGGGAGCTCGGCCTCTTCCTTGGCGGCCTTGGGCTTGCCCGGTCGGGCGACGGCCTGGCGCGCGGTGAGGCGCTCGGTGCGCTTGACGCGGACGCCGCAGGGCTCGCCCGTGGCCTCGGCGAGCGCTTGCAGCTTGCGGCCGGTGATGTCGTTCCACTTCACGCCAAAGGCGGTGCAGAGCTCGATGATCTCCACCACGGAGAAGCCGGGGTGCTCGATGGCCTCCACCAAGCGCTCAGCGAGCGCACCGTCGTGGGCGACCTCGCGGGCGATGAAGCTGGCGCCTGCGCTGCGGAGGATGCCGACGATGTCGAGCGGCGGGATGGGGTTGCCCGCGGGGGTGCTGGCGGTGGTCCAGTCCTGCGGGGTGAGGCCCGAGGCCTGGCCGCCGGTCATGCCGAACACGCCGTTGTTGTGGATGATGACGGTGAGGTCGACGTTGAGCTGCGCCGCGGCGACGAGGTGCAGCAGGCCGATGTTCGCGCCGCCGTCGCCCATGACCACGACGGTCTTGAGCTTGGCGTCGCCGAGCACGCCGTCGGACAGGCTGATGCCGGTGGCCATGGCCGTGGAGCGCCCGTGGGTGGTGTGCACCGTGTGCAGCGTCGGGAAGAGCTTGTCGATGAGGCCGACGCAGCCGATGTCCGACACGAGGCAGAGGTTCTCGCGCGTGCCGTCGCGCTCCTCGAAGACCTCGAAGGCCTTGGCCATGGCGTTGACGATGAGGGTGTGCCCGCAGCCCTTGCAGTAAGGAACCGGGATGTCCGCCAGGATAGGCGCGCTATTGGCCGATGACATCGAGGATCTCCTGCGGCTTGATGAGGCCGCCGACGCGGTTGAGGCCGATGACCTGGCGGTCGCCGAGCAGCGGTTGAAGCACGTAGCGGTACTGCCCACCGAAGTTCTCTTCGGGGACGATGACGCGCTTGATGCCAGCGAGCACCTTGGCGAGCGCGGTGCGGGGCAGCGGGAAGAGCGTGCGCACCGTGCCGAGCGACACCTTGAGGCCCTGGGCGCGCGCGGCGGCGACGGCGTCGCGCGAGGCGCGCGCAGAGACGCCGTAGGAGAGCACGAGCGTGTCGGCGCCCGGATCCTCGTCGAAGTCGATGCGCCCGAGCTCGGGCTCGGCGGCCTGAATCTTGGCCTCCAAGCGCTCCAAGTTGGCGAGGGTGTCAGGGTCGTTCTTGCGCAGGTTGCCCTGCTTGTCGTGGGCGGAGCCGGTGACGGTGACCGCTTGCGCGCCGCCGACGGGGGCGAAGGCCGGCACGTCGGTGAGGGTCTCGAAGCCGTAGGGAACGAAGGGGCCGTCGCCGTTGTAGGTGGGGCGGGTGACGGTGAGGGGCGTGGGGAGCGCGTCGAGGTCGACGACCTCGCTGGTGGAGGCCACTTCCTTGTCGGAGAGCAGCACGACCGGCGTGCGTAGGCGCTCCGACCACTCGAAGGCGCGCAGCGTGTCCTCGTAGGACTCGGCGGCGGTGGAGGGCGCGAAGACCGGGATGGCGTAGCCGCCGCTCACGGTGCCCATGACCATGTGGATGTCGCCCTGCGCGCCTTGGGTGGCGGCGCCGGTGCTCGGCCCGAGGCGCTGCACGAGCACGACGACGAGCGGCGTCTCCGTCATGAGCGCGTAGCCCATCGTCTCCACCATGAGGCAGTAGCCGGGGCCCGACGTGGCGGTCATGGCCTTGGTGCCGCGGAGCGAGGCGCCGACGACATACGAGAGCGAGGAGATCTCGTCGGGCGCGGCCATCGCGACGCCGCCGCAAGCGGGCAGCAGGCGCGTGAGGTCGGTGTAGACCTGGCTCGCGGGGGTGATGGGGTAGCCAGCAAAGAAGCGGCAACCCGCGTCGATAGCGGCGCGGGCGGTCATTGCGTTGCCGGTCGTGAAGACGCGGTTGGTAGATGAGGCGGTCATACCCATCGCGCTATCCGGGCGAGGCCGGGGCGACGAGAGCGGCGGGGCGCTTAGGGGTGTGTTCTTGGACTACTTAGGTTCGTCGGGGGCCATCCACGCGTGCAGCGCCTCGCCCTGCTCGGGGAAGCGCCCGCGACAGGCCTGAGTTTGGGTGACCGAGGTGGCGGCGGCGATGCAGGCGGTGACGTCCGACAGCTCGCCGATGCGATCATCTTGCTTGCACCGGACGAGTACGCCGTTCGCCATCTCGTCGACGCGCTCCAGGAGCTCTTCGGTGGTCAGCCTCCCGGACGGGTCTCCCGCGCTCTGCACGTTCTCGCGGAAGAGCTGACGCAGGTGCTCGGCGAAGGACTCGCAGGTGGGGGCGTCGTCGGGTGAGGAGACCGGGGGCTGTACGGGGAGCACGACGACGTCCGCTGGCGGAGCGGGCGTGGGGACCGTGGCGGGCGTCGGCGAGGAGGAGCAAGCGGCGAAGAGCAGGAAGAGGGCGGTCGTCATGGCGGCTCCGGTGCGAGGCTCCAGCCTATCGCGCGGCGGTGAGGAGCGGCGCATCTCAATGGACGGGCGGGCGATGACAGGCCTCGCCCCGCAGACGCGGTCGCATTACAGGTTGTTCGGGCATACCAGCGCTAAGTGAGCCCGCAAGCGAGGGGTCATGGTCGCGCTGTTCGCGTTGTTGTTCACTGCGCTGCCTATTGTCGCCAGCGCCCAGTCCTGCCCGCCCGTCGATCGCACCGAGCTCGGCGCGCGCCTCATGGCGGCGCAGGACGCCGTGGATCGCGGTGACATCGAGCGGCAAGCCTCCGAGGCCGCGCGGCTGTTCGACGCGGTCCCCTGCCTCGACTTTGCCCCCACACCTCGAGAGTGGGCCGATGTGCTCGTCAATCAGGCGATCGGCGCCTTCGCCCGAAACGAGCCATGGGAGGGCCTGCTCGCTACCGCGGTGCGGCTCCGGCCTGGGGTCGACCGCTACGTCTCGGCGGCGCACCCCATCGCAGCCTGGGAGCCGCCTCCCCAAGGCGGCGCGACGCGCCTGCTGCCCGAGGGCGTCTTCGTCGACGGCCGCGCAGCGCAGGCGCTCCCGCTCGACGGTGCTGTGCACCTCGTGCAGCGGCGCAGCGGCAACTGGTGGACCTCCATCCTACTCAATGGCGAGGATCTCCCCGAGAGCTGGCTCACCGAGCGCGTCACGGGGCCATCGGGGCTCTGGCTGGGGGCGCGGCTCTCGGTGGGAGCGACGGCTGCGGGCTGGGTGCAGGCGCAGCGGGCCGACGTACACAGCGCGTGGGTGCGGCCCAGCGACGTTGATGGCGGCGGGCTCGCGGCGGCCGAGCTGACGCTCAGCTCGCGGCTGCCGGTGGGTCTCGTGCTCCGCGGGCGAGTGGGCCTCTCGGGCCTCGCAGCGGGCGCCGGCGACGCAGACGTCGCCGCTGTGTGGCTGCGCGAGCGCGGCTGGTTCGGCCTCGGCTTCGCGACCCTCGACGCGGTCGCGCTGGAGGGCGCTTCCGGCGCGCGGCGCATGCGCGTCAGCGGCGCTGTGCTCACGGCGCGGCGCTCGTCCGACGGCCTCGTCGGCGACGTGTCGCTGATGCTTCGCCCCGGCGGCGGCTCCCTCGACGGGCGCCTCGGCAGGCGCTTGCGCGCGGACTCGCCGTGGGAGGCGGTCGTGAGCGTTCACGGGGCCACGCTGGCGCTGGCGCAGCGGTACGACGGCGCCGTCGACCGTGTTCGGTGGGCGCAGCTCGACGCCTCCTTGCTCGTTTCCTATGTCGTAGGAGGCCGCTGATGCTCGCGATAATGCTGCCACTTCTCGCTTACATCCAGGCTTATGGCGCCGAGATCACCGTGTGTGGAGGCGCCGACCCGGCGTGCGCGTTCACGTCGCTGCGAGCGGCGATCACGGCGTCTTCGGCGGGCGACGTCATCCTGCTCGGCGCGGGCCGCTGGAGCGAGCCGCTCTACATCGACCACAGCTTGCGCATCGCCGGCCTCGACGGCGCGACCCCCACGCTGGACGGTGCGCTCGGTGTCGCAGATCCCACGGTGCAGCAGGTCATTGACGTGTGGGGGCCGGGCACCACGCTGGAGCTAGAGAACATCAACGTGAGCAGCGTCGTGGGGCGCGCGCTGCGGGCTGAGAACGCCGAGGTCGTGCTCACGGGCGGCGTGTACGCCACGGGCGGTGTCGTCGAGTATGGCGGCGTCTTGCTCGTCGTCGGCGGGAAGCTCACCGTCGACGGCGCGGCGCTCGCGCGCGGCTGGGCCTCGATCGACGGCGGCATCTTGTACGCGGACGGCGCAGAGGTCGTGATCGCGAACACTCAGGTCGAGGGTGGGCGCGCTGGCAAAGCAGGCGGTGGGCTCGCGATCGCGGGAGGCGGCTCGCTGTCGCTGCTGTTCGCTGACGTCATCGGCAACCGCGCCGGCACCTACGGCGGCGGCGTCTATGTCGCCTCGACCTCGCGCGCGGACCTCGCGAACGCGGACTTCGTCGACAACGTCGCGGGGAGCGGCGGTGGCGGCCTCGCGTGTCTCGGGTGCGAGCTCGAAGCCGAGGCTGGAGAGTTTCGCAGCAACAGCTCGCTCTTTGGCGGGGGCGGCTACGTCAACGGGAACAGCGGGCAGGGGTACCGGGCCCAGGTCCGCAACGTGTTCTTCGTCGGCAACACCGCGGACAACGGCGGCGGTGGCTTGCGCGTCGGCGGCAACGGCGACCTGCAGCTAAGCGCGTCCAACTTCTGCTTCAATCAGGCCGCCGCGATTGGCGGGGGCCTGCTGATTCGAAGCGACGCCGACGGCGCGCTCACGCAGTCGCTGTTCGTGGGGAACGCGTCGTCGTCCGGCGCGGCGGCGGCCATCGGCAGTGACGTGATCGCCTTCACCCAGAACACGGTCGCGTGGAACACAGTCGCGCGAACCGAGCACGCGATCGCGCTCAATGCTGGGTCGGTGTTGCTTAACAACAACCTGTTCTTTCACGAGGTTGGTGCGGCGGTTGAGCTGGGGGAGCGGGCCGACGAGCTCGTTGACGTTCGGTACAACGCGTTCTGGGCGACGGGAGCGTTGGTCCAGTCGACGGGCGCTGCCCCGCCGGTGAACCACCACCCCATCCTCATGGACCCGCGCCTCACCGACGCGACGCCGACCTGCGACCCCTTCCGCTTCGAGCACGGCGCGCGCAGCGGGCTGCGCGACACTGGCGATCCCACCGTCTTCGACCCCGATGGCACGCGCTCGGACGTCGGCATCTTCGGGGGCCCGATGGATATGGCCTACGAGGAGGAGTTCTTCGACTACGACGGCGACGGCTCGCCCATGGTCTACGACTGCGACGACGGAGACGTCTATGTGTACGACGGGGCGGTGGAGTCCTGGTACGACGGCGTCGACCAGGACTGCGACGGGCGCTCGGACTTCGACGCCGACATGGACGGCTACGACGCCGCTGCGTACGGCGGGGACGACTGCAACGACGCCGACGAGCGCGTTCACCCGGGCGCGTACGACCTCGCGCGCGACGGCGTCGACCAGGACTGCGACGGCGCGGACCAACGCGACGCCGACCACGACGGCTTCCCGGCGTCCCACACCCGCGGCGAGCTCAGCCCGCTGGTCGACTGCGACGACTCGCGCGCGGACGTCTACCCGGGCGCGCTCGAGCTCCCTGATGACGTGGACCACAACTGCGACGGCAGCCCCGGCCTGCCCATCCCGCTGCAGGTGGTGGGCTGCCAGGCCGCGCCGAGGTCCGCGAGCTGGTGGGGCCTGATCGCCTTGCTCAGCGCGTCGCGCTCCAGGCGTCGAGCTCGGCGTTGAGCCGGCGGTGCAGCAGCGGGGCGGCCTCGGAGAGGGCGTCCGCCTCGCGCTGATGCGAGAACTGCAGGAAGACCGGCAGGCTCCAGCTCACGGTGTGGGCGTTCGCGAGGTCGTCCTTGCGAGCGAGGGTGACCGTGACGTCAACGGTCCAGCGAAAGCGGCCCGCGACCTGGGCGTAGAAGGACGGGTGCGCCTCGACCAACAGGAGCAGGTCCTGTGGGGCGTCGGTCGCCGCGAGCTTGAGCCGCGCGGGCGTGCTCGGGGCCTCGGCAAAGGCGGCGGGCATCGCGCTGAGCGTGACGGGGCGCAGATCGTGGGCGGTGAGGGCCGCTGAGAGGGCCTCCATCACGCGATCCGGGAGCTCGGTGTCGGTGGGGTGGTCGTCGGACTCCAGCGCGGTAGCGAGGCCGATGGGCGCCGCCGAGGCCGAGGTGGTGGGGGCTGCGTGGGGGGCGCAGCTCGCGAGCAACAGGGTGAGGAGCAGGGCGCGCATCAGAACCAGACCTCCGTCTCGAGGCTCACCATGTGGTGCAGGTGCCGCTCCACGTTGCCGAAGTCGTTGTATTGATCGAGGCTCTCGACGAAGTCATTGCCGAAGGCGTTGTTCTGCGTCGAGTACTGCGCGCCGTAGAGCAGGCGCAGCGACGGGCGGGAGAAGATGCCTGGCCCCAGGGGGTTGAGCACCAAGCCGCCCTTGCCCTGCACCGTGACGCGTGTGTCGGCGTCGCCGTACTCGAAGCCGTGGGAGTCGGCGGTGCCGCTCGTGTTTCGGAAGATCGAGTCCGCGTGCTGGCGGTAGGCGTTGCCGTTCACGCTGCGCTCGCTCGCGAGGCTGCCCTCGACCAGCAGGTGCGTGGTGGTGGTGAGGTAGACCTGGTTGCGCAGGACCGTGGACGCGACGACGCGGTTGTGGTCCGAGGGCGCGAGCGTGTTGTCCGCGTCGCGAAACGAGGCGTAGTACGCCCCCCAAGCGATGTCGTAGCGGTCTGGGATCACCTTGAGCTGGAGCTCGTCGCCGATCTCCAAGCGCGCGCGCTGGTCGGTGAGCTCGGTGGTGTACAGCGTGTAGGCGCGGCCGTTGAACAGCTCGGAGGAGGAGCGCTCCGGGTGCGCTGTGCCGTAGCTCAAGAAGAGGTTGTTCCACACGACGGGGCCAAACCCGCCAAAGCCCACGTAGCCGATGAGCTTGTAGCTGTGCGCTGACGTAGCCACCGGGTTCGGGAAGAGGTCCTCTTGCCCAGGGTTGGCGGCGAGCCAGTTCTGGGCCACCTCGCCGCGCAGCCAGTCCTCGTAGTCGAGGCCGGGGGTGGCGTAGGGGGCGCTGCGCTTGCCGGTGACCTGCGGCTCCAAGAAGGCCTGACCGCCGCCGCCGAGCTCCAGCTTGCCGAGGCGCAGGCGCGCCGCCGCGCCCGGGGTGAGGATCGTGTTGTACGCGTCGGGGTGCAGCGTGAAGCCCGCGTCGCCGAAGCCGAACAGCAGCTCCAGGTGGTCGGTGTTCACGTGCCCGGACAGGCCCACGCTCTCGTGGAAGAGGCTGGCGGGGCGGAAGTCGTACAGCCCTAGATCGCCCATGTACCAGTCGAGCGTTCCCATTTGCCAGGTGACCCCTGGGATGAGCACGTTGCCTGCCTCGACGTAGACTTGGCTGAGGCGCAGGTGATCCAGGGTGCCGTTGCCAGCGTCCGCCGCCCCGATGGAGCCGCCCTCGATGCGCGCGTGCACCCGCGTCCAGGGCTCATCGCTGCCCTTCACGGGCTCGGCGAGGTCCATGCGCAGGTCGAGCACCCCCCACGAGCGCTCGTTCATGAGCCGCCCGTAGAGGTTCCAGTAGCCGAGGGCCCCGTCGCCGCCTTGTAGATCGGGGCGCGCGGCCACTCGGAAGTAGCCGCCGACGTCGGTGCCGGCGTGGGCGGGGCTTGCGAGGAGGAGGAGGAGGGCGAGCATGCTCGGCAGCCTACGCGAGGGGGATCGCCGCGGTCTACCCTCGGCGACGCAGCGCTCGGGGCGCGCGGTGGTAGTGACGCGAAGACGTAAGCTTCGTCCGCTTCGTGGAACGTGACTCATTCGTGAGTTACGTCTGCTGTCTGGAGGCATATTGAGCGCAGCAGATGACGCCGTCACGGTGCTGGTAGAGCTCGGGATGAACCGCAACGAGGCGCTCGCCTATGTAGCGCTGTTGGAGCACGCGGGCGACCAGGGCGCCACCGGCTACGAGGTGGGCGCGAACTCGGGCGTGCCTCGCAGCGCGGTCTACAAGATCCTCAGTCGCTTAGAGGAGCTTGGAGCTGTGTTCCCAGTCGGCGAGAGCCCCACGCGCTACGTGCCCACCGACCCCCAGCGCTTCGTCGAGGCCATGCAGCGCACCTTCGCCTCGCGCACGGCGCGCGCCGTGGATCGCCTCGGCTGCCTGTCGCGCCGCGCCCGCCCCGAGCCCGTTTGGACGGTGTCAGGCTATGACGAGGTCATCGCCCGCGCGGACGCGATGATCCGCGGCGCCCGCTCGTCCATCTACCTGTCCGTGTGGGAGCGCGAGCTTCACCGCCTTCGCCCTGCATTGGAGGCCGTCGCCGATCGCGAGCTGCACTGCGTCCTGCACAGCGCCGCCCCCATCGCCGAGCCGCCCCAGGGATTCTCCACCTGGTTCGGCGGCGTCGGCGTCGACGTGAGCTGGTCGCACAAGGTGCTCGTCGTGGTCGACCGCGACCAAGCGCTCATCGGCGGCGCAGAGCCCGAGGCGGACAACCACGCGGTCTGGACGAGCAACCCCTCGCTGGTCGACGTCGCCACCAACCACATCGTGCTGGACGTCACCCTCATCGCCCGCGCGTCGGGTCGCGACTGCGACGCGGCGGTCATCCCCATGATGCGGCCGTTCCTCGGGCGGAAAGAGCGGGGGTAGGCGCCCGACTCGGCCCGGACGTCAGCGCTGGGCGTGGACCTCGGCGCTGGCCCGACTTGGGTGTCAGCGGTGATACCAACCGGGGCTTGGGCGCTTTTGCGTTGCGTCTCCGCGCCGAGCTTCGCAAAGGTCGCCAGACGCGAACCGGCCGCGGCGTTCCCCGCCGCGGTCGCTTGGCGGACCGGGCTGGACGGCGGCGCTGTCGGGAAGCGGTGGGGCGGTTTGGGCGTCAACGAGTGTGAAATTTTCACGCGGCGCTTGTGCCTCCCGCTCGGCGCGCGTAGAAGGAGGCACGCTATGGAGAAGACGATGCTCATCGAGTTCACCGTTGCAAACTACCGCTCCTTCCGTGATCCGGTGACGCTCAGCATGGAGCCTGTCGCTCGGCTCCGCGCTCGGGACGAGGAGGTGAACACAGCGAACGTGGCCGCGACGGCGCACGGCGACGTGCTCCGGGTGGCGGCGGTCTACGGCGCCAACGCGAGCGGGAAGTCGAACCTCATTCGCGCGATGGGCGTGCTGCGCGACATGGTCGTGAACTCAGCTCGCGAGGGACAAGCGGGCGATGCGGTGCCCGTGGAGCCATTTCGACTCGACCCGACCTCCGTCACCGAGCCGACGGAGCTGGAGGTGGTCTTCTTGCTCGGCACCAAACAGGTGCGCTACGGCGTGGCGGCGACGCGTGAGAAGATCACACGCGAGTGGCTGCACGTCGCTGAGGCGGGCGGGGAGGAGCAGCTCGGCTTTGAGCGCGAGGGCGAGGGCTGGCGCTATGGGTCGGCGTGGGAAGCGGATCCTTCGCTGGAGAAGAAGACGCGCACCGGTGCGCTGCACCTGTCCGTAGCGGCCGCGTTCAATCATGGATTCGCGCGGGAGCTCTTGCCGTGGTTTGTTCGGTGGCGCCCTCGTCGGGCTGCAGATGACGCGAAGGCGATGGAATTGACGAAGCGCTTGCTTAGGAATGTAGTTCAGAGGCCGATTTTGCTCGCGTTGGTGCAGACCATGGACCCGAGCATAGAGGATCTCGTAGTCGAAGCTGAGGTTCTTCCAGCCGAACTCTCCGACGCGATGGATGCGATGGAGCCCGACGTCGGAGGCGTCGCGCGTCAGGTCCTCCAACTGATGGCCCGTCGCTTCGCACCCATTCGAACCATTCATCGTGCGAATCCGGACGCCCCCCCGGTGCAGTTCCGCTTGGAGGACGAGTCCGAAGGGACCCAGCGCGTCATCGCACTGGCTGGCGATCTCCTAGGTGCGCTGGCGTCGGGTGCGACTGTGGTCATCGACGAGTTCGACGCTCGGCTGCACACCCTGCTGAGCCTCGAGATCGTGCGGCTCTTCCAGTCGCCAGAGACGAACCCTCGAAACGCTCAGCTCATCTTTGCGACCCACGACACCAACCTGCTCAGCCGCGCGCTGTTTCGCCGCGACCAGCTCTGGTTCGTGGAGAAGAACCGCAGCACCCACGCTACGGACCTCTACAGCTTGGCGGAGATTAAGCTGGATGACGGCAAGAAGGTGCGCAACGACGCGAGCTACGAGCACGACTACTTGCAGGGGCGCTATGGAGCCATTCCCTTCTTCGGCAACCTGCAGGCGATCTTGGGGAGCCACTTGAGCGGCAAGGGCGATGATGAGGAGGGTTGAGCAGGACGCCCGTCGCAACGGGCGGCGTGGCCGTCGCGTGGAGTCGCGAGCGCTGCGGCGCCGCATCCTCATCGTGTGTGAGGGGACCGCGACTGAGCCAAGTTACTTTGAGGCCTTTCCCGTGGCGAGCGCTCATGTGCAGGTCGTAGGAACGGGGGACAACACGCAGGCCCTCGTGAGAGAGGCGGAGCGGCAGCGCCGTCGCCTTCATGCAGAAGGAAAGGACTTCGACGAGGTCTGGGTGGTCTTCGATAAGGATGACTACGTGTCCACCCAGTTCGACGCTGCGGTCGCTGACGTTGTGGCGCTCTCTGAGCCACAGCGCCCCTGGGACGCGGCGTGGGCCAACCGCTGCTTCGAGCTGTGGTTGCTGCTCCACTTTGACTTTGTCGACAGCGATCTCGACCAAGCGCAGCTCGCCTCCAAGCTCGGCGAGCGCATGCGCGGCTATCGAAAGAACGACGTCAACCTCTACAAACGTCTTCTCGCTGACCAGCCATGCGCGCTCAAGCACGCAGACAAGCTGGAGCGCGGGGACAGCGGGCATCCCCCCAGCGCGTGCGCGCCTGGCACGACGGTTCACCGCTTGGTGCGCACGCTCAACGCTGAGATGGGACCGTAGACGCGAAGCGCTAGCGCCCCCCGCACCGTAGCGTCGCTGGTCGACGTCGCCACCAACCACATCGTTCTGGACGTCACCCTCATCGCCCGCGCGTCGGGCCGCGACTGCGACGCGGCGGTCATCCCCATGATGCGGCCGTTCCTTGGGCGGAAAGAGCGGGGGTAGGCGCGCTGGGGGCCCGGCGCGGTGGCGCCGGGTCCACCCGTGGCGACTATTCGCTGACGGGCGGCGCCTGCGTGAGGGTGTAGCCGCCCGTTCGGAGCGTGAAGGTGTTGCCGCCGAGATCGCTGGTGTACCCGACCGCCAACCGCACCTCACTCGGGTTCGAGGCTGGCGCGACGAGCACGAAGCGCGCGGCGTCCTCGACCACGACGGAGGCGTGTCCGGTGGCCTCGACGGTGGCCCGCACCGCCGCCTTCTCCGTCTCTGAGAGCGGGACATCGAGGTCGAAGCCGAGCGTCGCGAAGGTCGTGGTCGAGGTTGTAATAACACCCGTGATGCCCGTGGCGCCGCTCAAGCGGTCGTCGCTGGTGACGGTGGGCACACCCCTGAGCGAGACACCTTCTTCGCACGCGGGGCCAGTGAGCGCGTAGACGTCGGTGAAGGCGGTGGTGAAGGCATAGGTGCCGTCCGCGAGCGGGGGCTCCAGGTCCATCAAGGGCGCGTGCCAAACGACCGCGACGTCGACGGCGGACCAGGCATCGGTGAGCTCCCCCGCAGTGGGCCCATAGGGCGTGGCTTGGTCGGGGGCGTAGGTGGTGTCTAAGTCGGAACGGCACGCGATGGCGCCCGTGCTGTCCGTGGTGGCGGTGCAGGCGGAGGTAAGCGCCAGAAAAACGAAGATTCGATGCATTTTAGCTCCTTTAACAGTCGTTTGGCGACTAGTTCTGTGCGGCCATGGCGATGATCCAGTTTCGGATGTCGCGCACCTTGGGGCCGCCGTTGTAGGACGTGAACAGCATCTGACGGTGGCCGCTCACCACGCCGGTCAAGGCCTCGGAGGTGCAGCATCCGGCGGGGTAGTTGAAGAACGGGCCGCCGGAGTGGCCCCTACCCATGTCAATATGCGTGCCGATCAAGCCGGCGGGCGTCGCGCTGACGATGTCGTTCGCTTGCATGGGCGTGATTCCGAACGAGATTGCAGGGTCCACAGGGGACGTGAAGTTCGACGTGCATGTGGGTTTGAAGCCAGGATATCCAACGTTGTAGGCGCGATCCGCCGTAAGCTCGGCATCCGAGGCGTTGGAGAGGGGCATCCAGCTTCGCACCAACCCCTGGAGGTGCACCATCGCGTAGTCGTCGCGCATGTCCCCCGTGGCCGCCCAAGGGCCGACTGGGCGAGCGCCCAAGGTTTGAAAACAATGGGCCGGACTCTGTGCGTTTCCGTAGGTGCACGCGATCACGTTGTTCGCGGGGACGCCGTTGGCGTCGAGCACGCAGTGCGCGGCGGTGAGCAGCGAGTTGTTGTCCACCAACGTGCCTGAGCAAGCCATGCTTGGCGTTAGGGGGTCGGCCCAGGTGGCTTGAAGGACGAGCACCTTTCGCTGGACGGTGTTCATGGGGTTGACCGTGTTTGTGCGATCGTCCACACCCCACGCCGCCATGTCGTTCCTGTCGTCGTTATCGCAGTCTGTTCTTGTCCACGCGAGGGGGGTGTCGATCGCCCAGGTGTCGACGCTGAAGTCCAGACGGTTGTACCGCTTTGCGGGCTCAGCCTGCGCGTTGGCTGGCTGGTCAGGCTCCTGCGCGGAGGCCCCGCTCGCGCCGCACAGCACTAGCGCAGCGACAACGGGACGAAGGGACGAAGGGACATGAAGGTTCTCCATACAACGCTGTTATGTCCATATGGAAATGCGATGTATTGGAGATATATACACGAGACAGTAAGCCAGCGCTATGACATTGTGTGACGTAGAGGACATTCCCAAGCTCGGCCTTGATGCTTAGCATTTTGTGCGCTCATGTCACCTGTTCGCCAACGATAGGATCGCTGCGCGGCGGATGTCGGCGTGGACGGGGGCGCAACAAGTGCAGGCCGGTGACCGGAACGAGCTGGGCCGTGGACGTCGCGGAGTCGTAGCGACGCCGCAGCCCGCGCGCGGCGCGTATCTGCAGGCTGAACAGCGGCGATCGTCCGGTCTGGCTTAGTGGTTGTGCATGTGCTCCGCGCACTACGAGCGCTCGGAGCCCGGTGGGCGCGCGGCAGCCCCTCCTCGTGCGTTAGGCTAGCCACCTCGGAGATGCCCGATGCGCCTCGTCGTCCTCGCCCTCGCTCTCGCCGCTTGCACGAGCGACCCTTACCCGCAGCTCTACGCGACCTCGGCCAAGGCGCCGTCCATGGACTTCGCGACCATCGAGGCCTTGGATAACCTCGGGCCAACCGTCATCGACGGCGGCGTGAACTTCGGCGTGTGGTCCAACCGCGCCACCCGCGTCGACCTGCTGCTCTTCGACGATCCGAACGCGGATCGCCCGGTGCAGCAGATGGAGATGAGCCGCGTCGGCGACGTGTGGAACCTGTTCGTCGAGGGCGTCGGCTACGGGCAGCACTACGGCTTCGTGGCGTGGGGGCCCAACTGGCCCTACGACCCCGAGTGGCTCCCGGGCAAGATCGACGGCTTCCTCGCCGACGTGGACGCCGACGGCAACCGCTTCGACCCGAACAAGCTGCTGATCGACCCCTACGCCAAGGCGCTGCACCGCGAGCACGACTGGTCGCGCGGCTCCACCGCTTCGGGCCCAGCGCGCACCCAGTCCACGTGGGGCGCGGGCGTGAAGGGCGTCGTGGTGCGCACCGACACCTACGCGTGGTCCGCGGCCGAGGCCGACTGGCGCGCCATGCGCGAGCAGGGTGAAGGCGAGGGGCACCGCTTCGCCGACCTCATCGTGTACGAGGTCCACCCGAAGGGCTTCACCAAGGACCCAGCGGGCGGCGTTGACCACCCCGGCACCTACCGCGGCATCGGCGAGAAGGCGGCTTACCTCAAGGACCTCGGCATCACGGCGGTCGAGCTGCTCCCCGTACACGAGAAGCCCCTCGACGGCGGCTATTGGGGCTACAACACCCTCAACTTCTTCGCTCCGGAGCTGGCCTACTCCGAGGCCTTTACCCAGCGTAATCGGCCGGACGAGGTCGTCGACGAGTTTAAGTGGATGGTGGACCAGCTCCACCAGCAGGGCATCGAGGTCATCCTCGACGTGGTCTACAACCACACCGGCGAGGGCGGCTTCTGGCGCGAGAAGCTCTACACCAGCGACGTGGGCCTCGACCCGACCACCGCGGCGCAGTCGATCAACTTCGACCCCAAGGAGATCGCCGGGCTCTACTCCTACCGAGGCCTTGACAACTACGGCTACTACGCCCTCGAGCCCAACAACCAGAGCTACTGGAACAACACCGGCGTCGGCAATCAAACGCGCCCGAACAACACGCCGATGGAGCGGTTGATCCTCGATAGTCTGCGGTACTACGTCGACGATATGCACGTCGACGGCTTCCGCTTCGACCTCGCGGGCATCCTCGGCGAGGTCGACCTGGACTACAACAACTGGGACGACCCCAACCACTCGGTGCTCGGCAAGATCACGGACGATCCTGTGCTTCAGCGCTACAACACGCGGCTCATCGCCGAGCCTTGGACGGCCGGTGGCTGGTACGGGCCGCTCATCGGTGCCTACCCGGCGTCCACCACCAAGCCCGGCTACGGCTTCGGGGAGTGGAACTCGCGCTACCGCGACTGGTGGCGCGCCTTCCTGAATAACGACGATTGGAAGCTGAACAGCAAGGAGGCTGACGCGGACGGCGGCTTCGTGATGCTCGGCAGCCAAGACTACTACACCTGGAACGGCCGCGGCCCGCAGAGCTCGGTGAACTTCTTCACCGCCCACGACGGCTTCACCCTCTACGACCTGTTCAGCTTCAACCAGAAGCAGAACCTGTGCGGAGTGCTCAACCCGGTCTGCTGCACCAGCCCCACCTCCGCGTGGTGCGAGACAGAGAGCGGTGAGTCGAACAACCGCTCGCGAGATTGGGGGGACGAGGCCATGAAGCGGCAGATGATGCGCGACGCCTTTGTCGCCATGCTCATCAGCCGCGGAACGCCCATGCTGCTCGGCGGTGACGAGTGGATGCGCACGCAGTACGGCAATAACAACGCTTACAGTACGCAAGCGGACAACGAGTGGAACTGGTTCCGCTGGGGTGAGTGGACCTCGACCGGGGCCCCCGAGCGCCACCGCATGCACGACTTCGTGCGCCAGGCCATTCGGGTGCGCAAGGACCATCCGGACGCTTTCGCCCCTTCAACCTTGGACAGCGGCCTGCCGATGGTGTTCAAGAGCCCCGCCAACACCGACGCGGTGGGCTGGGGCGGCAAGAGCGTGATGCTGCACTACTACGACGACGGGCGCGGCGCGTCCGAGGTGCTCGTGCTCATCAACATGGAGAACGCGGGCACGCAGGACTTCACGCTGCCGGGCGGTCGCACCTGGGTGCGGCGCCTGGACACCCAGCGCTGGTGGGACGAGGGCTACCTTGATGAGCCGGGCGTCGACCCGATGGCCTCGCACAACGGCTGGGGTAGCGACGCGGAGCCCGTGACGGGCGGCACCTATGGCGTGCCGTCGCGCAACATCGTGGTGCTCGAGAGCCGCTAACGCGGGGAGCGTAGCCGCCGGCAGCGTAGCCGCCGACGGCTCGCCGACCCTTAGGGGAGCGTCGTCGCGGCGGTGGTCCCGAAGGAGCCCGTGAGCGTCAGCGCGTCGCCGGAGAGCGCCGAGAGCGCGATGAAGAACGAGCCGTCGGAGCGGGCGACACCGGAGAAGGACGCGCCCGTCGTCGTGTTGAGGATGGTGAGCTCCTCGGTGGGCGCGACGGCCCCCGCCTCTCCGCGCCACCCCGCGGTGAACGAGGAGTTGTAGGCGGCGAGGACGTCGTCCTCGGACATGCCGGTGTACAGCGCCGCCGTGCCCTCGAGCATCGCGAGGTCCTCGGAGATCATGCCCACGTCGGTGGGGTTGTCGAGCAGCTGGCCGAAGGAGATGAAGGTGCGCGTCTGGTCGGCGTCGAAGGCGACCGCGTCCCAGCCCCACGAGTAGATGTCGTTGTCGGGCGCGGGATCCTGCGTGAACCAGTCGACGTCGCCGATCCACTGCGCCACGACGGGGTCGCTGCGCTCGCCGGAGCTGGCGAACCAGCGGTCCGCGGCGTCGGCGGAGCGGTCGCCGCTGCTGGTCGAGAGCAGCTGGGTGCCTTCATCCGAGCCGACGTCCGTGACCATCATGACGTCCGTGGTGATGGGCGCGCCGCTGGTGTTGGTGATGATGTCGGTGATGCGGTACCAGCCGCCCACCGGGTCCGCCCACACCTTTCGCGTGGCGGTGAAGCTCGTGTAGGTGTCGATGTCGGGGCCGTACACGATCTCCATCCCCGCGGCGCGGTCGGTGGGCAGCCACGAGCTGTCGTCGATCGGCGGAGGGCTCGTCGCGTCCTCGAGGCGCACGGGGACGCCGAACGCCACGCCGAAGGACGTCGAGTCGACCTGCAGTTGGTTGCTTGTGTCGAAGCCGTCGCTAAAGTCGTTGTTCCAACCGTCGTTTACGGAGCCGTATGCATCGAAGTCCAGCACGTAGCCGGTGCCTGTCGTCAACGAGTAGCCGGAGATGTCGGCGTCGTGCCACGACCACAGGACATCGCCTTCCGTGCACGTCGTCGTGTTAAAGCAGAAGGGGGCGTCGGCGCCAAACTGGATGGCGGTGGACGCGGCCGCGTCCGCGCCCTCGGAGTACTCGGCGATCAGGCCGCCGACGCTCTTCAGCACCTGCAGACGCACGGCGTCGAGGTCGGTGCGCGTGGTGCCGGCGGTGGTGAGCGCAGTATCCGCCTTGCTCAGCGCGTCGGCGAGCTCGGTGACCGTGTAGTCGTCGATGGAGCGGCCGCCGTCCGTGCGCGTGATGGCGAGCACGAGCTCGGCGACCGCGGTGGTGCTCGGCGACACGTTCGCTGCGGCGACGTCCACCACAGGGGTCGCGAGCGTGCGGTCGCCGACCATGGCGCGTACGACGAGGCGGGCGCTGGCCACGACGCCCTGGTTGGCTGCGATGCGGAAGGCGCCGTTGGCGTCGGTCTGCGTGGCACCAGCCGCTGCAAAGACCTGCCCGTCATCCATCATGTAGTCTGCCGTCACGACGTAGCCGGCGCCCACAGGCCCCGTGCCGTCGTTGATGACGCCCTCGATGAAGTAGGTCGTGGCGTCCGAACCGTCGACGCCGTCGACGCCGTTGGTGCCGTCGACACCGTTGGTGCCGTCAACACCGTTGACACCGTCGACGCCGTCGGCGCCTCGGCAAGCAGAGAGCGCGAGCAACGCGCACAGCGAGAGAACTGACTTCATGGAGACTCCGTAGGTTGAGGGGCTCGCGATGCCATCGACCCTCGGTCGTTTGGCCGACATCGCCCGTTTGCGGTATCCAATGAATACAGGATGAGCAAACGTCGCCGCTGTGTCTAGGCCGAGCGCGTGTCGTCGAGGCTCCACGCGACCGCGGCGTCCGCGTGGACCAGGGCGGTGTCGAGCACGGGCAGGTCGAGGTCGCCCGGGTGCACGAGCAAGCCGATCTCGGTGCAGCCGAGCGCGATGACCTGGGCGCCGCGGGCCTTGAGGGCGCGCATCTCGGCGATGAAGCGCTCGCGCGAGCTGGGCGCGAACACGCCCGCGGTGAGCTCGTGCACGATGACGCGATCGATCGCGGCGATGCCCTCCGGCGGGGGCAGGAGCACGTCGAGCCCGCGCGCACGCAAGCGCTCCGCGTAGAAGGGCGTCGTCAGGGTGAAGGCGGTGCCCAGGAGCCCAACGCGCGTGTGGCCATCCGCGATGATCCGCTCCGCGAGCGCGTCAGCGATGTGAATCACCGGGATGTTGAGCTGGCTCTGGATGCGCGGCGCGAAGCGGTGGATGGTGTTGCTGCACAAGAACAGCCCGTCGGCGCCCGCGCGCTGCAGGCCCTTGCACGCGCTCACGAGCACGCCGCCGAGCCGCGCCCAGTCGCCGTCTTGGCGCGCGCGCAGGACCTCGCCATAGTCGATCGAGTGCATCACGAGGCGCGCCGAGCGGTGCGGACCGAGCCGCGCCGCGACGCCCCGGTTGATGCGGTCGTAGTACACCGCCGACGAGTGCCAGCTCAGGCCGCCGAGCAGGCCGATCGTCCGCATGTGCTAGGCCACCGTGCCCACGAAGACGAAGGCCGGGGGCACGTTATTCCAGGTGATGGGGGAGCGATTGACCGTGGCGAAGGTCTCGCCCATGAGGGCGAGGAAGCGCTTGGCCTGGGGCATGACCTGGGAGTGCACGTACTGGAAGGTGACGAAGCGGCCGCCTGGGCTCAAGCACTGGGTCACCGCGCTGAGGGTCTGGCGCTGCACGTCCTCGGGGAAGACGGCCCACGGGAGGCCGCTTACGACGCGGTCGCAGGTGGGCAGGTCGCGCTCGGCGAGCACGTCGGGGAGGTCGGCGGCGTAGCGCTCGACCAGGTCGAGGTCGGGCATCTCCTGGCGCAGCTTGGCGGCCATGGGGCCGGAGGGCTCAAAGGCGATGAGGCGCGCGCCAGGGACCGCGGTGCGAATCGCCCGCGTGAAGGGGCCGGTGCCCGCGCCAAACTCGGCGATGACCTGCCCGTCGCGAAGCTCAGCGGCGGCGACGATGGAGGCCGCGAGCGCTGGGCTGGACGGCATGACCGCGCCCACGCCACCTGGCTCGCGCACGAACTCTTTGAAGAAGAGCCAAGCGTCAGACATTCAAGAATCCTTGGTTATTGCAGGCCTTGGCGGCACTGCGCGCTGAGTGAGAAGGCGCCCTCGGCGTCGCCCTTGCCCTCGACCACGATCAGCCAGTCCTGCCACGAGCCATCGGAGACAGCCTCGGCGCGCTCTTGGGAGGTGCCGCCCTTCACGTTGGCGTCGCACTCGTTCACGTTGTCCGACGGCCCGGGGCAGCCCGAGCCGCTGTACTGGATGGCGAACACGTCGAGGTCGGCGCAGGGGGTGTCGAGGGTGAACCAGCCGCGCCACTTGCCGTCGTCGGGGAAGCGGAAGCGGTAGACGCGCTCGTCGCCGCCGTCGTGCTGGGTGGTGCCGGGCGTGCAGAAGTTGCGCTCGTACCAGCGGGTGTCGAAGTTGTTCGTGCCGCCGCGGGTGTGGCCGACGATGGTCTGGCCGCACTCGATGGTGTCGGTGATGCACGCGGGGCCCTTCACCGGGCCGCCGTCGAGGATCTTGGCGCACTGCGCGAAGCTGATGCCCGGCGCGGGGGGCGCTGGGTCGCTGCTCGTGCCCATGCGAATGAGGTTCGAGATGCCACTCGCTGGCTTTGACGTGATCTTTTGGCCGACCTCGACGGGCCCGACCTCGACGGTTTGTGGCGCGGCGGTGTCGCCCCCGCTGCCCGTCACGGACTTGAGGGCGCCGCAGGCGAGGCTGGAGCAGGCGGTGATGGTGAGGACGGCGACGGTGACGCGCTTCATTCGATCTCCTCTAGGCGTCCCGATACCGACACCTGCAAGCGCAGGTGGTGCGCGAGGGCCACGTTCATGGCCTCACGCCCCATGCGCCAGCCCCAGTTTCCTTCAGCTTGACCGGGCACGTTCATGCGCGAGCCGCCATCCAGCGCCAGGGCGTCCTGCATGGCGATGATCGCCGTGTCGGCGTGGCTGCGGTACGCGGCGCGAATGAAGTCCCAGGCGATGTCGTTTCCGCTCGCGTTGAGGTAGCGGCGCGCGTGGTCGCGGGTGCGCTCGCCAGCGCTCTGGTACCAGCCGACGACGGTGTCGTTGTCGTGCGTGCCGGGGTAGACCACGAGCTCCTTGCGGTGATTGTGGGGGAGGTAAGCGTGGTCTTCGTGCTCGCCGAAGGCGAACTCGAGGATCGCCATGCCGGGGAGCTCGAAGTCGTCGCGCAGGGCCTCGACGTCGGGGGTGATGACGCCGAGGTCCTCGGCGATGATCGGCACCACGCCCAAGCGGTCGCGGATCGCCGCGAGCAGCTCTGCGCCAGGGCCTTCGACCCACTCACCGTCTAAGGCGTTGGGGGCGCCGGTCTGCACATGCCACGCGGCGGCGATGCCGCGGAAGTGGTCCAAGCGCACGGCGTCCACGCGCTCGATGAGCGACTCGACGCGGTCGCACCACCAGGCCCAGCCGGTGGCGCGGTGGGCGGCGTTGTCGTACTGCGGGTGGCCCCAGAGCTGCCCCTCCGGCGAGAAGGCGTCCGGCGGCACGCCCGAGATGACGATGGGCTCGCCGTCCTTGTCGAGCTGGAAGAGCTCGCGGTTGGCCCACACATCGGCGCTCGCGTGGCTGACCATATAGGGCAGGTCGCCCCACAGGTCGACGCCGCGCACCTTGGCCTCGCGGCGCAGGCGCGACCACTGACGGTCGAAGAGCCACTGCAGGGCGGCGTGGCGGTCGATGGCCACGCCGTAGCGGTCGCGGGCGGCGGCGATGGCGTCGGGCTCGCGGTCGCGGAGGCCCTGGGGCCAGCGGAGCCAGTCGCCGCCGAGATCATCGGCGATGGCGGCGTACAAGCACCAGTCGTCCAGCCAGCGCTTGGTGCGGCGGTAGGCGGCGAGGTCGACCTGTGAGCTCACGCGCTCGGCGGCGAGGGTGAGGGCGGGGGCGCGGGCCTCGGCGACGCGCGCGTACACGAAGCGGCGGTCGGCGCCGGCGAGGTAGGGCTTCTCCACCTGACGCAGCCAGCCCTCGTCCACCATGTCGTCCACGGAGAGCAGCATGGGGTTGCCCGCGAAGGCGCTCGGGGAGGCGTAGGGCGAGCCGAGGCCGTCCACCGGGTGCAGCGGCAGCATCTGCCAGATGCGCTGACCAGCGGCCTCCAGCCACGCGAGGTACTCGCGGGCGGCGGGGCCGATGTCGCCGCTGCCGTAGGGGCCGGGGAGGGAGGTGGGGTGTAGGAGGATACCTGCGCGTCGCATTCGGAGATTCGCTCGGGGAAAGTAGGAGAGTGGCTTTAGGCGTCGGAGCCCTTGCGGAGTCGGTAGGTGCCGCCCGGGAAGGCGCCGTCGCGCACGAGGCGCTCGGTGCGCACGAGGCGCTCGGCCAGGTAGCCGAGCTCCAGCAGGTCGGCGCCCGTGGCTTGCACGAGGGTGGTCAAGGTGGCGGGGCCGGTGGCCAGCACGGCGCGCAGGTCGCGCGACAGCTCGAGCACGTCGGCGGCGGCCTTCTTGCCCGCTTCCACGCCAGGCTGATGGTAGGCGTTCACGCCGATGAGCGAGGCGTAGAGCCCCACAGCACGCTCGAACAGCGCGATCAGGCCGCCGAGCACGTAGGGGCTGACCTCGGGGACCGTGAGGGTGAGCGACGGGCGGCCGGCGGCGTTGAGCGCGCGCCGCGTGCCGAGCAAGAAGCCCTGCAAGAAGTCGCCGGCGTTAGCGCCGTCCGCCACTTGGAGGTCGCTGCCGACGCCGTCGCCGAGCACGGCGATGAAGGTGACGAAGAAGTCGTCGCGGCCGTCGCGGAGCTGCTGCACATAAGCGTGCTGATCGGTGGAGCCCTTGTTGCCGTAGACCGTGAGCCCCTGATGGACGACCTTGCCCTCAAGATCGTGCTCCTTCCCAATGGACTCCATGATGAGCTGCTGAAGGTAGCGCGAGAAGAGCACGAGCCGGTCGGAGTAGGGCAGGGCGACCATCGCGCGGTCGCCGACGCCCTTGCCCGCCACATGCCACGCGCCGGCGAGGAGCGCGGCGGGGTTGGTGCGCCAATCGCCGTCGCGGGTCCACGCGTCCATGTCGCGCGCGCCTTGCAGCAGCGCGGTGGTGTCGAGGCCGGCGAGCTCGGCGACGAGCGTGCCTACGGCGGAGGTGACCGAGGTGCGGCCGCCGACCCAGTCCCACATGGGGAAGGTGGCGAGCCAGCGGTCCGCTTTGGCGGTGCGGTCGAGGTTGGAGCCCGCGCCGGTGATGGCGACGAGGTGGGCGGCGGGCTGGACCCCGGCGCGTGAGAGCGCCTCGCACACGAGGAGCTGGCCGTTGCGGGTCTCGGCGGTGCCGCCGGACTTGGAGACGACGAGCACGAGCGTGCGGCGCAGGCGATCGCCGAGGCCATTGAGCAAGCGCCCGAGGCCGTCGGGGTCGGTGTTGTCCGCGAAGTGCACCGCGAGGCCGCCGTTGACCGGCGCGAGCGCGTCGATGAGGAGCTGCGGACCGAGGGCGCTGCCGCCGATGCCGACCTGCAGGACGTCGGTGAAGGGCAGCCCGGCGGCGGTGAGCACCTGGCCCGAGCGCACGCGCTCGGCGAAAGCACAGACAGCTTCTTGGGTCTCGCCGATAGCCTGGCCCTGCGCGAGGCTCGGCGCGAGCTCCGGCGCGCGCAGCCAGTAGTGGCCTACTTGGCGCTGCTCGTCCGGGTTGGCGATGGCCCCCTGCTCCAGCGCGCTCATGGCGCTGAGGGCCTCTGGCCACTGGAGCGCGTCGAGGCGCTCCGCGTCTAGCCCCATGAGGCTCGCGTCGAGGAGCCAGGGAAGACGCGGATGATGGAGGACAAAATCGGGCAGTGAGACGGGCAAGGACCCTCCTTCGCGTCTCGTCGGGTATCCTGCCGCCATGGATAGCGAAAGCGCGTTGGACCTGCTGCGACAGAATCACGCCTTCCCGGGCTCGTACGAGTTCAGGATCGTGGTGCTGCCTGATGCCGTCGCTACGGTGGTCTCGACCATCGAGGGCGCCGGTGCGACCATCGAAGATGTGCGCGAGCGCCCGTCTCGAACAGGGAAGTACATCTCCTTGCGGGTGCGCGCGCTCGTACAGCAGGCTGAGGACGTGCTGCACGTCTACAGCGTCCTAGGATCTTCTAGCGGCGTCGTTACGGCGCTCTAAATAGGGAGCTTCACTTGCCCTCCTGCACGCTCACAGTCTTCGGCTCGGGAGGCCAGGCCATCGCACATCAGGCGGTGGCGTGGCCGCAGGCGCCCGGGGCCGCTGACTTCGCGTCCTTGACCCAGCGCGTCGTCGCGCAGACCGACTATCGGTTCGCTACCTTGCGCGAAGGGCGCCGGGCGCGTGGGCTCTTCCTCGCGAACGACCTCGTGCCGGATCGCACCGTGCGGCTCCCCCAGGCCACGCGGGTGCGCGGTCAGTGGGTCACGGGTGCGGCGACGCTCGGTAGCTGGGGCGGTGGGCGCGTGTACGTCGGGCCAACGGTCTTCTTCCGTCAGCTCGACCTCGTGCCGCGCGAGGCGTGGATGGCGCCGCTGCTCGTGGGCTTGCCCCAAGCGGCGGGCACCTGCGCCATTGGCAAGGGTGAAGCCGAGCTCTTCGAGGTTCTCTTGGGCGAGACACGGTGCTTGTATGCGCCCAGCGGCTCGCGCTGGGAGTTCTACGGCGCCGGCAACACGCCCACGCAGCTCGTGGACGACGTCGTCGGCGCCGCTCACCCGGCCAACGCCAAGGATTGGGCGTGGCTGCTCGGCGCCGTACCGCTGGCGCCTGCCTCGCTGTGAGCGAGCTCGCTGAGGTCCTGTCTGCCTGGGACTTCGTGGGCGACGCGCGCGTCGACCCGTTGACCTCGGGCCTGATCAACCAGAGCTTCGCGGTCAGCGTGGACGCGACGCCGGTCGCGGTCGTGCAGCGCGTAAACACCGACGTCTTCTCGCCGCTCGTGCACTACGACATCGAGGCCGTGACAGCGCGGCTCGCCCAGGCGGGGCTCCCGACACCGCGCCTGATCCGCACCCGAAGCGGCTCCTTGTGGCACACCGACGCGAGCGGCGGCGTGTGGCGCGCGCTCACGCCGGTGGGCGATCGCACCGTGGAGCGCGTGACCTCACCGGCCCAAGCGGCCTCGGCGGCGGCGCTCGTCGCTAGGGTCCACGACGCGCTCGCGGACTTCGATTGGGCGTTTCAGAGCGTTCGCGTGGGCGCCCAAGACACCGAGCGGCACCTCGCGAACCTCGCGGTCGCGCTGCGTGAGCACGTCGACCACCCGCTGCACAGCCAGGTCGCGCCGCTCGCCGACTGGCTGATGGAGCGCTGGGAGCGGGCTGAGCGCGTGGGCGAGCTGCCGTCGCGCGTCATCCACGGCGACCTCAAGATCTCCAACGTGCGCTTCGCTGGCGAGCGCGCGCACGCCCTCATCGACCTCGACACCTTCGCGCGCAGCACGCTCGAGGTGGAGCTCGGCGACGCCCTGCGATCGTGGTGCAACACGTCGAGCGAAGCGGATCCCGCGTCTCGGTTCGACGCTGAGATCGCCGAAGCGGCGCTGCGCGCGTACGCGGCGGCGTCCACGTCGCTGCGCGCTGGCGAGGTCGAGGCGGTGCTCTCGGGCGTGGCGCGCATCACCCTCAACCTCGTGGCCCGATTCGCCGCAGACGCGCTCCAGGAGCGGTACTTCGGCTGGGACGCCGCGCGTTATTCGAGCCGCGGCGCGCACAACCTCGCGCGCGCCACGGGGCAGGCGGCGCTCCTGCGATCCGTGGACGAGCAGGTTCCTGCGCTGCGCGCTCGTGTTCGTTCGTGAGGCGTTGGGACGGCGTGTCAGCGCGGCGCTAGTGTATTTAGGTCATTGTGAGATAGGTTGAACTATGCGTTTGGCTCACACTCCAAGAACCCTCGTCATCGGCCCCTATGAGGTGCAAGCACCGATCGGCGCTGGCAGCAGCGGTCAGGTGTATCGCGCCACGGACTCCCGTACGGGCCAGCAGGTCGCGATAAAGCTGCTTCGCACGGAGCGAGCCGAAGACCCCACCCAACGGGCGCGCTTCCGGCGCGAGGTCGCCTTCTTGGGGACCCACCGCGACCACCCGAACATCTTGCACTTCGTGGGGTCGGGCGAGCACGACGGGCAACCCTACTTCGTCACCGAGTTCATCCCCGGCGGCTCGCTTCACCAGCGCATGCGGGCTGGGTTCCGCCCGACCCGGGTGCAGTCCATCGACATCTGCGTTCAGGTGCTCTCGGGCCTCGCGGAGCTTCACCGGCATCGCGTGGTGCATCGCGACGTGAAGCCGTCCAATATGCTGCTGCGGGCCGACGGCTATGTGGTCCTCGGCGACTTCGGCGTAGCGCTCCACGAGCGCTTGGCGTCCATTACGCTGCACGACTGCCCGCTGGGCACGCTCGGTTACTGCGCGCCCGAGCAGCGCGAGTCGCCCCACGGCGTCGGCCCCGCCGCCGACCTGTTTAGCGTCGGCGCCGTGCTCTACCGGCTCATCACGCGGCAACCGCCGCCCGACCTCTCGCTCAGCCAGTTCTCGCCCGTGATGTTGGAGGTCCTGCCCGAGCCGTTTCGACCCATCGTCGCGCGCGCTACCCGCTACGCGGTGGACGAGCGCTACGCCGACGCCCGCGAGATGGTGGACGACCTGTGCTCCGTGCGCGCCGCGCTTGAGCAGGCGGCCGACCCGGCGGGCGAAGACGTTGGCCCCCACGAGCCCGTGGTGCTCCACTCCTTTTTGCCGGAGCTGTCGTTCTAGGTAGCGCAAGGGAGCGGTCGTCGCGGCATCGGCGCCGCCATGTCAGAGCGCGGCTAGGCGGCGACCCGCTCGCTTCCGCTAGGCTGCATCCTGCGAAGGCCCGCTCGGCGTCAAGACACCGAGCGGATCACGCCATAGGATCGCCGTATGTCTACCCAGCTCCCGTCGCCCGTCCTTGTGCTCACCAACCAGCTCACGGTCGGTGGCGCCGAAGTCTACGTGGTGGGGGTGTCGCGGTGGCTCGCGGAGCACGGCGTGCGCGTGGCGGTCGCAGCTACCCCCGGCCCGCTCGTGGAGCGCTTGCACCCGGACGTCGACTACCATCCGATCCCGCTGCGGGACGTGCGCGCTGGGCTGCCCCTCGCGGCCCACCGGGTTCGACGGATCATCCGGACGCTGCAGCCCAAGGTCATCCTCGCAAACTCGCTGGTCACGGCCTGGGTGGGGCGCTTGGCGGGCGCCCGCGAGCGCATCCCCGTGGTCGAGGTCGCGCACGGCTGGCCGGTCGAGCGCTACAAGGTCGTCGCGCCGCTCATGCGCGTGAACGACCGCGTCGTGCCGGTCTCGGCCGAGGTCGAGCGGCGGCTGCGCGACGGTCGCTTGCCCGAGCGCTTCTTGGCCCGCGTGGACAACGGCGTCGACCTCGCCCCGTTCGCCCCGCTGTCCGACGCCGAGCGCGGCAAGGTGCGCGCCGAGGAGCTGGGCGCTGGTCCCGAGCACGTCGTGGTCACGAGCACCGGTCGCTTTACGGCGCAGAAAGCGCATCATCACATCATCGACCTCGCGGCACGGCTCGCGCCCAAGCACCCCAACCTGCGCTTCGTGCTCATCGGCTATGGCGAGCGCGAGGCCGAGCTGCGCGAGCTCATCGCCGCGGCCGGCGTCCAAGAGCGCGTGCGCTTGCTGCTTCACCGCAGCGACGTGCCGCGCTTGCTCCTCGGCAGCGACATCTTCCTCAACTGCTCGGACTGGGAGGGCATGCCGCTCTCAACGATCGAGGCGATGGGGGCGGGGCTGCCGCTCGTGTGCACGGGCACCGAGGGCATCGGCGCGCTGGTTCCGGACGCCGCGCACGGCCGCGTCGCGCCGGTTGGTGATGTGAGCGGACTCGCCGCTGCGCTCGACGAGCTGGCGGGTGACGGGTCGCTGCGCACCTCGCTCGGCGATGCTGCGCGCGCGCGCGCACACGAACGTTTTAGTCTTGACCGCATGTGTCGCGAGCTCGTCGGCGTGCTCGCAGGAGTGATCGCATGAAGTTGCTTCACGTTACGCGCCTCCAGCGCGCTCAGCGTGCTCTTCGCTCGCTTCCGGACCGCGCCAATCGGCGGCGAAAGCACCTACGACAGCGGCTGCGCTACGGCTTTGGGCCGGAGCACGTGGTGTTTCTGTTCGGCGGCCGCCGGTCGGGGGGCTCGCTGCTGGCGCGTGCCCTCGATGGCAGCGCGGCGGCGCGCGTCTACGACAAGCACAACGTCATGGCCTATCAGGGCGGGCACCTCCGCTCGACGCAGTGGTTGCGCCCGTTGGTCGCGATGAACGGCGCCCCTACCGTCCTGTTTCAGGCGCTCGATGACAGCCACCGCGCCGAGCAGGTGCTCGTCGAATGGCCCGAAGCGCGCGTGATCTGGGTGTACCGCGCTTGGCGCGACGCCGTGAACGCCACCGTCGTGCGCTGGGGACAGCGCCACGCCGAGGTGATCGACGCGCTCGTGCACGGCGAGGTCGACCGCGTACACGGCGGAGAGGGCCTGTCCGACGACGCGCTCGCCACCCTGCGCACCCACTGGCGGCCGGGCCTCGGCCCCTCCGACGCCAGCGCCTTGCACTGGTGGCTCTGGAACCACCGCGTGGACGCAGCGGAGCTCGCAACGAACCCCCGGGTTCACATCGTGCGCTACGCGGACCTCATCGCGCTCCCCGACCGAACGGTGGCGGCGCTCTTCGACTTCGTGGACCTGCCCTTTGAGCCCGAGGTCGTCGAGCGCTTGTTTCAGCGCCCGCTCGTCCGCCGCCCGCCGCCCGCGGTCGAGCCCCACATCGCCGCCCTGTGTGACGCGCTGGAGGCGCGATTGGACGAGGGTCGCGCGGTGCAGTGATCAGCGCTCGCGGAGCGCTCGAAAGGCCGCCTCGAGCTCGATAAGCGCGGCGCCTTGCTCCACGTTCAGCGAGCTGTCGCCGCCGGGGCTCTTCCACGTCAGCCGCCCCGTGCCCATGCTCCGGGTCGTCGCCTGTACGCCCGGTGCGCTCGCGACGCCGCGCGCGCGGCACCACAGGTCGGCGGCGGCGTCCGCGTTGAGCAGACCGCTGGCGGGCGCGCCGCCGCTATAGGTCCCGCTGGAGCTCTGCTCGGGGGTGATCGGGGCGTAGCTCCAACGCGGCGGCGATTCGTCGTCGTCGCGCCAGACGCGGGTGAGGTTTCCGCTGCCATCCGCGAGGCTGAGGCTCCAAGGCGTAGGCTCTGAGCGGCTGAGCAGCGACCAGGTCGCTTCGCGCACCACGGCGCTCGGGGCGCTGCCCGGGGCGACGCCCTGGCTCCACTCGCCGTCCGGCCCCTTTGCGGCCTCGGGGAAGAGCTGCGCGAAGCCGAGCTGTCCGGTGACTTGGACGTGGCGCCCGACCAGCTCGCTCGGCCACGCGGCGAGGCCGCCGATGTGCAGCGTGCGCCCGTCGCTCGCGAGGAGGATGGCGCTCGCTTTGGAGTCCGCTGCGAGCCCGTCGATCTGCACAGGCGAGGGGGGCTCGGCGTGGGCGTTGCCCCCGAGCAAGAGGGCGGTGAGGGCGGCGGCGGGCAAGCGCTTCATTCGGAGCCTCCGATGCGGCGAGGATACCGCACGAAGGTCACTTCAGTCCGAGTCGTTTGGCCATGCGGTGGAGGTTCGCGCGGTCGAGGTCGAGGTCGCGGGCGGCGGCGGACCAGTTTCCGTGGTGGTGAGCGACTGCGGCGCGGATGTGCTCGCGCAGGCAGCGGTCGGTCGCGTCGCGCAGGCTCTGCGGCGCGTGCTCGATCACGCCCTCGGGCGCTGGCGCAGGCGCGAGCGGGTCGGTCTCGCTCAGGTCGAAGTTTCCTGGAACGAGCGCGCTTTGTCCGGTGGACGAGGCGCGAAGGGCGGCGCGGGTGAGCTCGTGCTCGAGCTCGCGTACGTTCCCCGGCCAGGAGTAGCGGCGCAGCGCCTCAAGCGCGCTCTCGGTGAGGCGGAGGGCGTCGAGGCCGAGGCGCCCGCGCACGCGCTCGAGCAGGTGCTCAGCGAGAGGTTCAACGTCGTCGGGGCGCTCGCGCAGGGGCGGCAAGAGGATGGGGTAGACGCTGAGCCGATGATAGAGGTCGGCGCGAAAGCGACCCTCGCGCACGGCCTCGGGGAGGTTGCGGTTGGTGGCCGCGATGACGCGCACGTCGACGGTGTGAACGTCGTCGCTGCCGACCCGCTGCACCTCGCCAAACTGCAGCACACGCAAGAGTTTTGGCTGGAGCGTGAGCGGGAGCTCGCCGATCTCGTCGAGGAAGAGGGTGCCGCCCTGGGCGAGCTCGAACTTGCCGCCACGGGTAGCGGTGGCGCCGGTGAACGAGCCGCGCACGTGCCCGAAGAGCTCGCTCTCCGCGAGCGACTCGGGGAGCGCGGCGCAGTTGACGTAGACCAGCGGCTTGTCGGCGCGGGAGGAGCGCGCGTGTAGCGTGCGGGCGACGACCTCCTTGCCGGTCCCGGTCTCGCCGTGCACGAGGATCGTCAGGTTGGAGCTCGCGACGAGGTCGATCTCGCCGCGGATGCGCTTGAGGGCCTCGGAGTCGCCAACGAGCACGTCGCCATGCCGTCGCAGCGCCTCGGACACGAGGTCGAGCGCGGTCGCTTGGGTGGCCTTGGCGGTCTGCTCCAGCAGCTCGATGAGCTCCGCCACCTGCAGGGCCGCGGCGGTCATCGCGGCGACGCCGTGAAAGAAGCTCATGTCGACGTCGTCAAACTGGCTCGGCTCGAGCGCGTCGAGGGTGAGCACCCCGACCAGCTTGTCGCCGACGTAGAGCGAGCAGCCCATGCAGGAGTGCACGTGCAGATCGAGGTCGTGGCTGGTGACGAGGCCGTCGTAGGGGTCGGGGCGCGGGTCGTCCGCGCTGAAGCGCACGGGGGCGTGGTCGCGCAGGATGGCGGCGAGGCGCGGGTGCTCGCCGACGATGAAGCGCTGGTGCAGCGCGCGCTCGTGAATGCCGCGCAGCGCTACCGGGCGCAGCGCGGTGCCATCGAAGCGCAGCATGGCCGCAGCATCGCACGGGATCGCCGCTACGATCGTGTCGAGCAGGCTCTCGAAGCGCGCTTCGGAGGAGAGGCTGCGGGTGAGATCCAGGGCCATCTCCGCGAGGGTGCGGACGGCGCGCGGGTCGACGGTGGGCATTGCCGTACTCCTATGCGTGGTGGGGGGCGGTGGCGAGTGCTTCACGAGGTTGCCCCTCGTAAAAGCAGCGCGACGCCGATGGCGACGAGCGCGGTCAGGCTCGCGAGCGCGCCCCAGAGGCGGGGAGAGCGGTCGAGCCGCACGAAGGCGCCCTGCACGAGGCCGAGCGCCGTGAGGGCGAGCAGGGCGAGCAGGACCAGGTCAAAGCGAGGGCGCATCATCGGCCGGCTCCTGCGGGCAGCAGGTAGGGCAGCGGAAACAGCCCAGATCACCGTGCCGCCAGGTAGGTCCTTCATGATCGCATCGCTCGCAGCAGGAGGTTCGACAGGGCGTCGGGCAGGGCGTCGGGGTTGGAGAGCAGCGCCCAGGCGCCGGCGCCGCAGATCGCGGGCAGATCGCCGCCGGTGCGCGCGTCGAGGGCGAGGGCGCGCACATCCACGCCGATCGCGCGGGCGTCGGAGACCGCGCGGCGCACGTCCGCGACGCCGTAGCGCCCCTCGTAGCGATCGTAGTCGGTGGGGCGTCCGTCGCTCAGCAGCACCATGACGCGCCGGCGCTCCGGGCGCTGGCGGAGCTCGGCGGTGGCGTGGCGAACGGCGGGGCCGATGCGCGTGTAGCCCTGCGGCACGAGCGCCCCGAGCCGGCCGCGCGCGACCTCCCAGGGCTCCTGCCAGCGCAGCACATCCCACGCGCGCACCTGGTTGCGCGTCTGCGAGGCGAAGGCGATGATCCGCAAGGAAGCGCCTGCCTCGTCGAGCAGCTCCCCTGCTACCAAGATCGCCTCGCGCGCGACGTCGAGCACGCGGCGGCCGTCCACCCACCCGTCGGAGGACAGCGAGAGGTCGAGCAGCAGCGTGACCGCGAGGTCCAAGGGCTGGCGCTGGAGGCGCTCGTAGAGGCGCTCGCTGCCGCCGTGTCCGGCGCGGCGCTCCACCAGCTCGTCGACGATCGCGTCGAGGTCGAGCTCCTCGCCGTCGGTCTGGCGCCGGGCGGGCCGCAGCTCGTCCTGCAGGCGGCGAAGTCGGTGTCGCGCGCGCTCGCGCACGGGGCGGAGGCGGGCGTCGGCCTCCAGCGCCCAGGCGTCGGTGCCGCGCGGGACCGCCGACGGGTACACTGTGGCCCACGCGGGGCGGTAGGAGCGGCGGCGGCGGTCCCACTCGGGGTAGGCGATGCCTCGCTCATCGGGGGCGATGCGGCCGACGTCGGGCAGCTCAAGGTCCAGGCCGATCTCGGCGCGCAGCACGGCGTGGGCGCGCTCGCCGCCGCGGATGAGGTGCTTGAGATCGACCTCGTCGAGGGCCTCGAGGTGATCGTCCAGCTCGTCGGAGCCGTCCATGGGGCGCACGCCGCCGGTCCACTGGTCCAGGGTCTCGACCTTCTCAAAGACGTGCACGGGGAGCTCGACCACGTCCTCGTCGCCGATGGCGAGCAGCTCGAGGTCGGCGGCGGCCATGGCCTCGGCCTCGGAGCTGGAGGGGTCGGGAGGTGCGCTGCCGTTCGCCGCCGAGGACGCCGCCGGGCTCACCTCGAGGCGGATCGGGCGGCCGTATAGCCAGCACGACGGTACAGCGAGCTCGGCGGCGAAGGCGCGCACAGAGATCGGGTCGGCCCAGGGCGCCTCGCCGAGGAGGGCTCGCCGAATCGCGAGCTCTTGGGCGTGGGCGACGCCACGGAGCGCGTCGAGGGGCGGGCGCAGCGCCAGCTCGTGCGCGCGGGCGCGGGCGAAGAGGGGGAGCAGCCCCGGGAGGTCGTCGGCGAGGGCGTCGACGGCGCTGTGTACCAAGGCGATGTGCTCCAGAAGTCCCTCAGCGCGGAGGTCCTGCGCGATGAGCCAGGCGCCGACGCACACGCGGAGGCGGTAGAGCGCCTCGTGATCCGCGCGGGAGCGGTTGAGGTCGAGGACGCGAGGGAGCAGCAAGGACGTGCCGCGCACCCCGCCCACCTCGTCGGCGGCGATGAGCTGCACCGCCTCGCCGCCGATGAGCCGGCCGAGGACCTCCAAGCGGCCCCGCAGCGACTCCAGCTCGACGGCCTCGGGGGAGCGCGCCGTCGGCTCGGCCTGAAAGAGGCGCCGCCAGACCGCGCGCGCGGCGCGGAACAGGCCCTGCTCCCAGTCGAGGTCGACGGCGAGCTCCATCAAAACACCAGGTTGACGGCGTCTTGTACGCCCTGGAGCACGTCAGCGTCGTCCGAGAGCGGCTCCACCAGCGCGGCGCGCGCGGCGGCGCGGGGCTCGTAGCCGGAGGCGATCAAGCGGCCGGTCTCCACCAGCAGCCGAGTGGACGGCACCTCGGCGAGCCCGAGGGCGTCGAGGGAGCGCAGGCGGCGCGCGAGGGCGACGAGGCGCTTGGCGGTGCTCGCGTCGACCCCCGACTCCTGCTGCACGATCTCTTGCTCGATGCCGGCCGAGGGGTAGTCGAAGCGCAGGCCGAGGAAGCGCTGCCGGGTCGAGGGCTTCAGCTCCTTCAGGCGGTGCTGGTAGCCGGGGTTGTAGCTCGCGACGAGCAAGAAGCCGGGCGCCGCCGTCACCACCTCGTCGAGGCGGTCGACGTACAGCTCGCGCCGGTGGTCGGAGAGGGGGTGCAGCGCTACGATCACGTCGGGGCGCGCCTCAGCGACCTCGTCCAGGTACAAGATCGCGCCCTGACGCACCGCGCGGGTCACGGGCCCGTCCTGCCACACCGTGTCCCCGCCGCGGAGCAGGTGACGGCCGAGCAGGTCGGTGGCCGACGTGTCCTCATGGCAGGCGACGGTGACCAGCGGCAGCCCGAGCTTGTGCGCCATATAGGCGACAAACCTGGACTTACCGCAGCCAGTCGGCCCGCGCAGCAGGAGCGGCTGGCCGAGGCGCTGGGCGTGCTCGAACAGCGCGACCTCGTCCCCGACCGGCCGGTAGTAGGGCGCGTCGGCGCTCACGCGGGCTCCTCTGGCGCGTCGAACTGCTTGGGCAGGCCCGCCGAGAGGAAGTCCCAGATGAAGAGCGTGACGCCGAGGGTGAACAAGCTGGCGGCGAGCACGAGCATGAAGAAGTGCACGTGGAGCTGCTCTTGCACGACCAAGAAGTCCATGCCGCCGAGGCGCTCCAAGTAGACCTGCGCGACGCCGGCGACCGCGAAGGCGCCGGTCATGAACACCATGCCGATGTTCGCGGTCCAGAACGCCGCCTCACCGCGCCAGCCGTTGTAGAGCTTGCGCCCGGTGAGCTCGGGGAGCGTGTACGAGATCATCGCCAGGACGAGCATCGCGTAGGCACCCCAGAAGGCGAGGTGGCCGTGCATCGCGGTGACCAGCGTGCCGTGCGTGTACATGTTGACGCCTGGGAGCGTGTGGGCGAAGCCGAGCAGGCCCGCGCCGACGAAGGACATGATGCCGGTTCCAACCGACCACTTGAGCGCGACCGTGTTGGGGTGCTGGCGCTGACCCTTGCGGGCGATGGACACGGTGTAGAGCGCCATTCCCAGGAACGCGAGGGGCTCCATCGCGGAGAAGACGCCGCCGATGATGAGCCAGTAGCTCGGCGTGCCGATGTAGTAGTAGTGGTGCCCCGTCCCGAGGATGCCTGAGAGGAAGGTCAGGCCGACGATGACGTAGAGCCACTTCTCGATCACCTCGCGGTCCACGCCGCTGAGCTTGATCAGCAAGTAGGACAGGATCGCCCCCATGATCAGCTCCCACACGCCCTCGACCCACAGGTGGACGACCCACCAGCGGAAGAAGGAGTCGCGCGTGTGGTTCACGAAGGTCCACATGCCCGGCAGGTAGAGGAGCGCCGCCGAGGTGAGCCCGACCATCAGCGTGACCGCGGTCGTGGTGAAGCGCGTGCCGGTGCGCAGCGTGTTGCCGATGATGGCCAAGAAGGTGAGCACGTTCACGACGACGAGGTAGTCGAGGGGGCGCGGGATCTCCAGGAACTTACGGCCCTCCCACCAGTTGAAGTGAAAGCCGATGATGGCGGTGACGCCGACGAGCACCAGGCTGCCCCACTGGACCCAGGCGAGCTTCGGCATCCACACGTCGCGGCCGGACTCCTCGGGGATGATGTAGTAGGCCGAGCCCATGAAGCCGGCGAGCAACCAGAGGACGAGCAGGTTCGTGTGCGTCGCGCGGGCCGTGTTGAACGGGATCCACGCGTGCAGGACGTCGTAGCCCATATGGTCGAAGGCCATGATGAAGCCGTAGACGATCTGCAGCGAGAAGAGCAGCATACAAGTGGCGTAGAAGGCCCACGCGAGCTGCCTCGAGTTCTTGAGCGAGTTCATTCGAGCACCCCTTGTGGCTACTTGAGCGTGGACAGCCAGGACACGAGGGCCTGGCGGTCGGAGGCAGAGAGGTTGAGGTTGGGCATGGCGGTGCCGGGCTTGACCTTGTTGGGGTCGGCCAGCCACGCGTCCAGCTCGGTCGGGTTCTTTCGCTGTGCGACGCCGTCGAGGGCGGGGCCGACGTTGCCGCCGGTGCCGCCGATGGAGTGGCAGGCGGTGCACATCTGCTTGAAGACGGGCGGTGAACCAGCGAGGGCGGCGGCGTTTGCGGTGCTCGCCGGCGCTGCGCCCATGAGCGCCTTGAGCGGCGGATCCGCGGGGAAGCCGTTGGTGTCGATCTTGCCGATCCAGGCGAAGAACTCCACCAAGTCGTCGATCTGCTCGTCGGTGAAGTTGTACTGCACCATCTGCCGGCGGTGCGGGTACATGGCGGCCGGGTCCTTGAGGAACTGCCGCATCCACGGCGCGCCGCGGCGCTGCACCACCTTGGTCAGCTCAGGGGCGTAGTACGCGCCCTCGCCGAGGAGGGTGTGGCAGCCCATGCAGTTGTTTTGGTCCCAGATCAGGCGGCCACGAACGGCGGACTCGCTGAGGTCGGCCTCGTTCGTGCGCTCGGGGATCTGGTTGAGGGTGTCGACGGTGAGGGCGAGGAAGACGAGCGAGAAGCCGCTCGTGGCGCTTAGGAAGAACCACTTCGCCTGTGACTTGGACAGCATGCGCGCTCCGATGTGAGGGAGGGGGCGGTGCTGTGCAAGGAGGGGGCCAAGCGAATTCGTGGCGTTGTAACGAGGTCGCGTGTCGATATGACAACATGTGAAGTCGAAACGACAACGGTGCGGCGTTGTCGTTTCGACTACTACGCGCGGTGTCGTCGACCACGACGCCGTCGGCCCGTCGCGCGGATGACCCCGACGGCGCCTCGCTCTCAGCGATCCGGCGTTGCGTCGCCCTTGCGCTCAAGCTAGTGGCCGCGGTTTCGAACGGCGACCGGCAGCAGACCCGGCTACGCCCATCGCGGCGGGCTTCGCCCCACCGGCCTTGGAGTCGACCATGTCCAGCTTTCCCCCTGCGCTGCTCGCGCTCGCCGACGGCACCGTCTTTCGCGGCAAGGGCATCGGCGCCGTCGGCGTCTCCGTCGGCGAGGTCGTCTTCAACACGGCCATGTCGGGCTACCAGGAGATCCTCACGGACCCGTCCTACTGCGGGCAGATCGTCACGCTGACGGTGCCCCACGTCGGGAACTGTGGGATCAACCTGGAGGACTGCGAGGGCGGCGTCGAGGGCAAGGTCTACGCGGCCGGCCTGGTCATCCGCGACCTGCCGCGCTTGGCCTCCAACTTTCGCAGCACCCAGCGCTTGGACGCGTACCTGCGCGACCAAGGCGTCGTCGCCATCGCTGACATCGACACGCGCAAGCTCACCCGCATCCTGCGCGAGGGCGGCGCCCAGAGCGGCTGCGTCATGACCGGCGAGGGCCTCGACGCGGACGACGCTGTCGCCCAAGCGCGCGCCTTCTCCGGCCTCGCGGGCCTCGACCTCGCCAGCGTGGTGAGCACCAAGCACCGCTTTGTCTGGACCGAGGGCGAGTGGGCGCTTGGGGCGGGACACACCTCGGTTTCGGGCGGTCGCGTTCATGTCGTCGCCTACGACTTCGGCGTGAAGCGCAACATCCTGCGCATGCTCGCCAGCCGCGGCTGCCGCGTCACCGTCGTGCCCGCGCGCACCACCGCCGCCGAGGTGCTCGCCCTGCGGCCCGACGGGGTGTTCTTGTCGAACGGCCCCGGCGATCCCGAACCTTGCACCTACGCGATCGACGCGATCCGCGAGCTGCTCGACCACCGCCTCCCGATGTTCGGCATCTGCCTTGGGCACCAGCTCATGGGCCTCGCCGCCGGCGCCAAGACCCTCAAGATGCCGTTTGGCCACCACGGCGCCAACCACCCGGTGAAGGATCTGGAGACGGGCAAGGTCCACATCACGAGCCAGAACCATGGCTTTGCGGTGGACCCAGGCTCTCTGCCGCCCCAGCTCCGCGTGAGCCACGTCTCGCTCTTCGACGGCAGCCTGCAAGGCCTGCGCTGGACCGACCGCCCCGCCTTCTGCTTCCAGGGGCACCCCGAGGCGAGCCCCGGCCCGCACGACCTAGCCTTCTTATTCGACCGCTTCGTTCAATCGATGGATGAAGCCGATCTTCCGCGCGCGCCGCGCGTCGTCGGTGGCGCGAGCGCCTCCGTGTGGGGGAGCTGACATGCCAAAGCGCACGGACCTCAAGAGCGTCCTGATCCTCGGGGCCGGCCCCATCGTCATCGGCCAGGCCTGCGAGTTCGACTACTCCGGCGCGCAGGCGTGCAAGGCGCTGCGCGAGGAGGGCTACCGGGTCATCCTGGTGAACTCGAACCCCGCCACCATCATGACGGACCCGGAGACGGCGGACGCGACCTACATCGAGCCCATCACCTGGCAGGTCGTGGAGCACATCATCGCCAAGGAGCGCCCCGACGCGGTGCTCCCCACGATGGGCGGCCAGACCGCGCTGAACTGCGCCTTGGACCTGGCGCATCACGGGGTGCTTGAGCGCTACGGCGTGAAGATGATCGGCGCGTCCCCCGAGGCCATCGACATGGCAGAGGACCGCCAGAAGTTCAAGCAGGCCATGACGCGCATCGGCCTCGGGTCCGCGCGCTCTGGCGTCGCCCACAGCTTGGCCGAGGCGCACGAGCTGCAGGAGGCCATCGGCTTCCCGGTCATCATCCGCCCCTCCTTCACCCTCGGCGGCTCGGGCGGCGGCATCGCCTACAACGTCGACGAGTTCGCCACCATCTGCGAGCGCGGCCTCGAGGCCTCCCCCACCAAGGAGCTGCTCATCGAGGAGTCGCTGCTCGGCTGGAAGGAGTACGAGATGGAGGTCGTTCGCGACACGAACGACAACTGCATCATCGTCTGCTCCATCGAGAACCTCGATCCAATGGGCGTTCACACGGGTGACTCCATCACCGTGGCGCCCGCGCAGACGCTCACGGACAAGGAGTACCAGCTCCTGCGCAACGCGAGCATCGCCGTGCTGCGCGAGATCGGCGTCGAGACCGGCGGCTCGAACGTGCAGTTCGCGATTCACCCCGACACAGGGCGCATGATCGTCATCGAGATGAACCCGCGCGTGTCGCGCTCCTCGGCGCTCGCCTCCAAGGCGACCGGCTTCCCCATCGCCAAGATCGCGGCGAAGCTGGCGGTGGGCTTCACCCTCGACGAGCTGCGCAACGACATCACCGGCGGCGCGACGCCGGCCTCCTTCGAGCCAGCGATTGACTACGTCGTCACCAAGGTGCCGCGCTTCGCCTTCGAGAAGTTCCCGCTCGCGGACGACCGCCTCACCACGCAGATGAAGTCGGTGGGCGAGGTGATGGCGATGGGCCGCACCTTCCAGGAGTCCATCCAGAAGGCCCTCCGCGGCCTGGAGACCGGCATTGACGGCTTCGAACCCATCGAAGCGGACAACGAGCGGCTGATGCGCGAGCTCGGCAGCCCCGGGCCCTCGCGGATTGGCTACGTCTCAACGGCCTTTCACGCGGGCTGGACCGTGGACGAGGTCTTCGAGCGCACGCGCATCGACCGCTGGTTCTTGAGCCAGCTCCACGAGCTCGTCGTCATCGAGCAGGGGCTCGTCGGTCAGACGCTCGCGACCGTGGACGCCGCGGCGCTGCGCGAGCTCAAGCGCAAGGGCTTCTCGGATCGCCGCTTGGCGGCGCTGCTTAGCGCGTCCGAGGCCGCTGTGCGCGGTCATCGCTACGCCTTGGGGGTGCGCCCCGTGTACAAGCGTGTCGACACTTGCGCCGCCGAGTTTGCCACGTCCACCGCCTACTTGTACTCGACTTATGAGGAGGAGTGCGAGGCGCGGCCCACCGACCGCAAGAAGGTGCTCATCCTCGGCGGCGGCCCGAACCGCATCGGGCAGGGCATCGAGTTCGACTACTGCTGCGTTCACGCGGCCCTCGCCCTGCGCGACGACGGCTACGAGACCATCATGGTCAACTGCAACCCCGAGACGGTGTCCACCGACTACGACACCTCGGACCGGCTCTACTTCGAGCCCGTCACCCTCGAGGACATCCTGGAGATCGTCGCGGTGGAGCGCCCGGTCGGCGTCATCGTGCAGTTTGGCGGCCAAACCCCGCTCAAGCACGCCCGCGAGCTCGAAGCGAACGGCGTGCCCATCATCGGCACCACCCCCGACCGCATCGACCAGGCCGAGGACCGCGAGCGCTTTCAGGCGCTGCTGCACGAGCTCGACCTCAAGCAGCCGCCGAACCGCACCGCGCGCACCCCCGAGCGCGCCCTCGAGCTCGCCGAGGAGATCGGCTACCCGCTCGTGGTGCGCCCCTCCTACGTGCTCGGCGGCCGCGCGATGGAGATCGTGCACGAAGCGAGCGAGCTCAAGCGCTACATGCGCGAGGCCGTGAAGGTCTCGAACGACAGCCCCGTCCTGCTCGACCGCTTCCTCAACGACGCCACCGAGGTCGACGTCGACGCCCTGTGCGACGGCGAGCAGGTCATCCTCGGCGGCATCATGGAGCACATCGAGCAAGCGGGCGTTCACTCTGGTGATTCTGCGTGCTCGCTGCCGCCCTTCGACCTCTCGCCCGCGCTTCAGGACGAGCTGCGGCGCCAGACGGTGATGCTCGCGCGCGGCCTCGGCGTCGTCGGCCTGATGAACGTGCAGTTCGCGATTCAGGGCGAGACCGTCTACGTGCTCGAGGTGAACCCCCGCGCGTCGCGCACGGTGCCCTTCGTCTCCAAGGCGACCGGCGTGCCCATCGCCAAGATCGCGGCGCGCTGCATGGCGGGCCAGAGCCTCGCGTCGCAGGGCGTGACCCACGAGGTCGTGCCGCCCTACTTCAGCGTGAAGGAGGCGGTCTTCCCCTTCGGCAAGTTCCCGGGCGTGGACACGCTGCTCGGGCCCGAGATGAAGTCGACGGGCGAGGTGATGGGCGTCGGCCGCACCTTCGCCGAGGCCTTCGTGAAGGCGCAGAGCGCCGCGGGCGTGCACCTGCCGTCGGCGGGCACGGCGCTGATCAGCTTGAAGAACGCCGACAAGCCGCACGCGGTCGGCCTCGCGCGCGCGCTGACGGGGCTCGGCTTTCACCTGGTCGCGACGCCCGGCACCGCCAAGGTCATCGCCGCAGCGGGCGTGGCGGTCACCTCCGTGCACAAGGTGAACGAGGGGCGCCCGAACGTCGTCGACGCCATCAAGAACGACACCATCGCGCTCATCGTGAACACAGCGCAGGAGAAGCGCACCGCGCTCGCGGCCTCGCGCTCGATCCGCACCTCGGCGCTCGCGCACAAGGTGCCGCTGTTTACGACGGTCGAAGGCGCCGAAGCGGCCTGCGAGGGCATGCGCCACGCGGGCCTGGAGACCTACTCGCTGCAGGCGCTGCACGCGGAGGGGTGAGGGCGTCCCCCAAAGAGGATGGGGTCGAATCGAGCGGTCGGGGCGCGTTCGCTCACACCCGACCCCCGTCGAGGTCGCGGCCATTGACGATCCGAACCTACCTCTTCGCCGAGGGCGGTATAGACGCCGACTCGAAGCGCCTTGTCTCTGCACCTTGTCAGGGGCGACGCGCATGTATCTAGGCGAATGATCGATGGAACAATACTTTGTACACTACGAGAGCTTGGCTCAACAGCGCTGGATGGTCTCCGACCGGCCGCGCACCTCCGCCTTCGAAGCCGCGATCGCTGAGGTCGTGAAGCCGGGGGACGTGGTCATCGATGTCGGCGCTGGCACGGGCATTCTCTCCATCTTTGCGGCCCGCGCTGGTGCCCGTCGCGTCATCGCGGTCGAGCGCTCGGGCATGGCGCAGCTCGCGCGGGAGCTCATCGCTCACAACGGCCTGCAGGACGTCATCGAGGTCTTCGAGGGCGACGCCCATGACCTCGTGCTCGACGAGAAAGCCGACGTCATCGTGAGCGAGTGGCTGGGTCATATGGCCTACGTCGAGAACATGTTCGACGCGGTCAGGGCTGTCCGCGACGCCTGGCTCAAGCCCGGCGGCGTCATGCTTCCCTCCGGCGCCCAGGTCTTCTTGGCTCCCATACAGGCGGATCGCCTCTATTATGAGGACGGCCCAGGGTTTTGGGATGGCGAGTCGATTCACGGCATCGACTTCTCCTGCTTCACTCAGCGCGAGCTTGAGCGGGGATACTCGACCAAGATCGCGCTCTCTGAGCGGTTGCTGCTCGCACCCGGCGAGGTCATCCACACGCTCCAGACGGACGTCGCGAAGGCCGGTGACGAGTGGGGTGAGGGGACGATCCGCTTTACGATCGAGCGTGATGGCGTCCTGAACGGCTTCATGGGCTGGTTCTCGTCGCAGCTCTCCCCCAACGTGCTCCTCGAGACCTCCCCCGAGTTCCCGACCACCCACTGGGAGCAGACCTACTTCCCCTTCCATCCGATCGTCGTGAAAGCTGGCGAGACCGTCGCCGTCAAGTTCTTCATGTACCAGGCGTACGAGGGCGAGCGCTTGATGGAGATGCTGCTGAAGGTGGGCGAGCAGAAGATCCGGTACGTGGTCGACTAGCGGGCGACTGACCTTGCCCCACCTCGCGGCGCGCCGCCCTCTGATCGGCTGCGATCACGTGAGCCCGGCAAACGCGATCGGGTTTGTCCCTGAGTTCTGGTCTGCAGATCGGCGTGGCGCCGAATCTCAGGTCCCAAACGCCCACGCACTTGTCGCGGAACAGGTGTCAGGTGGCCTCATGACGGTAGCGGGCGGCGCCTGTTCGGCGATAACATCGAGATCTCCTCCAACCCCGGTGCCCCATGCCCAGTCGAACACGCCCTACGCAGACCACGTCTGAAACCACGACCCCAGCCCCAGCCGTAACGGGTCCGGAGAACGGCTCAGGAAACGCGTTCATCGCAGGCATCTTGAGCGGCCAGACCCGCCTCGACGGCGATGCCAGCACGTGGTTCAGCCAAGGGATCGAGCTCCAGCGCGGCATGCGCGGTGACCTCATCGCACAGATGCAGGGCATCATCGGCGCTGGAGCGGACGGGGCCTTCGGCCGCTTGACGGAAGCCAAGCTCAAGCAGTGGCAGAAGCTGCACGGCCTGGCCGAGTCCGGTACGGTCAACTTGAGCGCTTGGAACCTCATGACCTCGCCCGCTGGAACGGCTGGCGCCGGCGACAGCGATCTGCTTGGTGAGGTGGCCGCCGAGGGCGGCGGTCTGCTGGCGGAGCTTCTGTCTGGCGACAAGCTCCTCGACGGGGAAGCGGGGTCGTATTTCTCCAGCGGCATCACCTTCCAGAAGGGCATGCGCGGAGAGCTGGTCAAGACGGTCCAGAGCGCCATCGGCGCAGGTGCCGACGGCGCCTTCGGGCCGGCCACCGAGGCCAAGCTCAAGGCCTTCCAGAAGAAGCACGGCTTGGCCGTGACGGGCGCGGTCGACGAGACCACCTGGGCGATCATCCTCACCGCTCGCGGCAGCGGTGGGCTCGCGGACCTGAAGGGCGAGGACGACTTCGCTCGTATGTGGGCCGCTCACCCCCACAACTACCAGGACGACTACTCGCAGAACACCAGCAGCGAGGACCTGCGCACGCAGCTCGGGCTCACCGAGCGCGACGCGGAGAACACGTGCGCGCTGCGCATGAGCACGATGTTGAACCGACTGGGTGATGACACCGCGCTGACCACGGAGAGGGGAAGGCAGGCGGGCCTCGACAAGATGCGCTCCGGCGGCCTGTACATGCCTTCCGTCAAGGACGCCGAGACCGCGAACACCAAGGATCGCGTCATCCTGTCGGCCAAGGAGATGTGGACCTACATCGAGCACCACCGTGGCGCCCCGGACGAGGAGTGGCCGGCACGCGGGCGCTACAAGAACGCGGAGGAGGCCCAGGCCGGTGCGGACGCGCTTGAGGCGTCCATGAGCGGCAAGAAGGGCCTCGTCGCGTTCGACAAGATCTTCGGCTACGGCGGTTCGGGCCACGTCGACCTGTTCGACGGACAGAAGCTCTCGGACGGCAGCTGGTACCCCTCCGAGAAGATCCGCATCTGGTACGTCGTGAAGGGCGAGGCCGAAGGCGCGAGCCTGACCTAGCACACCGTCACCTTGTGACGGTGCAGCACAGGGCCGACGTGAGGTTGGAAGCGACCTTGGCGTTTCGTCTGTGCTTGGTGCCAGCCGCCTGCTGGCGGTCAGGCTGGCGCGACTCACCAGCGCGCGCTGAGCGCCACGCCTGGCACCGGGCGACCGCTCGCGGCTTGGACCGCCAGCGGAGCTTCGACGCACGCCAGCGCGAAGGCGATGGATGCGGTGCGCGCCCACCCTCCGCGCCGAAGGTAGCCCTGCTGGGTGAGGGCTCTTCGCGCGCCGTAGCCGCCGAGCAGCGCGAGCCCCTCGCCGAGAATGGCGGCGGGGATGCCGACGCTCAAGCAGGCCATGGGAGCGAAAGCGGTACAAAGGGCCTTTTTGTGATTTGCCAAGTACACCCACCACGCCCCTCCTCCTCCTCTCGCCCACCGAGTCCCACCCTCATCCGCACGACGCCCCATCACAGCGTGACGCCACCAGCCTAAAACTTGCGTTCTATCGTAGCGCCAGCGCCGCTCCCCAACCGCCAACCGCACGACTCCCTACAGACGTGGGTGCCCATCTCCCGGTCCGCTCCTCGCTCTCAGCACCACACCTCGTCGCTAGGCGGGGCTCGCGCTGGGCCCGCGACCGATACCCCGAAAGGACCATCCCAGCGGGGATGAGCGGCGTAGCCGATCGCGACGTCAGGCGGCGGATGTGACGGGATCTCGGCTCCGTTTCATGGATCCGGAACGAGTGGGTAGCAGAGGGCGACCGCGTGCACCTGCGCGTCCAAGCGTCCGACGAGGTCCGGCGCTGGCTGGGCGAGCCGCGTCAGCAAAGAGTGGCGGAGCAAACTGGAACGTGATGGAACCGGATCGAGTGGGTTGAACCGACAGATGATGACCGACACCTTCGGCGCTGTGATGTCCGCGGACCCGAACGTGCCGCCGGAGGTCGGGCAGATGGCCGGCCAAGCCTTCGGCGCCATCGTGGTGGTCGCGATGGCCTTCATGCTGGTGTGGGCGGTCATGAAGGGCGCGCTCTACCTGTGGACGCGCAGCGTCGTGGTGGGCGAGCGCGGCGATGTGTGGTTTGGTGTTTCAAAGGGCTGATCGCCGCGACTAGGACGCCAGCTCGTGGTGTAAGCGCGCAGCGGGTGTGTTCTCGGCGTCCTGCAGCGCTTCATACTTCCGGCCGTGTTCTTCGCCGCCACCGCCTATATGTACAACTGGCACACCACCCCTACGGGCCAGACGGCGGGCGACGCCCACGCCATGGGCATGATGAGCGTCAAGGTGATGGGCGGCGTGTCGGTGCTGGTGCTCCTCTTCGAGACCGGCAGCTACCTGCGCTGCCGGCTGCGGTTGCGGCGAGCGGCGAAGGCGGCGCGCGAGTCGCAGGCCTAGCGCGCGTCTTGTACGGTGACCGTGAACTCCACCTGCGCGTCGGTCTCGCCCGGCAGGCTCGCGAGGCCGCTCGCGGCGAGCTGCTCCGCGAGGCCCTCGACCTTCACGGGCACGCCGCCCTCGGGGGGTAGGTGGCGCAGCACGACCTGAAGCGAGGCGTCGCCAGCTTTGCCGACTTCGAGCGTATCTTTGAGGCCGACCGGCAGGCCGTTGACGTCGGCGTCGGCGTAGCTCAGCGTGAGGATGCCGTCGGTGG
>Ga0210033_1000202_pt1 | contig 54332 bp, 66 predicted proteins | sample CryGeymeta201501_FD_185465 | JGI IMG/M metagenome (GOLD analysis project Ga0210033, IMG submission 185465) | Groundwater microbial communities from Crystal Geyser aquifers in Utah, USA - Crystal Geyser metaG 2015-01 (SPAdes) (version 2) | ecosystem: Environmental > Aquatic > Deep subsurface >... | reverse complement strand
TTGTCATGGCTCGACTCCTGTTTTCAAAGGTTGTGTCAACGTGCCAACCGTGTGGCTCTGCGTGCCGACGGCACCCAATCCACGTTACTCCGGAGTCGGGCCGCCTCGCGTTAAACCATTATGTCTAACCGGGGTCTGTACGCTACCGAACCAAAGATAGGAGTGAATAACGTGGATGAAGATCGCCCCATTGGCGGCGGGCGACACCGCGTGCCGGATGCGCACCTATTCAACATCGTGCAACCTGATCAGGAAGACGCCGAACTAGCCCTCTTCATGGCAGATCCCGGATAACCGACGAGGGCGGCCGAGCAATGGCACAGCGGCATCGCGGTGGACACGCAGCCCTTGCAGGGATGGATATGGCGGCCGTATTCGGAGGTGAGCAAGCTCAGGTCGGGCACATCGGGCTGGATCGCGGCCTGCTCCAGGATTTCGCGGGCGAGCCCCAGCAGCCAAAAGGCCTTCGACATCTCGCTCGAACAGGTGGCCGCCCTGTTTTTCCGCCGACTCGGTGAAGCGGATGCGCGCGTAAGTCACTGTTTTAATTTGGTTGTTTCTTGTAAATAGATTGGCAGCGAGAAGTCCGGCACAAAAACGACATCGCATTGAAACCCGATCAAACGACGCGATTGGACTGGCAAAGCGTCTGTTCGATGCCGAACGCAGCGCAGGTTTGCGTTAGCCACCGCACAGACGACAGATTCCGACTACCCGCACCGCGCACCTCCAATCATCGACAAGGAGGCAGGCAATGAGCGCAATCACGACACAAGACGGCACCCGGATCTACTACAAGGTCTGGGGCACCGGGCAGCCGGTGGTATTCAGTCATGGCTGGCCGCTCAGCGCGGATAGCTGGGAGGCGCAGATGCTGTTTCTGGCATCCAACGGTTATCGCTGCATTGCCCACGACCGGCGCGGCCATGGCCGGTCGAGCCAGCCCTGGAGCGGCAACGACATGGACACCTATGCCGACGACCTCGCGGAACTCATCGAAACGCTAGCCCTGAAGGACGCTGTCCTGATCGCCGCAGCTATGTCAGAACGGCGCGCAACGCCTGCAAACAGATATCCACGTTTTCCCGCCGCGCCGAGGCGCCCATCAGGCCGATGCGCCAGATCTTGCCGGCCAGAACGCCGAGGCCGGCGCCGATTTCAAGATTGAATTCATTGAGTAGCCGCACGCGTGCAGCGGCGTCGTCGATGCCGGGCGGCAGGGCCACCGAGTTGAGTTGCGGCAGTCGTTCGCTCTCCGGTACCACGAAAGACAAACCCAACCCCTCCAGTCCGGTCTTGAGCATTTCGTGCATGGCGCGATGCCGTGCCCAGGCGTTGTCCAGGCCTTCTTCGGCCAGGATCACCAGGGCTTCGTGCAGCCCATAGAGTGGGTTGATCGGCGCGGTGTGATGATAGGTACGCTTGCCTTCGCCACCCCAGTAGCCAAGCACCAGGTTGAGGTCCATGAACCAGCTTTGCACTGCGGTTTTCCGCGACCGCACCCGGCGAATCGCGGCTTCCGAGAAGCTGACCGGTGACAGGCCGGGGGTGCAGGAGAGGCATTTCTGGCTGCCGGAATAGGCTGCGTCGATGCCCCACTGGTCGAGCAGCACTGGCGTGCCACCGAGGGAGGTGACGCAGTCCATGATGGTGAGCGCGCCGTATTTGCGCGCAATGGCGGCCAGCGCGGCGGCGTCGGACTGGGCGCCGGTGGAGGTTTCCGCATGTACGAAGGCGAGGATTTTCGCGTCAGGATTGGCCTGGAAAGCGGCCTCGACCTTGTTCGGGTCCACCGCCCGGCCCCAGGCGTCTTCCACCAGCACCGGAATGCCGCCCGTGCGCTTCACGTTCTCCAACATGCGGCCACCAAACACACCGTTGCTGCAGACGATGACCTTGTCGCCCGGTTCCACCAGGTTCACGAAACAGGTTTCCATGCCCACGGACCCAGGCCCGGACACCGGGAAGGTCAGCTTGTTTTCGGTCTGGAAGGCGTAACGCAGCAGCGTCTTGATCTGCTCCATCATTTCCTGGAAGGCCGGATCGAGATGGCCAATGGTGGGCCGTGCCATCGCATCGAGGATGCGCTGCGGCACATCGGACGGGCCGGGGCCCATGAGGACGCGACGCGGGGGATGGAAAGAGGAAATGGCGGGAGCGGGCTGGGTCATGGGATTTCCTGTTGCGTGGACAGGCCGTGATTTTATGGGCTCAAGCCACGCACAGACAGACCATGCGCGTGGCCACCGATAGAATCGACGTCTCGATTGGAGGATGAAGGGCCGCGTAGGATGTGGTGAGCGCAGCGAACCGCATCTGCCTGGCTTGATGCGGTTCGTTCCTCACCGCATCCTACGTCTGGTCATGGCGCTGTGGCCGCCAGCACCGCCCCCAACGCCTTCAGGCAAATCTCCACATTCTCCCGGCGCCGATTTCCAGATTGAATTCCTTGAACAGCCGCTCTCGCGCGGCGGCGGCGGCGATGCCGGCCGGCCGGGTCATGGGTATTCCTGGAATTTGGAGGGCGTGTAGGTCGGGTGAGCGGTTTCATTGCATAACCCGACAATGCGCCGATTCAAGCCGCCAGCAACGGCTCCAGTTCGCCGCCGGCATCCAGCGCAGAGAGGTCGTCGAAGCCGCCGACATGGCGGTCGCCGATGTAGATCTGCGGAACGGTGCGGCGGCCGGTGATGCGCATCATCTCTTCGAGCTGGGCCGAGTCGAGATCAACGCGGACTTTCTCGATCTGGGTGACACCCTTCCTGGCCAGCAGCTTCTCGGCCATGGTGCAGTAAGGGCAGGTGGCGGTGCAGTACATCTTGACGTGGGGCATGGTGCAATTCCTTGGTTATTTTTCACGCGGCAGGCCGGCCTGTTCCCAGGCTTGCATGCCACCGGCGAGGTTGTGCAGGTTCTCGAAACCGGCTTTTTTGAGCGTGCCGCAGGCGCTGCCGGAGCGATTGCCGCTGCGGCAGACGGCGATGATCGGCTTGCCCTTGAACTTCTCCAGTTCAGCCAGCCGATCCTTCAGCTTGCCCAGGGGGATATGCCGGGCCTTGGCGATATGGCCGTCGCTCCATTCCGACTGTTCGCGCACGTCCAGCAACAGGGCGTCCTCGTGGTTGAACAGCATGACCGCTTCCTGCGGGCCGATCTGCTTGACCCCGGACATCCGCCCGAACAGGCCGCCGCCCAACAACATGAAGCCGGACAGGCCGGCAAGCAGAATCAGCCAGATGTTTTGTAGTGCGAAATCCATTCTTGTTCCTTCTCAGTGGGGGAGAGTGACCAGTCGATGGTGACGTCGGGAAGCACGCCAACCGCCAGACTGCCTTGCATTTCACTGATCTCCGGGCGGCCGTATTGGCCGTTGACCAGGCGATAAACCGAGACCAGGCGGTCGGTGGGGTGCAACAGCCAGTATTCCGGCACACCAGCGCGTTCGTAGACCGCCAGTTTGACGATCAGATCACGCTTGGCGGAACTAGGTGAGAGCACTTCCGCCACCCAATCCGGTGCGCCGCGCACGCCACACTCATCGAGCTTGGTTTCGTCGCACACGACCAACACATCCGGCTGCACCACCGTATCCACCTTGTCATCAGGCTCGTCGGTGTGCGGCAGGCGCACGTCGAAGGGCGCGACAAAGGCCTGGCAGGGTTTGCCTTTCAACGCCGTGGCAACCTGGCGGAACAGCTCACCCACCAGATGCTGATGCGTCCGCGTCGGCGCGGGCGCCATCGCGTAAGCCACGCCGTCGATCAACTCGTAACGGACCTCCTCCGGCCAGGATTGGTAATCAGCGTAGGTGTAGTACTCGGTTTTGTGTTGCGGCAGGCCCATGGCGATCTCCCGAAGTGCGTCGGGGCGGATTATCGCTTACTTGCAGCAGGCGCCGCCGCCTTCCTGGAAGCCCATTTTCTTGAGCAGTTTTTCCGGCGGGCAGATGCCGGTGAAGCCGGATTGCAGGAGATTGAGGCCGATGAAGGCGGTGAACCAGAGCCAGGACACGCTCGTCAGGTCAATTTGGCCGGTGAAGTGGGCGAGGCCGAGGGACAGCAGGATGAAGGCGCCGGCCAGGATGCGGATGAAGCGTTCGATGGTCATGAGAACCCCTTTTCAGTTGGAAGCAGCTTTCCGCTGCCATAAGTAATACATCAGTGGAATAACGACCAGGGTCAGTGCGGTGGAGGCGAAGGTACCGAAGATCAGGCTGACCGCCAAGCCGCCGAACACCGGGTCGGTGATCATGATGGCGGAACCGAGAATGATCGCCAGGGCGGTGAGCAAAATTGGGCGGAAGCGCACGGCGCCGGCTTCGATCACGGCCCGCTCCAGGCCATAACCCTGTTTGCGGTAATCCAGGATGAAGTCGATCAGCAACAGCGAGTTGCGCACGACGATGCCGGCCAGGGCGATGACGCCGATCATCGAGGTGGCGGTGAACGCTTGGGCTGTGGCCCAGTGGCCGGGGAACACGCCGACCAGGGTAAGCGGAATGGCGCCCATGACGATCAGCGGCAGCATGAACGACTTGTAGTAGGCCACCAGCATCAGGTAGATCAGGATCAAGGCGATGATGAAGGCCGAGCCCAGGTCGCGGAACACGTCCAGGGTCAGACGCATCTCGCCGCCCCAGAGCAGGGTGTTCTCGACCACATCTTTCGGGCTGGCCTGGGTGAAGCCGAGGTTGCCGGTGGTGAAGGTGGTGCCCTTGCCGTCGCCTATCGCCAGTTTCTTGCCGTCGAGCATCTCGTCCAGGGCCAGCACGGCGTAAACCGGGCTGGATTTGAGCAACTCGCCGCCGACCATGGCCATGGGATGCTGATCGCGGTCGTAGATCGGCTTGGCCTCGGTGACCCGCTCGACCCTGGCGATGGCGGACAGCGGCACCCGCATGCCGCGCGGGTTGGTGATGGCGAGATTCATCAACGTTTCCGGGCCGGCGCGCAGTTCGCTCGGCAGTCGCACCTTGATGTCGATCGGCTCGCGCGCGCTGTCCACATGCAGGGTGCTGATGGTGAAGCCGCTGACGTAATCGCGCAGCAGCTTGGCCACCTGGCCGGGGGAGACCCCGGAGAGCAGCGCCTTCTCGCTATCGACATGGATATGGAAGCTGTCGGCGTTGGCGGTGACCGAATCGTCGACGTTGACCATCCCGTAGATCTGCTTGAAGGCGGCGTCTACTGCCGGCGCCGCACCGCGCAAGGCCTCATAATCCGGGCCGTACAGCTCGGCCAGGATCTGCGCCTGCACCGGCGGGCCGGGTGGCGTTTCATAGAGCTTGATGCGGGCGTCGGAAAACTGCCGGCGCACCTCCCGCAGCGATTCATCGAGCTGAATCGCGATGGTGTGGGAAGCTTCGCCACGATGATGTTTGTCGACCAGGTTGACGCGAATCTGCGCCAGATTGCCGCCGCGCTTGATCATGTCGCCGCGCACCAGGGCGGCGAAGTCAATCGGCGCGGTCAGCCCCAGGAACGTCTGGTAGTCGGTGACGCGCGGATGCCGGCCAACCACTTCTCCCACCGCGCGCGCTACCTGATCGGTGGCGGCGAGCGCCGTGCCGGCCGGCATGTCGACCTGCAACAACAGGGTGTTGGTGTTGTCGTTGGGCAGCATCTTCAGTTCGACGCCGAACAGCGACAGCGGGCCATTGAGGCCGGACGGGCGGATGAACTGCCAGGCCGGCATCAAAATGGCGCCGACCAGGAGACCGAGAACCACCAGGAAGGTGAGGTTGCGTTTGCGGCTGGAGTGGATCAACGGCGTCAGCACCGAGATATAGGCGCGTTGCAGGGCGTCCTGCTTCTGGGCGCCCTTGTCTTCCATGCAGGGGGTGCGTTCCAGTTCCTCACGCGCGGCCTTTTTCGCCAGCCACAGCCTGGACGCCCACGGCACCACCATGTAGGCGATGACGATGGAAGCGATCATCGCCACCGGCACGTTGAAGGGAATCGGCCGCATGAACGGGCCCATCATGCCGGTGACGAAAGCCATCGGGATGAACGCCAGGATCACCGCGACGGTGGCGACGTTGGTGGGGTTGCCAATCTCGTTGGTGGCGATCACCAGGGTTTCCGCGAACGGTCTTGTCGAGCCGTGGTGTAGATGGCGGTGGATGTTTTCGATGACCACGATGGCGGCATCGACCAGCAAGCCCAGCGACAGAATCAGCGCGAACAGGGTGATGCGATTGATGGTCTGGCCCGCGGCCAGGCCGACGGCCAGCACCACGAACAGGATCAAGGGCACGGTCAGGGTAACGATGCCAGCCTCGCGCCAGCCGAGGAACAGCACCAGGATAACGACCACCGAGGCAATGGCGATGCCTAAGTGCATGACCAGTTCGTTCACCGCCGCGTCGGCCTTGGCGCCATCGTTGCGGGTAACGGTGGCCTCGATGCCGGTGGGCATCGCCTGTTTCTTCAGTTCTTCCAGTTTGGCCAGCACCGCGTCGGCCACCACCACGGCGTTGCTGCCGGCCTTCTTGGCGATGGCCAGGGTGACGGCGGGGTGTTCGCCAGGCATTTTCCCGATACTCGCCGGACCGAAAGCGAAGCGCGTGGTTTCCTCGATTTCCGCCGCGCCGTCCTCGATCTTCGCGATGTCTTTCAAATAGACCGGGACACCGGCGCCGGGTTTGCCAACGGAGGTGCCTACCACGATCTTGCCGACTTCCTCGGCGGAACCGAGAAAGCTGGCCAGGCGCAGGGGCACGCTCCGGTTGCCGCGCACCAGTTCGCCCAGGGGAGCGGCGATATTGGCGCCGCGCAGCATCTGGTCGATGTGGTCGAGCGTGAGGCCGGCCGCTTCCAGGCGCTGCGGGTCGATCCAGACGTTCACCGCCTGGGCGCGCCCGCCGATGAGCTGGGTGAAGGAGACGCCGGGCACGTTGCGCAGTTGCTCCAGCAGGCGCTGTCCAACCTGGCGTAGCCGATAGTCGTCATATCTGGCGGACGCCAGGGTGAGCGTCATGATCGGCACGTCGTCGACATTGATCGGCTTGACGATGGGTTGCATGGCGCCAGGCGGGATGCGGTCCATGTTCTGCATCAACTGGTTGTACAGCTTGACCAGGCTGTCTTCCTGGTTCTCGCCGACCTTGAACTGCACGGTGACCAGGCCGAAGTCGTTGCTGGCGTAGCCGAAGGTGTGATCGACGCCGGACTGCGCGTTCATGATCGCTTCCAGCGGCTTCACCACCAGGTTCTGGATTTCGGTCGCGGAGGCGCCCGGCTTGGCGACGATGATGTTGGCCGCCGGCACCACGATCTGCGGGTTGTATTCGCGCGGGGTAACCCCCAGCGCGAGCAGGCCGGTCAGCGTCACCGCCAGGATGAACAGGGCGGTGAGCTTGGAGGTAAGAAAGCCGCGGGCGAGCTTGCCCGCCAGGTTCATGGGGGTCTCGTGTGCATTCATGGTTTTACTCGGAAACCTGGTCGCCGTTATTCACCGCCTGGACGTTGCCGGTGACCACCCGCTCGCCGGGGTTGAGCCCGGATAGCACTTCCACCTGGCCGTCGGATTCCTGGCCCAGCCGCAGCATGCGGTAGTGCGCCGTCCCCCGTGCATCGACCACGAACGCGCCGGTAATCCCGGCGCGATCCAGCACAGCCGCGCGCGGCAGCGCCAGCACACCGCGGCGGCCGGTAGGGAACAGGACGCGGGCGAAGGCGCCGCTTCTGAGGCCAGGCGCGGCGAGGTCGAGCTTGACGCTGTAGGTATGGGTTATCGGGTCGGCGGCGGGGTTGAGGCGCGCGACTTTTGCGCTTACCGGCTGGTCGAGGCCATCGATTTCCACCATCACGGCGTCGCCCGCTTTAATGCCCCGATACAACGCTTCCGACACCGCGGTCTGCACTTGCAGGCGCGCCGGGTTTTCCAGCAACAGCACGGGATGGCCAGGCGAGGCGATGTCGCCTTCATTGGCCAGTTTGCGGGTGATCACACCGGCAATCGGCGCGGTCACCGTGGCGTAGCGCATTTGTCCTTGGGCGGTCGCGAGGCCGGCTTTGGCCTGGGCCGCGCGTGACAGGGCGATGTCGTGGTTGAGCTTCATCTTCTCGTACTGCTGGCGGGTCACCACTTCATCCTTGTACAGGCTCTCGAAGCGGTCGAAATCGGCCTTGGCGTCACGCATTGCGTCCTCGGCCTGGCGCAGCCCCAGGCGGGCCTGTTCCAGCGCGCCTTCGAGGTCAAGTGGATCAATGGTGAACAGGCGCTGGCCTTTTTTTACCGTCTGCCCCTCCACCACCGCGATGTCGCGCAGATAACCCATTAGGCGCGAGGCGACCTGCACCGATTCCAGAGCCACGACGCTGCCGGTGGTGGCGGTGGTAGAGGTGGCTTCGTTGGTTTGTATCACGCGGGTCTGGGCCTGGACGGCGCGTTGTTGCGCCTGGGGTGCCGGTGCTTTTTTATCGCCGGAACAAGCGGCCAGGGAGAGGAAGAGGGCGATCAGCAGGGATTTCACGAGTGCGACCGGGTTCATGTCGGGCTCCTTAAAGCGTGTCGGCGGCGAGCACGCCAACGGCGCGCTTCAGTTCCGCCCGATTGATGGCGAGTTCGTATTGGCTGGCGACCAGGTTGGCGTTGGCCTGGTCGAGCTGGGCTTGGGCGGCGAGCAACTCGACCAGCGTGCCCATGCCATTCTCGTAGCGCTTCTTGATCAGGCGTTGGGCCTCCTTCGCCTGTTCCAGATTGGCGGCGCGGGCGGCAACTTTGTCCTCGGCTTCCAGCGCTTCGCGGCGCGCGTCGGTGACCTGGAAGGCGATGCCGTCCTCGGCCTGGCGCAGCTTGGCGGCCAGTTCGGAACGGGCCGCCTCGGCACGGTCGATACCGGCGTGAGCGACGCCACCGTCGAAAGCGGTCCACGACAGTATCCCGGCCGCCGTGTAGGTGGGCGCGGACAGGCCCAGCCGGCTGTCGTTCCAATCCTGCCGCAGCATGACGTTGAATTGCGGCTGGTTGCCGGCGCGCGCGGCGCCGACCTGAGCAGCGGCGCCTTCGAGCTGATTGCGTAGCGCGCGCAGGCCAGCGTGGTTTTCGCGCGCTTGGCGGCGCAGTTCATGGTCGTTGCCGGCGAGCAGAGCTGGCGCGACCGGGGCGCCGACATCAAGTGGCTCCTCCAGCGACTTGCCCATCATCATGGCCAACTGGTCGAGCGCGCGGGCCTCGGCGTTGCGGGCTTCAATCGCCTTCACCTTGACGTCTTCCAGATTGACCTTGGCCGAGAGCACATCGCTTTTCACCACCATGCCCTGCTTGTGCAGTTTTTCGGTGATGCGCACGTATTCCTCGGCGGCGGCACGCGCTTCATCGGTGACCTTAATGTAGGCACGAGCGGTGTGCACCCCCTGGTAAGCCATCAAAATATTTTTGGTCAGTTGCTGGCGTGCCGCCTGGTCGCCGGATTGCGCCGCGCGCACATTGGCTTTTGCGGTGTCGATATGGCTTTGCACCAGGCCGCCGTTGTAGACGGGCACTTGCAGCTCGATCCGGGAATTGAAGTTGTTGACGGCGTCGGGGTGGTTCAGATTGTGCGGGGCGACGCTCAAATCGGCCGGGTTGAATTCACCCGCACCAAAATCATTGAAACTGGCGCCACGCTGTCCCAACTTCATGCCGAAGGCATTCAGCGCATCGTTGCTTCGGGTTCCGGTCAGCGACAGGTTCAGGCGCGGCAGCCGGTTGCCTTGGGCCTGCCGCACGCCCGCTTCCGCCTGGTCGATCTGGGCGCGGCTGATGCTCAAATCCGGGTTCTGCGTCAGCGCCGTTTCGATGCACTGCTTGAACTCCAGTTTATCCGCCCAGCCGGGAGAGGCGACCCATACCGCGGCCAAGGTGATTGCGACCCGCTGCGACCACTTGCGATTGTTCATGACAACGCTCCTTGTTGAGACGCTGACCCCACGGCCAACAAGGCGCGCAGGGAATATTAGTGGCGGCTAATATACATGATTAGATTTTCTTATGCAAGGATAAGCAGAACCATCAGCCTGGCGCGGAGCCACGCGCGCTATTTCGCGAAACCGCAAAAAACGTCGCGCATCATGCCGATGAGTTGCAGGGTACGGGTATCGCCGACCCGGTAGTAGACGCGGTTGGCATCCTTGCGGGTGCGCAGCACGCCCTTGTCACGCAGGATGGCCAGATGCTGGGAGATGTTGCTTTGCGAAGTACCGACGCTTTCCACGATGTCCTGCACGCTCACTTCCTTGTCGCCCAGGACGCAGAGAATTTTCAATCGCAAAGGGTGCGACATGGCCTTGAGTGCGCGCGAGGCCTGTTCGATGTGTTCGTCCTTGTCGATGAGTTCGATGGACTCGGTAGTCATGTTGGGCTCCGTGGTGCCGGTTATGTATAAACGCCGTTAGCGCCGTTAGAATTCGTGGCGCGCGCCAGTATAGGTCGTAAAGTATTCAAATATACTAAAATACGACATGAAAAAGATTGTCAGAGACGATAAAATCCACTAATGCCTCCTGCTCCCATCAAGCCCATTCTGCTCGTCATCCTCGATGGCTTCGGTTGTCGCCACGCCGATTCCGATAACGCCATCACCAATGCCCACAAACCGAATTTCGACCATTTCTGGAAAAACTATCCGCACACCCTGATCCAGGCCTCGGAAGCGGCTGTGGGTCTGCCGGCCGGGCAGATGGGCAACTCGGAAGTCGGCCATCTCAACATTGGCGCCGGCCGCGTGGTGTACCAGGAATTCACCCGGATCGAGCGGGCCATCCACAACGGCCATTTTCCCAGCAACCCGGCACTCAAGGGCGTCATCACCAAGCTCAAGGCCAATGGCGGCGCGCTGCACATCTTCGGTTTGCTCTCCGATGGGGGGGTGCATAGCCATGAAAACCACATTCACGCCATGCTCGACCTGGCTTTGCACGCGGGACTTAAAAAAGTCTATGTGCATGCCTTCCTGGATGGCCGCGATACCCCGCCGAAGAGCGCGGAAGCTTATATCCGTTGCCTGCAGGACAAGATGGATGGACTGCGCGGCGGCCAGATCGCCAGCATCGTCGGCCGTTATTTCGCGATGGACCGCGACAAACGCTGGGATCGGGTGAAGGTTGCCTTCGATCTGCTGACCCTGGGCCGCGCCGAGTACCACGCGCCGAGCGCCGACCTGGGCCTGGGAATGGCCTATGCGCGTGGAGAAACCGACGAGTTCGTGAAGCCCACCGCCATCGTCGCGGCGGGTGCCGAGCCGGTGCGGATGCGGGACGGCGATGCCATCGTGTTCATGAACTTCCGCTCCGATCGTGCCCGAGAAATCACCAAGGCGTTCATCGAGCCAGGGTTCAAGGAATTCGAACGCGACTATGTGCCAAAGCTGTCCAGCTACTGCACCCTCACCGGCTACAGCAAAGAATTTGATGTGCCCGTCGCCTTTCCGCCGGAACGGGTGCGCAACGGCTTCGGCGAATACATCGCGAAGCTGGGTCTGCGCCAGTTGCGTATCGCCGAAACCGAGAAGTACCCGCACGTCACTTATTTCTTCAACGGCGGCGAGGAAACGGTCTACGCCGGCGAGGATCGCATCATGGTGCAGTCACCCAAGGTGGCGACCTACGATCTCCAGCCCGAGATGAATGCGTTCGAACTCACCGACAAACTGGTCGAGGCGATTGAGAGCCGCAAGTACGACGCCATCATCTGCAACTACGCCAACTGCGACATGGTCGGGCACAGCGGCATCATGGCCGCTGCCGTGCGGGCGGTGGAGGCGGTTGATTCCTGCCTGGGACGCGTGGCGCAAGCCGTGCAATCCGTCGGCGGCGAAGTGCTGATCACTGCTGATCATGGCAATGCCGAAACCATGCGGGACACCACCACCCACCAGCCGCATACCGCCCACACCACGAATCTGGTGCCTTTTCTGTACCTCGGCCGGCCGGCGCACATGGAACATCGCGGCGCCCTGGAAGACATCGCGCCCACCATGCTGAAGCTGATGGGTTTGCCGCAGCCCAGGGAAATGACCGGCCACGCGCTCATCGAATTCGAATGAAGTGCGCTCATTTGCGCTCAGTTACGTTTACTCGCATCTTTCTCCTGTTTCTTGCCTTCTCGCCATCGGCCCTGGCCGGGCCGGATTCCGGCAAGCAACAGGAACTCAAGGACTTGCGCGGGCGCATCGAAGCCCTGCAACAGGAACTGGAACAGGCCAGCGAAGACCGCGTGGAAGCCGCCGACGGCCTGAAGAAATCCGAGCGAAGCATTTCCAATGTGGCTCGCAGCCTGCGTGGCCTGGAAGCTAAGCAACGCCGGCTGGCGCGCGAACTCAGGCAATTGGAAACTGAAACCCAGGTGGCCAACCGCGAGATCGTGGGCCAGCGGAAGCGCCTGGCCATGCTCCTGCGCGAGCGTTATGTGCAAGGTGGCAACGACGCCTTGAAGCTGATGCTCAACGGCCAGAACCCCGGCGAGGTGGCGCGCAACCTGGCGTACTACGGCTACATCGGCCGTGCCCGTGCCGAAATCATCCGCGACTATCAGAATTCACTCGCCCGTCTCGGGGCACTCAAGGACAAGGCACGGGTTCAACGCGATGGCCTGAGTCAGGTCAAGAGCGAGCGGGTGGCGCAAAAAAAAGCGCTGGAAGACGAAAAAGGCGCGCGCCAGCAGGTGCTCTACCAGCTCTCCGAGCAGATCCGCCAGCAGCGCAAGGAAATCGATTCCCTGGTGCGCAATGAGAAGCGCCTGGCTCGCTTGATCGAGCGACTCGCCCGCCTGGCCGCCACGGCGAAGCCGCAGGCCACCTCCAAGCCCGGCCAGAAAGTGAACCGGGTGGCCGATGCCAGCCTGGCCAGCCTCATCTTCGATCGTCTCAAAGGCAAGCTCGCCCTGCCGGTGGCGGGTGAAATCCTGCACCGCTTCGGGCAGAACCGTGAGGGCGGCGGGCCCGCCTGGAAAGGCCTGTTCATCCGTGCCCGGCAAGGCCAGGAGGTGCGCGCCGTAGGCAGCGGCCAGGTGGCGTTCGCGGACTGGTTGCGCGGCTTCGGCAACCTTCTGATCATCGACCACGGCAACGGTTTCCTCAGCCTGTACAGCAATAATGAAAGCTTGTATAAACAGCCGGGCGACGCCGTTCGCGCGGGTGATGTGGTGGCGGCGGTGGGCGCCACCGGGGGCCAGGATGAGCCCGGCCTCTACTTCGAACTGCGGCGTCAAGGCAAACCTTTCGACCCGCTTACCTGGGTCAATCTCAAATAGCCAGAGGCAGCATGGTCAGCAAATTCAAGCAAATCAGCCTGGTGAGCATGGGCGTCCTGATCGGCGCTGCGCTTACCCTCAATTATTCGGCCATCGCGGAACGCGAGCCCGAGCCCTTGCCCCTCGAAGATCTCCGCGCGTTCAGTGAAATTTTCGGCAAGATCAAGAGCGACTATGTCGAGCCGGTGGAAGACAAGAAACTGATCACCGAAGCCATCAACGGCATGCTCTCCGGGCTCGATCCGCATTCCGCCTACCTAGACAACGATGCCTTCAAGGAACTCCAGGTCGGCACCCAGGGCGAGTTCGGCGGCTTGGGCATTGAAGTCGGCATGGAAGACGGCTTCGTGAAGGTGGTTGCCCCAATCGAAGACACTCCCGCCTTCAAGGCCGGCGTGAAAAGCGGTGATCTGGTCATCAAACTGGACGACACCCCGGTCAAGGGGATGACCCTGAACGACGCGGTCAAGCGCATGCGCGGCAAGCCCGGCACCGACATCATCCTCACCATCATCCGCAAGGGTGAAAGCAAGCCGCTCACCCTGACGCTCACGCGCGCGGTCATCAAAATCAAGAGCGTCAAGTACAAGCTGGCGGAACCCGGCTTCGGCTATGTGCGGATCACCCAGTTCCAGGAGCGCTCGGGCGAGAACTTGGTAGAGGCGCTGAAGGATCTGGGGGAACAGAACAAGGGCGCGCTCAAGGGCCTGGTTCTGGATCTGCGTAACGACCCAGGCGGCCTGCTCAATACCGCCGTGTCCGTTTCCGGCGCCTTCCTCAAGCCGGGCGACCTGGTGGTCTACACCGATGGCCGTATTGAGGACGCCAAGATGCGTCTGACCAACGCGCGGGAAAACTATCTGCGCCCCGGCGAGGCCGACTACCTCAAGAACCTGCCGGCCTGGGCCAAGACTGTGCCGCTCGTGGTGCTGGTGAATGGGGGTTCAGCTTCCGCTTCGGAGATCGTCGCCGGTGCGCTGCAAGACCACAAACGCGCCCTGATCGTCGGCACCCAGTCTTTTGGCAAAGGCTCGGTGCAGACCATCCTGCCGCTCAATAACGGCACGGCCATCAAGCTCACCACGGCACGCTATTTCACACCCAATGGCCGTTCCATCCAGGCCAAAGGCATCACCCCGGACATCACGGTGGAAGAGGCGACAGTTTCCTCAAGTGACAAGGCGCCCAAGCTGGAAGTGCACGAGGCGGACCTTGAACGGCATCTCAGCAATGGCAATGAAGAAGACGCGACCAAGTCGCCACATGCGCCCAAGGACCTGAAGTCCAAGGACGATAGCGCCAAGGGTGGCAAGGGCAAGCCCACGCTGGAACCCGGCGAGATCGTCAGCAAGAGCGACTATCAATTCAGCCAGGCGCTCATCTTGCTCAAAGGCCTTAATCTCCTGCAAGGCCACAAGGAGTAAGTCGTGTCGGCGGCCTGCGACGTCGACAAACTGCGGGAGATTGTTTTTCATCCCCTCCCCCCCGACCAGATCGAGCGCGCCCTCGATCTGCTCGCCGACATAGCGGGGCTGCAAGTCAACCAGACGGGGCCGCAGACCTTGCAAATCGCCTATTGCATCACGGACCACACCTTGCAGGATGTCGAAACCCTGCTCGGCCTGCAAGGTTTTCACCTGGAAGCCACCCTGCTGATCCACCTCAAACGTGCCTTGGTCTACTACTGCGAGCATGTCCAGCGGGAGAACCTGCATAAGCCGGAAGTGCAGACCAAGAAATACAAGCCGCACATGGCAGCCTGGGGGAAAAACCCGCACGGCGACCATGACGAAACGCCGGCGGAGTGGCGGCAGTACAAGTAAGTTTGTTGTAGCGCCGGCTTTATGTTCCGAGGGGACGGTATCCTTTAGGGCCAGCCGGCTTCTGTCCAGCCGCCCATGAATGACTCTCAACTCCTCCGCTATTCCCGCCATATCCTGCTCGACCAGGTGGGCATCGGCGGGCAGGAAGCCCTGCTCGCGGCGCGCGTCCTGATCATCGGCGCCGGCGGCCTCGGATCCCCGGTGGCACTGTACCTGGCGGCGGCGGGTGTGGGGCGGATCACCCTGGCGGACCACGACGTGGTCGACCTCACCAACCTGCAACGCCAGATCGCCCACGACCTCTCCAGCGTCGGGCAGAACAAAGCGCACTCTGCCGCCAGGCGGATGCGAGCGATGAACCCGGATGTTCAGGTGATCGAGTTGCCCACCCGCTTGCAGGGCGAACCACTCGATGCCGCCGTTGCCGCTGCCGATGTGGTGCTCGATTGCTCCGACAACTTCGCCACCCGCCATGCCGTCAACCGCGCCTGCGTTGCGCACCAAAAACCCCTGGTATCCGGCGCGGCGGTGCGTTTCGATGGGCAGATCGCGGTATTCGATCTGCGCCGCGAGGAGGCCCCCTGCTACGCCTGCCTGTTTCCCGAGCAGGCGCAGGATGCGGAAATGCGTTGCGCGGAATTCGGGATATTCGCACCCCTGGTCGGCGTGGTCGGCGCCATGCAAGCGCTGGAGGCGCTGAAACTTTTGATCGGCATCGGCGCCAGCCTGTCTGGCCGCCTGCTCCTGTTCGATGCCCTCGCCGCCGACTGGCGCACCATCCGGCTAAAGCGAGATCCGGGCTGCGAGGCGTGCCGTTCCGATACGGGCGCGAAAGCCTCCTGAAGATCGACGCACCGTCAAGCCTCACCTGACGACGGCTATTCAGCCACACCTCGGCGTTCTCGATTCTCCCCGCCGGCCTGGCCCGGGTGGGATGTATAAGCCGTCGCTTATAATCTGGTCGCCTTCCCTAGCCCGCGCGTGCCCCCATGTTCCATTTCTCCACTTCCACCGCCGTCAACCTGGCGCTTCTTGTCCTCATCCTGTTCTCCCTGACCACCTGGACGATGATCTTCGCCAAGGGCTGGCTGCAATGGCGGCAGCACCTGTCCAATGCGGCTTTCACCAAACGCTTCTGGCAGGCGCCTGATCTGGCGGCGGCGGAGTTTGTTGCCAAACAGGGCGAAAGCCCGCTGGCGCGGCTGGCCAAGGCGGGCTTTGACACCCTGCGCTCGCTGGACGATCGACAGACCCTCGCGCATACCGGCGACCGCCAGGCGGTCATGGAACGAGGCCTCTCGCAGCAGGTGAAGAAGGAACAGCACAAGCTGGAAGCCGGCCTCATGCTGCTCGCCAGCATCGGCAGCACGGCGCCCTTCGTGGGCCTGTTCGGCACCGTCTGGGGAATCATGAATGCGATGCAGAATATTGCGCTTTCCGGCGGTTCCGGCCTGGAAGTCGTGGCCGGACCGGTGGGCGAGGCGCTGCTCTCCACCGCCATCGGTATCGCCGCCGCGATTCCCGCCGTGCTCGCTTACAACTACGGCGTGCGCGTCACCCGCCTGATGGTTTCCGAAATGGAAGGCTTCGCCAACGACTTTCTGCGCCTGGCCCGCACGACCCAAGCTGAAAAGGAGTCCTGAAATGGCGATCCGCCAGGATTCCGAGTTCCAGCCCATGAGCGAAATCAACGTCACCCCGCTGGTCGACGTGATGCTGGTGCTGCTGGTGATTTTCATGGTCACCGCGCCGTTCATTCTGCAATCGGTCAAGGTGCGCCTGCCGGAAACCTCGCCGGTGGCCGCGCTGAAACCGGCGCCCGCGCTGGTGGTCAGCGTGCAACCGGACGGCCGCGTCTACCTGGGCCGCGATGCCATCGAACTGCCGCAACTGGAAGCCCGCCTCAAGGGCGAGATGCTGCGCGGTGAGCAAGCCGGCAGCGGCGAATTCACCCTGCAACTGCGCGCCGATACAGGCGTGCCCTACGGCCGCATCACCGAAGTCATGGCCGCCGCCAGCCGCGCCGGCGTCGCCAAACTCACCTTCGTCACCGCCGCCGCCCCGCAGGGGAAGAAGTGATTCCAGCCATCCTCGCCCGCGCGGCCGCCGCGCTGGCCCGCCTGGAGCCGCACCACTGGGTCGCCCTGGCCGGCAGCGCCGCCCTGCATCTGGGTGTGCTGCTCGGTCTCAGCCAGGCGCCGCCACCATCCCTGCCGCCACCCATGACCTTCGAGGTCAAGCTGGAACCGCCACCCGCGGCCAAGCAGGCCCGACCGCGTCATGCCCAAGCCAAGGCCACCAGGACGAAACATCGCGTGGCCAGGAAAAAATCCGGCAAACCTCAGGTTCGCGAGCCGCACACCCTGCAAGCGAAATGGCAAGGCGAAAGAAAACCGGCCAAGGACGCCCCAACGGTCAGCCTGCCGAATGCGCGCGACATGGGCGTCAACGTTGCCACACCCATTGCCACCGCCGCCGCGACCGGCGGGCTAGCGAAGGCGGCGAAGCGTCCCGCCAACTCAGGTGAGCCGGCCGTGGACGGCGGCGCCACGAGCGAACCAGGTGGCACCGCTGCCGGCTCCGCTTCCGGCAGTGACCCCGGCATCACCCTGGCGGCAGCGCAGGGGCTTGGCAAGTCCCTGGTGGCTAAAACCAGCGCCGGCGCCCAGGGTAGCGATGCACTGACCGGCAGCGCCGCCGCTACTGGCAACCTCGTGGCCACCTCGCTCTCCGCCAGTGCCGCCGGCGGCAGCCTTAATCGTGTCGCTGGTGGGGGCGGCCACAGCGCGCAGGCCAGCGATTTCAGTTCACAAAGCCCCGGGGCCAGGGCGGACGTCGATCCCAGCAGCGTGCGCCTGGCCCTGGCCGGCGTCCTTTCGAACCAGCCGGCGCTTCTCGCCGGCAACGACAGCCTCACCGGCGGCCAGTTCAACGGGGTGGCTGGCACTAGCGCGGCGAGGTCTGGCCAGGGCAACCAGGCCACGCTGGCAACTGCCGCCAGCAGCGGACTACCCACCGTGGTGAATGCCGCCGGGCCGACCCAGGCGGGCGGCGGCGAAACCAGCACGGCTGGCGAACACGGCGCGGCGGCCCGTGGCGGCTCCGACCTGGCCAATCTGGCCAGGGCCGCCACCGCTGGCGTGGTTCCGAGCGGCAAGCCTGGCAGCGGCGGCGGCGCCCGTGACGGTGGCAATCTCGCCACCGGCGCCTTGGACAGCGCCATCCCCCCCCCGCGCTCGAGCAACAGCGCCCTGGCGCGCAGCAGTGGCGGCGATAGCACAGGCCAGGCGCCGAGGCCACGCACGAGCCATTCCGGCGGGGCGGACCCGAGCGGCAGCGGTGGCATTCCGCGCAGCCTGCCCGGCGCTGGCTACGCCGGCGGCACGGCCAGGCTTGTCGCCCGAGCTGACCTGAGTGCCGGATTACCGGGGCAAGCAACGGTTGGCGCCGGGCTGGCCAGTGGCCGCACCGCGTCCGCCGCCCTCGCCCCGGGAGAACCCGGCAGTACGCCGCGTCTGGCGCTTGCCATGCACGCGGTACCCGCCATTCTCGAAATGCGCCCCGGCGGGGCGCGCTCCGCTTTCCACTCCAGCGCCGGCATTGACGACGGCGGCGCCGAGCGCACCGTGGCGACGACGCTGGCCGTGGCCGGCAAAGGCGACGGCGCGCCCCTGCAAGGCCGCGTAGCCGCTTCTTCTTTGCTGAGTACCCCCACTCGGCTCGCCAGTCTTGGCGGCGGTGGCGCCAGATCGGACGGCGCTGGCAAGCTGCAACTCGTTAAAGTGGCGGCGGTGCGGGAGATGCGCGCAGATAGCCAGGTGCAGCCACTCGACGTGCTGGCGCCCGCCACCTATTGTCCGTTACCGGGTCACGTGCAACCGAACAACCGCCCGCGCGTAACCACCCAAGACATCACCGAGAAGCCGGCCTATGCCAGCGACAACCCCAGCTTTGCCTTTCCGCTCCGCGCCTGGGCCTATGGCCACGAGGGCCGCGTCACCGTGCGCGTGCAAGTGATGGCCGATGGCGCGCCTGGACAGATGTGGATCAAACAAAGCAGCGGCTCCGGTATCCTCGATGTGGATGCGCGGGAACAACTGGCGAAATACCGTTTCAAACCCGCCCGCAAGAACGGCCAGCCGGTTACGGCCTGGATCGACGTTCCGGTGGATTACCGCCTGAACGCCGCAAAATCACCTTGAACTGAGAGGACACGCCATGAAACTTCGCACCCTGCCCCTGCTGCTCGCCCTGCACGCAGCCCCCCTGCTGGCCGCTGGCCCGGTCGTGCCCGATCCCATGCAGGCCATGCAAATGGCGCTGCGCTATTACCAGATGGCCGCCAGCGCCGGCGATGCCGAGGCGCAAACCAAGATGGGCTGGCTGTTCGAACAAGGCATGGGGGTGGCGAAGGATTTCACCCAGGCCGCCAAGTGGTATGAACTCGCCGCCAAACAGAACGAGCCAATCGGCCTTTACAACCTGGGCCTGCTGTTCCTGCGCGGCGACGGCGTCACCAAGAACGCCGACCAGGCCGCGCGGCTGATGACCGGCGCGGCCGAACTCAACCTGGCCGCCGCCCAGTCGCAACTGGCCACCATGTACGAGAAAGGCCTCGGTGTCCCGGTCAACCTGGAAGCCGCCTTTGCCTGGAACAAGCGGGCAGCGGAACTTGGCGACGTGCCGGCGCAGAACAATCTGGGCATCAAATACGCCTATGGCCTGGGCACCCCGACGGCTTACCCGGAAGCGGTGAAATGGTTTACCAAGGCCGCCGAGGCCGGCAACGCCGAAGCCCAGGGCAACCTCGGCCTGATCTACAAGGACGGCCTCGGCGGCGTGAAGCAGGATCTGCCCACCGCCGCCAACTGGCTGGCCCTGGCGGGTAGCCAGGGCCATGTCGCTTCGCAGAACCGCCTCGGCTGGATGTTCGAGAAAGGCCAGGGCATTCCGAAAAACCTGACGGAAGCTGGCCACTGGTTCCGCCTGGCCGCCGAAGCCGGTGACGCGCCTTCCGCCACCCACCTGGGTTGGCTGCTGGAAACCGGCGCCCTGGGCCAGGACAACGTGAGCGCCAACATCGCCGCCGCCCTGCCTTGGTATGAGCGCGCAGCCGCCGCCGGTGACGCCGCCGCCCAGAACAATTTGGGCCGCCTCTACCGCGAAGGCCAGGGGGTGGCCGCCGACTACGCCAAGGCGCGCGAGTGGTTGCTGAGGGCCAGCGCGAAGAACGAATCGCTCGCCTGGTACAACCTGGCGCTGATGGCGGAACAGGGGCAGGGCGAGGAACGCAACGAATCCGAAGCCCTGGCGCTTTACGCCAAGGCCGCCGAACAAGGCGTGGTGCTAGCGCAAAGCCGCCTCGGCTGGCTATTGCAGAAGAACGGCAAGACCGAGGACGCCGTGCGCTGGCTCGGCAAGGCCGCCGAGGCCGGCGACATCACCGCCCAGAACAACCTGGGGGTGATTCTGGAACAGGGCCAGGGCATGGCCAAGAACCTGAACGAGGCCGCGCGCTGGTATCGCAAGGCAGCCGAAGCCGGCGACAAGGTGGCCCAGCACAACCTGGGCGTGCTCTACCGCGACGGCCTCGGGGTGGAAAAGAACGAAAATGAAGCCCTCGCCTGGTTCCAGAAATCCGCCGAACAAGGCTATGCCAAGGCGCAACTCAACCTCGGCCAGTTGTATGAAAAACTGGCGACGCCGAAGGAAACGAAGTAATCGGCCCACAGCCATAAATCGCGGCAGGGATGGCCATTACTGGACACCCCTACCGCGATTAGCAGGGTTCGCAATCGGCAGGACCATCCACCACAGGAGTTCCAACATGAAACGTTTGCTATTTGCGGCGGCACTGGCCGCTGTCACCGCGCCGGCAGTCGGCGCCGACGTCGGCGTCTCGATCAGCATCGGCCAACCCGGCTTCTATGGCCGTATCGACATCGGTGACTACCCGCAGCCGCAAGTGATCTACCGGAGACCGGTGGTCATCGAGCGGGTACCCGTTGCGCGCCCACCGATCTACTTGCACGTGCCGCCAGGCCACGCGAAAAACTGGCGTAAACACTGCCGTGAGTACAACGCCTGCGGCGAGCGGGTCTACTTTGTGCGGGACAACTGGTACGACCGCGAATACGTTCCGCGTTACCAGGATCGTCATGGTGATCGCCGCGATGATCGTCGAGACGAACGCGGGGATGATCATCATGAAAACCAGAATGACCGCCATGGCAACGATCGTGGCCATAGCCGCCACTAACCTCCGCCATGGCTGGATGGCAGCCCCCGAATAAGGAACCCTGAGGAACCTTGCGCGTGGGGGCGGACCGCGTCCGCGATTGCAACGGTAACGGTAACTATTGCGGGCTCGGTTCGCTCCCATGGCAAGCCGGGGTTTCACGTTTTCCGCGCATTCCACCACCAGGAAAGCCGGCGTCATTGGCGGGTATCCCGATTATTTCTCCGCCGGCACACTTGAAATAGCCTTGCCCCATCCCTACTATTAGCACTCGCTGGAGGTGAGTGCTAATCACGCTGGTTGGTGCCGCCTCCTTTGGCCCCCTGTTAAACATGGAATCCTGTTAGGAGGAAAGTTATGAAGATCCGCCCGTTGCACGATCGCGTCGTCGTCAAGCGCATGGAAGAAGAGCGCAAAACCGCTTCCGGAATCGTTATCCCCGACACCGCCGCCGAGAAGCCCGATCAAGGCGAAATCATCGCCGTCGGCACCGGCAAGAAGGACGATCAGGGCAAGCACATCGCTCTGGACGTCAAGGTCGGCGATCGCATTCTGTTTGGCAAGTATTCCGGCCAGACCGTGAAGGTCGAGGGCCAAGAACTCCTCGTGATGCGCGAGGAAGACATCATGGGCGTGGTCGAGAACTAATTTCTCCCACAACCCCTTCAACCCATACCCATTAAGGAGATTCAAACAATGGCAGCTAAAGACGTACGTTTTGGTGATTCCGCCCGTGCCCGCATGGTGGCCGGCGTCAACGTTCTGGCCAACGCGGTCAAAGTGACCCTCGGCCCCAAGGGCCGCAATGTGGTGCTCGATCGTTCCTTCGGCGCCCCCACCGTGACCAAGGACGGGGTGTCCGTGGCCAAGGAAATCGAACTGAAGGACAAGCTGGAGAACATGGGCGCGCAGATGGTCAAGGAAGTGGCTTCCAAAACCTCCGACATCGCCGGTGATGGCACCACCACCGCCACCGTGCTGGCCCAATCCATCGTCAATGAAGGCATGAAATTCGTTGCCGCCGGTATGAACCCGATGGACCTGAAGCGCGGCATCGACAAGGCCGTGACCGCCGTCACCGAGGAACTGAAGAAGATTTCCAAACCCTGCACCACCAACAAGGAAATCGCCCAGGTCGGCGCCATCTCCGCTAACGCTGACGCCTCCATCGGCGACATCATCGCCAGCGCGATGGACAAGGTCGGCAAGGAAGGTGTCATCACCGTGGAAGACGGCTCCAGCCTGGAAAGCGAACTGGACGTGGTGGAAGGCATGCAGTTCGATCGCGGCTACCTCTCCCCCTACTTCATCAACAACGCCGACAAGCAAATGGCGGTGCTGGAAGATCCCTTCGTCCTCCTGTATGACAAAAAGGTCTCCAACATCCGTGATCTGCTGCCGGTGCTGGAACAGGTTGCCAAGGCCGGCAAGCCGCTGCTGATCATCGCCGAGGATGTCGACGGCGAAGCACTGGCCACCCTGGTGGTGAACAATATCCGCGGCATCCTCAAGACCTGTGCGGTCAAGGCTCCTGGTTTCGGCGATCGGCGCAAGGCGATGCTGGAAGACATGGCCATCCTGACTGGCGGCACCGTGATCGCCGAGGAAGTCGGCCTGTCCCTGGAAAAAGCGACCCTGCAAGACCTGGGCCACGCCAAGCGCATCGAAGTGGGCAAGGAAAACTCTACCATCATCGACGGCGCCGGTTCTCCCGATAACATCAAGAACCGCATCACCCAGATCAACAAGCAGATCGAAGAAGTCACTTCCGACTACGACAAGGAAAAGCTGCAAGAGCGCAAGGCCAAGCTGGCTGGCGGTGTTGCCGTGATCAAGGTAGGCGCCGCGACCGAAGTCGAAATGAAAGAAAAGAAGGCGCGTGTTGAAGACGCCCTGCACGCCACCCGCGCCGCCGTTGAAGAAGGCATCGTGGCCGGCGGCGGCGTCGCTCTGTTGCGTGCCCGTTCCGTCATCACCAACCTGAAGGGTGCCAACCACGACCAGGACGCCGGCATCAAGATCGTCCTGCGCGCCATCGAAGAACCCCTCCGCCAGATCGTCAACAACTGCGGCGAAGAGTCTTCCGTGGTGGTCAACAAAGTGCTCGAAGGCAAGGGCAACTACGGCTACAACGCCGCCATCGGCGAGTACGGCGACATGATGGAAATGGGCGTTCTGGACCCCACCAAGGTCACCCGCATCGCCCTGCAAAACGCCGCTTCCGTGGCTTCCCTGATGCTGACCACCGATTGCATGGTGGCCGATCTGCCGGAAGACAAGAAAGGCGGCGGCGCCCCCGACATGGGCATGGGCGGCGGCATGGGCGGTATGGGCGGCATGGACTTCTAAGTTCGGCTTATCTGCTCCCGGCCGGGGCGAATTTGGCAACCACGCCCCGGTTTATCGCAAAGCAAAACCCCGCTTCAGCGGGGTTTTGCTTTTGTGGCGCCGGCGGATTAAGCCCCTACCCTTCGGTAATCCCTGCCAGCGGAGCTCAAGAGCTGCGATGCATCGGCAACCCCACGTTCCCGCGATCATTCGAGAACGTAGGTTAGATCCCAACTGGAAGCAGGCATTCATAGACGGCGAGTGACTGGCGCCTAGCGACCCGTTGCAGACGGCCAGGGGGTGGCTTGGGCGTCTCTTGCTCGGCCTTAACGGTCGCTCGCCCCAACCTGATACCGGCCGTTCGCCAATGACTGTTTTCGCGCTCACTTCTGCCGGGACCACATGTAGTACAAAACAGAACCGAAGCATTGAGGAGCGCGCCCCGTCGAGGCAAGGTGGCTCACCTCCTGGGAATCATGACTTTGGCCGGGCTTCCACCAATTTGAACACTCTGCCATCTTGTGCCCGACACGTACCCTGAACATCGGGCAGGTGGCTTACCCACTCGCAGTCCAAGCGGTCACCCTCCCTGGATTTCAAGTTCGCCTGGCCCTGGTTGATGTGCCGACGATGGATTTTTGACACATTCCGGTAGGCACCCCGACATTTCACATTCAAGCAACGCTCGCTATCCCATTCGCCCACATAGCGTTAGCCATCCAGCGTCACTTCCAGGGAATTGGGTTGGAGCCAAGCCAGATGCAGGGTGCCGACGGCCTGAGTTGCATCGCTTGCGTCTTTGAGCGCCACGTTCGATGCGCAACCGGCCAATAGAAGCAGGGGGAGAATCGTCAGCAGTTTCATGGCAATGTCCTTCAAATAAGGGTTTCAGAGATCGGCCCGACGCAGCCGCAACGCATTGGCCACCACCGAGACCGAACTGAAGCTCATCGCCAGCGCAGCGATCAGCGGCGACAGCAACAGGCCGAAGAACGGGTACAGCACCCCGGCCGCGACCGGTACGCCCAAGGCGTTGTAGAGGAAGGCGAACTTCAGGTTCTGGCGCATGTTGCGCACGGACGCCTCGGACAGTCGGCGCGCGGCTACGATGCCGCGCAGATCGCCTTTCACCAGAGTGATCTGGGCGCTGTTCATGGCCACATCGGTGCCGGTGCCCATGGCAATGCCCACCATGGCGACGACACGGCCGGATGCCTGGAGGCGGGCGACCAGCGCATCCTTGTCCTGGGGTTTGACTTCGCCATACACCTCGTTGATGCCCAGCGCATGCCCCACCGCGCTTGCCGTGGTCAGCCCGTCGCCGGTGGCCATGACGATGGACAGTCCGTTGGCGCGCAGGCTGTCCAGTGCTTCCCGCGTGGTGGCTTTGATTGGGTCGGAAACGGCGACGAGGCCCACCGCCTGGCCGGCAACGGCCAGATACATGACGCTGGCGCCTTCCAGGCGCAAGGCCTCGGCCCGTTCGCCGAGCAGTCGCCAGTCGATACCCTGTTCTTCCATCAGCACCGTGTTGCCGAGCGCCACCTTCTGCCCGGCCAGCGTGCCCGTCACGCCGATGCCCGACGCGGACTAGAAGGATTCCGGTTCGCTCAGTTCGAGTCCACGCCGCCGCGCTTCGGCCACGATGGCATGGGCCAGCGGATGTTCGCTGCCCTGGTCGAGGCTCGCGGCGAGGCGCAGGATTTCGCTATCCATCCAGCCCTCGGCCGCTGACACGGCGTGAAAGGCGGGCCGGCCCTCGGTCAGCGTGCCGGTCTTGTCGACGATCAGGGTATTGACCTTGCGCATGGCCTCGATGGCCGCCGCGTCGCGGAACAGCACGCCATGGGTGGCGGCCTTGCCGGTGGCGACCATGACCGACATGGGTGTGGCCAGCCCCAGGGCGCAAGGGCAGGCGATGATCAGCACCGCGACGGCGTTGACCAGACCAAAAACCCAGCTTGGTTGCGGCCCGAATAGTCCCCAGACGATGAAGGTGAGAAGCGCCACCGCCACCACGCCGACGACAAAATAGCCGGCCACCACATCGGCCAGGCGCTGCATGGGCGCGCGGGAACGCTGGGCCTCGGCGACCATCTGCACGATCCGGGCCAGCACCGTCCCGGCGCCCACCTTATCGGCGCGCATGACCAGGGCGCCGCTGGTGTTGAGGGTGGGCCGATGAGGGCATCGCCGGAGGATTTCAAGACCGGGATGGGTTCGCCGGTGAGCATAGACTCGTCCACCGCACTGCTGCCTTCCAGCACCACGCCGTCCACCGGTACCTTCTCGCCCGGCCGCACCCGCAGACGGTCACCGGGGTGAACCTGGGTCAGGGGGATGTCTGCCTCGCCGCCATCGTCGTTCAGCCGCCGCGCGGTCTTGGGGGCCAAGCCCAGCAGCGCCCAGATGGCGGCGCCGGTCTCGGAGCGGGCCTTGAGTTCCATAACCTGGCCGAACAGGGTGAGGGAGATGATCACGGCGGCGGCCTCGAAATAGACCGCCACGTAGCCTTCGATCCGGAACGACTCGGGGAAGAGGCCGGGGGCCAGGGTGGCGATGACGCTGTAGGCGTAGGCGGCGGCGGTTCCCAGTCCAATCAGGGTCCACATGTTGGGGCTGCGGTCGATGATGGAGCGCACCCCGCGCACGAAGAACGGCCAGCCCGACCACAGCACCACGGGGGTGGCCAGGGCCAGTTCCACCCACGGCCGCGCGGCCCCCAGGAGAGGATCGAACAGGCCGCCGGACATGGCGATGGCCGTGACGATGACCGTCAGCGGCAGCGTCCACCAGAAACGGCGTCGGAAGTCCCGGAGTTCGGGATTGTCTTCGGCCTCGGCCTGGGGCTGCACCGGTTCCAGGGCCATGCCGCACTTGGGACAGGCGCCCGGGCCGATCTGCCGCACCTCGGGATGCATCGGGCAGGTGTATTCGTTTCCCGGTGGAAGCTCGTGGCCGGGCCGGAGGGCGTGATGCTCGTGGGGCATGTCAGCCTTTTGATTCGGGACCGCGATGGGAACCATGCCCACCATGACCGTAGAGATGCAACAGCGGGCAGAGCAGCAACAGCAGATAGACCCAGGTGCCGAACAAATGGGTCCAGTGCTCGCGAATCAGGAAAAACAGCGCGATCACGGCCAGCATCGCGATCGCGACCGTCCCTCTGGACCAATGCCGGGTAGCTTGCCACCCATCAGGTTGCTGGGATGTGTGCGAGGTGTTCACGGCTTGTCTCTCCGGTGGACGCTTGGACCGCCGGCCCCGGGCGGCGGCGCCGAGCAGCAGGAATGGGGCTTCGACTTGGCATACGCTTCTTCATTGGTTTTGAGCCAGGCGCGGAAGGCATCACGGAATCGTTTTAACCAGAGCGTCATATTGGCCTCCAGGTTCGTTGCAGCGACGGACAGTCACGGCATCACCCCGTCAGATCGGCGCGTCGTTTCAGATACTCGTCCCGGTCGATCTCGCCACGGGCGTAGCGAGCGTCGAGGATATCCAGGGCGCTCTTTCCGGTTTTCCCGTCACGGCCACGAGTGAGGTGGCGGACGAGTAGAACGACCAGGAAGATCGGGATGGCCCAGACCAGAACCATCCACAACCCCATACCGACATGTTCGTATCCGTACATAAGTCACCTCTCGCCGTTTGACCCTGTTGCACACAGACGCGCCCCTCCCGGCGGCTCACACCGCCGGGAGGGGCGCGTCTGCCTACTTCTTGGGCACGTCTTTGAGCACCGAACCATAGGTATCCCCCGTGCCTTTCTCGGGCTCGTGGGTGTCGCCGGGCTTGTGCGGCGTGTGCGAGCCCTTGTCCAGCAGGACCGAGCCGTAGGCATCGCCGACGCCCTTGGCCGGTGCGGTGCTATCGCCGGGCTTGTTGGGGTAAACGTAGACATGCACGTTGAGGATGCTCTGCTTCAAATCGGGGTTGGCGTCCAGGTCGTGCGCCCAGGCCGGGGAAACTAGCAGGGCCAGCGTGGCGAGTGCAATAGTGTTTTTCATGATGGATTCCTTTTCACAGGTTGGGACGGGGGAGGTAGCCCCCGGCGAGACAGCCCGCCGGGCGCGAGGGGTAAGCCGATTCAAAGGTCATTAAGGACGGAACCATAGGTGTCGCCGAAGCCTTTCGCCGGCCCGTGGCTATCGCTGCCCGTGTGTGGCACATGCGATTCGCCGGCCTGGACGTCGAGGACGATCCAGCCGTAGGTGTCGCCTGCGCCGCGCTCAAGTTTGGCGGGCGAGTAGCCGGTGCCCACGAAACCGCTGACATGGTCGTTGAGGATGCTTTGCCGCATATCGGAATTGTCGTCCCAGTCATTGGCGAAGGCGGAAGTGGCGGCAAATGCCAGAACTGCGAAGGGGATGAACGCTTTCATGATCGACTCCTATCAAGTTGAGGAAGGACATCACGACTGCTTGTGATGTTGAAGCCAGTATGGACAGCGCTACCCAACAGGAACCTGATACGGTGATTACAAATGCGTCATGCGCCCAGCATGAATGCGGAGTCCTTGCCAAGGAGCAGGCCCATGGCCGTGGCTGTTCTCATGCGCTTCCCCGTGGCGCTACACGGAACCCGGTCCAGGGCATCCTTCCCCCGGATCGGGGCTTGGCGATGGAGATGCGGAATGAAAGTTGGCCAGAGAATCCTGCTGCTGCTTTGTCTGTTGCCTTGGGCCATGGTTGCGTTCGCGCACGCGCGGGACTGGACCGCGCGGGTTTACAAGCTGGTGGTTACCCACGCGGACGGCACGACGGAACTAGGATCCACCGTCCCCCTGGGGGGTGAGCGGCTGGTGACCAATTGCCATGTGCTGCATCGGGCGGCGCGCATCGAGGTGCTCCTGGACGACACGATCCGGCAGGTGCTGGCCGACCAGCGCGACGCCTACCGGGACATGTGTTTTCTCACCCTGCCAGGCCATCGGGCGGCGCCGATGCCCATGATCGACGTGGGCGAAACCCGGGTCGGCCTCGAAGTCATGGCGGTGGGCTATCCGGCTGGCAAGTTCGCCATCGGCGAAGGCAGGATCGTGGGTTTGCACAGTTGCGAATGCGACGGCGGCAAGATCATCCAGACCTCAGCGGCCTTCGACCAGGGCGCCAGCGGCGGCGGCCTGGTCGACCGGCAGGGCCGTCTGGTGGGCGTCCTCACCTTCAAGGCTAAATCCGGCGGTGACTATCACTTCGCCCTGCCGGTGGGCTGGCTGCGACAGCTTGCTGTGGCGAAGAATGCGCCCGGCACTGGCGATGCGAGTTTTTGGGAGCATCCGGGCCGGGAAAGCGGCTATTTCCTGGCGGCCTGCGATCTCGGCGCTCAAGAAAAGTGGTGGTCCCTGTCCAATCTGGCCGATGAATGGACGGGACAGGAGCCCATAACCCGGAAGCCTGGATGGCCCTGGGGCACGCTCGCACGGGCTTGGGCCAAGCCGAGACGGCGGTCCAGGCCTTCCAGCGCGCGCTGATGCTGGATTCGACCCACGCCGTGGCGACATGGGCTTTGCGTGAACTGGAATTCGAATTGGGGCGTTCACTGACGGGGCCGGGTGGACTGTGATCGCCAGTCCACCCGCGCCTCATGCCCTGATTGGGGCGCCTTATTTGCCCGGCCCGGGCATGCCGCCCTTGCCGCCGGCCATCATCGGACACGAGCCGTCCTGCATCATGGCTTCCATGTCCTTCATCTGGGCTTCCATCAATTGTTTGCGCTTCACGGGATCCTTGCTGGCGCGGATTTCCATCATCCGCGCCCGCATGGCCTGCATGTGGTCTTGCGGGGCAGCCTGAGCCGGGGCGGACGCCGCCGGTCCTGGATGGTGACCGCTGTGCTCATCCTTTCCTGCGTCGGCGGCCATCAGTGTGGCGGGCATGGACAGAACGGCGGCCAGGGCGAGCATCAGGGTGTTGCATTGCATCGATTTCATGAATATCTCCTGTTGGTAGGGAAGTAATAATTCAGGCCGGATTAGCGGCCAGGTTGAAGCGCAGTCACCGTCAAGGCACCGCCGAGACGTTCGACCACGAAGCGGATACGGTTGCCGGGCTTCATCTGATCAAGCATGACGGGATCACTGACCCGGAACACCATGGTCATGGCGGGCATGTCCAAGCTTTTCAGGGGACCATGGCTGATGGTGACCTTGCCGGCATCGGCATTGACCTTCTTCACGGTGCCGTCGGCCCAGATCATTTCCGTGGCTTGCCCTTGCCCCATCGCGGGGCCGTCGTGGTCGTGCTGTCCTGCTACGGCAGGCACGACCGGAACGAGGACGAGACCGAACAAAATCGTAGCGGCGGTGAATTTCATGGTGGTTTCTCCTTACATTGAACTGGTTTTCAGTATGAAAGGGCTATTCCGACCGAAGCCTGACGCGCGAATTACGTTTGCGTCATTTGCCAGGATCAAGTCGCTGGTCTGGAAGCGAAAAACAGGTTGAGTAGTTGCGCCAGGGAACAGCGGCCATAGCCACGAGAAACAACATCGGTACGGAAAAGCAGCGCTTCTACTGTCAGTCGTTCTTGACCAGGATCGCTTTGACCGAGTCCATCTCGCCAAACCCCCGCCAGCTCTCGCTGCTTCGTTTCGGTGTCTCGACGAATAGGCTGCCGTGGTCGCATTCCATGACCCAACGGCGCTGAAGCACGGACCGGCAGAAAGCGAAGGTCACGTTGGCGGAATCGCAGCCGCAGGCTTGCGCGAGCAGGCGGCAGGTACAGTGGCTGCCGTGGCAACACTTGATTTCGAGCATCTGAAAAGCCAGGCGCTGGTGCAGCTTGTGCGTACTCACCGGCCTTTCCGGTTAATCACTATTTCCCGTCGCGGGGATGGTAGTGCTTGGTCTTGTCTTTATCCGCCCTGGGTTTGTCCAGCATGGTTTCGGGTGCCTTCTGCGGAACACCCGTTTTTTCCTCCACGTGGGAGTGATGTTTCACTTTTTTCTGGGTAGCCACTTTTGGGGGCGTGGCCTTATCCACGCTGGTGTCGGCTGGGTTGTCCGCTGCTGCGCTGGCGTTGAACGAGACTGCCACCATAAGGGCAAACAAGCTGGCGGCGAGGGCGTAGTTCAGTTTCATGTTCATCTCCTAAAAAGGGTTGGCAGCCTGCCAAGAATTGCTCAACCCTCAGTTAGGCTACTGTCCGAAGTCATCAGACAGTCTCAGCCTATGCCATCACGCAGTCGCCGACCTGACAGGCCGATTACATTGCTGTCAGGTTGCGGGCGCGTGCAGGCAAACTACCTGCACCAGTCGGACTACCGTTCCGCATCTCTTCGAGCAACGAATCAACGCTGAACCCCGGGATGCTTGATCCTGGCAAGGGCTCCTGCGCTTGTGCCGTTGCGGCCCAGGCCCACGCAGAGACCATCAAAAAACTTAACGAGATTGTCGAGAATTTCATGCGCGCGCTCCCGAATTTCAGGCCCGTACCCGTGAGTAGCCGAGCGTAGTTGTGCGCTGCTGAAGTAGCAACGCCATGTGCCGTTCAAACCGGTCCAGTGATCCAGTGCGCATGGGCAGGAATATCAGGCGATTACGGCCAGTCAGGGACGCACCACGATCTTTCCGCGCATGCCAGCCTCGAAATGGCCGGGGACCAGGCAGGCGAAGTCGAAATCGCCGGACTTGGTGAAGCGCCAAACCAGTTCCCCGGTCTGACCCGGCTCGATGCTGACGGCATTGGGGTCGTCGTGTTCCATCTCGGGAAACTTGCGCATCAGCGCGGCGTGTTTCTTCAGTTCATCCAGCGTACCCAGCACCATTTCGTGCTTCATCTGACCGCCGTTGACGACCCGAAAGCGGATGGTTTGGCCGCGTTTGACGCGTACCTCGTTCGGCGAGAATCGCATGTCGTCGCTGCTGGCGATCTCGATGCTGCGGTCCACCTTGGCCGGGTCACCGGGCTGGCCCAGGGCCGAGGCATGGCCGCCCGCCGCCTGGGCGACACCGGTCGACAGGGCGAGCAGCGCGATCAGGATGGAGAGGGGTTTGCGCATGTTATTTCCTTTCAATGGCCGCTATGGCCGGTGGGTTTGCGGGCTTTCAGGGTGTTCTCGTCGGCTTCGGGGCCAGGCTGGCGTTTCGCTGGCAGCGGCTCGCCCGTCCACTCCCAGGCCACCGTGCCTTGCGGGTGCTTGAACCAACCCGGATCGCGGTAATCGCCGAACTTCACCTCGTCGCGCACTTTCACTACCGTGAACATGCCGCCCATCTCCAGCGGACCGAACGGACCCCAGCCGGTCATCATGGGCAGGGTGTTGTCCGGCAGGGGCATTTCCATCTCGCCCATTTCCGCCATGCCCTTGCTGCCCATCTCCATGTAATCCGGCACCAGCTTGCCGATCTTTCTGGTGATGTCGCTCTGGTCGACCCCGATCATGGTGGGCACGTCGTGGCCCATGGCGTTCATGGTGTGGTGCGACTTGTGGCAGTGGAAAGCCCAGTCGCCGGGGTACGCCGCATCGAACTCGATGGCGCGCATCTGGCCCACCGCCACGTCGGTGGTGACCTCCGGCCAGCGCGCCGATTTCGGCACCCAGTCGCCGTCGGTCCCGGTCACCTCGAAGTCGACGCCATGCAAATGCAACGGGTGGTTGGTCATGGTCAGGTTGCCGGAGCGGACGCGCACCCGGTCGCCGGTACGGCAGACCAGCGGGTCGATGCCGGGGAACACACGGCTGTTCCAGCACCACAGGTTGAAGTCCAACATGGTGTTGATCTTGGGCGTGGCGGCGCCCGGCTCGATGTCGAAGGCGTTGAGCAGGAACACGAAATCCCGGTCCACGCGCATGAACTCCGGGTCTTTCGGGTGCACGACGATGAAGCCCATCATGCCCATGGCCATCTGCACCATCTCGTCGGCATGGGGGTGGTACATGAAGGTGCCCGATTTTTTCATCTGGAATTCGTAGACGAAAGTCTTGCCCGGCTTGATCTGGGGCTGGGTGAGGCCGCCGACGCCATCCATGCCGTTGGGCAACAGGATGCCGTGCCAGTGCACCGCCGTGTGCTCGGGCAGCTTGTTGGTGACGAAGATTCGGATGTGGTCGCCTTCCACGCATTCGAGTGTGGGGCCGGGGCTGGAGCCGTTGTAGCCCCACAGGTTGGCCTTCATGCCCGGCGCCAGTTCGCGCACCACCGGTTCGGCCACCAGATGGAATTCCTTGACGCCATCCTTCATGCGCCAGGGTAGCGACCAGCCGTTCAAAGTCACCACCGGGTTGTAGGGTCGGCCTTCCTTTGGGTGCAACGGCGGCTGGGTAGCGGGGTCGGTGAGGCTGGGCGCCTCCGGCAGGCTGGCGGCGCCGGCGCGGGACACCAACCCGGCGCCCAGCACAGCGGCCCCGGAGCGGGTCAGGAATTGTCGACGATCCATGGCGTGATCCTTTTCTCAGTGGCCGCCGGCCGCTTCGGCCGTGGCGGTATTTTTCGAGATTGGCGCGGCACTGGCGCCGCGACCGTTGAGCGCGATTTGCAGATTGCTTTCGGCGACCCAGAAATCCCTCTGCGCCTGGATCGCGGCGTTGACGGCGGCCACCTGGCCTCGGGTGTCGGCCAACAGGTCCCAGACGCCGATCAGCATGCCGTTGTAGCGCAGCAGGGTTTCCTCGGAGAGCAGTTTGCGCAGCGGCACGATCTCGTCCCGGTAAGCCGATGCCAGTTCATGCGTGGTGCGATAGCCAGCGTAGGCATCGCGCACCTCCGATTCGGCGTTCACCGCTTGCTCGGCGACCCGGTGCATGGCCTGGGTGTAGAGGGCCTCGGCCCGGGCAGAGCGCGCCCCGCCCCAGTCGAAAATGGGCAGCGACAACTCGATTTCGTAGCCGCGCGAATGGGGTTGTCCGGACACGTTGTTGTTGAGGTAGCTCACCTCCAGCACGTTGACGAGGTGGGTGGCTTTGACCAGGCCCAGGCTCTTCGCCATGCCATCCAATTCCCGCTTGGCCATGTTGAGGTCGAGGCGGCCGTCCATGGCCCTTTGCAGGACGACCTTCTCTTCCATCATGCCGGCAGGCAGGTCGGGCAGACGGTCCGGCAGAGTGAAACCGCGTTGCGCCCCGATTAGCCCCAGCATGCGAGCAAGGCGTTCGCGGGCAGCGGATTCCGCCAGGCGGGCGCGGGTCAGGTCAGCCCGAGTCTCAGCCTGGAACAGTTGTTCGCGCTGCTGACGTTGGCGGCTGAAGTTGCCCGCGTCGGCCATCCGCTTCGCAAGTACCGCGCCAGCCTCGGCTGCGGCGAACACATCTTCCTGATACTTGGCTGCCTGCCTCGCCGCCACCGCCTCGAACCAGGCCTGGCGAGCCATTTGCGCCAAGCGCAGGGACGCTTCCGCGACCCTGAGTTGGGTGGCCTGGAAACGGCGTTGTTCGATTTCGGAGCGGGTGGACAGGGTCAAGAGCCCCATCAGGTCGAACAGGAACTTGCGTTCATACTCCCGCTCACCGCCGCCCTCCAGGCGGGCGAAGGTGAAGCCGGGATTGCGCAGGCGACCGGCCTGAACAAGATCGGCTTCGGCGATGCCCAGGTCGGCGAGATCTGCCTGGAGGCCACGGTTGTTGAGGATGGCGATCTTGACCGCACCGTCTACGTCGAGTGATACGGACAGCAGGCGTTTCACCTCGTCGGCGACGCGCGCAGCATCCTGATCGGACTTGATGCGTTGCGGGCTCATGCCCTGGCGCTCACGGGTGATCGACGCCACCTGATCCAGGCCACCGTCCGGGCTGAATGAGGCACAGCCTCCCAGGAAAGCGACGCCAAACAGCATCACCGGCAACCTGGCCCGTGTGGGGGGGAATAAGAAGCGAGTCGTCATGGCTACCCTCCGTAACAAACGATGGACGCATGCTGCGCGGCGGCGTCTTTCACGTGACTGACAGAGGGATTACATATTTGTCAGATGGCGTCATCAAGGCGTGACCTGTGGCAGGATGTTTCCTCCAAACGAGGATGCGCGACATGAAAATCCTGATCGTCGAGGACGAGCCCAAGACGGGCGATTACCTCAAGCAGGGCCTAACCGAAGCGGGGTTCATCGCCGATCTGGCGCGCGACGGCTGGGATGGCCTGGAACTCGCCAAAGACGGCCACTACGATCTGATGATCCTGGACGTCATGCTGCCCGGCCTCGACGGCTGGCAGGTGCTCGATGGCGTGCGCCGGGCCGGGGTGGAAACGCCGGTGCTGTTCCTGACCGCGCGCGATCAGGTGGAGGACCGGGTCAAGGGCCTGGAACTGGGCGCCGACGACTATCTGGTCAAGCCTTTTGCCTTCGCCGAACTGCTCGCGCGCGTACGCACCCTGCTGCGCCGGGGCCGAGGAGGTCTGGAACCGACCGTGCTCAAGGTCGCGGACCTGGAACTTGACCTGCTGCGCCGACGGGCCATTCGAGCCGGCAAGAAGATCGACCTGACCGCCAAGGAATTCGCCTTGCTGGAACTGCTCCTGCGCCGCCAGGGCGAGGTGCTGCCCCGGTCGCTGATTGCCTCCCTGGTGTGGGACATGAATTTCGACTCCGATACCAACGTGATCGATGTCGCGGTGCGCCGTCTGCGCGCAAAAGTCGATGAAGGATTTGCGTCTCGGCTGATCCATACCGTGCGTGGTATGGGTTATGTATTGGATATGAATGAGCATTAGCGCTCAAGTCTGGAATAAGGGGACGGCATCACCATGCAAATATTGACGGACGAGCCTCACGAACTTTGTTTTGGCTGCGTTTACTTTCCACCCAATTTGCCACGTCACGCCTATGGTCAAGAGGACTGGGACATGCTTCAGAAACGCCAGTGCTCGTTCGAGAACGATCCTGGCGGCAGCGATTGCCTGGCAACCAGAAAAACCAGTTGCGCAATCGTGAATCTGGCACCGAATCAGTTGGCTACCGAATGAAGGCACTTTATTGGCTTAACTGTTCTTGCCTATCCAACGCGGGTAGAGCGCCATGACACCCTTGTCGCTGACTGCCCGCGTCAGCCTGCTGTTCGCCGCTGGCGTGACGGTGGTCCTGCTCGGACTAGGCTGGCTGGTAGCTTGGTCGGTGGATCGCCATTTCCAGGAAATCGATCGGCACGCACTGGAAGGCAAGCTCGCCCTGGTGGGCAACCTGATGGCCAAGGCAAATTCGCCCGAGGCCATGGATGAGGTGCCAAGGGAGCTGGACGACGCCTTGGTCGGCCACGAAGGGCTCTCGGTTACCCTGGTCGATGCCCAGGGTAACAAATGGTTCGCCAGCCGCGACCTGGACTATCCGGCCGCGCTTTTCCGCGCACCTGCGGAGCGTGGCCTGACCACCTGGCGCGAAGGCGAACGCGGCTATCGCGGCCTGAAAGCGCCCGTAATGACCGGCGATGGCCGGACGCTCACCGCCGCTATCGTGCTCGACATCAGCCACCACCTGCACTTCATCGATGCTTTTCGGCAGGGGCTGGTCATCGCCATGACGCTGGCCGCCTTGCTGACCGCCGGCTTCGGTTGGCTAGCCGCCCATACCGGCTTGCGGCCACTGCGTCGGATGACCGACATGGCGGCCGGCCTGTCGGCCAGTCGCCTCAACGAACGCCTGCCGAAGGCTGGCCTACCGCCAGAGATTCAGAACTTGGCCACAGCCTTCAACGCCATGCTGGATCGGCTGGAGGAGTCCTTCCGGCGGCTGTCGGAATTCTCGTCCGACATCGCCCACGAACTACGCACGCCGGTATCCAATCTCCTTATCCAGACCCATGTGGCCCTTGGCCGCTCCCGTAGCACAGAGGAATACCGCGAGGTACTGCTATCCAGCGCTGAGGAATACGAGCGTCTGGCCCGGATGATCGGCGACATGCTGTTCCTGGCCAAGGCCGACAACCGGCTCATCGCCCCCAGCCAGGAAAGCATCGATCTGGCCGCCGAGGCGGGCGGACTGGTCGAGTTTTACGGCATCCTCGCCGAGGAGCGCGGTATCCGGCTCCAAGTTGTCGGCAGAGCGACCGCAGTCGGCGACCGGCTCATGCTGCGGCGGGCCTTGTCCAACCTGCTCTCGAACGCCATTCGCCATAGCCCGACCGGCGGAACCGTGACAGTCAGGCTGGACAGCGATACCGCCGGCTCCGTCGTCACGGTAGAAAACCAAGGCGCCATTCCCGCCGAGCATTTGCCCCGCCTGTTCGACCGTTTCTTTACCGGCGACCCCGCGCGCCGCGCCGGTGGTGAAGGCGTGGGACTTGGACTGGCCATCGTCCGCTCCATCGTCGAGGTCCACGGCGGCGAGATCACAGCCGAGTCGGAGGGCGGTTTCACCCGCTTCGTCATACACCTGCCTATGCACGTCGCCTGATTAACGGCGTCGACAACATGGATCAACGCCTCGTCGGGGCAAGTACCAACTCAGTACGTGGATGCGGCACAACGGTGAATGCAGCGGTTAGTGCTAGAGCTGCTATTACGCCTGCTACCAGCAGACCAAGTCAGGCCGTGCCCGTGCCAAACACTCCAAGGGCGGTGAACATCACCGAGACGTTGCTGATGGTGTCGTTGCGGCTGCATAGCCGCACGGAATTCATGTTGGCTTCGCCATCGCGGCAGGTATACAGCATCATCGCCACGCCGAGATTCACCGCCAGGGCCAGCAGAGCCGTATTGTGGCCCCCGTTTTCGAGACAGCAGATCAAGCTGTGCCGCCATAAGGAACGAGAAGCGAAGAAGCGTTATGAGCAGTTTGAACCTGGCGGGCTTTTGCCTTGGCTTCAGGGGGCCACTTCAGTAAAGCAGCAGGGATTCCCTTTCCTCACGCCAAGCGGTTTCGTCCAAACAGGCCAAGGCATCCAGGCCATCCGGCATGGCGGCGGGGTCGTCCACCCATTGCCGTAGCGCTTCGCCGCCGTTGATCAGGTCGATGGCGAGGCGGTCGTGTTCGTATTCGTAGGCGAAGTCGCGCCATAGCGGGTAGTCGGGCTGGAGTTGCCGCAGGGCCTTGAAGGCGAGGGCCAGCAGGCGCCAGGGGCGGAAAGCGGCGTGGTCGTAGGCGGCATCCTCGACGTGGATTTGCACCCCGGCGCAGAGCTTGCCGGCATGTTTGTGGAAGGTCGGCTCGAACCAGCACTCGCGTAGCCGGCAGCCTTGCAGCCAGTGCGGCGCCAGGTCGCGCATGGTGGCGAGCAGGGTGCGCGCGTCAAGGTCGGGGGCGCCGAACAATTCCAGCGGCCGCGTGGTGCCGCGTCCTTCCGACAGGGTGGTGCCTTCCAGCAGCACGGTGCCGGCATAGGCGCGCGCCATCCACAGGTTGGCGGCGTTGGGGCTGGGGTTGACCCAGATGCGCTCGCCCAGCGGCCAGCCCTGGCCGGGCGCGGCTTCGGGCTGCCAGCCGTGCATGGCGATCACCTGGTAATCCACGTCCAGCTTCAGCGTGCGGATAAACCAGTGCCCCATTTCGCCCAGGGTGAGGCCGTGGCGCATGGGCATGCGGCCGGCGCCGACGAAACTCTCCCAACCAGGGCGCAGGGCCAGCCCCTCGACGGGGCGGCCGGCGGGATTGGGGCGGTCCAGCACCCAGACGCTTTTTCCCGCACTCGCCGCCGCTTCCAGCACATAGCGCAGGGTGGTGATGAAGGTGTAGATGCGGCAGCCGAGGTCTTGCAGGTCGACCAGGAGTACATCGAAGGTCTCCAACATGGCCGGGGTGGGGCGGCGCACTTCGCCATAGAGGCTGAACACCGGAATGCCGTGGACGGGGTCGAGAAAATCGGGTGACTCCACCATGTTGTCCTGCTTGTCGCCGCGCAGGCCGTGCTGCGGGCCGAAGGCGGCGGTGAGCTTGAGGTCGGGCAGGGCGGCGAGGGCGTCGAGGGCATGGGTGAGGTCAGCGGTCACCGAGGCGGGGTGCGCCAGTAGCGCGACCCGGCGGCCATGTAGCGGTTTGCGGAGTTCCGGGGTGCTGAGCAGGCGCTCCAGACCAAAAATCGGGCCGAATTTCATGGGCGTAAAAGCTCCAGGGCAAAGCCATCAGAATGGTGGAAATCGGGGCGGCCGGGCGGGTGGTGCAAGGCCCAGTAAGAAAGTGAGCCATCCACCGCCTCGATGACGGCGGACAGGCCAAGAAGGAGACGCTGCCCTGGCGGCAGCGCTTGCGGCGGCAGGAAGACGCGCAGGTCGAGTTCGGCTCCCGCGGTGCGCTCGATGCGCGGGGTGATCGCCTCCGCCAGCGGTCCACCCTGGCGATAGGCGTGGAAGCCATATGCCTGCCAGGCGCCTGAGGGAGAGAAATTGAATTCCCGATAGGCGGGTGCGTCAGTGCCCATGACAAAGGCTTCGAAGCAGGTGTGGCGCCAGAGGCCTTCAGTCCGTTCCGGCGCTGCCGTGTCGGGAATGGCCAGGTGGCCCTGGTCGGCATCGAGCCGGTAGTGAATGGATAGCCCCTGTGCGGTCAACTCGGCGTTCACCTGGAACCCTTTCACCCACGGCACCGAGGAGTGTTCGTGGCGGGCCAGTTCGATCACGCGAGCCTCCGGGCGGCGAGGGGGGGATGGGTACGCTTCTGCATGGCCGGGATAAATACCATGAAATTACGCGGCAATCGCTGACTTGATCGCGGCGCAGCGAAAGCGCAAGGCAATCCTCCGGTTGCCGCTTCCGCAAGCGACGCCAGCCCGATAATCCAGTCAAAATTCCGGCCCAACTTTTCCCTTCGAGATTGCGTAATGGACAACCTGAATACCCTCGCCTCCCTCGGCCTCGCGCTGCCGAGCCCGGCCTACCTGTTTGGCCTCATCCTGTTCGGGATTACCGGTTACGCGGCCTACCGTTATGGCAAGAAAGCCGCGCTTGCCAAGCCCAGGTGGATCGGGATCGCCTTGATGCTGTACCCCTATGCCATTTCCGAGACCTGGTTGTTGTATGCCGTCGGTGCCGGGTTGTGTGTGGCGTTGTATGTGTATCGCGAGTGAGCGGCTGTACCGGGTCTGTAACAATTCCTTACGGCCCGGCAACACACCGCCAACACCTGGCTTACATCGCCCCCCCAGGATGCACGCCACCCGCCACGCATTCCGCGTCAACCGGGTTTACCAAGGAGTCATGTTATGAAATCAGGCACGATGTTGAAGGCCCTCGGCGTTTGCGCAATTTCCTTCCTGTCGCTGTCCGGCGGCGCGGCTCAAGCCGCCGATAGCTGTGTGTTGTCTGCCCTGTCTCGCCCCGCCGCCTCGGTCGAGGGCGCCAATGGATCGGGAGATTGTCGCGATGGAAACCGGAGCAATGCGTCAGCCCGGGATCAGGACAAAGTAGCCACCCTCGTGCCGCTCGTTGGCGGCATGGCAAAAGAGGGCATCCAGACGGCTTCCTCGGTGATGTGGGCATTGACGCATGAGGCCAGCCGCTTCATCCAGGAGTAGGGACAGGCTGACGCGGGTATCCGACTGGCCGCTTTCAACAGCGGATACCGGAGGCCCAATAAGAACGGGCCGCCCATTGGGCGGCCCGTTCTTATTATGCGCGAGCGTTAGTTGAGGGTACGCAGTTCCACGCGGCGGTTCTTTACGCGGCCCTCTTCCAGATAGTTGTTGCCGATCGGCTGGGTTTCTCCATAGCCCTTGGCACTCATGCGGTCGGCGGCGATGCCATGGGCGATGAAGTAGTCCATCACCGCTTTGGCGCGACGATTCGACAGGTCGAGGTTGTGGGCACTGCTGCCGTGGCTGTCGGTATGGCCGGCCACTTCCACCTTGAAGCCGGGGTAGCGCTTCAGAGTGGCGGCCACCCCTTCGAGAATGGCAAGGCTGTCCGGGCGCAGGACGTCTTCGTCGTTGTCGAAGTTCACGCCTTCCAGCTTCAGCGTTTTCGGCAGGGTGCACCCCTTGTCGTCGACGGGCTCGCCCGCCAGGGTGCCGGGGCACTGGTCGGCGGCGTCCACGATGCCGTCAGCGTCGCTATCCAGCTCGCAGCCCTCGGCGTTGACCGTGCGGCCGGCCGGGGTGGCCGGGCAGCGGTCCAGCGCATCGGCCACGCCATCGCCGTCGCTATCCAGCTCGCAGCCCTCGGCGTTGACCGTGCGGCCGGCCGGGGTGGCCGGGCAGCGGTCCAGCGCATCGGCCACGCCATCGCCGTCGCTATCCAGCTCGCAGCCTTCGGCGTTGACCTTGCGGCCGGCCGGGGTGGCCGGGCAGCGGTCCAGCGCATCGACCACGCCATCGCCGTCGCTATCGGTCGGCTTCATAGCCGGCTTATCAGCGGGTTTTTCGGCCAACTTGGCGTCCGGCTTATCGGCCAACGTAGCGGCCGCCGCAGCCTTGGTTTCCACAGGCCCCACGCAGGGCGCCTCCAGGAGGCCTCGTCCCGGGCAACCAATGGTTTTATAAAGCTCGTAGCCGGTGGTCATCCCGCTGGGACTGGCCGGGTTGGCCGGGTTGTAATACGGCGTTTCCGCCGCCTGGACATTCAGGGTGGCAATCAGTGCCACACCTAGGGTGTTCAATAAAGGAAAAGTAATACGCATGTTCGACTCCTGTTCGATCGTGGTTTTAAAGGCTGTGGTTCTGCTCAATTCAATAATCCAAATACCTTGCCGACTACACTGCCGGCGTAGTTGAGGGGCTGCGCGCGGATGGCGTGTTCTTCCTCGGCGATCAGCGTGTAGAGGCCATCCAGCGCCTTCCGGCTGACATAGCTCTCGACCGTGGCTAGCTCGCTCTTGATGCCGGCCAGCCTGAGCAATTTTCCGGAAAGCGCGTTATAGGAACGCACCAGATCGCTTTGCTCGGAAACAGCGTGAATGATCGGCAGCAGCTTGTCGGCAAGATGCGCTTCCGTGTTCTTGCGGAACCAGGCGGTGGCGGCGCCGTCGCCGCTGGAAAGGATGGTTTTGGCGTCGCCCACGCTCATCTTGCGCAACGCTTCCAGCACGACTTCGCGCGCTTCCGGGATGGCGGCCTCGGCGGCCCGGTTCATGGCCAGCACCAGATCATCCAGGCTCTCGCCCAGGCCGATGACGCGCAGGTAGCGCTCGGCCTTGGCGAGGTTTTTGTGCAGGCCGATCTTGACCTTGGGGTTGCCGAAATAACCGTTTGCCCGGCCCAACCGGGTGATGGCCGCGCGCGTACCCTGGCTGAGGCTGTCGCGCAGGGCCTGGGTGGCTTCGGCGGCGGTGATGGCGGACCAGCCCCCGGCCCGCGCCACGGCTGAATAGGCCAGGCCGGCGAGCAAGAGGAGAAAGCGTCGTCTGCGCGAATTCATTTTTTCAGGGCATCGCGAATTTCCCGCAGCAGGACGGTGTCCTCGGGCGTCGGCGACGGCGCGGCGGGCGCGGCTTCCTCCTGGCGTTGCATGCGGTTGATGGCTTTCACCGCGAGGAAGATGGTGAAGGCGATGATCGTGAAATCCACCATGCTGTTGATGAAGGCGCCGTATTTGATCAGCGGCGCGCCGGCTTTCTCGGCGGCCTCCAGGCTTTCGAACGTCTGCCTGCCCAGATTGAGGTAGAGATGTTTGAAATCGACACCGCCGGTGAGGGTGGCGACCAGCGGCATGATGATGTCCTTGACCAGCGAATCGACGATCTTGCCGAAGGCGCCGCCGATGACCACGCCGACGGCAAGGTCGACCACGTTGCCGCGCATGGCGAAGGCCTTGAATTCCTGAATGAAGCTCATGGTTTTTCCTAACAATAACGGGACGGATGGATGGGAACACGGCCAGGATAGGAAGTTTTATGAGGCCGCTCACTCGGAAGTCTGGAAAATGGTCCCGCCGTTCAATCCGCGCTCCGCCCAGCGACGGCAATGCCGCTCTGGCCGGCAAATTCCAGCATGCGGTTGATGGACCGCACGGCGCGCACTCGTATGGCCTCGGCTACCTGGATTTCGTTGTTGCCGGTTTCCAGCAGGGCAAGCAGGTTTTTCAGGCCGTTCATGGCCATCCATGGGCAATGCGCACAAGACACACAGGTGGCGCCAGTACCGCCGGTGGGCGCTTCAATCAGCCGTTTTCCGGGCGCGGCTTCATGCATCTTGTGGAAGATGCCGTTGTCGGTGGCGACGATCAGCACCGAGTTTGGCAACGCCGCCGCCGCCCTGATGAGCTGGGTAGTGGAGCCCACCACATCGGCCAAGGCGATCACTGCGGAAGGTGATTCCGGGTGCACCAGCACGGCGGCCTCCGGGTATTCAAGTTTCAATGCGCGGATACCTTCAGCCTTGAAGCGCTCATGCACAACGCAGGAGCCTTGCCACAGGAGCATGTCGGCGCCGGTGGCCTTCTGCACATAATCGCCGAGAAAGCGGTCCGGTGCCCAGATCAGCTTCTCGCCGAGCGCTTTCAGGTGCTCCGCCACTTTCACGGCGATGCTGGAGGTCACCATCCAGTCGGCGCGCGCCTTCACTTCGGCCGAGGTGTTGGCGTAGACCACCACGGTACGCTCGGGGTGAAGATCGCAGAAGCGGGTGAACTCGTCCGCCGGGCAGGACAGGTCGAGCGAACATTCGGCGCGCATATCCGGCATCAGCACGCGCTTTTCCGGGTTGAGGATCTTGGCGGTCTCGCCCATGAATTTCACCCCGGCGACGATCAACGTTTTCGCCTTGGCGGCATGGCCAAAGCGGGCCATTTCCAGAGAATCCGACACGCAGCCGCCCGTTTCCTCGGCCAGACGCTGCAAGTTGCCCGAGGTGTAGTAGTGCGCCACCAGCACCGCGTCCTGCTCGCGCATGAGTTGCTTGATGCGCGCGACCAGCCCGTCCCGCTCGCCGGGGAGCAGCGTTTCTTCCAGTACCGGCGGAACATCGGTAACGGGATGGGCGGGCGGGATGAATACGGCGGACATGGCGGAGAGTAAAGCTCAGGTCGTGGAGAGCCACCTTTTATTGACCGGGATGGGGGCTGTCAAGCCGGCATCGCCCAGCACCGCCACGCGGCGCATCCGCTATAGTCCTGTCGCTTCCTCCGAACCGATGGCAACGTGCCCCAACTCCTTTCTTCCTTGTCCGAAGCTTTTCTGAAGGCGCTGCAAGCTCGCCAGTACAGCCCGGCCACGCTCTCCACCTATGCCATCGACCTGGCGCATCTGCTGGAACTGGTGGGGGAGGCCGATCCCGCCGGACTGGCCCCCCACGACATCCGCCGCGCCCTGGCGACGTTGCATGCGCGAGGGCAGCAGCCAAAAACCCTGGCGCGCACGCTGTCGGCCTGGCGCAGTTTCTATCACTATCTGGCGCGCCAGGGCTTCGTTGCGGCCAATCCCTGCCTGGGCCTGCGTCCACCCAAGGGCGACCGGAAGTTGCCCAATGCGCTGTCCGTGGATGAAATGGCGAAGCTGCTGGAAGGGCCGGCGGAGGCTTTCTGGTCGCTGCGTGACCAAGCCATGTTCGAGCTGATGTATTCGTCGGGACTGCGCCGCGCCGAGTTGATCGGCCTGGATGTCGGCGACGTGGACCTCGACGCGAGCGAGGTGACGGTCATCGGCAAGGGCCGCAAGACGCGCATCGTGCCAGTTGGCAGCCAGGCGCTGGCAGCCCTGCGCGCCTGGCTGCCGCTGCGCGGGCAGGTAGCAAGCGACACGCCAGCCCTGTTTGTGGGTGCCCGCGGCGGCCGCATGGGCGCCACGGCGCTACGCCTGGCGCTGAACAAGCTGGCCGTGCGGCACGGTGTCACGGCGCATGTCCATCCGCATGCCTTGCGCCATTCCTTCGCCTCGCATGTGTTGCAATCGTCCGGGGATCTGCGCGCGGTGCAGGAGATGCTGGGACATGCCAGCCTGTCCACCACCCAGGTCTATACCCATCTGGATTTCCAGCACCTGGCCCAGGTCTACGATCGGGCGCACCCGCGCGCCAGGAAGAAGTAGCTGAAAACCGGGTGGCGGCGAGACCCCATTGTTCGAGGCCGGCCGGCGGCCGCACAATATCTCCATCTTCGGAGCAGCACGCACAGTCATGCTCGCGGTATTCAGCCTGCTGGGCGGCTAGGAGCCTGTCGGACTTTGGAATCGTCGGCTGCAAACCGACCGCGGCGGTCCATTTTTTCACCGGCTTGTTGCCCCATAGTTCGACTATTTGGCGGCAAATCCGGCAAAAACTGGCCTTGCCGGGGCCGTTTCTCGCTATCGACGACCAAAGCCCGACAGGCTGCTAGGGCGAAAGGTATTCCCCTATCGGCGCGAACTCGCCAGCGCCTTGAATTGAGCGATTCTCACTGGAGCTACTGCATGACCTCACCGCGACAAGCCAAACTACTGGAACTGGCGGGCTTCGAGCCCACCGGCCGCTTCGAGGACAGCCTGTACCGGCTCACCTGTATCACGGGTGACGCCATGGCGGCGCGCCGGGTATCGCTGATGTTGCGCGATACCGCTAGCGGCGAAGAGGTGCGCCTGAAGCTCGCCGCCCTCTATGGTGAGTTGCCGGAAGCCGCCTGGCGCGACGACGCCCCGCCCGAGGACGGCATCGCCCAGCACGTTCTCGCGCTGGGCCAATGCCTGCATGTCAAAAATATCAGCCATTCCCGCTGGCGCAACTTGGCGCGCCGCCAGGGCGATACCGGCTGTTTCATTGCCTGCCCCATCCCACTTGCCGGCAAAGCGGCGGGTGTGCTCAACATCAGCGAACCCATCGAGCGCGCGCATTTCACCCCCTCCGATGTCGATATGGCCAAACTCGCTGCCCGCCTGATCGGCCAGATCATCCACGTCGCCCGCCTCGACCGCATACTCGACTCGCGCTTCGCGCAGATGGCTTTCACCCTGGAGGGACGCGCCGATGCCTGTTCGGTCATTTCCCTTTCCACCCATGAGCCGGACAAGGTGGCGCGCATGTTGGCAAAAGCCTTCTTTAAAGAAATGCGCCACTGCGGCTTCACCCCCAACCAGATCATCCGCGCGGCGGGTGAGATCATTTCAGAACTCACTGGCAGCCTGAACCGGCACAAGCACCGGCTGGGGCAGGATTAGACTTTTTGCTAGCGCCGGATGGGCGTCGGAAGGGGGAAACCAAGCTTTGTCCCTCTTCCTGTTGCGTATAAAATGCGCAGCCCGTTCTCTTCGCTTCCCACCCCCTCCTCCATGCCCTCCGGCGCCCACTTCGGCTCCCCCTTCGGTTCGCTTATCGGCCCGCGCATTGGCCCGTACCAACTGAAGAACAATCTGATCACAGCGCCCATGGCCGGGATAACCGATCGGCCGTTCCGCCAGTTATGCAAGAAAATGGGCGCAGGCATGGCGGTGTCCGAGATGGTCACCTCCAACTCGCTGCTCTACGGCTCCGCCAAGACCCACCGGCGCGCCAATCACGAGGGCGAGGTAGCGCCAATCTCCGTGCAGATTGCCGGCTCCATCCCGGCCATGATGGCCGAGGCGGCACGCCATAACGTCGACAATGGCGCCCAGATCATCGACATCAACATGGGCTGCCCAGCCAAGAAAATCTGCAACGTGATGGCCGGCTCCGCGTTGTTGCAGGACGAACCCCTGGTCGCGCGCATCCTCGAAGCCGTGGTGGCCGCCGTGCCGGGTACCCCGATCACCCTGAAAATTCGCACCGGCTGGGACAAGGCGCACAAGAACGCGCTGGCTATCCTGCATCTCGCCGAGGAATCCGGCATCCAGGCTCTGGCCATCCACGGCCGCACTCGCGCCTGCGGTTATTCCGGCGAGGCGGAATATGAAACTATCGCCGCGGTAAAAGCCGAGGCGCGCATCCCCATCATCGCCAACGGCGACATCAACACCCCGGAAAAAGCGCAATTCGTGCTGGAAACAACGGGCGCCGACGCCCTCATGATTGGCCGCGCCGCTCAGGGCCGCCCCTGGCTGTTCCGCGAGATCGCACACTTCCTGGCGACCGGGGAGAAACTGCCGGCACCCGAGGTAGCCGAAATTCACGATGTCCTGCTCGCCCATCTCGACGACCTCTACCGGTTTTACGGCGTGATCGGCGGCGTGCGCATGGCACGCAAGCACATCGCCTGGTACACGCGCGGCCTGGCCGATTCGGCCAGCTTCCGCCACGCCATGAACCAACTGGAACACACCGCCGAACAACTCGACGCGGTCAACGATTTCTTCTGGCGCGCGCGCGGCCGCAACAGCCGCCTGATTTATCTGGAAGCCACCGCTGGCGAACGCGAAGCGGCATAAGAACGAGACGAGCGAGACACGAGACAAGAACCCCATGGCCACGGAACAACATATCGACGAAAGTGAACTGGCCGCCTGCGTGCGCCGGGTTCTGATCGAATATTTCAAGGATCTCGACGGTGAAGCGCCGGCCGGCATCTATGACATGGTGCTGAACTGTGTCGAGCGCCCGGTGCTCGATCTGGTGCTCTACCACGCCGACGGCAATCAGAGCCGCGCCGCCGAATGGCTGGGCATCAACCGCAATACGCTGCGCAAGAAGATGCAGCAGCATGGAATCAAATGATGTTGTAGCGCCGGCATCCTGCCGGCTGTTTTCAATGCCGGCAGGGATGCCGGCGCTACGGTGGTAAACATGATCAAACGCGCTCTCCTCTCCGTCTCCGACAAAACCGGCCTCATCGACTTCGCCCGTGCGCTTTCCGCCGCCGGCGTGGAACTCCTTTCCACCGGCGGCACCGCTCGCGCCATCCGCGATGCCGGCCTGCCGGTGATCGACGTCGCCGACTACACCGGCTTCCCGGAAATGCTCGATGGCCGGGTCAAAACTTTGCATCCCACAGTGCACGCCGGCATCCTGGCGCGGCGTGATCTCCCGGAACATGCTGCCACCATGCGCGAGCACGGCCTGGGTTACATCGACCTGGTCTGCGTCAACCTCTACCCGTTCGTGCAAACCATCTCGAAACCACACACCCTGGACGACGCCATCGAGAACATCGACATCGGTGGCCCGGCCATGGTGCGTTCCTCGGCCAAGAACTATCAGCACGTCGCCATCGTCACCGACCCCGCCGATTACCCAGCCCTGGTCGAGGAGATGAAGGCCAGTGATGGGACGCTCTCCGACACCACCCGTTTCAACCTGGCGAAAAAGGCCTTCACCCATACCGCCCAGTACGACGGCCACATCAGCAATTACCTGACCTCGTTGAATGCTGAAGGTGGCAAGGACCCGTTCGGCGAGAAACTGACCCTGCAATTCAGCCGCGCGCAGACTTGCCGCTATGGCGAGAACCCGCACCAGAGCGGCGCCTTCTACGTCGAAGCCAACGCCCCAGTCGGCAGCATTGCCAGTAGCCGCCAGATTCAGGGCAAAGAACTGTCTTACAACAACATCGCCGACACCGACGCGGCGCTGGAATGCGTGAAGCTGTTCGACGCCGCCCCCGCCTGCGTCATCGTCAAGCACGCCAACCCCTGCGGCGTGGCCTACGGCGCCAACCTGCTGGACGCCTACAACCGCGCCTACCAGACCGACCCGGAATCCGCCTTCGGCGGCATCATTGCCTTTAACGGCCGCCTCGACGGCGAGACGGCAAGGGCCATCGTCGAGCGCCAGTTCGTCGAAGTCATCATCGCCCCCGAGGTCAGCCCGGAAGCCTCCGAAGCGGTCGCCGCGAAGAAAAATGTGCGCCTGCTGGAATGTGGAGTCTGGACTGGAAGCGTGGCTCAGATGGACATGAAGCGGGTGGCCGGCGGTCTCCTGATGCAGGACGCGGACATCCTGCTGCATGGCGAACTGAAGGTCGTGACCCAACGCGCGCCCACAGCCAAGGAAATGGAAGACCTGCTGTTCGCCTGGCGGGTGGCCAAGTTCGTCAAATCCAACGCCATCGTCTATGCGAAAGACCGCATGACCGTGGGTGTGGGCGCCGGCCAGATGAGCCGGGTCAACTCCGCCCGCATCGCCGCGATAAAGGCTGAACAAGCCGGCCTGGCGGTGCCTGGCTCGGTGATGGCCTCCGATGCCTTCTTTCCGTTTCGCGACGGTCTCGACAACGCCGCCGCCGCCGGCATCACGGCGGTGATCCAGCCGGGCGGCTCGATGCGCGACGCGGAAGTCATCGCGGCGGCCGACGAGCACGGTATCGCCATGGTGTTCACCGGCGTGCGGCATTTCCGACACTGAGCAGGCATTGATATGAAACTCCTCGTCATCGGCTCCGGCGGGCGCGAACACGCGCTGGCCTGGCGCTTGAAACAGTCCCCCCGCGTGCAGAAAGTCTTTGTTGCCCCCGGCAACGGCGGCACGGCACGCGAGGAAGGGTTGGAGAACGTGGCCATCTCGGCCATTCCCGATCTACTCGCCTTCGTGCGGTCGGAAAACATCCAGCTCACCGTGGTCGGCCCGGAAGCGCCGCTGGCCGCCGGCCTGGTCGATGCCTTCCGCAACGCCGGGCTGAAGGTGTTCGGCCCGGCGCGGGCTGCCGCGCAACTGGAAAGCTCCAAGGATTTCGCCAAGCAGTTTATGGCGCGCCACAAAATTCCCACCGCCGCCTTCGCTACCTTCAGCGAAGGCGCCGCCGCCCATGCCTATCTCGATGCCCAGGGCGTACCCATCGTGATCAAGGCCGATGGACTGGCCGCTGGCAAGGGAGTGGTGGTCGCGGCCACACTGGATGAAGCCCACGCCGCGGTCGATGCCATGCTGGCCGCGGGTGGTAAACCCGGAAGCATGGGCAAAGCGGGACAGCGCGTGGTGATCGAGGAGTGCCTGTCCGGCGAGGAAGCCAGCTTCATCGTCATGGTGGACGGCGAAAATGTACTGCCACTGGCCACCAGCCAGGACCACAAGCGCCTGCTGGATGGCGATCAGGGCCCCAATACCGGCGGCATGGGCGCTTATTCGCCAGCCCCGGTAGTCACACCGGAAATCCACGCTCGCGCCATGCGTGAGGTAATTCGCCCCGTGGTCGCCGGCATGAAGGCGGAAGGCACCCCCTATACCGGCTTCCTCTATGCCGGCCTGATGATTGACCCTCAGGGGCGGATCAAAGTGCTGGAATTCAATTGCCGCATGGGTGACCCGGAAACCCAGCCGATCATGATGCGCTTGAAAAGTGACCTCTATGCGCTGCTGGAAGCGGCGGTGGATGGCAAGCTGGATCAGGTGGAAGTGGAGTGGGATCGGCGCTATGCCCTGGGCGTGGTGCTCGCCGCCGCCGGGTATCCGGATGCACCGAGGAAGGGCGATGCCATCACCGGCCTGGACGCGGCCGGCGAGGACTTCCACATTTTTCACGCCGGCACCGCCCTAGCCGGCGATCAGGTGGTCACCACGGGGGGACGAGTTGTGTGCGTCACCGCGCTGGGTGACATGGTCAAGGTCGCGCAAGCGCGCGCTTATGAGATCGCGGAAGGCGTCGAATTCAGCGGTCGCCAGATGCGTCGGGACATCGGCTGGCGCGCCATCGCGCGCAAGAAAAAATAAAAAACGATTCCATAGGGTACGCACGACGCACCGTACGGTGTATCTCGGCTCCTTAACCAGAGGTCTTGGGGAGAACCAGCGCGCGGCCACGCAGTGGCGGCGTCGCCGCACCGGGCCAGAGACGAGCCGCCGCTGTCAACCAATCCCTCGGCTGGCTGACAAACCCGATCTCGGGCAATCCGAGAAAGTGCCCCGCAAGGCGCAAGGCCGGCACCGGGTCGGCGTCATTTAGTGGGGCTGCCCGAGTCTGCTTACCGAGCTTGCGGCCCCGCGCATCCAGAACCACGGGCACATGCTTATATCGGGGCGTGGGATAGCCCAACACCTGTTGCAGCGCGATCTGGCGCGGCGTCGAGGTCAGCAGATCGGCGCCGCGTACCACATGGGTAATCCCCTGCTCGGCATCGTCGACGACGACCGCGATTTGATAGGTGAATACGCCGTCGGCTCGTTTCAGCACGAAGTCGCCACACTCCCGCATGACATTGCAGGCCACCTGGCCGAACAAGGCATCGTCAAACCTCACCCGCTGTTCGGGCAGAAGGAAACGCAGGGCACCCGCGGCATCGGCATCCTTACCCCGACAAGTTCCGGGGTAGACCGGACCGTCCACACCGGGCGCTGACAGGTCGGCCATGCGCTTGCGGCTACAGGTACAGGCATAGATCCTGCCGGCGTCGATCAAGCGCGCCAAGGCGTCCTGATAGGCCTCGCTACGCCGGCTCTGATACAGCACGCAGCCATCCCACTCGAAACCATGCGCGGCCAGAACACGCAAGATGCTGGCGGCGGCTCCGGCTACCACACGCGGTGGATCGACATCCTCGATCCGCAGCAACCATTCCCCACCGCGTGAGCGTGCCTCCAGATAACTCGCCAGCGCGGCCACCAGTGAGCCGAAATGCAAAGGGCCGGATGGCGTGGGGGCAAAGCGGCCGCGGTACAAAAGAGCACTCCTGTTCTTTGTGAAAGCGGGCATTCATATGGAGATAAGTACATCCCCAGGTTGACGCGGGAAAATGCCGGCAATTATAGTGCGGGCATGCAGGCCGAACTGGATGCCCTCGAAAGCAAACTCGCGCAGATTCTCGAACGCTATCAAGGCACGCGTGAGGAGAACCTTCGGCTGCGGCAACAACTGGTCGCCATGGAAAATACCAACAAACAGCTATCCGAGCGACTGAGTGAAGCTCGCGCCCGCATGGAATCGTTGCTCAATAAAATCCCGGATTAAAATGGCCGCCCAAACCAACGTGAGCCTCGACGTCGCCATCATGGGACGGGAATTTCGGGTCGCCTGCCCCGAAGAAGAACGGGAAAGTCTGCTCCAGGCGGTGACCTACCTCGACCGCAAGATGCGCGAGATTCGTGACCATGGCAAAGTGATCGGCCTGGAACGCATCGCGATCATGGCCGCGCTCAACATCACCCACGACTACTTGGCGGCGAGGCCGGTCGACCCGGATGAACCTGTACGCCGCGAACAGATCGGGCGCATGTCTAGCCTGCTTGATCAGGCCCTCGCCCAGCAAAATAATTTATTTTGACAGGGGCCGGTTGCAGCGGCCCGCCCATCAATCTCCCTGCTGCGTTCGCGAAGGTTGCGAATTCTTTGAACCGATAAGCGTAAGCGACGGTTGCGGCGATCAAGTCTGCTGTTGTGCGCATGGCCAAACCAAGTGCCTGAAGCAGATGCGTTGCGGCCACTCTTGGACCCTGGGTTCAGGAAAGCAACCTGGACGGCGCAAGCGGGGAGACCCTCATTTCGAACATGGCGAACACCCCTGATCAACTGAATAAGGCGGCCCTGCGGCGGCAACTTCGCACACTGCGCAAGGCGATCGGCCTCACTCAGCGACATGCGGCCAGCAAGACCGTGGTTGGGCTCGCGTTACGTCATCACCTGTTGGCGCGAGGCCGCCGCATCGGCATCTACATGCCCGCAAAAAGTGAGCTCGATGTGCTGCCATTGCTTAACCGGGCACTGGCCATGCGGGCGCGCTGTTTCCTTCCTATCGTGCCCCGGCAGGGGTGCAAACGCATGTGGTTCTCGCAAATGGGTGAGCGCCCCGCCTGGGTAGCCAATCGCTATGGGATTCCTGAATACCGGCACCCACTAGCAAAACGAGTACGAGTACAAAACCTGGATTTGCTATTTATGCCGTTGCTGGGCTTTGACGCGCGCGGCTTTCGCCTGGGTATGGGCGGGGGTTACTATGATGCCAGCCTGGCCTACCTGAAACGCTTTCACCGCTGGCGGCGGCCGTGGGTAGTCGGTGTGGCATTCTCACTGCAAGAAGTCGAACAGGTTCCGAGCGATCCCTGGGACATTCCGCTGGATGCGGTCCTTACCGAACAGGGGTACCGCATGTTCCACGCAGGGCGGAGTTGATACCGTTCTGGAGTCAGTAGCAGTACGGGTTGCTGTTTGCCAGCCAGGGATTGGTACTGGCTTCCTGGTAAGGAACCTGCAACCAACCTTCCTGGGTGGCGAACCCCTGGTTAACCGAAATATTCTGCCCGGCCTGGGTAACGTTGTTCGTTTTCGCTGTGGGCACGGCATCGCTCCTAAGCGCATCCGCGTAGGTCGCCCAGCGCAGAAAGACCTCGGGGTCGACCCATTCCGTCCAGTTACGCACTGGAGGCCGGGTCCGCCAACCGATTCAAGGTTCTGGGGTAAGTCTCGGGATCCAACACCAACGTCGCCAGCGCAGTCATAACGCGTGGCTCAGTCACGGCATCCAGCCATTCGGCGAACAATTGCGGGCGTTTCAAGATCAGCCCGTTTCGGGTCGGATCGATCATGCGCGCCAACCACTCCGCCCGGGTACCAGGCATACCCTCTTCCCATTTGAGAGTAGGTAGTGCGGACCGATCCAGACGCTCGATGATGCTGCCGTCTTTTTGTTTGACAACGTTGGTGGCAAGCCGGTGAGGTTTGTTTTTCACTGCCCTATCTGTAACCGACTCCGCCTGAGCGCCCCAGGCCAGCCCCATTAAAAACAGCAAAGTGAGAGATCGCGATCCGAGCATTATAGAAAAAGTTTATTTAATTCATAAAGTTACAAACACGCGAAAATTCTAGCATGCTTCCATGACGCAAAAAGGGGTGGAACTCGCGTTCCACCCCTTTTTGGTGCGGCTAAGCCGTATTACTTGGCGGCGGGAGCAGCGGGCGCAACCGGCATGGTCGGGATGAAGCCAGCGAATGGGTTGGCCATGTTGCCGTAGGTGGCGGGGTTCATGAAACCGCCCCAGGTACCGTAGGTCTTGGGATCAGCAGCAGCGCCGGCCCACTGGGTGTACAGGTTGGGATTCAGGGGAGCCATCATCAGGTTCATGTTGGCCGGTGCCACAGGAGCCATCGCCCAGTTCATGTACATGTTGGGGTTCAGGGGAGCCATCATCATCTGCAGGACACGGGGATCCAGAGGCGCCGTCATCCACTTCATGTACATGTTCGGGTTCATGAGGGGAGCCATGGCGGCCGTGTAGAAGTTGGGGTCCATGGATGCGGCCAGCCACTTCATATACATGTTCGGGTCAATGAAGGCAGCGTAGGACTTCAGGATGTCGGGAGACATGCCAGCCTGGGCCATCTTGGTGAAGGTGGCGGGGTCCATGCCCTTCTGCATCAGAATGATGGCGGTGGCGGGGTCCATCAGGTTGGTCATGGCGGCGACGGCAGCCTTGGGGTCCTTGGCGACGTCAGCAACCTTGGCCGGATCCAGCAGTTTGGTGGCGGTTTGTTCCGGGGTCTCGGCGAAAGCGGAGGTGGCAATCAGCGCCAGAACCAGGGCAGATATCTTCTTCATGGAATTACTCCTAAAACGTTGATAAGAAAGGACAATCGGTGAATCGAAACTTGAGCGCTCAGTATATTTGCGAATATTAGAAGATTCGACTACACGATCTGCTGCCCGGCTCCGTCTCTTGGTAATGTTGCAGCATCGCAACATGACTTTTCACAGCAATCAGGTAAGGGCGGCTTCCAAGACCTGTTCGTATGCGCGAACAAGTTGCGGCTAGTCTATCGCGCCCTTTATTTCATTTATGTGGTTTTACCGAGCAGCCATCGCGACATCCCGGGCGGGAGTAGTGGCGGAACCACATCCAGCATGGGCTGGAAGCTCACAGTAATGATCAGGACGACGCCATCTATCCCCCCAGGCCGCGCCTTCTCCAGCACATAGGCCAGGGCATTTTGGATGTCGAAGAGTGGGACGCCGAATTCTTTGGGCCGGACTCGATGTGGCTACGGCAATGGCCACCATTTGCCTGCATCCGGGCGCGGAACGGCCTCCCCGGGCGGGATTGCGAAGAGACTTGGCTTGGCCGGCACTCAGCCGATGAAGAGGGTGATCGCTTTGCCTGGCAGGGCTGCGAAGTAGCGCGTGGC
>Ga0210033_1000201_pt1 | contig 54419 bp, 42 predicted proteins | sample CryGeymeta201501_FD_185465 | JGI IMG/M metagenome (GOLD analysis project Ga0210033, IMG submission 185465) | Groundwater microbial communities from Crystal Geyser aquifers in Utah, USA - Crystal Geyser metaG 2015-01 (SPAdes) (version 2) | ecosystem: Environmental > Aquatic > Deep subsurface >... | reverse complement strand
CGCGATTTACCCCGTGTGCGCACCCTGGGGACCAAGGCAGCCCAGCTGGACGAACTGTTTTATCACCGTATGTTATGAGACTGTAGCCCGCTAGTGGTGTTAGCAGACTCCATCTTGGCAAATCAGGTTTTATTCGTTATAAAACAATGACTTACAAACTTTTCTCAATGCCAAATTAGCCCTTTCCAAACCAAACAAAATCCGTAAAGTCTGTTTTTTGCCGGAATTTCGAAAACGTTCGTTTTACTAAGTTTCGACCATTGGGCTCGCTTCGTGGGCTCTTTCGGCTCCTTGAACCATCCAAAAATTCCTCAATGGTGCCGCTGGCCGGTCGAACCATCCGCACCAGGAGATGTCATGCTGAATGATGCGTCTTTAGCTTGCTTGAGCAGCTGATTCCAGTCATCTGGCGGATGACCGCTGTCAAGCATTTTGCGAAAAATCCGGTAGGCATCATCGTCACTTTCGTAGGCGCGCTTGGTGTCTTCGTCGTTCACCCATGCATACACGATCACTTTGCTTTGCGCGTGAAACCGGAAAAACAGTCGGTACTGCTGGAAGAATTTGGCACGAAACCAATGCTTGTGACCTTCGCCAAGGGTGTTGCCCTGCCGGTATTCTGGCCGACCGGGATCCTGCGGGATGACTTCAAAAGCCAACTTGTCGATGGCAGCCAATCGTTTGGTGGCGTTTTTCTTCTGAAAATCAGCAGGATGCTTTTGCTTGAGCAGCGCCACTTGCCGGGTTAAGCGCTCAAGTTGCTCAAGAAAAAGTGGGTGAACAAAAATTGTCCAGCCATTGAGCACCATTGGCTTTGCCTCTGATGGGCTCATTCATCTTCTGCCGAAAGCGGCGTGTTCAGCTCAACTTCCACACCCTCGGTCAGAGCCCGAACACGGTCAAGCCATTTTTCATCGAGCGGTTGCAAATGCTGAGGGTTGTTGGCCATGTCACGCGCCAGAAAGTCCAGAAATTGCCCCAAGATGGGATCCTGATCCTCTGCTGGCAAAGCGCGCGACAGCACCACATCACCGTCCGGGCGGATGGTGTAGAGAATTTTGTCGCGCTTGCCGAGTTTGAGCCTGCGCCGAACCGACTCCGGTACGGTCGTTTGATAGCGTTCGGTCAGTGAGGACTGGGCTTCAAGAATGGCGGGCATACAAACCTCGATGGATCAAAGAACTTGAGTCAAATAATAATGCAATTGCATTACCTTGTCAAGGACACTCACAAGCAAAACAGAGGTTCAATTAAGACTATATCATTGTCTTAATTGAACTTATAAAACATAATCATACTTAAATTCAGCATTTTCGTTCAATTAGAACTTTACAATACGCTTATTTATACAACAAGCCATGGACTTCGCAAATGATTTCTGATTTTGGCATTCCCAAGAACGAGGTTCAGCATCGGCTTTCCCTAGACAACCCGTGGTGGCAAGGCCGTCAAGACATTGACGAGCGCGAGGCCCAGTGGCCCCGGCGTGCCTATTTTGATGAATTTTTCAACCTGATAAAAAGGCTCGCATCACTGAGCGCCTTGGTTCTGACTGGTCCACGTCAGGTTGGAAAAACGGTCATGATCAGACAAGTGATCTCGCAACTACTGCAAACTGAAGACATCGATCCGAATCAAGTCCTGCACCTGCAACTTGCCGCGCCCATCTACTACGGGCGTTCGCTGCAAAACCTGGTCCAACAATTTCATGATTTGCATCGACCGGGCGACAAGATGCAGTGGGTGTTTATTGACGACCTCCAATACAAAAGGGACTGGCAATCGCAGCTTAGCTCCCTCGTTCAGAACTACCCCAACATACGATTCGTCGCCAGCGGTACGACAACCGGTGCGCTTCAAAATTCAAGTAATGGCTCAGACAAATGCCAATTCATTCCCTTCGTCCTGCCACCACTAACTTTTTATGAATACCTACAATTTGCCGGGCAGGAAAATGATCTGATCATTGAGTCATCAGTTCAAAACGAATCGAAACCAAACTATCAAACTCGTGATATTAAACGATTAAATGAAGCATTTGTCAATTATATTAACTTCGGTTGCTTCCCAGAAGCTGCTCTGAACTCAACCTTGTGCACAGATGAAGCACAAGTCTTTTCAGAAGAAATCATCTGCAAGGTGCTATTAAATGATCAGGCAAGTCTTTATGGAATCTCCAACACACAGGAACTGAATCAGTTTCTATGCAAATTGGCATTGGAAACCGGGCAGGAATTCGGCATTGAGGAACTCAGTAAACAAACCGGGATTCCAAAATCCCGGATAAGTGATTACTTGGAGTACCTGGAAACTGCTCAGCTGATTAAACGTGTGAACCGTGTAAATGAAAGCGCAGCACGAATGGTACGTGAACGTACATTCAAAATATATTTGAGCAATCCAAGCCTGCGAACAATGCTATTGGGCAGAGTTTCAACACACGACGACGCCATGACCGGACTGACCAAGACAGCAGTTTGGACACAATGGATGCATTCGCAGACCAGCACTTGTCTACATTTCGCTCGCTGGAAAGAGGGGCGTCAGGACATGGAGGTGGATATGGTAGGCCTCGATGAGCGCACGCAGAAACCTCTCTTTGTAGCAAATATCAAATCGTCAGATCAAATACAGAAATCTAAAAATGATTTGCAAAGTCTGCGGAGCTTCGCTACCAGACATACCTTAGGGCGCCTCCCACTGATAACAACTTGCACCCACTCTGGGATAAAGTCTTTGGATGGAACTGAAATTGAATTCATGCCAACAGCACTTTACTGTTATACAATCTCGCGTAATTTAACACGGCCCAGGTGAATCATTAACTCTGCAGTGCAAATTAACCATGCAAAATACCATGAGCCATTACCATGATATGTAGATGATATTTGTTGCGCCAAGCTCTTCAGCAGCCCATCTGGGTTTGATTCATGCTGTTCAAAACAATGAGCTTGACGGTATGGCTCTGCGCAGACTACTTTGGCTGATCAATGCCCATCCTAATTTAATAGCACACGCACAAATATTTCAGAACATTCAGAATCTCCTGTCTTCTCCGATATTTACTGAATCGTCGCTGAATTGGGCCAGCGAATGGAAAACTGATATCCCAAGCTGGATCCAAATGTGCAACTGGATGCAGACTAATCGCACCAAGCTTGCACAAACGCCTGGTTTGACCGGCTTTGACAGGTATGTTGATGGCAAACATCCGCTCGTGGGTGAAGGTGTTGATCGCCATGGTGTGGTTTCAGCAATCTGGTCTTCACATGAGTCCGGTCCAACTTCAAAGCCACAACAGTCACAACTGGATCACGGCGCGAATGCCTATTTTGCGCTGCAGGGACATTTGCTCGTCTCGTACATAGATTGCCGCTTTCGGCTGTCAAAACTGGAGTTTTACGAATCCTATAGCGGAGACGACGAACGCCCGATTGCGCCAACCCGAACCGGGGTTGTCGGCTTGGCCGTCCGAGAGTTGTCGTTTCAAATCTATTCGCCACTTCTCAATCAATTACCTGTCAACGCTTCAACAACAGATTTTGTTGGCGACCTCGTCGATTTACACCTCCGTTTGACAGGACTGTCATTTGAGGTTGCCGAAGTTGGCAGTCGCCATATGGCTGCGATCCTTCGCTACTTCAAACGCTTTAAACGGGTGCTGAATGGCTGGCAACCACCTCAAAAATTGCGTCGGGGCTGGGGTGGTGGAAGCGGTGGACACACAAGAGTGCATGGCTTTGTCCAGGCCTCTGGCCCGCAAGGGGTCTATCTAGACGATCCAGTTGCACCCTGCTCGGATACAGACATACCCAGCCCAATCGGGCAAAAAATATACGTTAACGTCGACTCGCAAAATGACGACGATCCAAATTCAGTTGAAGAATCGGGGTTGGCACCAGACGAGACCCTTGAAGAGGTTTTTTGTCTGTACACGCCAACAGAACTCCAGGGGCGCATCTACGCATTACGTCTTCGTCAACTTGCTGCAGAGTCCAGTGCGCAATCTTTGCCGTTTGATTATTCGCGTCTGACCACCGAAGAAAGAAGCAAGGTTGATGAACTGGCCAACAAGGCCATCAATGCTTATTTTCAAGGAATGCCCACAGACAAGCCAGCACGTCAAAACGCCGTTGGCGGCTTGATCATCCGGCTGATGCTGTGCCTGGGCCAGCCGCTAGAAATAGCACGTGACATTTCTTGCGCATGGATCCAGCATATCCCTGACGCGCCAGTGACCTTGCCTGTCAGAAACGCAATCACCTTGGTACTATCAGCACCTTCAGTGGGCGACCTTCAACAGGCATCTGTACTGGGGTTTTGCTTGCCTGCGATCCAGCCAGAGTACAAAACTGCTCTGCCAGAAAACTTGGAAGAGATTGACCAGGACGCTGTTGAATCGTTTTTACTACCCGATCTTTTTGGTGTCGGAGTTCAATTGCTCCAGTTTTTGAAGTTTGAGTCAGCCAGTGACTTCAATGGCTTCAGGATGCACAACCAGACCATCTCAACGGCGGTGAATCAGTTGTGTGCCCCTTTGAAAAACGAACGCATCACAGCTCACAAGATATCAAGGTCTCTGCAAACAATCATCAGGGATCAAACGGGTGACCAAGTTCTCGGCTGGATAGTCACGGCCGATCAGCAAAATGCTCGTCAGGCGCGGATGCATTACAACAGGCGCACCGTGCAGAAAATTGAACAGGCCTACGTTCATGCGAGCCGTCGACTGCTACCCCGTTTTCGCAAAAGAACAATTTCCGCTTTGAACAACCCTCCCCTGAATCCGTTAATTTCTGCGGGCGTTGGGGCACGTTTTGTCATCACCTTCGACGAAGTCAAAGACATTATTGGGCGTTTGAAAGATCAGCTGACCGAGCGCTACCGAGCAGACATGACTGAGCGAGAAGTCAGGCGTTACCACTCGCAATACCTCCTCTACACCCACCTTTACCAGTCAATTTTGTCGAGCATGCGGGCGATCAACCAGCCCTACGATCTCTACCATGCTTGGGCTCACGCAGCCAAATCAAAACAGGATATTCACTGCAGCCTGTCTGACAAGGATTCACGTTATACAGACCGTGCCCGCTTGGCGCCACTCCTCGACCAATTGGCCGAACAATTTGCGAACTTTCGGCTCCACCTCGAATATTTGCCAAGCAAACTGCCAATGTCTGAGCCGTGGATTTTTGCACTTGGGCCGGATCACCCGTTTTTCGTGATCCTGGCAAATCACCAAGTACAACCATTGACAACGCGTTGGCTGAAGGAAGCGCTGAAACACTTCACGGGCTTCGATATTCCAGTCAATTTTCATCGAGCCTTTTTGGCCAGTGAATTGTTTATCCGTGGCTGTCCCATAGAGGTCATCGACGCACATGTAGGCCATGCAAATATTGGTGAACTACCTTTCGGCAAGTGCTCCACTTTTGATTACGACCGGCATTTCCGCCTGCTGACTTCCGCGCTTCTTGATATACACGATGCTCTTGGGCTTGAGCCAATTGGCAGTCGACTTGTACCCTTCAAGGTCCGTCTGGGAGCGAAGAAGCCATGACAACTGCGCAACAGAAATGGCAGCAGGTTTACAAGCGCTCGCCCCAAGCCAGGCAAAAATCGGCCAAGGCCTTGTCCCAGTTTCTTCAAACTTTGGACAACCCACACGCTTTTGCCCTAGTGGGAAGGGTCCACAAATTGCCCTCCGATCAGGCCAGTGCACAGGCTCTGGAAGCCTGGGTCGTGAGCGAATTTCGAAAGGGCAAGATCACCAAGCTTGACGCTACCGAATGGTTGCGTCTTCTGCTGGATCTGATTTACGAATTCAACAAGGAGGACTGTGATCTTTTCCCAACTCGCTTGGCAGACACCATGCGCCCAATCAGGAGTCCGTTTTCACCCGACGCGATGCAGTCGCGGCAGCGTGTAGAGCAATGGCGCGATGTGCTTCACCAGTGGATTACCACGAGCAGTTCCTGCACGAGCACTGCAGAGTGGCAGGCAGCAATAGCAATCAGTTCCGTCTTGCACGGAGCGTTGATCGATACAAACAAACTCAATCAACTGATGGACAAACTCATCAAACGCGTTGCACCTGCCGATGAGAACGGGATCAGCAACTACGTTTTTAGTATGCCATTTCAAGGCCTTGGCAACCACCATCTCCAACGGTGGTTTTTGGACCCGGTCACTGAAATGTTGATCTGGCGTTACTTGAAGTTTCCAGAGTCAAAAGGTGATCTGACGTTGCAGGAAAAATTGCAATCGTTCTTTGCAAAAAACGGGCTGGCAAAGTTGCAGAGTCCAAAAAACCCTGCTGATTTTGTGAAGACATCTGTGACGTGGTGGTCCGAGCGCGCCTCCTCTCTGGACATCCTCTGTGCCACTCGAACACTGATCAGTCACGGGGTGCACGAACGAACTTGGGCGCGTATTCATGGGGATGTTTACGACCCTCGGCAGTCGATCAAAACCGAGCGAGCAAGCCAGGCTAGAGCTTCCATTGACGACATCCAGCTTGACGATCTTTTGCTGCTAAATCAATGGTTGGGTGTAGCTCTTGAAATCATCCAGGGCAATGATCTCGCTGTCATGAAAGTCGAACTTACGCAGTTGATACAGAATCAATCAACAGGCTCTACATCACATATATTTTTGGAATGGCTTGCTGCACTTCTGGATGGTTTTAGCGCAAGTAAAGAGGGACTGGCTCTTTCAACTATTCGACATCGTTACACAGCGACGGCACCGCGTTTGCTCGCCATATTGGGTGAGTTAAATCCTGCAAAGATGACTACTCTGGAGCTCGAAGACTGCTATTGCGACCTCACGATTGACACCGATCCTGCAGTCCCCATTCGAGATCTTGCCAACGGTCTGAGAGATTTTCACGCCTTCCTGCACAGGGACTACAAAAAACCATTGATGCGCAAGGAAGCAGACGTCTTCGGTGACGAAAACTCACTCAAGCCGGTCGATGCCAACTTCATCACTTTTGACGAATACTTAGCAGCTCAGCTTTGGCTGGACCGCAAGCGCATGAACAAAAATGAGCGCCACATCGCCAAGCTGGTTTTGATGATGGCGTTCCGACTGGGCATGCGTCGCATGGAAATTTTTGGCTTGCAACTACGCGACATTCAAGTCATTGATGGCCTCGCTTGTATCGTGCGTCGAAACAGCAAGCGCAGACTCAAGACCACAAGTTCCCAGCGCATTCTGCCGCTTCGGGCGTTCTTGACCAAACAGGAACAGTGCCTGCTTTTAGACTGGCTGGAGCAGCGAAGGAACGAATTGCCACCACCCACTTCTTCATTCGACACCACTTTCAGTTTTATTTTTCCACAAATTGAGGCGGAAAAATATGACACATGGGTGCATCACATGACGGACGTGGTCTGCGCCGCCGTGCGCGGAGTAACCGGAGATCAATCGTTGTTTCTCCACCATTTGCGCCATGCCTTCGGCACCTGGACTTACCTTCGCCTGCGCGCGCCGGATTTTCCAGAACTGACGAGGCATTTCGCTGGTTCACCTGCCACGATTCATGCATTGCGCACCGGCATGCGCTTGCGCATCTTATTAGTTGGGCGACGGATTGAAATCAGTCGCACCTTTGCTTACGTGGTTTCAAGGCTGATGGGGCATTCAAGCCCAGTGGTTTCACTGGGCCACTATATTCACATAGCAGACGTACTAATGGGAGAAATAGCACGCCGCGAAGTTATAAAAATGTCAAGGAAAATATTACTTGGTTCCTCCGGCCTTCAAAAATCTGCTGCATTCGAAAATCTTGCTGGTTCTGTTGAAAATCTACTCCAAGCATCACGAAACTTCTTCGTGGTTGCCACCGGCATCGAGTCAAGATTAAATATTGCCCAAAAGAAGATCGGGCGTCCACAGAAAACACCTTCATATCTGCTGAAATCATGGTTACCTTTGCAAAAGGTTCAAGAGGTACTCATGCTTTCAGTCGAAGATAAAGCATCGTCTCATGATATATCAGGTGCACTTGGTATCGAGGAATCCCGTGTTTTCACTTTGCTGAAAAATGCAAAGACTTTTGCACCATTGGCAGGGTTGAAATTAGATAGTCATGGAAATTTGATTCAATTTCTCTCACCAATTGTTGGCACGGAGGCTATCGAATTTTCAATGGACCTTGAATCAAGAATTTCAGACATGTCAAATCGGGCTCCGTTACTTTTGCTTAAGGGCATACATTTACATTTTGATCATCTGAATAATGATGTAAGTGATGTTCTTTTTCGAGGGTCCAAGCATTTAACAGAAATCAGACGATATCTAAAATTTCTCAGTTCTCTTGGCTTTGAACCTGATCAATTTTCTTGGCTACTTCGATCCCTGGACAAATCAAATATCGAACTGCCTTCGTGGGCAGAGAATTTGGATGCTGTTTGGCATCCCTCAAAAATCAAGATCATTCGGCCTAAAAACACAAAAGAAGCAAAGTACTATCAGGAATGGCTTGGGGTCATTCCTGTTGATAAAAATGGAGACTCATTGGCAATAGCAATGAAAAAAACACTGTTTCTTGCCAAAATCAGTTAGTCAAATCATTTTGGTGTTATATATCGCTTTCACTAGCCTAAGCCACATCCGACTGAGTCTCCCTAAGCCGTTACTGAAAGCTTTCTCTCTATTAATATTCAAAAACAGTAGCATGAAACACTTACATGGCAATAGTTAACGGCAATTTACATGAATATATTGCATAGGAAATTTCTGATCAGTGGTTTACTTCTCAAACTCGTTTAAATAGTGTTTTATATCTGAACTTTTGATTGCACCACTGAAAATTTTCATTTGAAAGTGTGATCAATTTTATCCTCTTGATTAAATAACAACATTTTTTATAAAAAAAACTTATTTTTAACTATTAAGATCACTATTATCCTTGTTATCGGTTAATATTTGCTTGTGTTTACATTATCATTAACCCATTTATAACCAAAGGATAAAATCATGGACATAGTACACCTAGCGGACGAAAATCAGCTCACACATATCATGCAGGCAATCAATGCTACAACTTTCAAAAAGATGAGAGAGTGGTATCCATCAACGGACGATAAAATGTCCTTTTTTGCATGCTCTATTCTGTTGAGTCAAATAATTCTTCAGGTTGCGATTACCAAGATCGGGCGTGATGACCTAGAGTTGGATCATGCACTCGAAGGGGAAGCGCTGGCTCTTCTAATTAAGTTATCAATGCAAGCTGTTGAAGATACAGGAGGGCTAAGATCCAGCAGACTAAGGAGGCGATGCAAGCAGCTTAAAGGGCTCAAACTTGTTGGCCGAATAGAAACCTGGGAGGTACCATATTGGCTGCACCTGGCTACAAATCAACCTATATCAGATTGTAATAAAATGATCCAGGTCGTTCTAGATTGGCTAGATTCTGAATCCAAAATAGCTGTTGATTTCATAATTGATGCTAAGCCATTTCCAAAGTCGTCAAATAACAGTATGGAGCTTGATTTTTCTGAAGAAAATGCGGATGATACTAGCGATGACCATGCAAAAAAGCGTAAGAATAAAGTTAAGAAAAAACCAGAAAATGAGCCACCAGAAATTATTCCTTCCTGATTAAATTCCGGGATCATCTAACGTTGTAGAAGATTGTCTGTTTTAATTTTCTTAGCATCAGTTCGAACCGCCAAACAGGTCACCGAATTTTTTGGTGGCATCGGGGTCTGCGTTGGATGTCAGTTGTGTGTCCTCCTGCCGAACAAACTGCATAACGTCCCTAACAATGTCGACCGGATTGCGTTCGTTGCCGCCAACGTAAACACTCTCTTTCCCCAGAAGTGTCTTGGGCGACCGAACCAGGATTCCCTGTACGCCAAGTCCAGCCTTATTCATACGCTCGCGAGCTTGTCGACCTACAACAGTCTTTGAACTCTCGTAAGAGACCACAGAAGTGCCAATTCGCACTGTATGAGCAGCTCCTTGCTGCAACACTTGGCGATCAATCACACAGCATAGGTTTGGCGCTGTTTTCTCAGTTGGCTGCGCACCATGAATCCGGCCATGCTGCCCCAGAACGTATCGTCTCTCATGCGTTGCGCGCAGCCCTGCCAGTATTAATTGCGGTTCCCGCTTTTTGCCCCTGACCTGTCGAAAATCACCGACAAATATCGTCGCCATGATCCGCCCATTGATACGTAACGAATGTAGCCTGAGAAACTATCGCGATCTAGGCACTCTCAACCAGCAATGAAACAACAGGAAACAAGTCACTTGCTAAACTTATCTGATGTGGATATGATTAGCTAATGCCATTTGATGATGAAGACTTCGGCGAGTTCGATGCATTGGTCGAGAGCTACGACGGCTACACCTTTTGGTTCGAACGCGGCTACCACGCCACCTTCAGATTCTGGAGAGCGGCTCTGCCCTTCCGTTCTGCGGTGCACCCCTATCGTTATGAACTGGTACTGCATGAGCCCTCCGGGGTGCGCATCATGGGTTTTGACAATGCACACCCAGTTCAATGGAAAAGCGGTAAGTTCACTCAACGCAGTCGCTATCCTGATCATTGGCACCGAGATCGTTCAGACAAAGGCAGGCCCTACGCCTTTGTCTCCATCAGTCAGTTGCTGGAGGATTTTTTTCAGCAGGTTGAAATTGCGCTGGCAACTGTCAATGTGTCGCCTGACATGATTGAGGTGACACCCACTAGGAGTAAGGACAATGAGTAAGCAAATTGTGAGTTTTCGTAGTCTCATAGACGAGATGCAATCGGTTGCACAGGGACGTCGTGCGCCTGTCGCACGCAAGGATCGAGCAGCTTATGCCAGCCAGGCGGCACGCACATTTGCGCAGAAGATTCAGGGACATGGCACCCATGCATCCAAGCCAGGGGCCGAACCATCTGCCCTGAACATCACCAGTCTGGCGGGTGTGACCCGTCTTATTTCGCGTGACAACCAACAGCTTTTGCAAATCATTGCAAAAGGGGATGTGACGTCACTGGCTGATCTGGCTGGCAAAACAAACCGCGCCGAATCCAACCTGAGTCGAACCCTCAAAAAGCTTGAAACCATTGGCGTACTTGAGTTAGTGCCAGGCTTGGGACGGGCCAAAATTCCAAAGCTCTCCGTGGAGTCCTTTCGGGTCGATGTCGATGTGGTGACGGGGCAGGTGCAAATGGTGTCTGCACGAAAGGCACGTTCATCCACACGCACGGTGGCTGAAGCGGCATGAACTCAACATGTAGGGCGTCAAAAAATTCTGATTGCTGTTTGACCTTATCGTGTTAATTGGCTTGAGAACCGACTTCAAAGGGCTGGCTGCTTCTGGATGTGCACGATCAGTCCCTCACAGGCATCCTCCACCAGATCGAGTACGTGATCAAAGCCCTGTTTTCCTCCGTAATACGGATCAGGAACCACGTCGGCTTGGTGGTGGGTGCAAAACTCGGTCAACCGGTGCACCCTGGCTTTGGACTTGGGTGGGCACATATCCTGAACAAACGACAGGTTGTCCCAGTCCATCACGGCGATCAGGTCAAAGTGGTTGAAGTCATTGGGCGTGATCTGGCGTGCCCGTAAATCTGACAAGTCGTAGCCACGTTGGCTGGCGTGAAGCTGCGCGCGCTTATCGGGTGGGCTGCCTGCATGGTAGTCCAGCGTTCCGGCTGAATCGACTGCGATCCTGTCTTGCAGTCCCAGTTGGTTCACTTTGTGCCGAAACACACCATGCGCAGTTGGGCTGCGGCAGATATTGCCCATGCACACAAACAGCACGCCGAATTTGACGCTCATCTTGAGGACATGTCAGTGCATGGCACAGCCACCCTGCCCCATGGCATTGGGACAGGAGCCACAAGGTCCTGGCATCATCGGTGCGGACTCAGGGGTGCTGGCGGTGGTTGCAAACACCGAGAGTTGCTTTTCCAGGGAAGTTGACTGGCATTGGGGACATTGCGGCACGGTATCACTGCGCACCAGCGCCTCAAACGCGTGACCACAGTCGCTACAGGCGTATTCGTAAATGGGCATGTTCACTCCTTCGATGATCTGGAATTATCAGTCTGGTGTCGGTATGGTGTCAGCTTTTTGCTGGTGACGTTGTGTGGTGACACTTACGCCTGCCAGACTCCAAACCCGCCCTCGCGCAGGTCAATGCCCAGTTCTACCTCCAGGCTGCGGGCTTCGTCATAGGTCAGCGGGTTGTACAACTCATACAGTTCTGGCAACAGGCGCAGGCCATAGTCCTGCACGTACCGGTTGGCCTGAATGCCAGCTTTGTGTTTATCGAACCGCACGTCCGGGTCCAGTCCGGTCATGCCAACGTAAACGCACGGCTTGCCTGGCCAGTAATTGGGGTTGGATCGCATGAACTTGGGATGAAGCAAGACGTCATCGGACAACTCAACAACATAGACGTGGTAGTGCTTGCGTCGCGCCTTGGTTGATTTGGCCACTGGTTCAGAAACTTGGCGCTTGGTGGTCATCAGGAGCGTGAGGGTGTCCCATCGATTATTTTTTCGTGGTCAACATGGCCTTCAAATCAGCGAACGGATTGAAGGTCGCGGCCGCGATGACATTGCCGCTACCGCTGCGTCCCTCCATGTCTTTGAGCTTGGAATGTTCGTTTTCGTGACAGTACGTGCACAGCAGTTCCCAATTGCTTCCATCAGACGGGTTGTCGTCGTGGTTGCTGTTCTTGTGGTGCACTTCCAGCAATGCCAGATTGGCATGATCAAAGGTGCGTGCACAGCGTGCGCAGACCCAGGGAAACAGCTTCAAAGCTTGCGCCCGGTAGCCCCGTTCCCTTTGTTCGGCGCTACGTCGCACCTCAAGAACAAGACGATCGAGTCGCTCATTGGTTTGTGCCATCGCAGTCACTGCCTTTGGATTTCCTCACCAGAAGTAGCTGCCATCCAGATTTCTCAGCTTACTTGGCGACAGCTTTGCCGAAAACCTTGAGACCATCGCGCTCTCCACTTGAAACGACCACCCCTGCTTTAGCAGCTGCGTTGAGCCACGCACGTGCACGATTGGCAATAACGACTCTTGCGGATTCGTCGAGGCCAAGTTTGACGACCGCAGTGTCAATCAATTCGTTGGTGGTGAGCTTTTTGCGCCCGAGGCAACTGAGCCAAAATTTCCCGCCGGTCGATGGGATTTCAACAGGTTGAGCTGACTTGGCCGGTTTCGCTGATCTGGTTGGCTTCACTTCAACCTTTGCACTCACTGCTATTTTTGGTGGCTTGGCTTTCGAAGATTTGGCCTTGATAGTCGTCTTTGGCTGAACCACCGCAACATCGGACTCAACAGGCATCACGATGAAGACGTCGTCCACTGCTTGGCTTGGAGAGGACTTGACAAAGGGTGGTAGTGCCGTTGCTGACGACTCGAATGAGATAAGCGGTTTCAGTCCATCCAACGCCTGCTCCAGATTCGTAAGACGCTGGCGAGTGCGCTCAATTTCCTGAGCAATATGACTTGCAGCTTCTAGTAGTGTTTGCATAGTTTTTCTTTCATCAAATAGGCCGAACGACACGGCGTTATCAAGCGTGGATGGTATTGCAATTTGTCATCGCCGACTCGCCTGAGGTTAGACGGCACGACCTTTGGCTGCATAGGCTGAATGCGGGTGCTCGCGTCAGTCCGCTATCTGGTGGTTCAGTTCAACCCCGTTCAGCAGCCGGTCATGGCTTACGGCATGGTGCCCATAGCTGTCAGCCAAGGATATCTTCTTGAACGACTGCAATGAATGGTCAAGCAGTCACTCGCGATATTTCAAAATACCTTACCCAAGATTCACCACATTCAATCCGTCGCCAAACACCGACTGTGCCACTGGCACCAGGTGCTCATGGTGCGTCAAGAAAATCACTTGGGTGGATTCGGATAACTGAGCCAGAGCCTGCAAGCCAGCTTTGGCGCGGCCATCGTCGTAATTGATGAACAAGTCATCTGCGATAAACGGCAGGGCAATGGTTTTCTGAAGATGGAGTTCCAGTGCCGCCAGGCGCAATGCCAGATACAACTGATCTCGCGTGCCTTCGCTCATACCTTCGATCTCCACCAGTTCACCACTGACACGCTGGCCAGACAGTTTTAATGGGTCACTCTCATAATCAACTGACAATTTGCAAAATGCACCTTGAGTCAATGCCATAAAGATATCGCTGGCACGGCTCAACATGGGACCCTGTTTGCTCTCACGAAACCGCTCAATTGACCAACGTAACAGTTTTGCTGCGGTGTGCACTTTGATAAACCGATCTACCGCATTTGTCATACGCGCCAAAGCTTCCTGCCTTTGGGCTTCTGCTTTTGCAGCATCGGCTTGACCTGCGATTTTCGCAAGAATGGTGTTGGCGGCATTGAGAGCACCAGAGTAAGCATTTTGCTTGTCGACCACATCATCAATTTGCTGTTGGAGATCGGTGAGCACAACAGAGATCAATCCGACATCAGTCGCATCCAGTTCGCTCTCCAACACGTCGCGAGGCAAACCATCGCCGACACTGGTCAGTTGATTCAGCGTGAGCTCAATCTGCGAGGTGATTGTTCTGAGTCGGTCTGAATTGGAAATGGCCACGCGCAAATTTTCAAAGTCTGCCGTTGTAGAAAGCTGGAGCAATGGTTTCAGACTGGCTTGCGCACTGGCTATTTGCTCATTGGCTGAGAAAAGTTTGGATGAAACATCCGTCAATTCAATTGTCAGTCGGTTCAACTCCTGAGAACTGGACTGGGCTTCTTTCAAACGCTGACTCAACGCCAGTGCCAACTGACCAGCTGACTCGCTTGCCAAATCAGGCGCAAGAGTCTCTGACAAGGCTTGGGCTTGCTGGTCAAAGTCTTTCAACGCCAGGCGCATGGCACCGATGCGGTTAACGCGAATATCCCGAATCTTTTGCAGCTGCCCATGCATACGGTCAATCAGGTCCAGTGCATCCTGTGCAACCTCCACAGGGGTTGATTCCGGAAGATGGGCTAACGCCAGATTCTTCTGGAAATCGACCTGCCAATCCCTCACAGCTGCCTGCGCTCTCTCTTGTCGGCTGATCAAATCTGCCATCGAGGACTGGGCGCCAATTTTTTGCTCAAGCAGCGCCTCACGTCGCTCTTGGTATCTGGTTGCGCTTTTTACCCAGTCATCCGCCAGCAAAATCAAGCCAGACAATTTCAATGTCTCAGTTTTGGCGTGCATGGATTGCAGTACGTCGGCCAAAGTCGTGCTGGCTTGCGATGCACGTTCAAGCAAACTGCCTTGCGCAGACAGCGCTTCAGCCAATGCGACCGCCGCAGCTAGCACCTTGTCCCGAGACGCGTTCCAGCTGTTGACCTTGAGTAGGGGCATGCCACCCAGCCCCATGGCACTGATCTGTTCAACCCACGCCTGATCAAATTTCAGTAGCGACTCGGTAGATTGCTGGTGTCTCGCAGTTTGCTCGGTCAATTGCAGCCGCAGACGCTCAAGCTGATCCAATTTCAATTGAAACTCTGTCTCCGCCTGTGCCTTATCGTGGCGTTGGTCTGACAGTTCATCTGACTGCGCTACCTGTCTTTCATAGCCAGATGCGCCTTCCTGCAAAGCGATGCCCCCACTCTTGATGGACTTCCATGTCTCGTCCCGATCTCCGCGAACCTGCTGGACATCGGCCAGGGTTACCGGTTGGTGAGCCGCCTGGTACTGAGAAATTTCCAGTTTCAGGGCATCCATGTCTGCCTGATGTTCTGTCACACGTTGCGCTGCCAAGGTCTCTTTGGCCTCCAGATCATTGCGGCGTTTGATCAGTGCAGTAATTTCATCCTGACTGGGAGGGTTCAATGCTTGCAAAGCAACTGGGTCATGGTTCCATGGGCTCAAGGCGCGGTTGGCGGACTCCAGATCACGTTGCAGGCGGTCAATCTGAGCATCCAACTGCTTTTCTTGCGTCACCACATCACCTAGCGCTCGTGCGGCGGATAAAGCATCATGCAAGGCTACAGGGACTGCAGTTTGTGGCAGTGCTTCAATTTGCAGGTCAAGGGTCTTGAGTTCTTCCTCGCGCTGGTGCCGGGTTTCAACGCTCGTACCCAGCGCCTGTACCAAAGCCTCATGACGGCGAATCAGCTTGCCCAGCGTGGATTTGAGCAAGGTGCCTGGCAATCGTTTTGAGATCGCTTCTTCATCTTCTTGCGGCCAATTTAACTGGCGCACACACTCTTGCACTTCTTGCCACAGCAACTGAACTTCCCCCTCACGTTTGGCAATGTCGGTATCAACAGAGCGAAGTTCTTGGCGCAGCGCAAACAAGGCTTCAATGTCGGCACTGCGACCCAGCATGGATGCATCTGGATGCAGCTCGGCTATTTTTCTGGCAATTTCAGTACGCTGATCTTCCAGTGATTGCGCCGATTGAGTGGCGATGGCGATGTCGCGCTCAGCGCGGGTCAGACACTCAGATGCATCTTGCGGCAAGGTGACGACTGCCCCTAACTCTGCTTGACGGTCCTCCAGTTCCTTGAGCGTATTGAGCATGGGCGCAGTGCGGCGAATGCGCTCCAAGCGGATGCGGTCCTGCTCTAGTTGCCTATAAAACTGACGGGCCTTTTCAAGCTCTTCACCGATCTGATGGACCGATGAGCTGGCTTCTTGCCAATCCTTGGTGCGCACGGTGGCGGCCTTGAGTGCCGCTTCCGCCTGTTCAAGTTCAGCCGCTGCCGCGTAATACTCGCGATCGCCTGACTTGCGCTTGGCCCACAGCGAACTCGCTTCGGCTTCAAATTGGTCTCGAACTTGCCCCAGGCTTCCAACCCCGGCAGCCGCTTGAAAAAGAATTTGGCCGATGTCGTTGGACGCGTTCAGAATGTCTTGGCCACCCTGCACCAGTCTCTCGTGGTTCAGACCAAACATCTGGTCGAAGAAGTCACGATCAACCTGACCCAGAAAGGGAATCAGTGCCCCATCAGGTAAAGCACCGCCTGTGACGTTTTGCAGAGTTTTGCTTCGGGCTTTGGTGCGAATGAAATCAAGTGCGGTATCGCCTTGTTCAATGGCCGCACCCAGACGCATGTCAGCGTGGGCATGCAAAAAGTTGTAGCGTGAACGGGTTTCAATGCCAAACAGCAAATCCAGTATGGCGTTGCGCAAGGTGGATTTGCCAGCCTCGTTGGGTCCGACGATCAGATGAAAGTCTTTGTCGGATTTGGGCAGAGTGACTGATTTGTCGGTAAATTTGCCATACCGCAGCAGGTCAAGACGGTTGATGCGCATGCTGTGCCCCTAGTTCGACGTGGCCAAATACGCCAACAAACCCGGCGTGACAGATTTGACAATGCCCGCCACATCACCATTGCGAATGGCATGGAGTTCTGGCACACCATGCACCACCTCTATGGGCATCTTGTCAACCAGCGGGCGCAGGTCTTCCAGCAATGAAGCTAACAAGGCTGGATCACTAGGGGCATCAACCAAAAATTTCTGCAAGTCGGCTATTGCGTCCGAGCGGGTTGCCATTTGGGCTGCATCTACGCGGGGTTCGGTTTCCAGGCAAACTTTTTCAACCCAGAGTCGATCCATGCCAAGTGCGGCAGCTTGACCCAGAATGTCTTCACGCAATTGTTTTTCCAAACCAAACAACTCTCCGTGTGCTGCGGTCTTGCCCTGAATGCACACCCGCACACAGAGGTAAATATTCTGTGGCGTGTCATTCATCAACTGCTCAAAAGCTTGCCCTACTAGGCGCGACACCTCGGGCAGAGTGGCAGCACTGCTGACATCCACCTCTGCCTTATGCCAACGCAAGGCATCCACTAGCACACGTTCAACCGATTGAATGCCAGTTTCATCGGCAGTGACCAGCATGGCACCACGCGTGCCGGTTTCGCGGATGTGGCGACCTTGCAGATTGCCAGGGAACACCACCCACGGGTCTTTTTGCAAAATGGCGTGTTCATGCACATGGCCCAAGGCCCAATATTGATAAGACTTGGCCGTCAGTTCAGCCAGTGTGCAAGGCGCATAGTTGGCGTGCGCCGCATAGCCACCCAGTGCGGTATGCAGCACCCCAATATTGAGCCAGCCAGCAACGGGCGCCGGATAACTGGCGGCCAGATTGTCTAAAGTGGCCGCTTCTTTGTAGCTGCGACCGTGCAGGGCCACCTTCAAAGCATCTATGCGGAAAGTATTGGCCTTGCGCGACTCAAAGGTGTGAACATTGGCGGGTAGCGTCAACTTCTTGGTCATCTCACTTTCGGCATCGTGATTGCCGTAGAGCAGATAGACCGGAATGCCGGCCTTGTTCAAGCGCCCCATTTCACGGCAGAAAAAGTGGCCGGTGTTGTAGTCCTTCCAGGTGCCGTCGTACAAATCACCAGCAATAACCATGAAATCTACCGATTCCTCAATGGCCAGATCAATCAGGCGCGTGAATGCATCGCGGGTGACAGTGCGCAGCAGATCGGCGGGGGCATCTTTGTAGGCTGCTAGGCCAGACAGCGGGCTGTCGAGGTGGATGTCTGCGGTGTGGATGAATTTCAAAGTTGGCTCCCAATTACGCGATCACAAGCTTGTCGTCTTTTCGTCTTATCGTTTCAGTCGCTTATTTTTCAACAGGCTTGTAACTTATGCATTCACTGTACCTGCAATGTTGGCTGTAACGCGTCCAAATCGTATGAAAACAACCGCCGTCCATCCGGTTGAAGCAAATTATTTTTGGAAAGAATTGATGCGATCCAATAACGAACAGCGTCAACAGTCAATTTTTGGGGATTAGTCATGTACCAATTTACGTTGGAATTGAACTATCGTGTCTGCATACAGAATGGAGTGCCGCTGTTTTTTTAATGAATGAAGGGCAGGCAGACTCACTCAATGAATTGAGTAAATTAGAAGAGAATTTGGAAAGCTCCCCATCCATACAATTCGACCAAAAAATCATCGCAACTACGAAGCCATAGCCATCGACTCCATTCCGAATCAAATCCAAAGCAAGAGAATTAATATTTCGGATCACATTATCCAACAATGTGAATAAAGCAGTCCGATCTTTTTTCTTGTATTTTTTTGTATTAATTAAATATGCGCTTAAATCGTCACATTCAAGCATTAATGATGATGGCTTCTTAATTAAGAATGCTCGCAAATCTTGATAATAATCATCACTAAAATATTCACTAAGTCTATTTTTTTTATTAATTTCTCTATGCAGTTTAACTGTATAAGTAACAAATTCAACAAAATTATTTATTGCAATTTTGTCAGCGCCTCCAAATCGATCTAACGCAATAGGGGTTACAGGAAATGTTTCAGAAAATAAATATGACGAAGGAAATTTTCGTTGCAACTCTTCCCGCTCCTTTTCCCCGAAGAACTTTGCATAGCGACCTTTGTCATTTACTGGAATCGTATACTTTAGTGTTGGATTTTCAACGAAAAAGTTCCCAACAAAGTAAGAAATCGTGTGAAACTTAAGTTCATCGTGTCCATATTCAAGATCTTCTGGATTTGTCAAGATATTGATTAACTCATCATCGCCCATTCTATTATAGTAATGCCCTAATTCATCAATAGAGGCGGAATTGCAAATTTTATCTATGACTGGTTCCAATGGGTTGTTGTATGGCGAAACATCTCCATCGCCATGATAAACAGTCGTAAAAAATGCTCTTTGATAATAGTCATACATCAAACCATATGTTACTGCATCTGATCCATATGCCGCATAGGGAACATAATTTAACTCATGATGACCATACTTATGGAGGATTAATGCATTGGGAGGTGGATCATTTTCTCGGAATAAATAACATGACAATCCAAAATTATTAAATGATATCGAATCCAAAACCGAGTTCTCGCCAATAAACTTATCAATTTTTGAAAATAGGTCATAGGTTTTAAGAAATCCATCCGGACAATCGGTCCCGTACATATCAAAAAATCTCTCCCTAGGTATTTTAAAATCATCTGGGTTGAATTTCATTTCCAAGCCCTTGAGTGTGATGCTAGTAATCCATTGAGCTTGTGGATTGCCCCAAATCAACACTAACTCCAGTGGAGTTATTAGGCGTGGTAATTCAAGTTTGCCGTTTCCACTATCAAGCGCAATTAATGCATTCTGTATTACATCGATATTATTCGGCAGACCTCTGCTTTGAAGAGCCGTGTCAATGGACTCCCGCAAGCCCATTAATCTTGACCTGACTTCAGACAAATACCGGAGTTGTCGATGCCCCTTTGATGAGATTTTGGGTTTGACCGCAATCAGATCAGGTCGCATTTTGCTTGCCGTCTTCTGAAAGTTAGACCGTGCCTGGACTACAGCAGGTTTGATCTTCTTCGATTGGGTTCCAGCCACAGAGTCAGCTAGCCGCACTTCGCTGTAACCCTTCATAAGTTTCGCAGCCACCAACTTGTCCGCGCTCTTTTGCGCCAAATCAGGCGACTCAAAAGGCTTGACTTGTGTCTGTCCGGCGGTACCAATCTTGCCGTAGCGCACCTCTGTACCCTCGGCAGTAATCCTGATTTCCCAGAACTTGGATGATTTTTCATCGGTGAATTCAAGCCGCCGAAATTGATCATCAGCGATGCCGGTTAATGTGGAACCCTTAGTCATGATTTCCCCTATTACAAATTGAAGTTAATACTTAAACAGACCCAGCAATGGTGATCAATTCAGCTTCTGATATCACTGCCACGCCGAGCTTGCGCGCCTTGACAGCCTTACTGCTGTTAGAAGCCGGATCAGCCAGCACCAAATAAGTGAGTCCCTTAACGACATCATCCATCAGCGAATATCCAGCGGCCTTCAGTGGTGCCTCGTAATCTGCCTTCTTTTTGCCGCTGGTAAGTTTCCCGCTGATGCACACGGTTTTTTCAGACCGATCCCGATCGACAGGTAGCTCACTGGGTAAGGTAGCCCGCACATTGACACCATTGGCCAACAATTTGTCGATGACGACACCCATCGAATCAATGCCATCCTGAATCTGGCCGCCGATGTTGGGCACTCCGGCTTTCACGGCAATTTCAGCATCACGCAACTTGCCCGATCTCCAATCGGCCAGGCTATTCAGTTCGCCGTTCGCCGATTTCATCATCAGTTCAACCCGGCGTTTGCCCAGATGGTCCAGCCCGAGTGAACCAAGAAACTGCGCAAGTGTGAGATCGCGTGTGGCGTCGATTGCTTCCAGTATTGAGTCCGACCGCAATTCGCCCAAGCGCAAGTCCTTCTCCGTATTTATCACCATGTCGTACATTTCCTCTGACCGCGCCCGAAGTGTGTACAGGTCTGCCGCATCGGCCATGTCAAAGCTCTCGATCATGGCCTCCAGCACCACGTCGCCAATGCCCAAAATATTGAGACTGTTGATCCAGCGGCGAATCTTGCCGGTGGACTTCTTTGAGCATTCTGGGTTGCGGCATTCAATGATCACGCCTTCGTCGCCTCCGGAAATTCGTCTTCTGCCAACTTCACCGCCGCAAAACGGGCATGTGCTGGGCACCACAATCGCCTGTCGTGTTGGCGGACGATCAGTAACGCGAATGATTTTTGGGATGATGTCGTTGGCCTTGACTACCCAAACCGAGTCGCCAATGGCGACATCCAAGCGCGCTATTTCGTCGTAGTTGGCCAAAGAGGCATTGCTGACGGTGGTGCCGCCAATGTCAACCGGTTGCAATTGCGCCGTGGGATACAAACCGCCGGTGTGGCCGCCACTGACCACCACGCCCTCCAACACCGTTTCAGCACCAGACGAATCAAACTTCCAGGCGACTTGGCCCTTGGGCCTGCCTGCTGTTACACCCAAGTCACGTTGTTTGGTGATGTCGTCAACTTTCATGACAACGCCATCGATCCAGATCGGCAAGGCATCACGGGTTTTTGCAATTTGCTGAAAATACTCAATTGCACCGTCTGCACTCTCGAAAATTTGGTGCGCAATGACGTTGAAGCCCAGTTCGGCCAAGCGCAATGATTTTTGCGATTCGGTTTGGAACTCGACAGAGCGGCCATCAATGGTTTCATCCAGATCAAAGGCGAAGATGGTCAAGCAGTCAGACTGCTGGCCGTTTTTGCGCCCCATGATGCCAGTGCCCGCGTTGCGAGGGTTCTTGCTGCGAGCTGGGTCAAGCTTGGTCCAGTCTTCAACCGTCAGAATGACCTCGAAGCGCACGGAACCGCTAAAGCCAGCATCCTGACTGCCCACCCACGCAGGCAAACCTTTGAACCTCAAGGCATTGGCGGTGATGTCTTCACCAATAGTGCCATCGCCACGCGAAATGGCCTGCACCAAACGTCCATCACGGTAATAGGCGGCGGCACTGGCTCCGTCACCTTTCAGGCTGGCATGAATGGCTTTAACCTCATTTTTAACGCACCAAGCCCGAAACTCGTCTTCGGAATTGACCTTGCTTTGACTGCCCATGGGCATGGCATGGCGAGCTTTAGTCAGCATGGTGTCTGGCGGCACGGGCGACCCTACCAACCCCAGGACAGGATCATTGGGGTCAAGAAGCTTGAGCTCGTCCTCAAGTGCATCGTACTCAGCGTCGGACATCACTGGTTCGTTGCTGTAGTAGTACGCGTGTTTGGCTTTCAGAATCAGGTTGCGTAGAGTGGCTGTACGGGACATTCGTTAACCTCCGTTATTCAAACCACTTGATGATCCAGCCCAGTATCAAAATGAACGGCAATAGCACAATCACTACCGTCCAAAAATTTGCAAACAATCCATTTGCAGCTTCGACCAAGTCTTCAAGAAACATGACGCTGACCTTTCAGTTGAGGTTGTCCATGCATTGGCTGTCTATTGGTCAATGAATTGGATTGGCATGAGTTTCAGATGCGCCAGTCTTATGGCGTAAGCCTGCCAAGCTGTATGTAAACCCAGCAATTCTTGTGAATTTGTGGATTGCCAGGATCACGTGGTGATCCTGGCGTTGGGGTCAATTTCATGACAGACACAAAAGATCTATTCCACGCCCAGCGCCTTAAACACCGCGTCCACCGGATCCGAGTAAAACCCAGTCTGAAACTTTGCAAACAATTCGCCTGGCACAGTGGCGATGTCGGTCACGCTGGACATAGGCAGCAGGATGCGTTTGGCACCAGCGTCAAAAGCCACCTGCATGCACTCTGCCAAGTTGCGCACTTGCACCACCGTGCCGCCCAAACTCATATCACCCATCACCGCCAGTTGGGATTGAACCGGTTTGCCAAGTGCGGCTGAGCAAAAGGCAATAAAGCTGGCCAGGGTAAAGGCTTGCGGTGCACCGGTGTGCTGCAACTCCACCAGATGCGTATGAAAATCTCGCTCCCCTGGCTTGATGGATGCACTGACCCGGCTGGAATTGGCCTTGAAATAATCAAACGCCACCCGCACCGCCTCACGCGGGGCCACGCCTGACACATTCGCTTTGCCGGTGCCGGGAATGGACTGAATCTCAAGCCGGTAGATGCCAGGCATCTCGCTTGAGCCCATGCTGATGGTGTGCAGCGTGCCGGGGTTCAAGCGGCCTTCTGGCACCAGGGCTCCGCTGGATTGCTCGGGCACAGTCACAAAGCGCTCTACGCCATCTTCAAGATCGATGTAGCTGAAGTGAACGTCGTAAAACTCCATGCCGCCAATTTTCTTGAGCTGCTCCTTGATACGACGCCGCACTTCAAGCGCGTACTCCAGGCACTTGCGCACGGACTCCTTGGTGTATTCACCATTGGGGCAAACCAGCTTGAGCAGGCCCGACGTGGTGCGCCGTACCGCGATGGTGTCGCGCTGGTTCAGGTTGTTGCCCAGCTTGAACCATTTGTCGATGGCGTCGGCAAAGCTCTGCTTGCGCATCTCACGCAGGTACTCGGCCAGGTAATCCACAATCAAACCATACTGGTTCGTGAAAAACTCAGGGCGCATTTTGGGGATTTCCCAGCCCGGCACGTAGGCGTGAAAACGGTCAAAAAAGGCCGAGTCAATCATGGCTTCCGGGAACGGCGCCAGCAAGTGCGAGGTTTTCACCATGGACTCGACGCTCTGATTGATGTTGCCAACAAACACCATGGCAGCGCTGGCATTGATCGACTCACGCCCCCGGCTGAACGAGCCTGACGCCATGTAATCTTTCATGATCTGCACGCCGTCATGGTCTTTGAAGTTGATGCCTGCCACCTCGTCAAAGGCCACCACGTCCCACAACCCAACCAGGCCCACCTTGCGCGCGCCCATGTTGTAAAACAAGTTGGCTACCGTTGTTTGCCCGCCCGATACCAGAATGCTGTTGGGGCTGATTTCTTTGTAGATGTGACTTTTGCCAGTGCCGCGCGGCCCCAGTTCGCAAAAGTTGTAGTTGTTTTCAACCAGCGGCACCATGCGGGCCAGCAGGTGCCACTTGACCCGCTCCTTGAAATGACTGGGCTCCATGCCGGTGGAACGAATCAGGGCGTCAATCCACTGCTCATCGGTGAATGCCTTGCGTGCCTCGAACAAGGCTGCCATGTCCATGTTGGGCATCTGGATCGGTTTGAGATCTGTTACCGAGAAAGGTGAACCCTTCTGGTCCTCTTCAAAGTGATATTTCAGGGTGACGATGCACCAGATGCCGCCCACCAGTAGCTTCTCGAACTGGCGCACGTAGCTGTCGGAAATCTCGGCATTTTTGACGCCCAGGTTGGACAACAAGGCCTCGTACACGTCGCGCTTTTCGTTGAGCTTGACGGTGATTTTGTCGATGACCTTGTAAGTGCCACTCTCGCGCACTTTGGACTTGACCTTCTCGGCCTCGTCCGGGCGCACATAGTTTTCGCTCAGGATGCGTTTGACATTGACCAAACCGTTCTGTATCACCGCCTCGTCATCACTGGCGCAGTACATGCCCAGCAGGTACTCCAGCACGTACACCGGCACATTCGCACCCTCTTTGATCAGCTTGGTCAGGTCTTTGCGGACCACCTTGCCGGCAAAGTAGGTGTTCAGCAGGGTGTCCAGGCTGGTGTCTGGCAGCGTTTCGGGGGTTGTGGTTGGAGTCATCATCATTTCAATTTTCAAAAATCATTGCCAAACGCCAAATCCACCTTGATCGGCAAACGCAGCACTTCTATGTTCGATACCGCATCGCGCATCACCAGGTCATAACGCTTGGCTGGATCGTGCGCGCCTGCCAACACGGTGAGCAAAATCGACCGCTTGCGCTCGTCCAGCATGTGCGAGGTGCTATCAAATGTGATAGCTTGCACATCGCTGATGGGTTTGTCACCAGCCTGACTATCACGCAATGACACGGTCACTGTGCGGGGCAGCACCCGCTCAGACACCGCATCGGTCTGAATAAATTCAAAGCGCTGGGTGTTGGTCACCACCTTGTTGACCGAGCCTAGCAAGCTGATGCCCACCTGTTTGGTCTTGGTGTAATCTGCCTCACTCACGCCCACGGTCAGTACCGGCACCACCACCTCTTGGGGCATGGCGCTGCCGTGCACAAAACGCGCACCACCGGCAAAGTGAAAGCGGCTAGCGCCCTTGGGAACCCAAAAATCCAGACTGCCGTCATCACTGGTGCCTGCCGTCACCGACGTGTTGCCCGACCAAGCCTTGGCGCTGGTGCCCAAATCACGCCCCAACAGATAACGCTTTTTGGCGGTGATGGTGCCTGCTGGCTTGTCGTCCAGACTCGCCTTGTCAGCCACATCCAGCGCAGACTCCTGGTACATAAAACCGTGGTCAGCCGTGACCAACACTGTCGATCCATTGAGTGAATTGATCACAAAGCCCAGCACCTGGGCCAGCTCTTGCACCGTTTGTGCCGCTGCCTCAAAGGTTTTAGTCTCCGAGGATTGTTTGTCGCCAATCATGTCAATGCGATCGTGGTAGATGTAGATCAGGCGCTGGTCACGCACCAGCTCGCGGCCTTTTTCTTTGCCCAAAGCCATCAGTTCTTCGGCCTTCACGGCCAAACCACCAAAGGCTTTGAGGTGGTCGCTGCGCTGCTCAAGGGACGCCACCAAATGCCCGTCGGCCAGCACATCCAGATTGGCACCTTCTTTGTAGGCCAGGCTTTGATGCGGCAACAATGCCGCCATGCCCAACGCGGTGTAGCTGGGCAATACACCCAACATGCTGTCCAGCTTGGCTTTGAAGCGGTTTTTGCTGTTGATGTGTTGTGCAAGCTCTTGCGCCACTTCATACCGAAACGCATCGGAAATCAACACAAACACCCGTTTCACATTGCCGTCAAACAGCGGCAACACACGGAGGTCAAAAAACTGCTGCTGCGGTGTCACCTCAGGCAGCCGCCAGGTGGACAGCAAGCCCTGCGACCCTTCCAACACCTTGGCCCATGCCAGGCTGAGTTGCGGGATGTACCACCCCGAGTACACATTCTCAATACTGGCACGCAGTTCATGCAACACTGCCCAACCCATGGGTTCGACTGCATCGGCGGCAGTGTGAAAGTGGCGGTACAACTGGTCAAAGCGGAACAACTCATCGCGGTACTGGGCATAGGCGCTGCCCGCATCGACAAAACTAAAGCCTGCGGCATGCACCGCTTTCAGGGCAAAAAAGTCAGCCGCAGCAGTCAACGCGTCGTAGCACGCGGCCAGGGCACGGGTGCGCTCATTGGCACTGGCCAGCAGCGCATTAGCCCAATGGCCATCGCGGCGGCGCGCCATCAGGCTGCGCACCACGTCCATGTTGGCACCAGCACCCGCAACAATGCGGGTTTTAAGGTCTTGCACCACCCGCAGCTCGACGTCTTCAAAGGTCATGCAGTCCACCAACTGCTCTGCAGACAGGCTGGTCATCAAACTCACTAAATTCAGTTCGTCCGCCACCGCCTGGGCCAGCGCGTTGTAGTTGGCAAACTGCGCAATGTCTGAGCGCCACCGCCCCACAAACACCGACGCATTGGCCGCCAGATTGGGCTGCGGTAACACCAAATGCGCCAACTGGCGCGGGGTATCACCGGCCAGGCTGCGGCAAAAGTCGGTCACCAAAACGCGCAACAGCAAATCACGCAAACTGGGTTTGGCATCCTGGTAGCCCAGTTGTGCCTGCACCAGTGCCCAAAAGGCTGGCAGCAGGTCATTGGCTGCAATGTCTTGCCAGGCTTTGGGCTGCGCATTCAAGTCAGCCACACCATCCACCACCATGCCCGCATACAACTTTTGCAACATGGCAAACAGCTCGGGCTGGTCGGCACGCGTCAGCACCGCCAACATCTTGGCATCGAGGTCGACAGCCGTGTCGGTTGGCATCACCAAGCGCTTGAGGCGATCCAGCCGGTCTTTGGCGCGTAGGAACTTGGCGCGGTCTTTCAGGTGCTGGCGCAAGCTTTGCGTCAGCAGGCCCAGGTCTTCCAAAAGGATGGACGTGGAGTCGGCCCGGAACGACTTGCTGCGCAGGCGCACATCCAGCAGCCAGTCTTTGGTGGGCTCTGGCTCTGGCTTGGCGCTGTAAATCAGCCAGCGCTGGTCGGGGTTGCGGTCAATGTCGAGCTTGATTCGCAGTGCGGGTGTGTCGTCCAAGTGCACCAAGTGCACGCCATCAAGCTGCAAACAAGCCACCGTGATGGCAAATTCGCCCTCTGCGTCATGCCAGAACACCACCGGGTGGGTGGCGAACAGGGTGTTTAGGCTCTCAAGGATGCGTTGTTGGGTCATGGTTTGCTCAGTTGCTCACGGCCCAAGTCGGTCAGGCGGTATTTTTGAGATGGACTTTTTGGTGAGTTGGGCTGCGTCATTTCAACCAAACCTGCTTTTAAGGCTGGCTGTGCGTAGTCATATAGAAATGTGGGGCGGTGAACGAGTACCAGGTATTTCATCGCATCACGAGCACTCAAAGGACTCACTTTCAAGCACTCAAGAAAACGGCCTACTTGTTCGGTTACTTGTTCGGTTACTTGTTCGGAAATTTGCACCACCGGCACGACCTCAGCTAGCCGCACCACCACCCGCACGCGCATGCCCAGCTCCACAATTTGCGGCTCAGGCAGGCCCAGTTCTTGGGCTTCTCGAAAAATGCGGCGCACACCGCTGCCCCATTGCTCAATGAGGTTCAGCTCTTTGAACACACGGGCAATCACATGGTTGCGAATTTTGGAGACTCCCTGGCGCATGTCCTCTACCGTCATGCCGGGCAGCAAGATGCCGGGGTTTTCGATCTCGATGCGGTCGTCGAAAAATGTCACCCGAATTGGCGCGCCACGCTGCGAATAGTCGGTGTGCACCAGCGCGTTGATCACTGCCTCACGCAATAAGGTCAGCGGAATGCTCCAGACATCTTTGCGCCGGGTTTCAGAAAAATCAGCCCCTCGCATTGCGTGCTTTTTGAGGAACAGCATGATGCTGTCCACCGCCTGCGGCAGCGGGTCATGGATGTCGATGTGGTCAAAAATGGCGGCCTTGTCGGTGCCGATAAAACGGCCGCACTGCACCCACGCATCAGAGAAATGCAGCGCGCGCTCCTTGCCAAACAACAGCACTGCACCTTTGGTTGGCACCTGTCTGCCCTGATAGGCTGTGACCAGCTTGAGTGTGCGCAGCGCTTGGTCGTCCAAGGAATTGATGCCTTGAAACAGCTTTCTGGCCGCCAACATGTCCAAGTCATCCACACTCAATTCGGGCATGGGCAGTTCATCAAAAGCCACCCCTTCAGCCGTGCGGCGCAGTTCGTCAATCAGCGCTTGGTCGGCTTGACGACTGGTAGAACCCAAGCGCACATAAACGCCATGCTCCGGTCCCTCTGCCTTGAGCCAGTGCGGGCGCGAGCTGCTGACAAACACTTCCACAACCAACAGCGTCTGGCCCTGCACGGTGATCAATTCCACATTGGGCACCAGGCGCGGCGCAATGCTGTCGGCAATCAGGTTGCACAGGCGCTCTTCATCATCCAGTGCGTTGACCACACCAAGCACCTTGCGCTGGTCATCCACGCCTATCACCAACCGGCCACCTGCGGTATTGGCAAAAGCCACAAGCGTTTTCAGGAAAGGCTTGGGGCTGGATAGGTCGCGCTTGAACTCCAGCGTTTTGCCTTCGGGCAGGCTCAGGAGTTGGTCAATGGTCATCATGTGTGTTTTTTATAAACGAAAAGTGCCTCTAGCGCCCGTCTGGTATGCGTAAAAAGCTCCACAATTAATAGCACTTTTGAGCACCAGCATAGCCCTATATTGAATCAAAAAATGGCCGATCCAACTCACGCCAGTAAGCCCATGGCACGCCACAATGCATCCAGATCAGTGGGCATCGCACGGGTACGCAAAATGGCAAGACGGCGTTCTTTGGCCGGCTTTTGACCCAGCAGACGGTTTAGTACATGGTGCACCACTTGGGGATAGAAGTTTTTCGCATAAATCCATTGTGTGCAAAGCTGGCTCACTTCTTCAGACGCCAACTGGGCCTCCAAGGCATGAACACGGGCCAAAACAGCATCAGCATCCAGAGTTGAATGCCACGCCTTGAACTTGACGCGCAGGGCTGCATCGTCCGGCATGGGCGGGTTGCCAAGCACCGAATCAGGGAAACCCACTTGTCGAAGTTGTTGCCACAGTGGACGCACGCCATGCCACAGGGCCGCGTGCCGTAACCAACCCGACAAATCAGCCAATAATTCGTTGCGGAACTGTGCCTCGCCACCCACAATTTTTGCCTGCTGTTTAGGTGGAAAAGCCGCCCAAAGCTCCGCCGGATCAATCAAGTAACTTTCAAGACAAAAGCGCGGCAAGACCAACAAATTGAGGCAGGCAGCGCATTGCTTGACAACTTCAGGCTCGGTCCACTCATCACGGTCCACCAAACCCAACCAACGGGGCTCTATCTTTAGCATCTTGACAACATCTGACTTGTTGCCAGCAGCGGCCAATAGCCATGTCCTTTCCCATTGCGGAAACTTGCGCCCCAGAAAAATGCGAAACGCATCGACATCATCTAGCCCCTCTACCAACAAAACGCGCAGACCAGTCTTGCCGATGAACTGTGTCTTGATCTGCTCTATGCGCTCTTCCAGCGTACTCATGCGGCGCTCCCCAGCTCAATGCGCTTACCAGATGCCTCGTAACGCTGCCAAATGTCAGGTTGGTGGGATGTGATGATGAGTTGCCCGCCAATATCTGCCACCAGCTTTTCAAGGCTGGACAACAAGCCATTGACCAAAGACGGGTGCAAGTACAAATCCGGCTCGTCGATCAACACCACTGCCCCCTGTTCAGCCCAGCGTGCCAGCAGGTACAGCAAGATCAACACCTGATGTTCACCCGCGCTCAGGTCATCCAAACCGTGCGATTGACCCCGTTTGCCTTTGAGCTTGACGCGCAGTCGATTTTCACCGGGCTGAATGTCCGGGTCAATCTCCTTACCGGACAAAAAGGTATTCAGCAGCCGAATGACCTCGTGGTATTTGTGCAGTTGCGTGGTTTTCAGCGTGATGAGTGAGGCTTCCAACTGGTCCTTCCAGTCTTCGCTGGCCTGGTATTTGGGCAGCCAGCGCCTGCCAGGCAACTCGGCTGTGTGCTCGCCTACATTGCGGCGCGCGGCCACCCAGCGGCGCTCTTCAGCATCCAGAAACACCACATTGGGCACTTCCACCTTGTCAAACGACAAAATCATCTTTTTGCGTGCCTCGGCCCATTCCTGAACCCATGGCTCGGATGGCATGAAAACTTCCCGCTTTGGATTGCCCGGCTTACCGGTGCGGGCAATGCCTTCACCCAACCAGGTCACATCCGAATGTTGGGTGCGCATGGCATCAACCCATGCCAAATCTCCAAAAATCAGCCCAACAACCTGGCCGTCTTTGGGTGCGTCGCTGAGCACAACCGCGCACCCACCCCAGCGCTGCAACCATTCACGGGCTGCGTGGTTCCTGGGCAAGGCTTTGCGCTGATCCAGCCAGTAACCCAAAGCGTCCCACAACATGGCCACGGCGCGCAAAACCGTCGATTTGCCACAGCCGTTGGGGCCGGACAGCAGGGTACGCGACTCAATCTGGTCGTCCCAGTCATTCAGCAAGTCGATGCTCTGAGAGCCCAACGGGCCAACATCTTCAAAATACAAAGCTCTAATTTTCATTTTCGTCCTTAACACTCATTGCCTCAAACAAAGTGATAACACTCATTTTTTGCAGAACGTCAGCAGCAGGGGTGGGCCGCTTTCCAGACTTCTTAAAGCCCGCCAACTTGGTAAGGTCAAGACCTGACGCACCTCTTGGAAGTCTTGGGCTTAGTCCTGTAAGCACCCCAGCAATACGGCCACCAATCACAGGAAATAGCGCTGCATCCAAACTCATCAAAAGAGCTTTATCAATAAGAGTTGCATTTAGAAGGGCACTGTCGGTATGGTTCCGAATGCCATGCTGGATGTGGTTTCTAATCACCTTTGCATAGTCCAGCCACAAAGCCCATACCTCATTGAGGTCCGGCTGTGATTGGATCACTTCATCCCACTTCATCCCCTGTCCTAAATAGAGAATATTGAATAAAGCAGGAAATTTCTGTCGATCAGGCGTTACGTCGTTGTGATAGAGCCAGTTATTAGCATCCTCGTATCTAGCACGATTCAATCGAAAGCCAACAAACAAAACCTGTCTGAGCAAAGCTTCGGTTGCTGCATGCACGCGCCCAAAGTAATCACGAACGTTTTTTTCTTCAACGACCCCAATTTTCGAAGCCACAAAAGAGCTTTTCAACAACCAGTCGCTCCATCCGGGTACGGTAAATGTCGTTTCAGTCATCACTAGCCCCACCCGTAATCGCCTTCACCTCAGCCAGCAAATCCCCAAACTTGCAATAGTTCACCTTCACGCCATCATCCAGATCCAGGGTGATGCGCATTTCGACATGGTCGCACAGGTCGCACAGGTCGCACAGAGCCTGGAAGGTTCCTCGGCGGCAAAGGCTAAAGAGCAATAAAAAGAGTGTCATCTCACGCTTTCCATGAACTCAAATGAAACGGATCCAGTTTCATGAATTTCATAAAATATCTGGGAATTCCCATCAGAACCCCAGTTATTTATTGCAACCAGACATTTTTTCCCAATGTCAGAAGCTGAATATTGAATCGGATAAAAAGATCCAAACAAATGAACCATTTCCTTGGTTGTGTTTTTGGTTTCCTTGTTGAATTTTTCAATTAACTTGACGAAACTTGCAGTCTTATTCGACTTCTCAAGGTTTTCCATAAGCAAGTCTGTGATCACACCCTGCGACGTCCATCCAGTTGACTCATACCCGGCAAAAATCTTGACATCGCCGTTAGGATCCGAATCCCAAAAAAATGGCAAAGGAAATTGGCCATCATCCCCAGAGGCGGTCACGTTAAACGTCGTCGTGTCCGAAGTGTCCACTTCTGCGCGTGGAATTACCTGAATTAGGGCTCGACAGTCTTCGCTGTCATACCAAAGTTGAAGCAAGCCGTCGCCAAGCGCCGTACCAACAATTGCTGACGCAATGCGCAGATCCAGTTGGACTATCGGATACATAGCTACCGGCGCTGGATAGGCCATGCTCGTAAAAAACGGACCTGACAACATCGAGACAGCTCTATCAACAACCTTGAAAGATTGACTTTCGAATTTCACATTAAAGGACTCCGCACTCATTTCAATCTGTCGCTCCAAATTTGATTGAGCTAAATCCTTCTGGTTAGAAGATTCCAAATTAGATGACCTTAGAAGTAGTTCGTCAGCAATTTTTTTCTGCAGAGCCTGAACTCTCTTTAATTGCGATTTGACTTCTTCGGATCTCGAAACATTGACCGAAACCTTCTCGGGTTTCTTGGGCGCAGAAGAAATCGGGTCAGTAAGCCACAAGCGCTGCAACGCAGTTGGAAGCTCATCAACCCCAGTCGGCGGTTTTCTGGACCAGCTAACGTCTAGGACATCAACTTCAGCTTCAAGACCCATACATTGGGCAAGCAAGCTATGCCTCGCATCCTCTTTTAGAACATTAACCTCCGTGCCATACATTTTGAGCAAGTCTGAATATGTAATATCCTTTTGCGTAAAAATATCTGTCTTTTTTGAATTAGATAATTTGCTAATATTAATTAATGAAACCCACCATAATTGAATGCATAATTCATGGATAAATTCATTTGAGCAATCTTTATCAATTGCCATTTCAATAAGTACATCAGGATTAATATTTAAAATACTAAGCAGTGATAAGCGCTGATCATCTGACAGTTTTGGATTAAAAATACAAGCAATTGATACATTTGAATCTTTATCAACTACCAGTTGCCTTAATACTTCAACCGGGGTACTAGGATTTCCGGCAACTGCCATCCTTACTTCTTTATCGGCGTCGTTCGCCAATCGTGACAATGTTTGAAGCGGAGTAGACTTATTTCTTGCAACACATGTACGAGTAGCAATTATCACTTTGCTACCAAATAAATTAACAGTTTCTTTTTGATTTGAATTTGCCAAGTCCTCAAGAACGTCTGCAGGGGTAGATATATTGCCTGCCACACCATTTATCACATTAGTATTAACATCTTTAGCCAAACCCGATAGTACGCTGTCTGGAGTAGATGTATTTCTAGCAACGCCAGCTCTCATATAGTAATTATTGTCAAGCGCCGATCGAGTTAAGACATCAATAGACAAAGATGGATTCATTGAAGTTGTTACTCGAATATCTTTATTAGAATAGCTTATTAATAAATCTAGAGCTTCAGAAGGTGTTGATGGATTCCCAGCGAGATTATTTAGAATTGACCAGCTATCAATATTTTTCGACCAATTACCAATATCTTTATTCTGATTTGCCAACTTTCCAAGGATGTATTTTGGTGTCGATGGGTTCGAGGAAATGCGCTCAATGATTGGGGTGGCATGGTAAGTTTTTACTCCCTTCTCGTTAGCATCAACATACATCTGCTCCAGCGTCTCACAGTCAGTCAATTTATTTTTAGCTACAGCTTCACGCACATGATAATCTTTATCTTTTGCAAGTATTTTCAATATTACACTTGTTGCAGCGGGATTAGCAGCTACTGATACACGTATATCATAATCTTTATCCATAGCCATTTGCATCAAAATATCATTTGGCAGCAAAATAGCATCTTTAGAAGATTTATTTAGCTTCTCAAAAATCGACGTCAGTCCAAATACATCTATTTGTGCAGCCGAACTTAAATATGGCCATTGAGCTGGTCCAAATAATTTCTTTTTCCAAAATTTCTTCGCTACTTTTAGACTTAATGTTCCAAGTGCTGATTTAATATCGTCCTTTAAAACAAGTATTTCCTGTGGTGCGCTGTCTGTTGCGGCAATGCTAAGAATTTTCGTGCTGGTTAAATTATTGTTCTTATGCTTATTAAATTCAGTATTCATTATTAGACCTCCTCAAGTTTACGTGGTATTTGAAAATAATTTAATTATCAAAGGACGTACATTTATCTCGAAAAATCAGGTACAAAATGGTGCAATCAGGCAGTTGAAATGTCCAAGTAGGATTTCCAGTCCAGCAAGCGACTTGAAATTGACCACACGAACTGACTTAATCATCGGAAGCACCTCCGGTGACAATTTTCACGCTGTCGAGCAAATCCCCAAACTTGCCATAGTTCACCTTCACGCCGTCATCCAGGTCCAGGGTGATGCGCATGTCAGCGTAGTGGCGCAGTTGCTCGTCGTAGGCCAGTAGCTCGGCGTGTTTCTTTTTGAGATTGTCGATTTCTTTGGCCAGCTTGTTGCGCGCGGCGGTGCTGCTGGCGGCTGCGGCATCCTTGAACAGCATGTCGATGCGGTTTTGGATTTTGCCGGTGAGGGGCACGACGTATTCGGCGCGCAGGCGGGCCAGGGTGCCCGCGTGGTAGCGGTGCAGATAGACCAGGGCCTGGAAGGCGCCTTGTTTGCCGCTGCTGAAGAGCCAGTAGATGGGGCGCTTTTTGTAGGTTTGCAGGTGGTCTTTGAAGAACTTGTCGGCCAGGTAGCGGCGGATGGTCTCGTCTGGGGTTTCAGCGGGCTTGGCACCTAAACTCTCGGCCAGCCAGGCCATGTTTTCTTCCAGGGTGTCTGGCCCCCAGACAGCGCGCAGGAATTCGCGGATGCGGCTGCGGGCATCGTCGGCAAACCAGAGTTCGTCGGTGATGGGAACGATGCCGTCGGCATCTGCGGGGAATTTGAGGTAGCGGCTAGCATCAAACCCGACGTTACCTGCGTGGGCATAGATCAGGCCGGGCTCGTCGAGGCTGTAGCGGCCCATCATGCAGCCGATGGCGTAGGAGATCAGGCGCTGGCTGTCTTTTTCGCGGTCGGCGCGGGTTAGGGTGATTTGGGATTCGGGGACTTCGTAACTGAGCTCACTGGTAAGCCCATATAGCTCTATGAATAATCTATTATTATTCTCTTCAATGTTTTTAACATCAATAATTTTCTCAATATTGCAATCTTGCCAATGTAAATAGTCTTTAGTTAGAGAAAATTCGCTTTTTTGCACTAATGGATTACATGAATATTCCCATGATGTTTCATAATTATCCCAATCTTCTTTTGTGGCTTTTATCAAAAACTGATGATTGGATTTAACTTTCGAAAAATTCAACGCATCCGGTCTAACCAGAGGGAAATTTTTAACATCTCTAACCTGAAGGGCGAGCGTTGGGTTCAACATTTTAAAAATGTACGTGCCTATTTTTGTATTTAAAATACTCTGCACCAGAATCAAATCATCGTCCGGCAAATGAAATGCTGGCCCCATCATGTCATAAACGCATCCTTCAGGAAGGTATCGTGCTGAATAGTCACTTGATGTAAGACATGAATAGCACAAGCCATTTCTAAACCAATATTTCTCATTCAATAAGTTGGATGTCAAATTGTTTTTATAAAAACCTCTTGCAGCCTCCGTCCAATCTATTACATGCTCAATATTTCCATACCATTTTCTATACGCACCACCTTTTGAATAAGGTATCCAATCCGTTTTAAATCTTTGAAAATCAATTTCCCAAAAATACCTTAAATACTTATTATTATCGCCTGTTTTATTTTGAGAACCCGTAAAATCAGAAACTGAATTTATATTTTCACATCCTTCAAAAATACCTCCTATGACACCGGATGCCCAATAAACAATTGGATTTCCAGGTATTTTCTTGAAATCATTTGGCTGTGCGTAATAAAACCACCCACAATTTCTGTCTTGAATCGCCTCAAGAGTTTTTGGCGCTTGACTTTCATGACCACGAAAATCAGATAGTCTTATGTAGCCACCTTTGAATAAGGGCATGCTTTTTTTACCCAGCACAAATGCACATACGGGAACACAGGCGGGCTCGAACGCGTTGTACTCTAATTGAACCAACGTTTGAATTGCCGCCTCGCTAACAAGCCTTGACCTGATGCTTTCGTATGTTGATATAAACATCCAAACAAATGGAGTCAAAAAACCAAGCTCAGCAGTTTCTTTTCCGAAGTGGAGGCAGCGCTCCATGAACATAGAGAACAGATCTGCTTTGCCGTCTGGATAAACCTCTTTTGCAAACTCCTTGAGCACAATGCTCATTCCCTTGCCGCCCATATAAGGCGGATTCGCTACAACCGCATCAAACTGCATCGCAAGCACTTGCGCCTGCTCCACCAGCGGCAGCAAATCATCCGCAGCCGCACTGGCATACATATCACCACTTTGCTTGATCAATGCCAGCACCTGCGGCAACACGGCCAGGTGCGTCTTGAGTGCATAGGGAATCTGAATCAGCGAGCCAAAGGTCTTGGCGTGCTCAAAGGTTTCCACCAGCGCGGTGATGGTGGCGCGCTGCACCTGGAACGGGGCCAGGTGGTTGGCAAGTTCATCCACACTCAGGCCCTTGCTCTCTTGCAGGCTCAGCACATTGAGGCTGCAAGGCTGCAGGTTGCCGGCATCATCCGTGGCGGTGAACAGGCGGCGGTCGTCGGCGCGGGCTTTCATCAGCAGGGCAAAACCGGCCATCTGGGCGGCGCGGTCGTCAATGTCCAGGCCGTACAGGTTCTTCTCCAGGATCAGGCGCGGGATGTCCCTGATTCTGTAGCCGCGCTCCAGGTAGATGGCCTTGAGCACGTCGTAGGCCACCACCAGAATATGGCCAGACCCACAGGCCGGGTCCAGCACGGTGATCGACTCAGGATTGAGGGTGTCGCCGTCTTCGCGCACACGGGTCTGGATCAGGGCATCAAGCTGGGCTTGCACCTCGGGCGTTTGCTCGGCGGGGGTGATGTAGTACGGCCACTCGCTGGCCAAGGTGCTTTGCGGGTTGGCCATGAGCCACAGGCGGCCGACGCTGTTTTGCACCAGGTATTGCACGATCCAGTTGGGCGTGAAGAGCTGGGTGGCGGCGGGGATGTCTTCGCTTTTGACCACCTTGCCAATCACCTGGTCCTTTTTCTCGCTGATGTAGAACTGGTACAGCCAGCCAATGATTTCGACCTCGGCCCAGTCTTCTTCCGGTATTGTTTCGACCAACTTGACAATCACGGAGTCGCTACGCAGCAGATTGTCAGGTAGCAGCAGCTCGGTGTCGTCGTCGATGCGCTCAAACAAAAACGGCATGGCGGAACTCAGTGCGTTGCACTGGGCCACCAGCAGCATGCGGTACAGCTCGCCATCGCGGTTGCCGGCGAGCTTGAGTTCCAGCACCTTGGTGTGGTTCAGGCCGGGCAAGCCCATCGCGGCATTGGCGGCTTGCGGGTCGGCCAGGTCGGCGGCATGGGTCAGGATGTCGGGCAGGCCGCCTGCGCTGGCTGTGCTGCAAGACAGCGCCCGGTGGCCGTGACCCAGGTAGTCGTGCAGCTCCATGTACCTGAGTGCTGCAAAGCGGTTGAACCAGGTGTAGGCCACGGTTTCCAGGGTGTGATTCAGCCCGTCTTTGCGGATGCGCTTGATCAGTTGCTCACGCTGCGCCTGCACTTTGAGCGGCCAGGGCTGGCCGGCAATCAGCACCACATCGCCCTGCGGCAGGGCCGGGGCCACGTCCAGCACACCGGCTTTTTCAGACAGGCCAAGCAGGTTGGCGCGGGCGGTCACCGCCGCAATGAAGTCCTTGCGGGCTTGCGGGGCGTAGGACTTGAGAGCGGCTTTGTTCATGAGATTTATATAAGAAATAGGGCTTTAGCGCTTATGGAGCTTGCGTTAGCAGCTATTGAATGTGTAGTATTTTTTTGACACATTCACCACTCCATACTGGCTTTAGGCATGTTGTTCGTTGATTAAAAATGGACCTCGTATTCATCATGCGCCATTCGAACTGCAGCAATACTGCGAACAACTTGATCGGTGTCATTTAGCATTAATTTCAATAGACCGGGTGCAACGGATTCGGTACAAACAGTACAAGCGCGTTCAGAGCCGTCGCTGGAAAGGATGTATCGGCGCATATCGAGTTTGCTCATTCTCTCTAGGACTTTGGCAAGAATACGTATAAGGTTCTCAAATTCCTCCTCACTCATTGGACTGAACTGGAGCTCCTCTTGCACTTGATCACTCAACGCGTGGAGTACCGACTTCTCTAGTGCGGCTTTGGCTTCGGCACGAAGTTTTTTGGGAAACGCTGGATTGCTCAATGCCGCAGCACGTACGAACCAAGCTTCTGTTTCTGAACTTGCCAATCGGGAAAGGTCGCTTGTAGACGCTAGCGGGTCTGACGCTATTTGCAAGTTTGTAAAAATATCGGAGTCGACTGCTAATGCCTCACTGTCATTGCTCTCAGATTCGCCCTGCGTTACTTGCTCCAGTGCTTTAGCGGCACGGTAATTGACACCCCCATCGGAATCCAATGACAACCTAAGCAAGGCAATTCTTGGAGTGTTGGCGTTAACTGCAACAGAACAACGTACGTTGCTACTTTTGTCAACAGCGAGTTGAGATAGGAGCGTGCGACTCGTTGAAGAATTTGATGCAACGCCGATCCTTATCGCCTCAGATTTGTCAAGGCTAAGTACCTTCAATAGATTTGGGGATGCATTTGGATTCATGGCAACCATCTTTCTCACTTCGACCCCAATGTCTTTAGACAGAGTTTCCAGGATTTCTCTAGGCGTATTGCAATCGCTAGCGACATGCATGCGTACGATTTCATCTTTGTCACCAGCTAGGTGGGTAAGTACCTCAACCGGCAGAGCGCTGCACTTGGCGACTGCGCGACGCACTTTCACAGACTTATGTTTCGATAGTGCGATGCGGACAGGGGTAGCCAATGTAGGGTTACTTGCAACTGCACTGACAACCGCTATGCTTGAGTCCTTACTCATCATCCCAAGAACATGTTTGGGTGTCCGTTCGTTCAAAGCTACTGCACTGCGAACATTCACGTTTTTGTCAGTCGATAGGCGCTCTAATATTCCTTTGGAAACGCGTGCACTATTTGCGACATTACTACGAACAAAGGCATCCTTATCGCAAGCCAATTGGTCGAGAATTGGCAATGGCGTGGAGTCATTTTCAGCAACTCGGCACCGAACAATCGCGTTTTTGTCCTTGGCTAGAAGTTCAAGGACTTTCTTTGGTGCATCAGTGCTTGAGGCGGCAGTCAACCGAAAAGACAAGTTGCCGCTCGTTGCCATCTCTTCGAACTCACTTTTGGTGCGAGTCGTCCTTTCTCCCATAGTGATGGTCTGCTGCTCTGAGTAAGATTGTTGTTCACTAGGCTGCATCGGAACTGGGTGCACTGTCGTCGCCTTTTGTGGAACATGATTCGCCAATGGGGCTACTTTCGCCTTTAGCTGCCTAATTGCTTCGGACGAAAGTTCTGCCAACACCACATCGCAGTAGTGGCATTCACCTAACCTCTGCCAAAGGCTTGAGTGATTCCACCATACAGAATTTTGAAGATGTGACAAACCTCGCATGGATGGATCGTTGCCAATCCGCAAGGCCGTCTCTACCAATTTACCAACGCCGCCCTTGATGCCTGGGCTTTGTGCAAGGGGCAAAACAGCAGCCAATTTGGACATTTCATGTAAGCGATTCAATAGCGAAAGAACTCTGCTTTGCTCTGTACCAACCCCATCAGGAATGCTCAAACATTCGGTGCTACACAGCCAATCGAGCGCCGTTGTTAATCCGTCTTCACGTTTCCAAAGCCCCGCACTGTGAATTTCACTTCGCCACACTCTGGGATCATTTGAATCCGTAAACGCCACAAACTTATAAATGAAAGTCTCACCCGTGCCAGTCGAATCGAGAAAGCCATGTGGACTCAGTGCTATCGAAAATTGGATTGGGAAGGATTCAGCTTCCCTGTCCTCCAAATAATCTACATCGACATAGAGTCCGATCTCCTTCGCAAATCTCACGCCTGAATTGATACGCTCCAGAACATCGTAAAAGTCTTTGGCGGTCATCGATGGATAGATTGATCCGTCGTTTCTTGACTGGGTCTGTGCAGCTTCTATTTGCGTCTGGATGCTCAATTGCGTTTTTGATTTTTCATCGAAACCACCAACGTGCCCAAGACTTCTACAACCGTCAATCTTGAGCACTGCAAGCTTGGGTGCTTCACTGACGATGAGCTCTTCCAACTCAATACATCCATTCAAGTCAACAAAAGTTAGCTTTTTTGCTGATGAAATAATGATTCTCTTTACATTTCCAGAGATTATTACCTTTTCTAAACTTGGTAGATTAGTCAAATTCAGCCAAATAAAACTATTCTGATCATTAAGTTCAATTAGATTCAGATTCTCCATCTCGAAAATATTTACCTGAAGCGGCCAGTCTGGTATCGACATATCAGGAATATTTTTAATTTCGACGTCGTTTTGGCCAGATATTTGTACACAGTATTCGTCGTCACTCATGTGTTTTCTCCTTGATTGAAGTGTATACAAGCCTGAAGGTGCTCTTAGATGCGCCCTAATACCGTGAAAGGCCAAGCCTGCCCGGCTATCACCACCACGTCGCCTTGCGGCTGTGCCACGTCCAGCGCACCGGCTTTTTCAGATAGGCTATAAGCAGGTTGGCGCGGACGGTGACCGCCAATATAAAGTCCTTGCGGGCTTGCGGGCTTGCGGGGCGCAGGACTTGAGGGCGGCTTTGTTCATGGGGTTCTATTGGAAAAACTGAAGTAGTGCGTGCACAGCATGACTGAGCAAATACTTACTGAATGAGTGTTTTTAGTTTTCCCAACATTTTTTCGGATGTATTGAATTTTTTTGCAAGTTTAGAATTAACCAAGGCATACAAAATATAATCAAGACAATTCTCCGGAGAAACTTCGCCCTCTGATCGATAGCAAAACATATTTTTATTATCAAAGTCTCGTTCAAGAACTTCAAACGTAGCCGTCATTCCCGTTCCACGGGTGCTAACTAGACATAGTGGATTTAAAATTTTAAAACTCCATTTCGTAAAACCAGGAATTTTCTTAAAAATTTCAGTATCATATTCATACTCATCCCCCAATAAATCACAGATCGCCGCCTGCGCCCAACCTTTATTTATAATATCCAACACAAAGTAAACATCCGAAATTGTCATATTTTTATATATTGCCCCATCGAATCTTGATTTTGATTTTTGTATTCTATTAATTGCATTCTCAACACCCAGTTTTCGAAGCTGCACCGGCCCCAATCCATCCACTTTCGCTAGTTTTATACATTGATCCACGCGTAATTTGTTAAGTTTGGGAGCGTGTTCAATATGCAAATAGAACAATTTATTGGCATTTGCTAGGTTCATGTTTATCAACTTAGGCGCATTTTGCACCCGAAGCCAAAGTAAACCTCCTTCTATTTCGATGGTTTCAAGGTTTGGTAAGTTCTTGCAGTACAACCACTTCAGTCCGATTCCACCGCCGTCATCTAGCGCAGTTAGCAACTTGTTTCGAACTGGATAATCGCCAGTTTCAATATTTCTAGTAATGGTTATTTTTTTGAGATTTGGAAGATTATCCAATGCGATGTAGTTGGGGCCGGACAGAGCATTTGCAGGAAAATATAGCTCCTCTAAATTCTCATCATTGATCAAGTGCAGTTCGGCTGGTGGGGTCTCTCCGGTGGTTTCCAGTAATGCAAAATCTTCCGGAAATGCGTTTTGTTCATAGTATGTACAGTATGGAAGACGTGCCGAATGAAGATTTAGCAATTTTGGATATGGCCCAATCAGATGCATATGTTTGTTCAACGGCAACTCAAAGCGATTGCCAAGTCCGGCATCAGCAAATAGCTTGGCAACCCGCTTGGGCGTCATCGCAATACGACCATCCTCCAAAAGTAGTGCCCACGTTTTCTGTGCATTTTTTAATTCTCTTGCGCTCGTTGGCTTTTCAGCTTTCATGAAAATTTTCTCCTTTATTGAATACGTGCAATCTGACTGGCGTGGTCGGCTTCCAGGGTGTGATCGAGCCCGACTTTGCAGATGCGCTTGACCAGTTGCGCGCGTTGCGCCTGCACCTTGAGCGGCCAGGGCTGGCCGGCAATCAGCACCACATCGCCCTGCGGCTGGGCTGGGGCCACGTCCAGCGCACCGGCTTTTTCAGATAGGCCAAGCAGGTTGGCGCGGGCGGTGACCGCCAATATAAAGTCCTTGCGGGCTTGCGGGGCGCAGGACTTGAGGGCGGCTTTGTTCATGGGGGCTTATATAAGGAATTGGGCTTTATCGCTTATGGTACGTGCGTGAGCAGCTATTTAATGTGCAGCAAATTGGCAGCAATGATGGCGATCATTACGGTGCGGTCAGTTCCGCCAGAAAAACGCTTCGCACCACCAGCGCGGCCACATCCACATCAAACCTGGGTAGGTCGGGGCGTAGCAAGGTGTCCATGTCTTGGCGAAAGGCGGGGTTGCGCAGGCGCTGGTCCAGCAGTTGGTTGGCTTCGGCAAGACCCATGGACGTGCCCTCATTCGTCAGGTACCACTCAAAAGCCTGCATGGCGCGCTTGCCATCCACGGTGTAGGGTGTGGCCCCGGCCTGGCTTTGGCGCCAGGCAAACCACAGGTCAAACAGGTCGCGCCCCTGCTGGCGTTGCATCAGGGCGCGGGTCTTGGTGCCCAGCATTTCGTTGATGTCGTAGGAGATGGCCTGCGCGGTGACCAGATCGCCGTCATCGTCCAGGCTCTGAAAGTTCACATTCACCAGCGGGTAAAGCGCCTGGTGTTCGTTCAAGTTGATGTCCACCTTGATGGTCTCGTGCCGGCTGAGGCCTACCGGGATAAATTTGAATTTGATGGACAAAATTTTGGAGCGCTTGCTGGCATTGCGCAGTGCCAGCCAGGCATCCTGAAAAATCGATGGTGCAGGTGTGCCAAGAATGGGAGTCAATACCCGCAGCAGGTGCTTTTCAAGAGTGGCGGTCGCCATGGGCTTGGTAAGCACCAGATCGATGTCTTCGGAATAGCGTGCTGCCGGAGCCAGGTGGGCTTTGTGCAGCACGGTGCCGCCACGCATGGCCAGGTGACGGCAAAGCACTTCGTCGGTGAACAGGGCTGCCACGCCCCTGGACAGGCGCAGGTCTTGCTCGATCTGGCTGCGTTTGGGCCATGGCGCATTGGTTTGCCAGGCGGTAAGGTGGGCGTGTTGCATCAGGTGTTGGCGGGTTGTAGTGCAGCGGGCACGTTCACTTTAAAGCGGGTATCGAGGGTGCTTTCCGGCGGCGCATCTTGCCCAGGTGTGAGGGGAATTCTGCGGGTGCGTTTGTTGGCAAGCCAGTTGGCCACCATGTCTGCAAGCTGGGGTTGATCAAGTTGGGACAGCAAAACGCCCAATCGTTGCGCGGTTGGGGGTTCACTGGCGGCGTTAAGTGCGACGGTTAGCCCATCAGAGCTTAGGTCGGGCGCCAGGCTTTGCAGCACTTCGGTCACGCGGTCCATGCCACCGGCCACTTGCTGGCGGGCAACCAGGTCTAGGGCGGTCAGCTCCGGTGTGCTGACCTTGTAGCGACCATTGGGGGTGCTGTGCCAGCGGGTCGGCAGATTTGCCATGCGCGAGCTTTTGAAAAAAACCAGCCGGTGTCGGCCCACTTGCACGGGCAGGCGGGTTTTGGAAGTGATCACTTGCGTGACCATAACGGCTTGCGGTGACGCACCATAGACCTCGGCAGCACTCAGCAGGCCAACGTAATAAGGCAAGCCCAGCGTTTTTGACAAATACGCATCCAGCCAGGTCTCCAGCGGCGGTGCGCCTGCGGATGCATCTTGCAGCGGAACGATCACCCAATGCTTTGAACCACGCGAAGTGCGCGCAATGCGCCCTTTGCGCTGCTGGCGCCGCAGCGCCTGGCGCAGGGCATCGGCGCTGACGCCGGGCAAGGCCTGGGCGATATCTGCGGTGCGCAGGTTGAGCTTGCCGCTGCGCTCTGACGCATCCAACAGATTGGCTAGAGGACTTTGCACGGGTAATTATCCATTTGATTTGTGTAATGTATTAGTAAACAATACTTTACGCAATCTTATTGGCAACAAATCCACAGACCATAGGGGTGACGTGTATGAATTAAGGTCGGCTTCATTGCAACCGTGCCTTTTGACCCGCTCGCACTGCACTCATCAACTCTGCCCTGAGTTTGGTGACAAATGCCTCAACATCGGCCTCGGTTTCCAGGTAGCTCTTGGCTGAGAAGTCGGCGGCACGGATGACTTTGGTGGGCTTGCTGGCGGGCGGCGGCACGTTGATATGGCCGGTTTGCACGGGTTTGGAGGTATCGCCTTTATCGGCTACCTGATGGGCCGCCTTGGCTGCGGCGGCTTCGATCAGGGTGATGGCCTCGTCCATGGCATCGCCGCCTTGGGCTTGCAGGTACAAGATTTGGGCGATGCTGGTTTGGCTGGCAATGCGGGTTTTGAGCTGTTGCAGCACATGCAGCGCCTGGTTACTGACATCGGGTGTGGCAGCTACCGCGCTGAGTTTGGTTTTCACTTCGGTAATTTTGCTGTCGATGGACAACAGCGCGCGTTCGCGCTTTTCAGCAGCCAGCGCTTCGTTGGCGCTAGTCACCGTGGCCAGCAGCGGCTCGATGCGGTTGACTTGGCCAAAGGGTTTGGGGTTGTCGCGGATTTTTTCCAGATCAGTCAAGGCTGCTGCGGCTTGGGGCACTTTTTTAAGAGCCTCAAAGTTGTCAGAAAACACACGCAGACCATCCAGCAGCTTGCGCCAGGCGGTGATCTGGGTTTTGTAAAAGTTGACCAGGTTATGAATGTCTTCTGCCGCGTCCAGCCAGTCGTCTTTGGCCGACAACAAGGCTTCGATAAATGCAAAGCTGTCACGCGTGCTGAGCTGCTGGGCGATGCGTGCCAAGGCGGCGTCAATGTCGGCCTTGCCGGGGTGGTGCGCGGTGTTGGCCGTTAGAACATAGCCTTTGAGCTCGGTCTGCCATTCGGTCAGGCGGGCACGAAAGTCGGCCACCAACGCGTCTTCTTCGTCGCGGCCCAATTTTTGAAACAGGTCTTTGTAAAGCTCACGGGCGCGCTTGAGGCTGCTGGCGTCGGCCACCTTGCGCTTGAGGATAGAGACTTGCTTGAAGCGATTGGACTTGGTGAGCGGCTCAATGGCACTGGCTGGGTCCAGGTCATTGCCTTCGAGCATCAGCTTGATTTCACCGGCCATGAACAGGCGGGCAATCAGCAACACGGTTTCCCACTCGGGTTTCCACCCCCAGGGGATACCGGCAAAGCGGTCCACCACATCAGACAAAAGCACGCGGGTTTGGCTGGCAGCCAAGTTGAGGTAGTCGCGCAGTTCTTTGATAGCCAGGGCGTTGCCTTCATCACCATTCAAGTCCAGACCAGGCGTGCTGAGGCTGTCCGCGCTGAGCACGGCTTTGATTTCGGCTTGCGGATCGGCCTGACGCACTTTCAGGAAAGGCAGCTTGCTGTAGGTGTTGGTGATGAGGTAGTTGAGCAAGTCGTCGAGCACCTTGTCGGGGCCAGCGGCTTTGATGGGCACCACCTGGCCCAGGGCAAAGAATTCGCCGGTGGTGATGAGTTCACTGAGCTGACTGACCAAGCGAACGCGGCGTTCACGGTTTTCGTCCTTGCGGTCGGCCAGGATGCGTTTGAGCGATGGCGTGGCTTGATCGGCTTTGGGGCTGACGATGTATTTTTCTATCTGCTGGTAGAGCGCCAGTTCAATGTCAAGCCGGTCACCCTCGGCCAGACGAACGATGGCTTTGCCATGGCCCTCGGCGCTGCGCAAAATACATTTGGCGGCTTGCAGCTTGTCGTAGTCATCACCCAGCGGGGTGAGCACTTCAAAACTGAGGGCGTGACTGGCTTGGCGCCAGGGCGCACCGTCGAGCAGGCGGTTGAATTCGTAGTCGCCCTTGGTGTCGCGGTGGCGCACCTTGGTTTGGCCGCTGAAGATTTCATCAAAAATGATTTCAGCCAGCAATCGGGACTTTTCTGCGGCCGAGACTTCGACATGGCCAATTTCACGGGCCACATCGCGCTCTTCGTTGGTTAAAAAGAACCACAGGTCGCCATTGCGGCTGACCAGGCGTTGTTGTTCTAGGCGCGCCAGGCTTTCCTGGATTTTGCGTTTGAGGACCAGCTTGTCGGCATCAATCTGGTCGATGCACAGCGTGGCCAGGTTGTCGATGTTGGGTTTGACAATGTCGGGGATGTAGCGGATGAGGAACATCGCCTTGAGCAGCTCACAGTCGTAGGGCTGGAGCAACACGTTATCCGGTGCCTGGTCAATCGAGCGCTTGGCTGCGCCATCAATGAAGCTTTCGATCGACGAATAAAAGTCATACAAAGGCACCAAGGCATCCGTGCTCTTGTTGGCATTGTTGACCGCTGCGGCTTGAAAGGCATCCAGCAAGGAGCGCTCGCCTTGCGACAGGTGCTTGCCGGTGGCGCCTACCTTGCGAATGGATTCAAAAATCTTCTGCAATAGCGTGAACTGGTAGGGCGCAAAGGGATAGGTTGCTTCAAACTCAGCAGCATCTTTGTACCCACGCAGGCTGACCGCGTTGCCAACAAAACTGAGTTGGTTGTTGATTACGTCACTTTTGCTGGCAAATACATCTCGCAGTAAAACGTGAGCGGCTTCGGTTTTGGACAGTAGGCGCTCGCTGATGACTTCGTCAGTATTGCTGCTGGCCAGTGACAAACGGGTGTGAAAACGGCCCTGAATCTTGGAAAAGTCTTGGCTGCGGGCCAAATTGGCATCACCAATGGCGGCATCAATATCTGCCTGACTGGTGACGATGACCCAAGCGCGGCCCTTGCAACGGGTACCGAGTTGCTCGGTGATGGTTTGCAGGCTGAGCATCAGGTGGGAATTGTTGCCAATGAACTGACCCGCCTCATCAACCAGAAAGATGACTTTATGGTTGGCAGCTTTTGTAGCCAAGTATTCATTGACCAGCTTGGCGAACGATTCGATGCTGCTGGAGTAGCTTTCACGAGCACTGTCAAACCATTTGCTGGCTGACTCGGTGGTCATTTTGAGGGCTTGGGCGAGCGCGTGCACGATGTCATCGCGTAAAAAATCAACAGCATCGCGTTCTTGCGCCCATGTGCTGCCATTGGATTGCGCAAACGCTGCTTTGAATGCATCGAACGCGCCTTTGGACTCCAGATAGCGCTCCATCTCTGCAATGTGCGGCATGTCTCCCGAATAGCCCAACTTGTTGTTGAAAACATGCAGAAAGACATCCAGAATGGGGTCGGCAGCGGCCTTGTTGGCTTTGGCATCAATGTTGAAAAGGATGACATCGGCAGTACCCGACACGGCGCGATGAATGTCGGCCAGCAGCATGGCATCTTTGATTTTTTGTTGGTCAAAGAATGCGGCCGCGTTGCGCTGTACGCCCGTTTGCGGGCTGTGTGCCTCAATGTCTTCCAGCAAATACGACAAGATTTTGATGAAGTGCGACTTGCCCGAACCAAAGAAGCCGGACACCCACACGCCCATGCGGTCGGTGATGGCGGCATCATGCGGGCGGTCGATGGCAGCCAGATAGGCATCAAAAAATTTGCGCAGATAGTCACTGATTTGCTTGGTAACTACATACTCTTCCAGCTCTTGCCAGACGCTGGCAGCGTCCATCTGATCGGCCTTGACCACGCCGTTAATGGGCCGATTGATCGGCTTGATGAAGAGTTCGCTGATGTTCATGACTGAATTGAGTTGTTTGAGTTGAGCCCTGGTGACGAAGGCTGTTGATTCATGCTGTCTCGGGTACCAGTCTGAATGCGCGGTAATAGTGGTCTTCTGCCAGCATGTTGAACAAGCGCAGAGAGTGACCGTCGTAACGCCCCGGAAAGAACATCAGTAATGGCGTATTGCCCATGATGGGGTGCAAGGCTGAAAGCAAGGTATGGGTGCGCAGCATGGGGTAAACCGCGCCCACGCCAGTCAGAATCAGTAAATCAAGTGCAGCAATGTCGAATTGACTGGCAACTTTTTGCGCCAATTTGTCTTCTTTGAGTACCGAACGCAGGGCCGCCAGCGTGCTGTCATCGCCCTTGGTTTGCTGCATAGCTAAGGTTTTGTCCAAAAGCTTGCGCTCTTCAAGCAAACCTGTGACCAGTTGCAGCAAATCGACCGTACCGGTCTGGATGGGTGGCACATGTTTGGACAACGCGGGAAGTATGGTGCCAGCAAAAAAGTCCCGCACATCAAGCTCGCGCTCTGCGGGATAGTCAAAGACCCAGAAACCGATCTCATTGCCCAGACCCTTGCTGTCCAGAAAATCACGCGAGGTGATGCGGGGCAATATCTGGTTCAAACGCTCTTCAAGGCTCAGCGTCATGGGGTGCGCTCCATACAATCAAGGACATAAATTTCATGGTGGTGCAACAAGTAGCGATGCACCTCGGGGTGCAGGTGTGGCGGTGTTAGCTTCATGGTGCGGGCGTTTTCAAGGTATTTGCTCTCAGACAAGATGCGGACAATAACCTGAAACAACTTGGCTTTGGTGGAGGCTGACCAGTCTGCCACCGCAGCGTCATGGTGCGCGCATTCGGTTAAAAAATCTTGCCAGTCCAGGGGCGTCAAGCTGGGTTCCAGACGGCGTTGGCGGTTGGCGTACACCAAGCGCATGAAGTTACCCAACAACTGACTGTGCTTGACTGCTGCAGCCAACAGCAATTGGTTGACGACTTCGCCTTCACGCTCGGCAATCATTTGCCAGGCCACTTTGTCCAATGTGGTGAGACGTTTGCGAATCAGTGTGGCCTGCCTGCGTGCGGTGGCAGGAGTTTTCTTTTGCAACAGGTTGTCCACTTCGATGGCTTGTTGCCAAGTGGTGACATCAGGCGCTGTCAAGAGCAGTTTGGCAATGCGCTTGCTCTCCAACGCGAGCAGAGAACCTGCGGAGATTTCTGCGTTGAACACGGTCATGCCAGTGGCTCACTCGACATAGTTTGATGCCGCTTGCAAAAAGCTTTTTTGCACTTTTGATCGCAATGCGGGCGGTGCCAGCACCTGCACATCGGCCCCATACCGCATGATGTCGCCAATCAGTTCCCTATCGTCCGCATACGGAAACGACAACACATAGCTGCCATCGTCATCAAACGCACTCTCTTGCATCGGGTGCCAGGTCTCCCCTGCCACCCAGCGTGCCCGCTCAGGTGTGAATTTCAGCTTGGCCCAGGCTTGGGCCGCACCATTAAAGATGCCATAACTGTTGCCCAGCGACTGGTCAATGGCTTTGTCGCTGACCTCTTTGGCGTTTGTATCGAGCACTTCGAGATGGGTGATGGCATCGACACTGAAGTTGCGCACATCGTCACGCAAGTGGCACCAGGCATCCAGGTACCAGTTGTCACGGTAGTGCACCAGGCGCTGGGGTGAGACTTCACGTTCAGTGGTGATGCCGTTTTGCCGGTTGAAATGCCAGATTTTGAGGCGCTTGCGCTCCATGGTGGCGGTAGCGACCAACTCGAATGATTTGGCAATCACGATGCGTTTGCCGGCATGAACGATGCGGATGCGCTTGGCCACGTCCTGGCTGGCCAGGCCGTGTTTGCCCATCAGTTGGGTCAAGCGAATCTGAAGGGGTTTGAGTTTGGCGCCCAGCAGGCCAGGCTCCAACTGCTCCAGCAAATGCTGAATGGTGACCAAAGACAGGATTTCTTCCTGGGTAAACCACAAACCAGGCAGTTCACTTTCACCATGACTCTTGTCCAGGGTGTAGCCACCCAAGTCGCGGTCGAATTCAATGGGAACATGGAGTTGGTCGCGCAGCTTGGCAATGTCGCGCCGCAGGGTGGCTTTGGAGACCTCCAGCGTGGCCATGAGGTTCTGTGCGGATACGGCTGTACGACTGCTCAACAGGCTTTTGAAACGGTACAGACGCACAAGCTCGCTCATCAGTTCTCCCTTTGCATGACGATTGGCTTTTTGGGCTTCTTGTTATTCATGCAAATCATAGCGCAAGTCCGCACAAATAAAGGGCTCCACAGGGCTTGGGATTGGGCTTGTAGGTGTACCCAAGCCTCGATTTGTCCCCATGGAGCCGTCCCCTGAGTTCACTCTGTGTGACAGCGTGATCGTGATGTGATGGTGGCAATGGCTTTGGTTGGCCTCAGACTGTTGGATTGGCCGGTTTTTGCTTGCCCCTGCCTTCTTGTGACTTTTTGCGCAGGAACGCAGGAATGGCATCACTGGTCTCGTCGCCGCTGTAGCGTGCTTCGGACTTGGAAGACAACCGGGTGGACATGCGCATGGCACTAAAACGCACCTCTTTGACCATCATGTCGGGGTCACGCTCGGCAAGCTCTCGCAATTGCTGCAATTTGTCTTGCAACCAGGGGTGAGCGCCAAAGCGGGTTTGCAACTGCTTCATTATCTTGCGCGCGCCTTGGGTGTCACCCTGCTGCACCAAGGCACGTAATGCTTGGCTGGCATGGGCAAATTCAACTTCTTGCAGGCGGTCATGCACCGCCTGGTCTGCGGGTAATGCTGCAAATGCTGCCGCTTCAAGCGCTGGCAAGCTCAACATCGCGGCATGGGCGGTGACAGTTTCACCTTCCAGGGTGGTGGCTTGCAGTGATGCCGCCAACAGGTCGCGGGTTTGGTTGACGGCGGTGGGGCTGACATGCAGGCGCAGCATCATCCAGGACTCAGCTCCCCATGCCAAGTCACTCAGGTGATAAGTGCCGTCCGTGGCTTGCTGAACCAGACCCACCGGTTCGATGATCACACCCGGTGCGGGGATGAGTTTGATGTGAAGACCGCGCAAGCACAAGGACTGCAGAAGCTGAAACTCTTCGTCAAAGCTGTCATACAGGTCTTCTGCGGTCTGGCCGTAATACTGCTGGCCACCGCCGGCGCGTGCCATGGCGATCATCAAGTCTTCATTGAAGCCGCGACCCAAACCCACCGTGGTGGTGGTGACACCCTTGGCCAGCCACTCACTGCAATGCTTCTCGATAGGGGCGATGTCGCACAAACCGTTGTTGGCCTGGCCATCCGACAACAGAATGACACGGGAAATGCTGGCATCGATGCCGCCTTCAAGCTGTTTGGCACCAGCCTCCCAGCCGCCAAACAGGTTGGTGTTGCCGCCACTCTGAACGCCTGCAATAGCCCGGCGAACCGAATCGGCCGATTTCACGGGAGCCAAAGGCATCAACACATCGACTTGGTTGTCATAGACCACCACCGCGAGTTGATCTGCGGGTGTCATGCAACCCGCGATGTGACTCACGCAACGCAGGGCTTCATGCAGGGGTTGACCGTCCATGCTGCCAGAGCGGTCGACGACTAGTGCCAGTCGTTTGGCGGTGATCTTGGCTTTGCTGGTTTCGGGTTGATCCGGTGCCTGAACGCGAACCATGACTTCAATGACACCGCCCTCAGCGGGAACAGCGGACTTCACGGGGGACAGCAAGACGGTGGGTTCAATCATGGCACTTCTCCTTGAGGTTTGGAGGGAGAAGTTTGAACCTGGCCAGGGTCAAGACGTGCACCTGCCAAGCTGTGATTTCAACCAGTCGATTCAGTGCGAATAGGCTGGTCGCAGGGTCACGTGGTGAGCTTCATCGCTGGTAGCGTGCGGTCACAGATCGAAGTCCCTGTTCAAAGACCCCGCTGCCACTGCGATCGCAGTCTGCTGTCTTCAGGATGGTCGATGGCGTTTTGAACTTCCTGCATCAGCCGATCTTTCTCCGCACCCAGCACACCTTTGAGGACCAACCAGTTCGAGGCATGGTCACTTCGAAACACGGTGCGTTTTAGCTCCAGTGCTTGGAGGAATTGCGCCATCTCGACAAACAGTTCTTGCTGGTTGAGCGGTTCCCACTGCGGGAAGGCTTGGCGAAACCGGTCTTCCCCCTGGGGGAAGCTCACCACCAGAGTGGCCAGAAATTCAGGTTGGGTCAAATTGATCAGACGCGCAGAGTTGGCTGCATGCTGCTGTGAAAGTATTTGACCACCCAGTCCATTGAGCAGCATGACCGAGCGGGAAATGCCAGCTGCACCCAACTTATCCAATGCATCACGCGTTGTCTCGAATGTTTCGCCTTTGTTGACATGCAGCAGCACCTGGTCATCACCGGACTCTGCACCGACGTAAACCAGTGACAAACCCGCCTCGCGCAGCTCAATCAGTTCCTGAACGGTCTTATGACGCAGATTGCGGGGCAGGCAGTAACTTGAAATCCGTCTGACTTTTGGAAGATGGACTTTGATGGCTTCCAACAAACTCATCAACCGGCGTGTTGACAGCACCAGTGCATCACCATCACCCAGAAAGACCCGTTGCACATCGGATGCGAACTGCTCACCACAGCGCCTGATGGCATCCAGCAGAACTTGTTCATCGCCTGCATGAAACTTCTTTTGCGGTGCGGTGTACATCTCACAGTAGGTGCACTTGTTCCATGAACAACCGTTGGTCACAGGCAGGATCAGAGACTGCGCTTCACTGGGTGGGCGAAAGACCGGGTTGATGTATTGGATGGGAAAGACTTGAGGCACGGGGAGATTGGAAATCTAAGAAAAAGCCCGGCACGGTGGCCGGGACTGAACCCTTGCGGGCCTCGTTCAGGGAGGAAAAACGAGGGGGGTTTATCCCCGCGTTGAATCTATCACAATCGTCTATGCGTGGCTGATCACTGCACCCAGATCATGCACGTCATGTCCGCAGCGACTTGTGGCAACTCTCAAAATCTTCAGAGGCATTGCTCATAATGCACAGCACCATTCCAATCAAACCACTCACACTATTTCTTGCGACAATAAGCCACTGACAAAATCTTCACGTCAGCAAACAACAAGGACACACAACTCAATGGCAACTGCAAAGAAGACTGCGCCCAAGGCTGCAGCAACTCCCAAGAAGGTCGCAAAGGTAGCAACACCAGCCAAGGCATCCAAGCCCGTGGCCAAGGTGGCTGCAAAAGCGCCCGCGAAGAAAGCGCCTGTTTCAAAGGCAGCCAAAGCCATCGCCAAGCTCAGTGCCAACATTGCCAAGCTGACCGAGCGCAAAGACAAGATCAACGCAGAAATCAATGCCCTGCGTGATCAGCGCACTGCACTGAAAGCTGCACCAGCCGCTGCACCGGCAGCAGCACCCAAGGCCGCCCCTAAAGCGCCAGTTGCCAAGAAGGCCGCCAAACCTGCTGCCAAAAAATAGACTTCGCAGCAAAGTTGCGAACTCAACGATGGGCTCTTTAGGGCCCATCGTCATTTGTGGCCAAGATGTTTTGCGATTTCATCCTTGCTTCTATCGATCCTTGCATTGAATTGCAATTTTCTCGGTTGGTTTCTTGGTTTGACACGACCCCTGGCCACCTAAACCCCCAACCCCACCTGCATCACCGCCACATTGGCCAGATACACCGCCGTGCCAATACGTGCCACCTGATCAGGCTGGCAGTCCTGCGCATCGCCCATCCCCAGCACGGCAGCCAGGGTCTGGCCCAGACCCGCATCAGCACGCTGCAAGTTGTGCAGTGCATCCTCCAGCAACAGACCCATCAGCTTCTTGGCATACGAGCGACTCGGTGCCCCATTGCGCCCGGATGGACGAAACAGGGGATGGGTGCAATGAAACACACCACAGGAATACAGCAAAGCTGCCACAAAGGCCACAGACCGCTCATGCGGCAAAAGATCAACAAAAGCCTTGGCCTGCCGGGCTGCCCGCAGCGCCTGATTGATCGGCAGCAGCATCTGCGTCTGTTGAGGTGCAGCATTCACCGACTGTCTTGAAATGCGCGGGAAGAAATAGGACTCCACCACCTCGGCATCCGCCAGGGCATCCCTGACAAAGCGCTCCAGGGCTGAGCCCGATGGCAAATCACAGGCCTTGATCATGACCTGGCGCAATACCTGCACTTCAGACGCTGGCAAGCGAGACATTCTTGGTGCAGGCAGGCCATTCATGGCGTGCATCAAGGACGGGAATTTGACTGAATTGCTGTTCTTCATAAAACTTCTCCTTGGAAATGGTCCTGTTGAACTAAACCGCTGACGCGGTGGTTGGAACACGCAGCGCTACCACCGCGCTTTCTTTGGCGCCTATCTTGCATTGGTGCGTGATTAGGTGAAACCTTTGAACTGGGGAACATCCCCCGCTTCAA